>Ga0207799_100225_pt1 | contig 38683 bp, 34 predicted proteins | sample TtanPargueraPR_4_FD_187742 | JGI IMG/M metagenome (GOLD analysis project Ga0207799, IMG submission 187742) | Aerobic enrichment media microbial communities from Bioluminiscent Bay, La Parguera, Puerto Rico - Tt and M2 (SPAdes) | ecosystem: Environmental > Aquatic > Marine > Unclassified ...
CAATCTAAGGCACACAGAAGTCGGAAAAGCATGTACATATATATCTGAAACTTTAGTATAAACATTTGTATCAAAATTATGCAATTCACCTTCACTGTAATAAGAAAGGCGAGCTAAGTAGCTGGTATCTGAATCTAAATTTTCAAAGGTGTAAGTTCCACTGGTCATATAAAGATCAGGTTCTGCAAATTCCCACTGTTGAGTGGAGTTGTTTTTTAATTGTAGCTTATTTCCATATACACCATCTGATGGAAAAGTATATTTTAAAGTTAAAAAGTTGGTACCCATCTCCTTAATTTCTATTAAGGATTTAGTATAAACATTTGAATCAAAATCATGCCATTCACCTTTGCTGTAATAAGAAAGGCGAACTAAGTAACTGGTATCTGGAGCTAAATTTTCAAAGGTGTAAGTTCCGTTATTCATATAAAAATCAGGTTCTGCAAATTCCCACTGTTGAGTGGAGTTGTTTTTTAATTGTAACCTATTTCCCCAGATGCCTTCTCTTGGAAAATCAAACTCTAAAGTTAAATAGTCGGTTCCCTTCTCCTTAAGTTCTAGACGGGGTTGAACTGAATTTGATGCAAAAACCTTGTTGCTGTTAAATTCAGTAACACCCATAAAGTTTAAAAATTGTATTGCCAATAGTGCAACCAACAACATTGAAAGCTTTTTACGTTTTTTGTACATTGTTTTCTCCTCCTTATGATTTTTAAAACATGATGCTAAATTTTGCTTTCAGCTTGTTCTATATGAAAAATAAATAACAACTTAACTTTCTCACAGTATTTATGAGCTCTTTGCTACGAACAATCAGAACTACAAAATACTATAAGTGGGAAATTTGAGTCATTAATTTATTACTCCATCAAGAGTTCTATCATTTAGGTGCCAACACTATGGGTGCATTTAATTTTTATATCAAGTATTTTATGTTAAAATAGAAGCTTTTAACTACACCCAGAACGTTTGTCTACATTTTCTCATGTTTATGCTTTGCAGCGTCCATTGCCCATAACTCCATAGTAAACCTTTATTTTAGGTTCAGTTCCCAACAATCTTACACAGAACCATGATTTGCATCCTGCATTTCATAATGTAACACATCCGATTTAGCTAAGTCTACAGCTTGTTTTATATACTACTATATATTTACATTTTGGTCAATAGAAAATTCCATATATACCACATATATACGGATGTAGTATTCAATATTGAGAAAAAAACTTTATATCATTAGAGAAAAGTCAGAAGTGGTATGAAGAAATGGATTTTGAAATTTTTTGTACAGAACTTAAAGAACAGCTAGAACTTCGAATACCAGATAAGTTTTTGGGGTTTTATGGATGGGGTTAAAATGTTTTAGAATAAATATAATTAAAACTATCGATTTAAAAAATTTCATCGGGAGGCCTACAAGTAGGATTGAAACCTCTGTAGAAATTCAAAATGATGTTATACAGTTCATTGAACAAATCAAGGAAGATAAACCTGATTTGAAGAACTTAGGTATTAAAAACACAAGCTTTGATGAAATGATGGAGATTCTAGGGGATATATTCTTAGGAAAAGCAGAAGCTTAAACAAAAACACAAAACGGCTATGAATTTGTCACTAAAAAGGGTACAATATTTAAGATGCTTGATGAGATAACTGCGGTAGCAAAAGTACCATAAAGGTAATGGCAGATTCAACAGATGAAATAATTACGTGCTTAAAGACAGAGCCAGAAACTTTATTTGAGGTGGTTAAAGAGCTAAATGAGAAATTAGGTCAACCACCGTTACCAAAAGAAGTTTTTTCGCTAAATGGTTGAGTGTAAGATATTCTCTAAGCTATAGGCAAATGCAAAAATAGATACACAAGGAGAAAATATTATGGAACCATCAAAAAAAGACTGGAAACTTTATAGAGAAAAGATAGCTGGTTGGCAGGAAACTTACATGGAAAGATTAATCAAGGAATATGTTGATTATTTAAGTAGTGAAGCGCCGGCGTCTACAAAATTCTGGGAAATGGAAAAGCGTATCAAACGAGATAAAAAGACACCAGGTGTAAGTATTGAACTGCGAAAGTCAACTATGATTTGGGATTTGGTAGCGCTAATCAATGATGGTGTTATTACCATAGAGGATTTAGAAGAGTTCAGTGATGACATAAAGGATGCGGTAAATTTCATATTACATAGTAGATAAATGAAATGGAGTGAAGTACAAATGGATGAACATTCAAGAATTATAATAGAGGAATATTGTCGTACACATAAAACGAAAAAGGCCGCAATGCTATGGGATTTGTTACAACTGTCTTATACATTTGAATGTGAGCCTGACGATGATTATGCGTTATTTATGGAGAGTACAATAGCAAGAGAGAAAAATCCAGAATTGAAACAGGCATTAGAGGAATTAGACGAGTTCCTATTTGGATAATGCAGAAAAGAGGTTTAACAATGGAATATATAGGAAAGTATAAAGAAATGGCTGACCAATTTCGTAAAGATGGTTGTGATGAATATACAATTGAAAAGTTTATTCGTCAGGAAATGGAAACGGATGAATTTGCAAAAGGTAATGGTTGCACAGATATTGAGGCTGTAAAGTTGTGGAGATCATATCCAGATGATATAAAGCAGATTTGGTTGAATAATGCGTTTTGTATTAATTGTGGAAATGCCTCTTTTAAGAAAGGGTATAATCTTAGAAGGGATAAGTTTGGAGTTGTAATTGAAGGTCACTGCTCTAAATGTGGTGAAAAGATAGTAAGATGCTGCGACTAAGGTGATAAGAAATGTGTAGATTTTATATATGCTTTCAGAATCGAGATGCACTGCGTCCTGAATTGAACCGTATGCAGTTCTCACCAATTAGACAGACGGATTAACATGGTGCATCATATATTCTATTATGTAATCAATATTCCACACAGTGTCTAGAATATTAGCATGGTATTATTATTGTGAGCACAACCACGTAGTTGACCTCGAATGATTGGGTTGAAGAAGAGATAATAGTACATATGCTAATGACAGAGGAAGAGGTGGATAAAAGTGGTTAATAATGAAATAAAACAAAATTTAGAAAAAGTGTATTATATAAAAGAATAGGCTTGGCATTTGTATTATTGTCTGTGACTCCATTCGCATTTAACCAATTAACTATTGGTATTATTTTATGTGGAATAATACTATTAGTTGGCTTTTACTTTATGCATCAATATAAATGCCCATATTGTCAATATAGCTTTGACCCAAGAATATGGGCATCCAGTATAAAACATTGTCCACATTGTGGTGAAGAAATTAATCAAGTATAAATTTTATGTAATGTAACGACATAGCCACAAGAATTTAGAAAACTTGTATTGTTCATTTTGGATGTTTTCTATTTAAACTTTATTAGAGAGCATTCAAAGAATATAGTTTTCTATATATTCGAAAAGTGTTTTTTATCTAAAACTAATCATTTAATGTAGATTCATTTTATAAACCTTTTATTACTGCTTCTGTAAAGCTTTCCCCCCATTAGCATGCGAACTTTTTCTTCGGGATAGCCTTTTTGAAAGTATATATTCTGAAGTTGTAGCTTTAGATTGATATCTAGGTCAGAAGTTTCAGTATTGTGGACCAGCTTATGACAATCATAGCATATATCTATAAGGCTATCCCTTGTTTCGCAAGCTTTTCTTTTTCCATGTCCATGTATAATATGGTGCTTTCCTAAACTACCACTCCTACCACATACATAACATATCCTCATCATTTTATCTCCTTTTTGTACCAATTTCCACCTGTGAAATAGGATTGCTGGAACAAAGCTTCATTGGCTCAAGGGTATACTTCCAAATGAAAAACCCGGCTTTTAAAGGAATACCCTAGCTGATAGAAGGATTTTTCATTGGTTTTGAAGCTTTGTATAAGTAACCTATTTCACAGCTCGCAAATATTTATGAATATATACTATGCCTAAATGTATATTTCTATTAATATTTTTTAAAAATATGAAGGAAATGCTTGCGGTAATGACCATTACGAACGAGTTGTTTCACCTTAGATTGCCTTTTGTATTAATTCATAATATCAATATAATTCTCATTTATAGTATTTTGAGATTATTTGAGGTAATGACACAAGCTTTTTTGAGTCATAGATTTAATTAAAGTATCAAAAAATTCTATGGTCAAATGTACCGGAGTTATATTAAATATGGACAATTTGGTGTTTTAACATTACTAATTTATTATGGCCTTTAAATCAAATCTTAGGAATTGGATAATTGATTTTAAAATTCCGGACGTAAAATGAGACGGGATTTCGAACATCTAATAATAGAAGGGACAATAAGTGAATGCTAGGTTTGCAAGAATTGAAGCTGATTAATTTTATAAAGTTTGTTAAATATAATTTAATAATATTTCAATATTAAAAGGAAGGAGTTTAATTATGAAAGGCAAAGATTCAATTACTTTGGTAATGGGTATTACTTTAATTGTTACTTTTGATTTTCATAGTTTATACGCAACAGATACCAGTTAGTTCTATTTTATAAGACTATAAAACATTTTATAGTATAGATAATAAAAGCAAAAGGTATGGCAAAGCTAATGCCTCTTGCAAAATAAATATTATTAGGAGGATAAAAAATGTACAAATTTAGTTCCAAAGCTCACAAAGTCTTATTTTCTATGTTTTTGATTAGTGTCATGATAGGAGGGATGTTTAAAGCAGCACCACCAGTTGAAGCGGCAACACTAAAAATAATGCCTGTTGGTGATTCATGTACAGAAGGTATGGGAGATCCAAGTATGGGAGGCTATCGTACTGATTTATACAGCCTATACAAGGAAGCAGGTCTTGATTTTGATTTTGTTGGCTCAAACCAACGTGGACCAAACAATATAGATAGGGATAATGAAGGTCACTCAGGTTGGACAATCCCTCAGATTGCTGGTAATATAAATGGCTGGCTTGATGCTCAAAATCCCGATGTAGTATTACTTTGGATTGGTGGAAATGATGTACTTCAGCAGGGAAATGCCAACACTACAGGACTTAGCAACTTGATAGACCAAATTCTAGCAAAAAAACCTAATGTAAAAATATTCGTTGCCGATTATTTTCCACATCCTGAAAGTATCAAAGCATATAATGCAACAATTCCAGGAGTAGTACAGCAGAAGGCAAATGCAGGAAAAAGTGTTTATTTTGTAAAATTAAGTGATATTCAATTTTCAACAAACGTTGATATATCCTCAGACGGATTACACTTGAATCCAGGTGGATATAGCAAAATAGCTAAAATTTGGTTTGATAGCACAATTTCAATTTTAAAAGGTGGATCTAGTAATCCACAACCAACATCAAACAACCCATGGGATCCACAACCAACATCTAGCAACCCTTGGGGATCAAACAATCCTTGGGATCCACAACCTACACCTAACAATTCTGGAAATAACCAAACTTCAGGAACTGTAAAAATTATGCCTGTTGGAGATTCATGTACAGAAGGTATGGGAGATCCGAGTATGGGAGGCTATCGTACTGATTTATATAGCTTATACAAAGATGCAGGCCTTGATTTTGATTTTGTTGGTTCAAACCAGCGTGGACCAAACAATATAGATAGGGATAATGAAGGACACTCAGGTTGGACAATCCCTCAGATTTCAAGTAATATAGATGGCTGGCTTGATGCTCAAAATCCCGATGTAGTATTACTTTGGATTGGAGGAAATGATATTCTTCAGACAGGAAGTATGAACCCTACAGGACTTAGCAATTTAATAGACCAAATTCTGGCGAAAAAACCCGATGTAAAAATATTTGTTTCAGATTATTATCCACATCCTCAAAGTGTCATAGCATATAATGCAACAATTCCAGGAGTAGTACAGCAGAAGGCAAGTGAAGGAAAAAGTGTTTACTTTGTAAAACTAAGTGATATTCAATTTTCGCAAAACGTTGATATATCTTCAGATGGATTGCACTTAAATCCAGGTGGATATAGCAAAATAGCTAAAGTTTGGTTTGATAGCACAATTTCAATTTTAAAAGATTCAACTAGTACTCCAACACCAACACCAACACAACCAATCAATGTAATTAAGGGAGATGTAGATGGTAACGGATCAGTTAATTCAATTGATTTTGGATATTTAAGAAAATATCTTCTTGGTTATGAGACTGATTTCCCATCTTCTAATGGAAAATTAGCTGCAGACATCAATAACGATGGATCAGTTGATTCCCTTGATTTTGCGAATTTGAGGCTCATATTACTTGGTAAAGCTTAATATAAGGCAGGATCAAATAAAAATTTTGCAACTGGAGTTTCAAAAACTTGAGTGACATTTTTTGAACAGCAAAATAATGTTTCCATGCATGGAAGCTTAAAAACTTTCATAAAGGATGTTGTAACTGAAATAATGAATATATACTTTTTGAAGCTCCCTAAATTCTTTATTGATACTGAAACGCACAAATCTATAATCTGATTTGTGCGTTTCTAAAATATGGGAGGGATTTTGCATGAGAATAGAAAGGTTTTTGACCGCAGTTGTTGTAATGACTATTTTAGCAAGCAGTTTTTTGTTTTCATTTGCAGCTCAAAAAGGTGATATAAATTCAGACGGTTCTGTGAACTCATTGGACTTTGGCTTGCTTAGAATGTATCTGCTTGGCAATTACCAAATTAATGACATGGATGTAGCCGACCTCAGTGGCGATGGAAATGCAAACTCAATTGATTTTGGTGTTTTTAGGCAATATCTTTTGGGTATAATATCTGAATTTCCTGCTGGTGGAGTTAAACCTACTCCTACAGCAACACCACAGCAGTCTTCTGAAAATAAGATACTTATTCCTCATAGTTCATGGACATGTGGAATGGCAGATGGTATTCCAAAACCTGAAAATGGTGAGCTTGTTTTTGAAGCCAACATGAAACTTGACCAGATTTATAACTTGGGAAAAACACAATATGGGCAGAGAAAAGTTTATGTAGTTTCAAGCGGTACTGTAACAGGTTCAAGAATTTCAGGTTCTGTTATGTCAGGTGGACTTGACCTCCAACTCGATCTTTCTAATGGCTCAATGGAAATTGAACAGTTATTAGTATTGAGAACCAATGATGGTAATTATGTATTTATTAGAAGCGCGGGAACAGCTGCAAATCAGGATGATGTGAGAATGGTTCCAAATATTGAAGCTCCCAACAATGGATCATACAGCTGGCTTAATTCCGGTAAATATGCAGGACGCCGTGTTGTAGACTATGCAGCTAAAACAATGAAAATAAGTGTTTATGATATAAGTGGTATAACGGTTAGACCGGATTCGACAAATTCTGTTACCGTTACTCAACCTTCAGACGTTCAGGATCAGTCGTGGGATTTTAGACGGGCATCATCTGAAAGGAAGGGTAACAATTTTATAACTGAAACGGTTACACTTGGAGCAAGTCAATCAATTGGAGCAACTAAAAATGGTAACAGAAACATTATTCCAATAACTGGTGGGTCCGTGACTGGAAGTCTTAATGCTAAAATTTTATTTGGCGGAGCTGACTATCAGAATCTCTCAAATCCAATGACAATTGATGCAAAGTATCTGTGGCAGACTGATGACGGAGAAATAATAATCGTACGCAACGCTGGACAATTTGGATCCCTTGTACCTACATTTGAGGTTAGGGAAGATAGCAAATATGCATATCTAAACAGTAATTTATATCTAAGTTCTGATCCGGGTTCAGCTGGTGGTGGTGTTTCAATTACATTTTATGAAAGTATAAAGTGATTAATGATTAGGCTTTGATATTTGATTATAAAAATTATAATTAATAAATGAAATAAGCAAGGGAGTAATATCAAAGTATATTCAACAACAAGAAGAAGCTGACACTAGTGAAGATAATTTAAGTAAGTAAAAATGCTGGTGAAACCACGCCTTAAGGTGTGGTCAGTAAAATGCCTTATAGGTCTAAAATCAGACCACACTTTAAAAGCGTGGTCTGATTTTCTGTTTTAACATTGTGAAAAGACCATCAAATCAATTTTTAAAATAATATTTCTTTTGTAAAAAAATAAAAAATATAATAGAATATAGACATAACGAAATATAATAGGTTGCTTTTTAAAAAAGCCTAATATGATTTCTTTTTATTATTTTAAGAAGCAAGATGATTGTGAATTGTAGGAAGAACGTTGTAACATATTTTACTAAGGAGTAACTGAAATACTAATTTTTCGTGTGGTATCTTTGGAATAATAATACTATAAATAAAAATATATTCGAAGTTGTTTTTTCAGCGTACCTAAATGAAAAATTAGTGTTACATAAATAATTATGTCGAAAGGTGAGGTTTTATGAAAGGGATATCAAAAAAGTTGTTGTGTTTATTTGTAGCATTAACAGTTAGTGTTAGCATAGTTAGTTGCAAAAATATAGAAGCTCCCAAAGATGGTGGTGATACAAATACTCCAGATATTACAAGTGCTTTGGATGTTACAAGTGAACCAGAAGTTACAAGTGAACCAGAAGTCACAAGTGAACCGGAAGTCACAAGTGAACCGGAAGTTACAAGTGAACCAGAAGTTACAAGTGAACCGGAAGTAACAAGTAAACCAGAAATTACAAGCGAACCAGAAGTAACAAGTGAATCAGAAGTAACAAGTAAACCTGAAGTTACAAGTGAACCGGAAGTCACAAGTAAACCAGAAGTAACAAATGGACCGGAAGTAACAAGTAAACCAGAAATTACAAGCGAACCAGAAGTAACAAGTGAACCGGAAGTAACAAGTGAACCAGAGGTTACAAGTGAGCCAAAGGTTACAAGTGAACCGACAGAAATACCTACGCTTAAGATGTGGAACGCTGATCTCAGCATAGAAATGAGACCAATAATGAATGAAGCAATAAGAGCAGCAGAGGAAAAGTTTAATGTAAAAATTGAAGAGACAGAAACTGAAAGCATAAGGTATAGGTTAAAGATTAACGACGCAATGGACACAAAAGATAGTCCGGATATATTCCATACTTGGTCTTCCGGTTTTTCTCAACCCTTTGTTGATGCAGGAAACGCATTAGCTCTAGATCAGTACCTTGGAGAAGCAAAGGATAAGTTGTTAACGGGGATTACCGACAGTTTTACTTATGATGGAAAAGTATACGGTGTTCCATATGAAATCCAGGTTGCACATTTATTTTGCAACACAGAATTATTTGAAAAGTATAATGTGAAGATTCCTGAAACTTATGAAGATTTACTAACGGCTGTGAAAACTTTTTCAGAAAATGGTGTTACTCCTATAATATGTGGAGCAAAAGATATGTGGCCAGCAATGTTCTATTATAATGTTTTAGCTCTTAGAACAGCGGGATCAGAATTGTGTAATAAAGCATTATCAGGTAAAGCATCATTTGACTCACCTGAATTTATCGATGCTGCAGAAAAACTTGTAGAATTAACAGAAGCAGGAGCATTTGGTTATAATGCAATATCAGTGTCATGGGACAATGCAAATAAAGACTTTGCACAAGGTAAAGGTGCTATGCTTTTTGATGGTAACTGGGCAGCTAATAATGTATCATCAGAAACATCAAAAGTTAACGGCAAAATAGTTGTTAGGAAATTTCCACTTACAAAAGATGGCAAGGGTATTGCAACAGAATATTTAGGTGGTGCCAGTGATGGATACATGATTAATTCAGAGACTAAAGATCCTGAACTTGCTGCAAAGGTACTTCTCTTTATTTGTGAAAAATTAGCACATGACATGTATGAGTCAAATATAGGGTTACCAGCTTGGAAAGTACAAGTTGACGAATCTAAGATATTACCTCTTAAAAAAGAGATTTTCGATATGACAAAAGACAGTACAGGTTGGACTCATTGGTGGGATGTTGTCTTAGAATCTAAAGATGCTGATATACATAAAACCCTTGTTGTTAGGCTTTTATGTTGGCAAATAACTCCAGAGAAATTTGCAGATGAAATGCAGAAAATAAATGAAAACTAAGGAAATTTTAAATTATTAACAGTACAATGCGATCATCTGAAAATTGGTAATGAAATTTTAGATGATCGCAAAAGTTTGTGATTTTATGATTTCTATATATTAAAGAGCAAAAAAACTATATTTAGTATTTTAAATTAGGCGGTATCTAAAAATAACTTATACAGTATTCAGGTCACAAAGCCCTTCAATCTAGATTTTTTGAAACAGCAGTTGAACAGTTGTTTTTTGGGAATTACCTTATCTTTGTAAAAGAGTAATTAATCCTATTCTTGTACTAACACTTTAAGCTTAGTTAAATTGCTCAAAGGCTCAGTGTCTGTCACACTTGTCTCTCCAATGTCTAACTCTTGTAAGTTATTTAGGTTTTGTAGAGGACTTATATCTGAAATACGTAAATTATGTCTAAGATCCAAAACTTCTAATTTACTTAAATTAGCTAAAGAGGTTATATCTTCGATATCATTATACCTGAGAATTAGTCCTTCAAGTTCTACTAAATATGATAATGCTTCTATACTTTCTATATTGTTTATGTCTAGTCGTAAATCTTTCAACTTTGTCAAATTAGCTAGTGGTTCTATATCATCAATATTATTACTGTATAATTCTAATAACTCTAGGTTTGTTAAATTTGAAATTGATTCTAAATTTGAAATACCACCTTTAATAATCTTTAATTGAGTCAAGTTGTTTAATTTGTTTAGATATGAAAGATCAATTACATCTTCCTTTTCATAAATTTCGTTAAAATTATCCATTGGACTAATTGTTGGAATATTAGGATTATTACAAAAACTCTTAAACCCAGATAAACTATTTATTGACCACTCTTGTGTTCTAGGTTGTTCTATAGATAATAAATTCAAATTAGTTAGATTCTCAATTGGTCTTATATCTGATATCAACTTTGAGCATATCTGCAATGCATTTAATTCCTTTAGCTCGCTCAATGGGTTTATATCTTTTACATTTCCAAACAAAATCAACGCTTTTAACTTCTTTAAATTTTGTAATGGAGTAAGTTTATAATTTTCAACATAATATGGATTATTAAACTCATCAAGTTTACTATAAATTGGACTATAAATTAACAATCCTTCTAAGTTGGTTAAATTTGACAAAGGTTCTAAATCTTCAGGATCACCATTCAAACATAATAGTTTTAAATTCGTTAACTGTTTTAAAAACGTAATATCAGCATTTGAGTAGCACAAATAAAGTTCCTCAAGTTGAGTTAATTCAGCTAATGGCGAAAAATCTTTTGCAATTGTATAATTTATTTCAAGCGATTTTAGGTTCTTTAAATATGTTAAAGGTTTTAAATCTTCAATTCTTGTTCCTGTTATTTTCAATATTTCTAAATTTGCAAATTCTCTTATATCATAAATACTTTTGATTCCTTTATTGAATTCACCAGATATTTCTAATTCGGTTATTGAGTATATGTCTTTTCTTAAAATATCTTCACTGTGTTTTTCAATAAGATTTCTTATAAGTGCTTCAAAATCAGCATCATCAAAATATATAATTTCTTTTAAAAATTCTTCTTCACTTGGATTGTCAACAGGTGTGTTAATTATAACGGTTTTAGTATCACCATCCCATCTGACTTTCTTTCCGAAAGCTTCAAAAACAATCCGAATAGGTAAATAGGTTCTGCCATTCGAAATAATTGAAAAAGTATCATTTTGTACAATTTCACCATTTTTATATATAAAGTCTTTATCAATTGGGACTTTTACTGTAATATCTCCTTTGGTAGCAATTGCAATTCTATTTGCGGAATCCCATTCTACGTTTGCTCCAATAGCTTCCATGGTAACACGAAACGGAACTTGCGTTCTGTTATTACTATCAATAAACGGATATCCTAAGATGTCATTAAAATCTACTTTAGTATCGTCAATAGATATTGATATTTTTGATGATAATTCATTTTTTAATTCTGATACAGACTGTTCCTTCCCATTTGCTAGTATATACGGATTATTATAAGTTCCTCTACCAACCAATGGCTTTGTATCAGCAATTAATTGAACTGCAGGTCTAACTCCATATCTTCCATTACTAGCATATATAGAGGATACTGTTTCTCCTTCATATTTACTTATATTTCTAACTTCATCTTCTGTAATTACTAGTGGTGTTCGTGTCCAATAGGATATATAATTTGAAGGCTCTAACCAACCAAATGAACCATGTCCTTTGTATGTTGAATTTTCTATAGCAACCTTTGTTGGGGTGCTTTTTAATTCGATATTATTGTCAAAAACATATTCTTTTAATTCTTTTAACGAAAGCAGAAAAACAGTGTCTGTTACATTTTGATAATTTGCTACATCATAATTTTGAACAACATCTTCAATATCTTTGTTATATTTATGAGGTTCACTTCCTCCATCCTTAATTTCCTCTATATTATATGGATTAGCCAATAAAACTTTATAATTTCTTTTTTCTAATAGTTTTAATTCTTCACTTGAAAAATCTTTCAAGAATCCTGCCTCTTGATCGTAAATATTATCATTAACCCCATATATTGTGCCACTAGATATACTAATCGGATGATTTTCAAATACTTTACCTTCTTCTGCTACACTATTTAACCATGTTCTTAATGTACTATTTGGCCAATAATTCGAACCATTGTCGGCTCTGTCTAGTTCAATGTATTGTTTTTTATTTCCATATAAATCAAACGCTTTAATTGCAATTACCCTATCACTAAACAAGATAGGTTTGTTATCTTCAATAGCTATTATACGCCATAATATTGGCTCTTTAAGATAATTTCCCAACTGAATGTAGTCACCAATTTTAAAAGAGTTAAATTCAGTATTTGAGGCATTACAAAAACTCATATTAATTAGTAGAATTATAAGAACAATTAAACTTAACTTGAAAAAACAATTGATTTTCAAACGATTTTTTTTGTCTAACATTTTGTATTTAGCTCCTTTTTATATTGGTTTTACTTCAAATAATATAATCATATAGATTGAACAAGTATTTGAGAAAAACTAATGTTGGTTTTTGTACATGTGTCTTTTATTGGGTTTTTTATAAAAGCTTGAGGTTCTTACATAAGTATACCACATTTTTTATACGATTTGCTTAACTTTGTATATTGTTATAACAATTTGAACGAGGTTTGAGTAAAAAATCTCTGATTTGTATAATGTTGTGTAATTGATAGTTGCTACTGATATGATGAAAAATGTTAGTATTGTTTTTGCTGACAGTTTTTTATTTTTTAATTTTTTTTTTTATGAACTTTTTTTCTACTTGTGAGTCATACTATCAAAATAACAAAAGGAGTGAAGAAAAATGCTTGATAATATGAATTCATTGGAGATTTTAAAACTGCTTGCACCGCTTATAGTTTTTCAATTAGGTTTATTGATATATTGCATTATAGATATACTTAGAAAGGGAGTCAGAAACTTAAATAAGCCACTTTGGATTGCTATATTATTTATTAATTTTATAGGTCCGATAGCGTATTTAATTATAGGAAGAAAGAGGTGGTCGGATGATTAAAATAGAAAATCTTACAAAAAACTATGGCAATCACAAAGTATTAAAAGGTGTAAATGCTAAAGTAAATGAAGGTGAAGTATATGGGTTCATAGGGCATAACGGAGCGGGTAAATCAACTACAATGAATATATTAGCTGGCCTTATTGGATTTGAAAAGGGAAGATGTATCATAAACCAAAAGAGTATACAAGACAGAAACAATAGGGCTAATAGTGATGTTGGATACCTACCAGAAGATCCAAAATTTTATCCTTATATGAATGCTTTTGAGTATCTTGACTTTATAGGTTTGATGAAGGGTGACTCAAAAAAGCAAATAAGGGAAAAGTCAGAAAAAATGCTGGATATGGTTAAGCTTTCAAAAGCAGCAAAACGTGCTATTGGAGGGTATTCAAGAGGAATGAAACAGAGGCTTGGAATTGCTGTAGCCATGTATAATGATCCAAAACTGCTATTATTAGATGAACCGTCTTCAGCATTAGATCCTGAAGGAAGAATTGATGTTATTGAGATAATATCCAAACTGAAAAGTCAAGGCAAAACTATATTTTTATCAACTCATATACTAAATGATATTGAAAGGGTCTGTGATAGGGTAGGAATACTACACAACGGTCAAATTGTACTTGAGGAAAACATACATCAATTGATGAAAAGATATATTCAACCTGTATACGACATCGAATTTAATGAGGTTGTTGATGAAAAGCAGACTAAAATACTTAATGAAGCAGACTATATAGAAAAAGTAAATTTTGATGGTAAGAAAGCAAATATATGGATCAAGGACTTTGAAGAAAATAGTCCAAAGCTTTTAAAACTAATTTCAGATATAAATACTCCTATAATATCTATTAATCTTAGAAAAAACAGCCTCGAAGAAATATTTTTGAAGGTGGTGAAGTGAAATGAATACATTTGATGCTTTTAAGACTTATGTTAAGAAAGAAATTATTGAAGGAATCAGAACTAAAAAATTCTTGGTACTCGCAATTGGAATTTTGTTTTTTGCCGTATCCGATCCTATAATGTTAAAGTTAATGCCTGAGATATTAAAAAATGAGATGCAGGGAGCGGATTTGAGTATGTTCTTTGAACTCAGTCAGAAAGCTGCTTTGGAAAGTTATACAAAAAATCTTTATCAGCTTTCGAGTTTGATTATTGTGCTGTCTATGATGGGGATTATCGCAAAAGAAAGAAGCGATAAAACTTTGACTATTCCTGTTTCAATGGGATGTAGTATTAATGGCATAGTCTTAGCTAAATTGTTGGTCTATGGAGTATTTATAATTTCTATAAATGTTATTGGAATGCTAGTTGCATATTACTATTCAGGAATAATCTTTGGCTTTACCTATGGAAGTCTATTTGCTGTAATTGTTTCAGGAGTCTCATATGGTTTGTTCTTTGTGTTTTTGTTAAGTGTTTTAATCTTTATAAGCAGTGTAGTCAAAAAATCTTTTTTAGCAGTAACGGTTACATTGCTGTTTATATATTTAATGCCTTTAGCGAGTAGTTTTGAGGGGGTAAAAAGATATTTGCCAGTAAATCTTTTAACCGAAGCAAATTATTTTACTGATCTTTTATCTCTAAATATGCTTGTTTCATTAATATGTACAATTAGTATATCTATTATATTTATTATCTTGTCAGTGTTTAAACTAGAAAGAATTGAATTTGTGTAAAGAGCGAAATAGTAAGTGACTTACAGGTAAAAACTGTTGAAATAAATTATTTAGACGATATAATAAAAAATAGCAATTTTAAAATACTTAAGGATATGAACCACGTGCTTTTCGAAACTCCTAAGTTACTTTTTTGAAATCACCTATATTTTTCTCGAAAACATTTTACAATATTCTATTTTTATTTTCGAGAAATAATATACATCTGATATAAAAGTAAAAAAGATATAACGTAATAAACTTTTTGACTTTTATATAGCTTAAACAAATTCTGTTATGGGAAGCTAAAATAACAGGGAGGGGGAATGTCTTTGGATGAAAAGGCTTTACTTGAACAAGCAAGATCAGGAGACAGCAAGTCGCTTGAATTATTGCTTCGTGACAACTATAAAATTATATATGGATACCTTCTAAAACTTACTATGGACGAAGACATTACAAAGGACATAACTCAGGAAGTAATGATGAGGGCTATTTTGAATATAAAAAAGTTTAAAGGGGATTCCAAATTTTCAACTTGGCTTGTTTCTATTGCATCAAATCTGTATAAGGATATTGTTAGAAAAAACAAAAAAATGAGTAGTCAGAGTTTTGCGGATTTGTCGTTAAGGGATTCTCAAAATTTAGAAGATACAGTTATAAATAAAGATACTATAAGAAGAGTTGAGAAAATGCTAATGGATTTTCCCTATGAAAAAAGAATGGTTTTTATACTGAAAAATTATTACGACTATTCATATGAAGAAATTAGTAAAATACTGAAGTGTCCAATTGGAACTGTAAGGTCAAGGCTTCATTATTGTATAAAAAAGCTGAGAAGTTTAATTTGAAAGGAGATTTTATATGTCTTTAGCCCACGAAAAAATACAAAAAGAACTTTTGGACGTTTACTATGGTGAAAAGCCAATGACAGAAGAAATTAGGACTCATCTTGATACTTGCAGTGAGTGTGCTGCGTTTTTAAAGGAATTGGAGATACTAAAAAATACTACTAACAATGATATGGACATTGAAATTGATGAGAGAATAATTGCCGGGGCGTTTAGTAAAGCTAGTAGTTCTATGATTAGAAGAAAAAATTTAAGGGATTTTGTTATATTTGCTTTTGGTGCAGGTTTAATGTTAGGTATGGTTGGATTACTAATATATTTAGGTTATGGTAAGAGTATTATAGTGATTCAGATTATGCTTATGATTTGTGTCCCTTTATTAGTTCCGTTTATGATTAGACAAAGGCTTATGAAGGAGGAGTTTTGATGAATGAGTTAAATGATATACCAATATATTTGTGGGTTATTTTAATATGTGCATTACTAACACAGGGGTGCTGGATATTTTGGGATGCGTCTAAAAGAGGAGAAAATAAGTGGCTGTGGGGATTTTTTGGGCTTTTGAATATTCCGTCAAACCTTATTGTTTACCTTGTTGTAACACGAGTTGTTTTAAAACCCAACTCATGCAAGGTTTGCGGCAAAAATATTAGAAGGAATTATAAGTTTTGTCCCTACTGTGGAGAGAAGCAAGAGATAGAAGAGTAGCACGCACTTTTCTTAAAAGGGTGTGATTAAATTTTTTGCAACATATTATGGAAAGAACATCTGCGTAGGGGCTTAGAGAATGTTAACGAAGCGAAGGATTGGTCGAATTACTTTTCTTCTTAGAACCGAGTTTTGATTCGACCTGTAGCTTTTTTACATTCTCTTAGCCTAGGCTTAATAGGCGAGCAGTGTAGCGTAGCGAAACGACCAGCCTCGGAGCTTTAGTTCTTGGAATAACATGTTACAAATTCAAAAACTGTACTTTTCTTAAAACATGTAATTGCCTTTTACAGTAAAGCAATGATATAATCTATAGGAATATTTATATAAGGTGATTATAAAAAACTGGGAGGAAATTATGTCTAAGGCAAAACAGAAAAAAGAATTAAGCAAAAATAAAAATATTGGTTACTACCTCGTTTCTTATTTTAAGGACATGAGTAAATTTGAAATAGTATTGTTTTCAATAATTTTGGTTGCAGGTTGTTTATTTCGAATACTATTTCTTGACAGATTTCCGGCCGGATTAAATCAGGATGAAGCCTTTGGCGGTTATGAGGCGATTTCACTTATGCGAACTGGAGCTGATTCATATGGGTTTCATTTACCGGTTTATCTGATGACCTGGGGAAGTGGCATGAGTGTTCTTCCATCTTATATGATGATTCCGTGGATTGCGATATTTGGCAATTATATATGGTGCATTCGTATGCCGCAGGCAATACTTGGTTCAATTGCTATTGCCGCATGCTTTTTTTTGGTAAAGCGTATTACTTCTAGTAACAGGGCTGCTTTAATTGCTATGTTTGTTCTTGCCATTAATCCATGGCACTTTATGATGTCCCGTTGGGGAATGGACTGCAATATGGCACCGCATTTTATGCTTTTTGCTCTTTTGTTTTTTTGTTTGGGTATAGAGAACCCCAAATATTTGATTTTATCTGCACTTAATTATGGACTGTGCCTTTACTGTTATGCACTGTTTTGGCCATTTGCAGCAGCTACACTTTTATTGCAGCTCATTTATGTTTTTGTTATGAAGAGGTTACATTTTAATAGGTACTACTTGATTTCAGGAGGGTTGCTGTTTTTAATGGGGGTTCCGTTACTTTTATTTTTACTAGTTAATAACGGTACTATCGATCCAGTTAGCACACCATTTTTTACAGTACCAAAGCTTATCGGATACAGAGGAGCTCAGTTTTCTTTTGAAGGAATGTCTGATAATTTTAAGAATATCATGAAGATTATTATTTCACAAAATGACGGATTGATTTGGAATGCAACTTCTAAGTATGGTGTTTTTTATAAATTTGGACTTCCCTTTGTTGTATTAGGGGTGGCATATCTTATAAAGGAATTTATAAAAAAATGCAGAGCAAAAGAATTTTCTTATGAAATATTTATTTTGATTCAAATTATTGTGTCTATAATGATAGCTAGTATGACCGATACAAATATTAATCGCGCAAATTATTTCTTTATTCCATTGACAATCTGCATGGGGTTTGGAATTTATTTTATTACAACCCTTCTAAAAAAGGAAGTAATTAATAACGTGTTAATTATTGGCCTTGGTATCATGCTTTGCTACTTTTGTGCTTTTTCCGACTACTACTTTACAGATTACCAAAAAGAGGTGGGATACTATTTTAGCTATGGCGTAGATGATGCCATTAGATTTGCAGATACCTTTGATACTGAAGTTTATGTTACAAGAGGGATTCACTATCCCAAAGTAATGTATTTAACTGCTGTGGACTCGGAAAAATACCGTGATACAGTACAGTATAAGAATTATCCGAGTATGTATCTTGATATTTATGGTTTTGGCAAGTATCACTTTGTAGACCAAGGATACGAGATTAATTCAGATTATGTCTATGTGGTAGAAAATTCATATGCTGAGCAGTTTAGTGGATATGGATTTACTACAAAGGAGTTTGGTAATTATATAGTCTGCTATACGGAATAAGGAACGAGTAAAAAATAAGTTACTACTTTGGATAACGAAAAAACTTGATTTAATAGTGTTTTCAGAATGTAAAAATATGAAGTTGTTTTTCGTTATCCTTAAGGTAAGAAGTATTAGTTTTTTGGAGATGATTGATATAAATGGATTACAAGAGGTGACTGATAACTTTGAAAATCCTCAGTTAAAGATGGCTTTCAATTTTGTTCAGTACACCAACAGAAACGTATTTTTGACCGGAAAGGCCGGTACAGGAAAAACTACATTTTTACATAATTTAAAGAAGGTATCCCCAAAACGAATGATTGTGGTAGCACCTACGGGTGTAGCTGCTATAAATGCTGGGGGAGTTACCATTCATTCTTTTTTTCAGTTGGCTTTTGCACCTTTTATTCCTATTCAAGATGTTGAAGATAGCAAAGAGAATAGGAATATACAGAAATTTACCAGAGAAAAGATCAATATAATTCGAAGTATGGATTTACTTGTGATAGATGAAATTAGTATGGTGCGTGCTGATGTTCTTGATGCAATAGATGATGTGCTAAGAAGATATAAAAATAAGTATAAGCCCTTTGGAGGGGTACAACTGCTGATGATAGGGGATATTCAACAATTAGCACCAGTTATTAAAGAAGACGAATGGACTATTTTGAGTAAATGGTATAATTCCATATACTTTTTTAGCAGTAGAGCCCTTAATATGACCCAATATATAAGCATTGAATTAAAGCATATATATAGACAAAAGGATTCTGTGTTTATTGATTTGTTAAATAAGATTCGAGACAATAAAATTAATGAAGCTTTGTTAAATGAGTTAAACAAAAGATATGACCCGGAATTTGCAGATAACACTTCTGATGACTATATTATTTTGACCACGCACAATCATCAGGCGAAATCGATAAATAATGAAAAACTTGCACAGATAGATAAAAAAGAATACCGTTTTAAAGCATATACACATGGCAATTTCCCTGAATATTCGTACCCTACCGATAATGAGCTTGTATTAAAAGAAGGAGCGCAGGTAATGTTCGTTAAGAATGATACCTCGCGAGAAAAGCTATTTTATAACGGAAAAATAGGTGTGGTTGAGAAAATAAAAAAAGACAGTATTGTTGTAAATTGTGCAGATGAGGAAAGTATTACTGTTGAACAGGCAGAATGGCAGAATATAAAATATTCCATAGATAAGGAAACAGAAAAAATTCAAGAGGAGATAGCAGGTACTTTTGTTCAATACCCTTTAAAGCTTGCATGGGCTATTACCATTCATAAGAGTCAGGGATTGACTTTTGATAAGGCCATAATAGATGCAAGAGCTGCTTTTGCTCATGGACAAGTCTATGTGGCGTTGAGCCGATGCAAGACCCTTGAAGGATTGGTACTTGGGTCAAAATTGACGGCTAGGAGCATAATTAGTGATACCAAAGTTCAAAGGTTTTCAGGTGATGTTTCAGAGAATCAGCCTGGGATAGATGAATTAAAAAAATCTCAATATGATTATCAAAGGGAACTTGTATTGGAATTATTTGATTTTAGTCAGATTGTACGACAATTGTATTACTGCTTAAGGCTTTATAATGAAAATGCTGGTAGTTTATATGAAGGGTTAAAGAATGATATAGAACAAATAATTGCGTTTGTAAATGCTGATTTACTAGCTATTTCGGATAAATTTAAACCTCATATTTATAAAATGTTGGAGCTTGAGCCGAATGTTGAAAAAAATCAACAGCTAAAGGATAGAATGGTAAAGGCATCTGAGTACTACATTGAAAAAATAAATACTGGAGTTATAGATGTTATAGAGGGAATTACGGTTGAAAGTGATAATAGAAGCGTAAAAAGGAATATCAATAAAGCTCTAGAAAAAGTGAAAACAGATGCTTTTATAAAAAAGGCTTGCTTTGAACAGTGTGAGCAAGGTTTTATTGTAAAGGACTTTTTAGAGATTAGGGCAAAAGCTTCAATTGAAAAACCTAAGAAGAAACGGAAGAAAGAGCAAAAAGACAGTTTGGAAAAAATTTCGTCTAATTCAATAAGTCATCCTGAATTATTTGAAGAGCTAAAAAACTGGAGGAGAATTAAAGCCGAAGAACTTGAGAAACCGGCATTTTTTGTGCTACACCAGAAGTGTTTAATTCAAATTGTTGAACAATTGCCTGTAACTTTAGAGGAATTACGAAAAATAAATGGAATTGGCAAGAGAAAAGTAAAAGATTTCGGAGATGAGATTATTGATGTTATACAGAAGTATTGTTCCAAAAAGGATATTGATGATATTGTGCGATTTTAAATATGTACACATGTGACCGGTGTATTTAATCATCGTGAGACATATTATTCCAATAACTAAAGCTCCGATGCTAAGAGAATGTATAACTCGCTACGGGTCGAATCAAAACTCGCTACGCGTAGAACAATGATTCGACTAATCCTTCGCTTCGTTAACATTCTCTAAGCCTCTACAAAGATGTTATTTCCATAATATGGCGCACGATTAAAATATGTACACATGTGAACAATATTACTGGAATTGTAGATGGATATAGAGTAAAATAGGAAATAACGCATTAATACTGAAAATGATTTTATGGAGGTTAGTTATGAATTTTAATAAAGTTATATCTATTGTAGTTGCTTTATCACTGATGTTTTGTGTCAGTGCATGTCAAGATGGCGTGGATTCATCTAAAGGTGAGCAATCGTCGAAAATTGTTGGTACTGTTGGGGATGAAAAGATTTTTGCTGATGAACTTAAGTTTTATTTTAATTGGAATAGAATTAGAACAGAAGATGACGCTGGTATAGCAAACAAAAACGATGAAGAAAAAAGCAAATTTTGGGAAGAAAATAAAGATAAAACCCAAGAACTTATTGATAAAACCTTTGATGATATAAAACATCTAAAAATTCTATTAATACTTGCTGAACAGGAAAAAGTAGAGTTAGAACAAGCTTATTTTGATGAAGTTGAATCAAATATTGAGCAATTTATTAAAGAAAAAGCAAATAATGATAAAGAGGAAGCTGAAAAATTAATGAAAGAAATGTATGGTGTTTCTATTGATGAGTATAGGGATATCTATTTGGATTTTCTCATTGCATATGATAAATACACTAATAGAGCTATTGATAATATTGAAATAAGTGACAGCGATATTGAAAAAAGGTTTGATGCTGATAAAGAGCAATATAAAAAGGTTAATGTAAAGCATATACTTTTTTATACTATTGATACTGCTAGTTATCAACCTCTTGCTGAGGAAAAAATTGAACAAAAGAAAAATCTTGCAGAAGAGATTTTTAAAAGGGTTAAAGAGGGAGAAGATTTTGATGATTTAGCGAAGCAGTATTCAGAGGATCTAAATTCAAAGGATTCAGGTGGGGAGTACACTTTAAGTAAAGGAGAGACGGTTAAAGAATATGAAGAATGGGCATTTAATGCTAAAGAAGGAGATGTTGGTTTTGTAGAGACTTCTTATGGTTTCAATATTATAAAATTTATAAAAGATGTTGAAGCTAGTCTAGGTGACAGAGAAAAAGGTAATATTATTAAAGAATTAAAAAATGAACAGTTCTCCAACAAAGTAGAGGAAATCAAAGGTAATTATCCACTAGTAAAAAACCAAGAGATTATAGATTCTATAGATTTGTTTTAAAAAAGAAAACTTGTTTCTGAGCCAAGGCATGCAGATTCTATGCGAAGGTCTTCGAATGGGTGTATTTAATCATCGTGATACATATTATTCCAATAACTAAAGCTCCGAGGCTGGTCGTTTCGCTACGCTACACTGCTCGCCTATGCAACCTAGGCTAAGAGAATGTATAACTCGCTACGGGTCGAATCAAAACTCGCTACTAAGTAGAACAGTGATTCGACTAATCCTTCGCTTCGTTAACATTCTCTAAGCATCTACGCAGATGTTATTTCCATAATATATATCACAATTAAAATATGCACCCTCTTCGAATGTAGACATTTGACACAAAACGAGGCAGGTACAACTTTAATGCTAGTTTATAAAATAGCACTATCGCTAATTTGTTTACTTAACCAAGAAAATTTACGTCATAAGCTGAAGTGAATTACTTTAAAAATTGTAAGAACAAACCTCCAGGAATCTAATTTCCCAGAGGTTTGTTCTATGTTCAAAAGAATCTATGTAACGCCCTTTAAATTTTAAATAGTGTGTTACATGACAATTAAATATGTGGTCCTAATCTTCTGCTTGATATGCACGTAATTTTTCTAATATCTCCAACTCTTTTGAAAGCGTGTCATCTCCTAGAACTTCCATTTCGCTTTCAAAGTAAGGAATAAATTCAGCAAACAAATCTCTAAACTCTTGTGAAACTGTAAGCGGAACTGATCGTTGCTCCCATTTGCTTAAAAGTTTCATATACACTTCGTCATCGGGTACAATTATTCCTGTTTCATTAGTAATTACTATAGGCAAAGGAATCTCAATTGGATCCGAGGAGTCTTCTATAGCTTCATTAGCCAACCAGTTTTTAAGAACGTTTGCATACCTTGTAAGAAGTATACCTTTCCTTATTCCAGAGTTCTGATAATAATCAGGTTCTTTATCCTCAAAGGTTACAGATACGGTATCCTTGTCTGCGTTTCCGTTTCTATCCTCATAGCTTGTTGACAATTTCAATTCTGCGTCCTCTGAAATCTTTTTTAATTTCAGTAATACAAGTCCGCCTTTAGTTCCCTCATTAGTTGATTTCGCAGGGAACAGAGTATTAACCTTCATAAGCTCTCCTGTTGACTCATTTGCTTCAGGTGAACCATATACTTTTTCAATTTCGTAACCTTCGGACTCAAGTTTTAATTCCAAATTGAATACAAGTGGAGTAACCATATATTCAAATTCATCATCCATACGAGTTTTAAACTGCTTCGAAGAGTGTACAGAGTAATAATTTGCTCCTCTTGTTTTGGTTATATATTCGATTAAATCAGTATTAAAGTCTACCCCAATACCAATAAAGCTTGTATAAATTTTGTTTTGCGCATTAGTGTCAGTAAGGCCTAATAAGCTTTCCTCACTAATGTTACCAACATTTGGCATAGCATCTGTCAGATATATAATTCTATTTTCATATTCATTAGCATCGTAATCTTTAATAGAATCATATAATGAGGTTCCCATTTTATATCCCGCTTCAAAATTAGTTGAGCCTTGAGGAGCCAATTCAAGCACATGATTTTTTATTGCGTCCATATCAGTTTCGCCAACAAGGTTTAAAGGTTTTGCAAGGTGAGCGTTGCCATCAAAGAGAACCATTCCAAAGCGGTCGTCATCATTTAGATGGTCTATAAGACCTACTATGGATTCACTAGCGATTTTAAGTTTGCTTTTATTATTGTCTTCCAAATCTTCTTCTGAAGCTGTTTGGTCGTAGTAATAACTGCTGAAAGCACTTGACATTGAACCTGAAATATCTAAAACAATTGTAAGGTTCAATTTCTTTCTTTTAAAATCTTCAGCTTTCATACCAGAACTTAAGCCTACAGATAAATAGTATTCACTGTCTTTTGAAACAGGGTCAGCTGAAACAGCATATGTATAGGAAGGACTAAAGAGTTTATCTGTTGCTTCTGGTTCACCCGTATCAAAATAGTAATCGTAAAATAGACCATCATAAGTTATTGAAGAATATTGTGGGAAGTAATTGTTTTCAATATTTTCTCTAAAGTTATTTATATCCTTTGCACCGCCTGTGGAAAAACCTAAAGATTGAGAACCTCCTATAGAAGGTGAGGCCATAGGAAGAGGTGCTGCTCCATTTGTTTTTGTTGTGTAGCTTGTTCCGCTAATGCCTGGAGAAGTTATGCCTCCCCAAGAATCCGAAACTGATTGAGTATATGAGTACTCCCAATCATCCATTTTTTTCTGAATTTCAGATGTAGGAAGATCCATCTTTCCCAAAAGATATTTTTGGCAAATGGCAAAATCAATAGAATTTATAGAACCATTTTGGTCTATATCGCCTGTGTCTAATGGTAACTCGTTTATCTTACCAAGTAAAAACAGTCTGTATTTGGCTAAGTCTATTGCGTTTACAACTCCATTTTGGTCTACGTCGCCAAGAATTATTGTGGTGTTCTGGTTTGTTGTCGGCTCCGAGGCAGCGTCTGTTTCTGCTAACCCTAGTGAGCAAAAGCAAAAAACAACCAAAGATGCAGAACACAGTAAACTAATAAAACTCTTTTTGGTAAATTTCATAGTGCATCAGCCTCCTATTATAATTTATTATAAGTCATTTGACTTATTTTCATTAAAAAAGTTCCTTTTATAATGAGTTTGAAAGGTAGAACGATGCATTGAACGCTTTGTTTGGCAGCAACTATAATTGGTAGGAAGTATTGTTTGTTCTCACCAAAATTTTACCATTTTCAATGGTTGTTGTCAATTTTGAGATATTAGTAGATTAGTAAGGGTGCAGTTTTTGATTTTGTAACATATTATTCCAATAACTAAAGCTCCGAGGCTAAGAGAATGTAAACTTGCTACGGGTCTAATCAAAACTCGCTTCGCTCAAACAGTGATTCGACTAATCCTTCGCTTCGTTAACATTCTCTAAGCCTCTACGCAGATGTTCTTTCCATAATATGTTACAAAAAGGTTGGTCACACCCTATTAGTAGTTAAGTTATTGATTCAGTTTTTGATTTTGGAAGTGTTTTTTACTTTTTTCTAAATATGTTAAATGGTAAGTGTAGGTGCTAATGTTGTAGGATTTTTATTATCTAATTATAGCGAATTTTGTGAAAATCATTGTAGTATTTTGTATAGAAGTATAAAATATATCGGTAAGATAAATAGTAATTGACCACTTTTTTTGCAACTACCTAATATTAAAAATTTGAGATGAAAAGAAATTGAATTTTAACTTTTTAGAAAAAGTGAAAATTGGAAACCTTATATTTAGACGAGAAAACAAAATATAAAATGAAGGAGATCGAGAAAATGGGCTATAAGAGCTTAAATGTGGCAATTTTTTGTACTGTATTTGATCTTATTTCAAATGAAGATATGGATTGGTTTAAAGATAAAATTAATTACCTAGAAAAGCATATTAAATTTAATAAGGTATATTTAGAAACTTTTAGAAGTGGCAAGAAGATAGAAAGAGATAAACTTCTAAAAATAAAGGATTTTTTCAATGCAAAAGGTATCAAAACTTCAGGTGCAATTACACCTATGCCAAATTACGATCTGGAATTGGGATATACATCTTTTTGCTATAATAATACTTCTCAAATGCAACTTTACAATGATGTTGTTAAATATACAGCAGAAGTTTTTGATGAAGTTATAATTGACGATTTCTTTTTTACCAATTGCAAATGTGATAAATGTATAAAGGGTAAAGGTGATAAAGATTGGAATACTTATAGGCTAGGTCTTTTAAAAGATTTTTCAAATGAAATAGTGAAGACGGCTAAGAGTGTAAACCCAAAAGTGAATTTCATCATAAAGTATCCAAACTGGTACGAAGAATACCAAAACACAGGATATAATCTAAAAGATCAACCGAAAATTTTTGATATGGTGTATACTGGAACTGAAACAAGGAATCCAGAAAATACACATCAACACTTACAAAGATATCTTAGCTATTTTCTTATGAGATATTTAGAAAACGTAAAACCGGGTAAAAACGGTGGGGGATGGTTTGACAGCATTGACTGTATGTACAATATGAATTCTTACCCGAGCAGGCTTGTCTTACTTTGTTTTCAAAGGCAAAAGAGGTAACACTATTTTGTTTATCTCTGCTTTGTTCAGAACATTCGGTATTTGTACCGATAGCAGGACATGTATTTGAAAGGGTGGATGGATTTTACAAAAAATTAGGGAATCCGGTAGGGGTATCTTGTTATAAGCCCTGTCAATCTCAGGGGGAAAACTATCTGCACAATTATATAGGTATGCTTGGAATACCTTTAGAACCATCACCAGAATTCTCGAAAAACAGTGAACTTTTATTTCTTACTGCTTCTGCAGCAGCCGACAGTGAAATTGTTGATAAAATCAAAAAACGTTTGATAAACGGAAAGGATGTAATAGTTACTTCAGGATTCATTACATCAATGAAGGATAGCAAAATAGAGGATATTGTTGCGTTTAATTACACCGGGAAGAAGGTTTTTATAAATAAATTTGCGTATGAGACAACCGAGTGTTCCTATGGAAAATACTACGAGGTATCTAAGAAAATTATGATTCCTCAAATTGAATATCCTACAAATGATGTCTGGACTACAATAGCTGGTATAAGTGAAAATAATAATTTTCCTATATTGGCAGCATCTAAATATGGAAAAGGCACAATATACGTTCTGACGATACCAGATGACTTTGGGGATTTATATTACTTTCCTAAAGAGGTTTTAAATCCTTTACGGCAAGTTTTTGCTGATGGGATGTCTGTGAGTATTGATGCTGAAAGCAAGGTGGGACTGTTTGTGTATGACAATGATACTTTTATTGTGCAATCCTTTCTTCCACATAACACAATTGTAGATGTGCGGGTTAAAAATAGTGGAGTGAAACTTCAGAAGATTGATAACAGATTCGAGTATATAAACTCCAACTCAAGAAATATTGTTGAAGGAACACAGACAGAAAGTGGCACAACATTTAAGGTAAAGCTTAAAGCAGGTACATTTAGTGCTTTTAAGTGTGTTTATTAGAAATAAGGCAAGATCAAAAAAATAACTGATCAATTGTATTATCAAAAAGTCCCATTCCATTTTTTGCATAGCAAAATAATGTTCCTATGATGGGAAGCTTAAAAGCTTCTAAAGTGGGTTTTGTAATTAAATAGTATAGGAATTTGTATTTAAAGTTCGCCCGAAGGGCGCTAAGTTCAATGTTGAATATGTATTTTTTTAAACTCACTAAGGTGATTTACTAAACACTTTGCAATACGAAAATTTGGTTTGCGATTTTTGTATTGCAAAGTTATGTTGTTCTGTTTGGAAGCTTTAAGTTACTGTGAAAGTGTTTGTGACCAAAATTCTTTATAGGGTTTTTTGAATGAGTCTAAAATAGGTGTATTTAATCATCGTGAACCATATTATTCCAAGAACTAAAGCTCCGAGGCTAAGAGAATGTAAAACTCGCTTCGGGTCGAATCAAAACTCGCTACGCGAAGAAAAGTGATTCGACTAATCCTTCGCTTCGTTAACATTCTCTAAGTCTCTACGCAGATGTTATTTTCATAATATGGATCACAATTAAAATATGCACCTGTCTAAAATAAAAACATTGAAAAATTTTCAAAAATGCGATATACTGTTATACATAAGTAATACAGTATACTTCAAAAAAGAGGTGGTTTTATTGCAATTCAAATCGGATATACCGATTTATATACAAATTGCGACGGATATTAAAGAACAGATTTTAGGCAACAAATTTCCTGAGGCAACAAAATTACCTTCTATTCGGGAGTTGTCTGTTAGTTACGAAGTGACAGCATTAACAGTACAAAGGGCACTACAGCTGCTCGAAAATGAAAAGGTTATAGAAGTAAAAAAGGGAGTAGGAAGTTTTGTTGAAAAAAATTGCAGAAAAAAACTTGAAAAGAGTATGATTTATAAGCAAACAGAAGAATTTATAAGAGGTATGAAAAATATGGGGCTAAATAATGAAGAAATTCAAGGCCTTATTTTTGAGGTGTTAAATAATGAGTGAGGGAATAAAAATAGAGGGATTAACAAAGACCTTTGGTTCAAAAAAAGTAATTGATAATTTAACTGTTGAAATTAAAACAGGGAGAATAGTTGGTTTGTTAGGCGAAAACGGGATTGGAAAAACTACACTATTAAAGCTTATAGCTGGTTTTTTGCAGCCTGATAGAGGCTATATAAAATTTATTGATTTGGCAAGGGATAAAAACATACGAGAACATGTTGCAATGCTGCTTGAACCTGAATGTTTTTATTCTTGGATGAGGATAAAGGATGCTATAGAGTTTTACAAGGATTTTTTTATAGATTTTAAAAGAGATAAAGCAATACAGTATTGTGAGCAATTTAACTTAAACCTAGATGATAAAATCAAAAAATTATCAAAGGGAAATAAAGAAAAGGTTAGTATTATACTTAACTTATGCAGGAATGTCGGCATATATCTATTAGACGAGCCTACAGGAGGATTTGATCCGAGGTTTAAAAAGGAGATTATAAGGTTAATATTAGATAGAATGAATGAAAAAAAGACCATTATTATAGCTTCACATTTACTAAAAGATATGGAAAATTTATTTGATGACATACTTATACTTAGAAAGAATTCGCTTATATATAAATCCAGTGATGAAATACGGCAAGACTTTGCAAAATCAGTTGAAGAGTACTATTTGGAGGTGCAGAATGTATAGACTTTTAAAGTGGGAGTTTTTAAAATGGTTTTATAGATTAAAATGGATAGTACTTTTTGCAGCATCACTGCTGTTTCTGTTTACGATATTGATTCCTCTTGGTGTTTTTAGAGAGGTCAATTCGTTTAGGGATTTTATACTGATAGGAATTAGTGGGGCTTTTTTTATGATTTATGTAGTATTATGTTTTTTGTTGCCATCAGTTAATATGCTTGTGGATTTTATACTTCCGTACAGATATCTGGAGTTCTCTACAAAAAGAAATTATAAAGATGTTGTTTTTTGTAAGGTAGTTGTAAATGCTGTTGTTTTTTATTTGGGTACAGGTATATTTTCGCTATATAATTATTTATATACAAAATATATTATTGATGCACCAATTTACTTTTTATCAAGTGTAAATACGGGATTAAGTATTATCTTATTTATAATGTTTGGATTGATTGTACCAATTTTGTTGTTGTTCTTTTACATGATTACATACTGTGCTAATAGAAAAATTGTATACCAAATTGTTTTTATGATTAGTCTAGTAGCGGCAACAATTATTGTGTTGTATTTATTTAGCAAGATTGCGCTATTTAGTAGGATTTTTGGCTATGTGGTTATGATATTAATATTTTTAATTGTTTCAAACATATCAGGTATAATTGAGGAAAAATATGAGGTGTAAATGTAGCAATAAAGATTTTTCAATTTTATCGTAAGGTGAATAAAAAACTTTGCACTTGCGGCTTCATAAAAACTGATTTGATTGGGTTTGTGACCAAAATACTGTATAGGGTGTTTTTTGAAACTGCCTAATGATATAATGCTGTTTGTGTAGAGTTACAAATATAAAAATCAGAAAGGGGAATTAATTGTGATTAAGCATATTGTAATGTGGAAATTGAAAGAGGAAGCTTGTGGAAAGACAAAAGAGGAAAATGCTCAAATAATAAAAGAAAAACTTGAGGCATTGAAAGGTAAAATACCTGGGTTGTTAAAAATTGAAGTGGGTATAGATTTTTCGAAAACTGAGAGTAGTGCGGATATAGTATTGTATTCGGAATTTAACACAAGAGAGGATTTAGAAAATTATAGAGTTCATCCTGAGCACAAAGCTGTTATACCTTTTGTAGCTGATGCAAAGAGTGAAGGAAGAGTTGTTGATTGTGAAATCTAATCAATTTGTGTTGTTGCCAAAAATAATTGGTTAACTGGCATTTGGGAAAATTTGTTTTGGACTATGAGCTTAAATCTTTTTATTTAAGGGTTTAGATTAGTGAGAGGTTATTTTATGAACTAGTATTAAGGGCTTAGCCTACCTCGTTTTAGTGTCAAATGACTCCATTCGAAGACCTTCGCAAAGAATCTGTAAGCCTCGGCTTGATAATTTTTCGCCGCGTATTAAGGACATCGTGTCCTATACGCTAAAAATGCCGTCCTTGGCATTTTTGCTTCAAATTATCAAGCTCTCAAGCAACAGATTCTAATGCTCAGGTCTAAGAATTACGTCATTTGACACTAAAACAGTGTTTACTTTAATTAGGCTTTTTTTCGCTATTTTTATTGGCGTGCTTTTTTATTATTGTATTTGCATATTTTAGGTGCTTTGTAAATTGATATAAGATGATTTATAAAAGACAAGATTTAATATATGCACTGTGAGTTGTTTGATAGTTTAAAAAGATGGAAATCTATGTTATTATAAATATAAGGTCATTCATAAAAAATGACTGGTTAATTGGTGTTTAAGAAACCTGATTCTGTTGCGGAAACTATAAATATTAAACAAAGAATTTTTTGAAACACCTAAGAGGAAAATGAATATATATAATTGCTCTAAGAAAGGTATAGCAAAGTGTAGAGGGAAAATTAAGAAATCAGAATAATGGATAATTTAATATTCTGAATATCGAACTTTATTGTACTGAGTTCTTGCAGCTATGCGTGGTATGTTATAGATAGTATGAGAACATATAGATAAATTAAAAGATATTATTTGAGGGAGGAATAAAAGTATGAAAAGGGTTTGTGCGGTGCTCGTTACTGCATTTTTGATTTCATCTTTGTGTGGCAAAAGTTTGTTTGCAGAAGAAATAAAGTATGGTGATGTAAATAGTAGCAATTCTGTAGATTCGATAGATTTTGCAATTATGAGAACTCATTTATTGGGAATGGTAGAATTGAGAGGAGAAGATCTTAAAGCCGCCGATGTAAATGGAGATGGGTCTTTTAATTCATTAGATTTTGGTGTTATGAGACAATATTTGTTGGGGTATATTACAGTTTTTCCTGTATACGGACAAGTTACTGAGACACCTGTGCCTGTCACTCCAACACCTCCACAAGTCACACTTCCACCTGTTCCGGTTTTTAAAGATGTATCGGTACATGATCCTTCGATAATGAGAACAAATGGCACATACTATGTTATAGGTTCTCATCTTGCAGCAGCAAAGAGTGAGGATTTAATCGGATGGCAGCAGATATCTTCAAATGTAAGCAATTACAATCCTTTAATACCTAATGTGTATACAGAATTAAAGGCATCTTTTGATTGGGCTCAAACTGATACAATGTGGGCAGGAGATATAATTCAACTTAAGAATGGAAAATACTATATGTATTATTGCCTGTGTAAGGGTGATTCACCTAGATCTACACTTGGTGTAGCTGTATCGAATAATGTTGAGGGACCCTATGATGATTTGGGGATTATACTTAAGTCTGGTATGTGGGATCAAATAAGTGAAGATGGTACGATATATGATGCTGTGAAGCATCCTAATGCGGTGGATCCTGATACTTTCTACGATAAAAACGGAAATTTATGGATGGTTTATGGTTCCTATTCTGGCGGTATATTTATCTTAAGAATGGATGAAACAACAGGTAAGCCTATTGCAGGACAAGGGTACGGTAAGAAGTTATTGGGTTTGAACCACAGTAGAATTGAAGCCCCATTTATGCAGTATAGCCCTGAGTCCGACTATTACTATCTATTTTTGAGTTTTGGAGGGCTTGATGCTGATGGTGGTTATAATATAAGAGTGTGTCGTTCAAAAAATCCCGACGGTCCATTTGAAGATTGTTCAGGCAAGGATATGATTTACTGTCATGGTGCAAATGGTACTACTTTTGATGATCAGTCAATTGAGCCTTATGGAACTAAACTAATGGGTAATTTTAATTTTGTTGACAGCGGATTGGGTTACGTATCTCCAGGTCACAATTCAACTTATTATGATGAAAATACAAATAAGTATTACATAGTATTTCATACTCGATTTCCAGCAACAGGGGAACAACATCAGGTAAGAGTACATCAAATGTTTATAAATTCTGACGGATGGCCTGTAATTGCACCCCATCGTTACGCAGGAGAGACTATTGGTAAGTATAACTTAGATCAGATTAGCGGCGATTATGCCTATGTTAATCATGGTATTGATATATCTGCAAATATAAAAAGTTCTTCAAGAATTTCCCTCAATAGAGATGGTACTATTTCAGGAAGTGTAAATGGAAGATGGCAGCTTATTGGGGATAATGAAATTTTATTGACCATTGGTGGAGTTAATTATAATGGTGTTTTGCTACAGCAGTATGATTTGGGGTTGAAGAAATTTGTAATGACTTTTAGTGCACTACAAAAAGGTGGCAATGTTGCAGTGTGGGGAAGTCAGTTTTAAAGTGGTTTGGAAGATTAGGTCAAGGAGGGCGATAAACATGGATGATAAATCATTTGAACTTATTTCTAAAATGTATTCTGATATGAAAAAGCAATTTAAGGAAATAAATAGGAAATTAGACGAAAAGGCAGATAAAAAAGATATTATACGTTTAGAAAATGAATTTAACCCAAAAGTCCAAGCTTTATTTGATGACACAAACAGAATACGGACATTTTAGAAAGAATTGAAAACGAAGTGACTAAGGGATAACGAAAAAATAACTTCCTATTCTCATATTGTGAAACATTATCAAATCAAGGTTTTTCGTTATCCCAGAGTTGGAACTTATATTTTAATCGTTCCTAAGCAAGAAGAAATTATTATGAGGTGTATAAAATAGATGCAAATTAATAATACGTTTTATAAAAGTATTTAAAAGGCTCGTAGTTATGTGAGCCTTAATTTTGTATTTTTTTGTAGTATGGAAAAGCGACACTTAGAGCAGTAAAATTAATAGAATTATAGCTCACAGATGAAGTGATTTATAAAGGCGAGGTGTAATAATGAAAATTTCATGTGGGTTTGAGACGTTAAACTGTTATAATGATAATGAAATTGAGCAAATAATAAAGAATGAGAAGGGATAAGAGGTCATTATGATTGATGGATTAAAAAAGTCAATGAAATACGAAAGTGATGAGGTATATCCAATAAGATTAGTTGGGGTAACTCATGATAATGATAATATGATTTTAAATTTTGATTTATTGGATGACTTCGAACCTACATGGGTTTTGGAAAAGTGGGAAATTTCATGTATAGATTATATTAAATGTAGTCACCATTTTGATTTTTTTGATTATGAAGAAATAAATATTTTTGATGAGCATTTATTTCTTTGGGATATAAACAAGGACAGATATGAGTTGGCGCTCAAGCCGTTGCTAGTACAGTTTTCTTAGCTAGAACAGGGAACAGTAAAAAAGAAATTAAAGAGTATGTTGAAAAGAAGTTTAAATATAATTTAAGCCAGAGATTAGATGATATAAGACCTAACTATAAATTTGATTCTTCCTGTCAGGGTTCAGTACCACAAGCGATAATTGCTTTTCTTGAAGCAGAGAGTTTTGAAGACACTATAAGGAGAGCTATTTCAATAGGAGGTGACAGTGATACAATCGCATGTATTGCAGGAGGGATTGCACAAGCTTATTATAGAGAAATACCTGGATTTATTGTAGATAGAGTAAGACTTATTCTTGATTCAGGCTTAAAAAGGATTTTGGATAACTTTAATAATAAATATGGTATTGTAATTAACAAGAGTTAAATAGGAAATTATGTTGGAGGGGCGATAAACATGGATGATAAATTATTTGAACTCATTACTAAAATGTATAATGATATGATAAAGCAATTTGCTGATATGAAAGACCAATTTAGAGAAATAAATAAAAAATTGGATGAATTGGCAGATAAAAAAGATGTTATACGTTTAGAAAATGAGTTTAAGCCAAAAGTCCGAGATCTATTTAATGATAGTTTGTAATAAATGACAATACTCATGTTTGATTTTTTAAATAACTGGATGAAGACAAAAAGGAGAGGCTCAATGCCCCGAGGGTTTATTGGGGAATTTAATATTCCAGGATTCTATGGTTCTGAATACTTGCGACTATGCCGCTATCTGTCATAATATATAGAGGAAGGAATATAAAATAGGGGAGTAAAGCCGCTTTAATAGCGGCTTGTTATTAATTTCCCCTTTTTAATTTAAACTTTATACCTTCATAAATCCTAATAGGATTACCTCTGATTAACAGATTGTGCTGCATCCACATGGATTTTTCAAAGGATTTTGAGCTTTCTTCATTGTGAGCATTTACCATGTTCATAAGTTTGGCAAATGCAAGTTTTTTATTCATGTACTGTGAGCGTTCTTCACTTGCTTGAGATGTAAGCCCTGTTGGCAGGTGAACAGCTCTTACGGCTGTTTCAACCTTATTTACATTTTGTCCTCCTGGACCGGAACTTCTCATGGACTCAAACCTTATTTCCTTTTCTGAAAAAACAAGTTTATCAGGCGCATTAAATACTTCAATATTTATAAACCAGTTTTTTCTTTTGTGATTTGGTCTGTAGGGGCTTTTGCAAATCCATTGTATTGTGCCGTTTACTAATTTCTCTTTATTTTGACCATCCACAGATAAAAGGATTGATTTATAATTTCCTTTAATGCTTCCGGGTACAGTAGCTAAAATATTTACAGCTATATTAGATACTTCGCATTCGGTTTGATAGTTTTTATAAAACAGACTAACAGCAAGCTCACATTCATCAGGCCCTTTACCTGAACTAATTTGTATCCACATAATTTCACCTCTAATTCTTGTAAGTAAATATTGGTTTTAAAGTTGCAACAACCTTGATAATATTAGCTTCAACCAATGAGTCTACGACTTTTTCTATATTTTTATAGGCTTCTGGTGCTTCCTCGAAAAGAAGATCTTTATCATGGCAAATAACCCTGCTCTTTAGTTTGGTGGTTTTGATGCTGTCCTTTGTATATAGGTTTCTTAATTTTGCCTTGCAAATGCCGCGTTTCCATTTTCGCCCTGCGCCATGTGCTATTGAGTATCCTGACATTGAAGTGTCTTCATAGGGTATTACCAAATAAGTCAAAGCTCCTCTTGAACCGGGGATAACAGTTAGACCGTTATTGGCTGGTGCAGCACCTTTTCTGTGAATGTAGAAGTTTTTGTTTCCGATTTTCTTTACTTCTATGCTGTTATGGATGCTGTCGATAAGCTTTGTTGCATTGGTATTGGCACCTATTGTACTTAGAAAGCGATAAGCTATGATATCCCTATTTGTTTTTGCCCATAAAATAGCATCGTTATGTTCCTTAAGGTAATTAATACCTACATCCGACTTCATACTCAATCCGTTTTGAGCTTTGTGCTTTCTTATATATTTATCCAGTATCTCATGACCGTATATTCTTGAACCGCTATGTATCAGCAGCATAAGTTTATCTTTTTTGAGATTGTAACTTTCGAATATTTTTTTATCAAAAACAGTATCAACTTCCTGTAGTTCAGCAAAGTGGTTGCCTCCGCCAATAGTTCCTATTTCACTCGAATAGGGCATGTTTTCGATGTTGTGCAGAGTTTCCTCTGGAATTATTACATCACGAAAACTGTTGAGGTTATCAAGCTTTGATATCCATTTATCCACTTTCATTTTTCTTTTTTCTAGGCTTGTTAAAAATAAGCTCATCGCGCAACCTATATCACTGCTCACTATATGAGGGTATATAACATCCTCTGTAATAAACGCAGCACCTACAGGTATTTTGCCAGGATGAAGATCTGGAAGGCCGACTATCCTTCTCATACCTTCAAATTCTGCTATTCTATTTAATTGGTTTAATGCGCTATGTTCTATCCAGTTTTTCTCAGATGATATAATTGTTATTTTACTATTCAAATTGTAATCTCCTTTTTAAATTGAATTTATAAATTATTTTGGGCATAAAAAAACCCGTACCAAATTGGCCGGAATCCTGAAGTTTTAAAAATAAGGTTTTTTAAAACATGTAAGAGAGTTTCAAAATACATATTCAATATTCTAGTTAAAAAGCTCATTATGTAAGCTTTTGAGCTTCTAAAAATAAAAATATTGATTTGCACGCAAAAAATGTAAATCGAGTTTTGTGAAACTCCAGTTGCAAGGTTTTTATTTGATATTGCCTAAAATCTAATATTTTATATTAAAAATAGGCATTAAAAAACACGATAAACCATATCGTGTGCCTTGTAACAATAATTATGTTATTCAGGTGACGGTTTGGTAAATTTTTGACTGGAAGATAGCAACAAAAATAAGCTTTCCTAAAGGGAAAGGATACGTTAAGCTATAGAGATTTATAATCTTCCAATCATTATTTAATTATGTTAAAAGTACCTCATTTGAATTTTTAATAGTTACCAACATGTAAATCACTCCTTTTCACAAAATATTGGTTTTGGGTGATTTAGAAAAATAACAATTACAGCATTTAGGTTACCAGTTATTTTTTGAATCACCATTTTTCTAATGACAATAGTATATAATAAATATAGTTAAATAGTCAATAGTTGTAAATAAATTTTGGGTGTTTAATTTTATATCAATTATGGAGGGCTTATTAAGTTGTTGGTTTATAAGGGTTAATCCTTGAAATTTAATTTTGCTTCTTCTCCATAAAGTTCTAAAGCCTTAATATCATAGGCTTTTGCAGCTTCTATTTCGGTTTTATACCTGCCAAGATAATATGATTTATATCTAAATGTTATGGTTGCTTGCCATTTATTATCACGCTTGTAATAAGAGACTCCGAGATAATCTGAGGTTACTTTTCTGATCTTTGTTTTTCTACCTTGAATGCAGCGACTTTCATAATCCTCTGTAAAAATCTCTTTTTTATCTAAGATTTCTTGGTAAAGTACTTTCAATTTTTCAGGTGAAATTTCAGGGAAATTGCGTTTTGCATTTTCACCATACAACTCTAAAGCTCTGAAATCATAAGCGATTGCGGCATCTTCTTCAGAGTAAAATCTGCCAATATAAATTCTTTCTCCTAGCTTACGTATGCAAGCATCCCATGAGAACTTTGTTGCCACCGTTACGCCAACATAGGAATGCTTTTTTTTGAAATTCCTTGATCCTTGTGACCTTTGAGATCTATATTCAGCTTTATTATTTAAAATATCTGAGTAGGCCTTGTCCCGAATATCTTTAAGCTCTTCAAAGGACATTTCTGGGAAATTTCTCAGGGCATAATCTTTATACTTTAGTACTGCATGATAATCAGCTGCTACAGCAGCTTCCCATTCACTGTGATAAGTTTCATAACGTTGCTTAGTACCTGAATTGTAAACTTTTGCAGCCCATGATTTTTTCGCTTTTGCTACACCATAATATTTACTATGAGTATTTCGAACTCCAGCTAGACATAAATATCTATAAGTATGTTTGTCACAAAAAGAAATATTGTCACGTCTAAAATCATAAATATTATTATTTTTATGAATTGTTTTGTAATCCTGATCAACACCAAAGATTACTTGTACAATAGAAACACGTTTGCGGTCAACTAGCGTTTTAGGAACGTTATGATTAATAGTCCACTTATAGTCCTTAGCTTTTATATAGTCTTCATCATCTAGAATTATTTCTATTTTAGTAGGTGTAAAAACAGATGCCAACTTAATGACACTCCTTTTTTGTTATTTATAACACTTAAGTTATATTTTTCTCGAAAAACATTTTATCTTTTAAGCTTATACAATTATATCATAATTCAGTCAACAAGCAATCTTTTTAGGGTACTATGGCACAATGTAGTGAGGCCTTCTTTGATAGAACGTATTTCTTAATTTTTTTTAATTATTTTTATGTTTTTCTTTAATTTTTTCATAGTAAAATTCATAATATGGAAAGTTATTTAACATGATTTTGAAAAATTAAAGATAAAAAGCAAAGGAAAAAATATTATTCAATTATAAATTAGGTGTTTTTTAAGCGTATAGGAATTCATAATAACACCTAGAAAATGTAAATACCAAAATAAAGAGCCTAATTAAAAGTAGAACCTGTTTTAGTGTCAAATGACGTAATTCTTAGACGTGAGCATTAGAATCTGTTGCTTGAGAGCTTGATAATTTGAAGCAAAAATGCCACGGATGGCATTTTTAGCGTAGTTTGCGAGGCATGTTGCCGAGCCGATGGTTTGAAAGAAAACCTGTTACCTAGCTAATGGGAAGACAAGCTGTAGGCAGGGGCGTTTTCGGTGACGAAAGGGTCTGAAGGA
>Ga0207799_100226_pt1 | contig 38503 bp, 33 predicted proteins | sample TtanPargueraPR_4_FD_187742 | JGI IMG/M metagenome (GOLD analysis project Ga0207799, IMG submission 187742) | Aerobic enrichment media microbial communities from Bioluminiscent Bay, La Parguera, Puerto Rico - Tt and M2 (SPAdes) | ecosystem: Environmental > Aquatic > Marine > Unclassified ...
ATCACGTGATGAGAGGCGCGCAGCAATCGCCAGATTGTGAGCACCCGAACGAACGTGATAACGCCGCATGGCGGCATGAGGCGCCGCTTCATCGGACGGTTGGACGACGCGCAGGGTTGAGCGGGGCGCGGGCGTGTTCTTTTGCTTCGTTTTCTGTCACGGGACAGAAAATGAAGAAACGCCACCATAAAAACACACCGGATCGGTCGAACCTCTCCAGGCCCTCCACCAGAGGTGGAGGGCTTAGACCAAAAATAGGGTAAGAGCTAACGCCATAGGCAATATCCGAATGTGTCTGGATGCACTCCAAAAAGGCGGGCGAGAGCAAATCCTATTAAACACACCGCAACCGATCGAGCAAGCGCCGCATATCCTCGGGCATCTCGGCCTCGAATTGCTGCCACCGGCCGCTGTCCGGATGATAAAATCCCAAGCGCCAGGCATGCAGCATCTGGCGTTGAATCTTGGCCACGGCTTGCCTCACGGCGTCGCTCATGTGATTCGGAGCCGCATGGTGACGCCCCCCATAGACCGGGTCGCCGACAACCGGATGGTGCAACGCAGCGCAGTGCACCCGGATCTGGTGGGTACGGCCGGTTTTCAAATCCAATTCCAGCAGGGTGGCTCCCGCCAAAATTTCCCGGACCCGATAATGGGTTTCCGCCCGCCGCGGTTTGGCGGAAATCGTCGACATCTGTTTCCGGGCCGTGGGATGCCGGCCGATGGGAAGATGAATCTCCCCTTTCGGAGCTGTCATCTCCCCCTGCACGATGGCGCGGTAGGTTTTTCGGACGGCTCGCGCCTTGAACTGCGCGGCCAGGTTTTCATGGGACGAGGGATTTTTGGCGATGACCATCACGCCGGATGTATCTTTGTCGAGTCGATGGACGATGCCGGGTCGAATTTCTCCCCTGAAGGCAGCTAAATCCGGGCAGTGGTGGAGCAGTCCGTTGACCAGGGTACCGGAAGGATGTCCGGGGGCGGGATGGACCACCAGCCCAGGAGGCTTGTTGATCACAATCAGGAAGGCATCCTCGAAAAGAACGTCGAGATCAATGGGCTCCGGGCGATATTCAGACGGTTCAGGCTCGGGCAAACGCCCTGAAATGCAATCTTCCAGGCGGACCCTAAAAGATGGTTTGCAGGGTTTTCGATTGACCTGAACGAAACCCTGCTGGATCAATTGGGCGGCGTAAGACCGTGAGCAATTCTGGAGATGTTCGGACAGAACGATATCCAGTCGCATCCCGCTGTGGGGTTCCGCAACTGTGAAGCTGAAGCTGTTGCCGGGGGTCTCCATAACAAACGGAGGGGTCAGGCGCTCCCCTTGTCGAAAAGCGACTCGATTTCTTTGAGAACGCTCTTCTCGTCGGCTTTCTTGGCGGTCGAAAGCTCTTTCACCAGAAGCACCTGAGCGGTGTCGTAGAGCTTGCGCTCCCCAAAGGAGAGATCTTTGGTCATTTTGAGCAGGAACAAATCGCGAAACACTTCGGCGACATCGAAAAGACTGCCGGTCTTGATTTTGTCCATGTATTCGCGATAGCGACGGTTCCAGGTCTGGTTATCCCCGGCCCCGGCATCCCGGTTCTTCATGACGTCATAAATCTTCGGGATGTCCTTTTCGTCGATAATGTCCCGCAGGCCGACCGATTCCACATTCCAGGTGGGTATCATGATGACCATGCCGTTCTCGAGCACCTTCATGATGTAGAAGTCGTGCTCTTCGCCGTTCACGACACGGGTTTCGATGGCGGTAATTTCTCCCACCCCGTGGGCGGGATAAACGGCCAGATCACCGACTGCGAATTTTCGGGTTTTGTCTTTGGCGCTCTGGCCTTTGGTTTTTTTCTCAGTCATATAACTTTCATTTCGTACGAAAATGGCTAATATTTCTATCTATTTCGCAATATAATACCATAGCGTCCAAAAACAATCAATAAAAAAGGATTGGCGCAAACCTGCGCCAATCCTTAATTATCCGTCAAGAAGACAGAGCGCGTCGCTTACATGAGGAACGGAACCATCAGCAGAGCGACAACGTTCAGGATCTTGATCATCGGGTTGACAGCCGGGCCGGCGGTATCTTTGTAGGGGTCGCCTACGGTGTCGCCGGTAACGGCAGCTTTGTGGGCATCGCTGCCCTTGCCGCCCAGATGGCCGTCTTCGATGTATTTCTTGGCATTATCCCAGGCCGCACCACCCGTGGTCATGGAAAGCGCCACGAACACACCGGTAACGATGGAGCCGATCAGCAGACCGCCGAGGGCGATCTTGCCAAGGAAGAAGCCCACCAGAAGGGGTGCCACAACCGGCAGAATTGCGGGCAGCAGCATTTCTTTCAGGGCGAACTTGGTCACGATGTCGACGCAGGCACCGTAATCCGGTTTGGCGGTACCTTCCATGATCCCCGGAATTTCGCGGAACTGGCGACGGACTTCGTCCACAACCGCGCCGCCGGCATTGCCGACCGCCTTCATGGCGATGGAGGCAAACAGGTACGGCAGCAGACCGCCGATGAACAGGCCGATGATGACGTTGACGTCGGACAGATCGAAGGCCATGGCGTCTTTGCCGCCGCCCTGCATCTGGAATTCCATCACGTAGGCGGCGAAAAGGACCAGGGCGGCCAGACCGGCGGAGCCGATGGCGTAACCCTTGGTGACGGCCTTGGTGGTGTTGCCGACCGCATCCAGAGGATCGGTCACGGCGCGCACGCTCTCGTCCATTTCAGCCATTTCGGCGATACCACCGGCGTTATCCGTGATGGGGCCGTAGGCGTCGATGGCGATGACCATACCGGTCATGGAGAGCATGGAGATGGCGGCCATGGCGATGCCGTAGAGTCCGCCGAAGTTATAGGCCAGCAGAATGGCCACACAGATGGCCAGAACCGGAGCGGCAGTCGCCTGCATGGAGACGGCCAGACCGGAGATGATGTTGGTGCCGTGGCCGGTGGTGGAAGCATCGGCAATGGCTTTCACCGGACCGTAGATGCCGGTGTAGTATTCGGTGATGATAACGATCACAACCGTCAGCACCAGACCGATCAGGGTGCAGTAGAAAATGTTCATGGCGGAAATGTCAGGAATGTTCGTCATGAACTTCATGGCGGCAAAATAGAAAACGATACCGGCCATAATGGCGGAACCGAACATGCCCTTGTAGAGCGCGCCCATGATGTATTCGCTGGAACCCAGCCGCACGAAAAATACGGCGATGATCGAGGCGATGATGGAGATGGCGCCCAGCACCAGCGGGAACTCGGTGGCCATGGGAATGTTGGGGAACAGCAGGTGGCCGATCAGCATGGCGGCCACGGCCGTTACGGCGTAAGTTTCGAACAGGTCGGCGGCCATACCGGCGCAGTCACCGACGTTGTCGCCCACGTTGTCAGCGATGGTGGCCGGGTTGCGGGGATCGTCTTCGGGAATGCCGGCTTCGACCTTACCCACCAGGTCGGCGCCCACGTCGGCACCCTTGGTGAAGATACCGCCGCCCAGACGGGCGAAGATGGAAATCAGGCTGCCGCCGAAACCGAGGGCGACCAGCGCGGTAACGTCATGGGTCAGGGTGTAGTAGCCGGCAACCGATGTCAGGGCCAGGCCGGCCACGATCATACCGGTCACGGACCCGCCCTTGAAGGCCATGGACAGGCCGGCGGACATGCCTTTTTTGGCGGCTTCAGCCGTGCGCACATTGGCCAGCACGGAAACGCGCATGCCGATGTAACCCGCCATGAAGGAAGCCACGGCGCCCACGAGAAAACCGATGGCGGTTTTGGCGCCCATGGTCGTGAAAATAACAGCAAAAATGATGATACCGGTAATGCCCATGCTCTTCATCTGGCGATTCAGATAGGCAACAGCGCCTTCCTGGATGGCGCCTGCGATCTCCTGCATTTTTTCGTTTCCGGCCGGTGCGCCCTTGACGATGGCGGCCATGATAATGGCGAACAGAATACCGGCGACACCTACTAGCGTGCAAGTCAGCGGCAAATTACTCAATACAACGTCCATTCTTTCCTCCATCAGATATTTCGAGTGAATTCTTGGTTTGGCGATGAAACCTGTTCATACCGACTTTCGCCCCGTGGCAAAGGACGGTTACTGCGGCATCACTGGCCCGGGCGAGAACCGCTTCCAGCATCTCATTTTCCGATGCCTGGAACGGCCCCAGTACGTGATCGATAACGTCACTCCCGCGAGCCGGACGCCCGATGCCGATACGCAGACGGGTAAATTCCCCGCTGCCCAGGGCATCCATGACTGATTTCAAACCGTTGTGGCCTCCATGCCCTCCTTTCTCTTTTATTTTTAAGCGTCCAAAAGCAAGATCGAGATCATCATGGATGATCAATACGTCCTTTGTGGAGATACCGTAATAAGACAATAAGCGCAAGACGGGAGGGCCGCTGCGGTTCATAAATGTTTGGGGAGCGGCCAGCATTACGGTCTGGTTTGCGATGGAACCGAGACCGCAATGACTGTCAAACCGACGATCATTTAGCAGGATACCGTGATCCCGCCCAATTCGGTCCAGGACCCGGAACCCTACGTTGTGTCGGGTGTGTCGGTAGGCTTCCCCCGGATTGCCCAGCCCCACCAATAGAGAGCGGGGCCAGGGGCGTCGACGTACACGGGAAAGCCAGCGACGAAATGTATGGTAAACCGTTTCGGCCACGAATGCTGCGGTTGTTGATACAATCCAGAAAGCCCCCCCGGGGGGGCGGCCGCGATCGCTATTCGGCGGCCGGTTCTTCAGCGGCTTCTTCTTCGACCTCAGCCTCTTCACCCTCTTCGGCGGCTTCTTCTTCATCTGCCTTGCGGCCGCTGAGAACGGTCAGAATGGTGAAATTGACCTCATGGGGCAGTTCGACATCGCCATCAACGACGACATCTTCCACATGAATGGCGCCCCCCATATCCAGGTCCGTGATGTCGAGTTCAATCGTATCCGGGATATCCGATGGTTTGCACAAGACTTCCAGCTCGCGTCGGATGATCTGAAGCATGCCGCCCATCTCGACCCCCTGGCATTTGCCAACGGTGGTGACGGGCACCATGACCCGAATTTTACGGTCCAGAGCCACTTCGTAAAAATCGGCATGCAGAAAATCACCGCTGACCGGGTGTCGCTGCAATTCCTTGAGCATGGCCTTGTGGGTCGCGCCGCCTTCGATGGCCAGATTGACAAAAACCTGACCGGTACCGGCCGATTTCAAGATTTGCTCTAAATCATAGGCTTTGATGCTGAGTGAGACCGCCTCGGTCCCGGGGCCATAGATGACGGCCGGGATAGCGCCATCGCGGCGAAGAGCCCGGGCCGGGCTGTTTCCTTTGGTCGTGCGTGATTTGGCTGTAAGCTCGAGAAACTCCAAAAATCTATCCTCCCTGGTAGTATCTTCCACGGCCACTGCGGCAGTTCTCTCCGCGGGCCTGGATAGTGACGTTATGTGATTTCCTACTTTCGGCGCGGCGAAACATCAACCGCTCCGGTTCTGTTAAACAAACAACGAGGTAACCGAATCCCCCCGATGGCTGCGAATAATCGCTTCCCCCACCAGTTTGGCAATGCTCAGGGAGATAATTTTATCACAGGCGGCCATCTTTGCACCCAACGGAATGGTATCGGTGACAACAACGCTCTTAAGATGGGATGCATTGATCCTGTCAATCGCCGGACCGGAAAGTACGGCATGCGAGCAACAGGCATGCACTTCACTGGCCCCCCGCTCCATGACCGCTGTCGAGGCTTCCACCAGTGTACCGGCCGTGTCCGCCATGTCGTCCAGAATAATGGCAATTTTATCTTCAACGTCGCCGATGACCGCCATGGCCTTGGCCTCGTTGGGTTTGTCGCGGCGTTTGTCGATGATGGCCAGGTCGGCATTCAGGCGTTTGGCAAAGGCACGCGCCCGTACGACCCCGCCCGTGTCCGGGGAAACCACCACCAGATTGCCGGTCAAATGCTCCCGCATGTACTCGAGGAGTACCGGTGCGGCAAAAAGGTTGTCCACGGGAACATCGAAAAACCCCTGGATCTGGCCGGCATGCAGGTCCATTGTAATAACGCGGTTGGCCCCGGCCACCTCCAACATGTTGGCCACCAGCTTGGCGCTGATGGGGACCCGCGGGGCAACTTTCTTGTCCTGCCGGGCGTAGCCATAATAGGGAATAACCGCCGTGATCCGGCGACTGGATGACCGCTTGAAGGCGTCGATCATCAACAGAAGCTCCACCAGATTGTCATTCACCGGATGACAGGTGGATTGCACGATAAAAACATCCTTGGAGCGAACGTTTTCATCGATTTCGATCTGGATTTCACCGTCACTGAACGTTTTGACCTTAGCCCCCCCAAGAGGCATATCCAAATATTCACATATTTTTTGCGTCAAAGGGAGGTTCGAATTGCCGCTGAAAATTGCCAGTTTGCCCATTAATGCGTCCGGTGTCGGTAAAAAGTCCATAAAAAATGGCTGGGGCGGGAGGATTCGAACCTCCGAATGCAGGGACCAAAACCCTGTGTCTTGCCACTTGACGACGCCCCAAGCGCTTCAAATAAAAAGTCCGCCAACGAATCTCCCGTGTTCTTCAGGCCATGATACGGGCCTGAAAAACGTGCCATTCGGCGTGGGCCACGAGCCGCTGCCTGGCTTTCCGGGCCTCATCGGCCGACGCGAACAGGCCGAATACGGAGGATCCGCTCCCGGACATGAGGGCGCCCAGCGCCCCGAATCGTCTCAATTCCCTTTTGATCAACGCAATGTCCGGACACCGCTTCACGGCAACGGCTTCAAGATCGTTGCAAAGGTGTGCGGCTGCATCGAAAACACCTCGTTTTAAAAGGAACCCTTTAAGTTTTTTTTCGCAGTTTGTCAATCTTAAATTCAGGGATCGATAGATCTCACCCGTGGCCAGGCCACGGCCCGGGAAAACGACCACCACCGGGAAAGGTTTTAATTCAGGCCAGGGGCGCAACCGCTCGCCCACACCGGTCGCGAGGGCCGGTTTCCCGAATAAAAAGAAAGGGACATCCGCCCCGATTTGCAGCGCCAGCGCGGCCAGGCGATCGGCCGGAAAGGGTTTCGGGACATGCTGATTGAGCGCTTTCAGCACGGTGGCCGCATTGCTGCTGCCGCCCCCCAGGCCGGCCCCGGCCGGTATGGTTTTGTGGAGCGCGATGCCCAACCCGTCAAAAGGGGATGCCCCCCGATCGGCACGATAGGCCGCCTGAAATGCCCTTGCCGCTTTGAAGGCCAGATTGGTTTCATCTTCCGGTATGCCGGCGGCATGGCAGGTCAATCGGATATCAGGGCCTGTAAACCGAAGTTCGATGCGATCGTAAAGATCGATACAGGCCATGAGCGTCGCCAGTTCATGGTACCCGTCGGGGCGCCGCGCGGTGACGGCCAGCACCAGATTGATTTTGGCCGGAGACAGCAGGTCGAGGGTCAGATCGGTTGGTATCATGCCAGTTCCACAATGGGGCGGGTACACCATCGCCGGTGGCACCCCAATGCAGACCTGTCCTGTACACACGGGGTCGCAGGAGCGCGCCGGCAGCTGCCCGGGCGCTCGGCGATCAATGGCCACAAAAGGATACCCGTTCGAACCTAAAGCCCTATCCTTTTTCTTTGACGTAAAGGATGCGCAGGTCGTAAAGGATGCTTTTCAGCATATTGGCCTCATCGACATTCAGGTTCCCCTGGGTCTTTTCTTCCAACATCCCCAGAAGGTCGATGGTCTGTTTGGCCAGCGACAGGTTCTTGCTCTTGTCACCCGTGGTTGGATCCGCCAAAACACCCAACTGGACCAAGGCGGAAGAGTTCAGGGATATGACAAAGGTGGAAAAGTCGATTTGCGGCAGCTGGGTCCCCTCGTCCTCCTGCTGGTAGGCCTTTTTGGCCCGGTCGGCCTCTGACGCGGACATTGTTTCGCCGCCGGAATCCGGTGGCTGGTCCTTGAGAACAAAATCTTTCGAATCTTCCGTCATCTTCCCTTCTCCTGTTGGTTGCGTTCACAGTGCTTGCGGCACGGCCCCGGAGGGCGCTCGCGCCGCTCCGGCCATGACGGACGGCGATCGACGCTCAGCCCCGGCATTCCTCGAACTCCAGCGGAGTCACCGACTTGACCAGCGGCAGGGCGCGCAGTTCCTCCAAGACCACTTCGGGTATAATGGTGTCCGTGTTGAGGAAGATAATGTTGTGATTGCCTTCTTCCTCCTGCCCCACCTGCATGCGGGCGATATTGATGCTGTGCTTGCCGAGCGTCGTGCCGATGCTGCCGATGGCACCCGGCTTGTCCTGGTTGTGAATGATGGCCATGTGCCCCAGGGGGATCATTTCCAGCCGGAAGTTGTTGATGCGCACGATGCGCGAATCCTTTTTGCCGTAGATGGTTCCGGCCAGGGTGCATTCCATCAGCGTCGTGACGGCCCGGACCGTCACCAGGTTGAGGAATTCGTCCGACTCGGCACTGGCGGTCTCGCTGACTTTGATGCCGCGCTCCTTGGCCAGAATGGGGGCATTGACCGAATTGACATCGTCCTTGACCGTAGGCGTGAGCAATCCTTTGAGGATGGCCGTGGAGACCGGCGACAGGTCAAGCCCCTGGAAATCCCCCGTGTATTCGATCACCACCTCCTTGAAGGCCCCCTGGAGCAACTGCGGCAGCAGACAGCCGATGCGGTCGCCCAGTTCCAGAAACGGCCGCAGGCGTCCCAGCAGTTCACCGGTCACGGAGGGCACGTTCACGGCATTGACCACCGTTCCGGTCTTCAGATACTCCACGATCTGCTTGGCGACGGCGACCGCGACATTGGTCTGGGCCTCACGGGTGGAGGCCCCAAGATGGGGCGTACAGATCAGGCGGTCAAGTTTCAGCAGGGGTGACCCTTCGGGGGGTTCCGCCTCGAAAACATCCAGGGCGGCCCCGGCGACTTTGCCGGCCACCATGGCGTCATAGAGATCGGCCTCGTTGACGATGCCGCCGCGGGCACAGTTGACCAGCATGACACCGTCTTTCATTTTTTCGAAAGCGGCCTTGTCAATCATACCGGCCGTGTCCTTCAATTTCGGGACATGGATGGTGATGAAATCGGACCGCTGGTAGAGTTCGTCGAGGGTCACCGTTTCAAAACCGGCCTTCTCGATCCGTTCCGGATTGACATGGGGGTCATACACCAGGACCTTGAACTGGAGTCCGCGGGCGCGATCCGCCACGATGGACCCAATTTTGCCGAAACCGATTACCCCAAGGGTTTTGCCGCATATCTCACGCCCCTGAAGCTTTTTCTTATCCCATCGGCCCGCCCGCAGGGAGGCGGTTCCCTGGGGAACGTTGCGGGCCAGGGCCATCATCATGGCAATGGCATGTTCCGCCGTGGTGATAACGTTGCCGTCCGGCGTATTCATAACCACCACACCCCGCTTGGTGGCGGCCGGAATATCGACATTGTCCAGCCCGATCCCCGCCCGCCCCACCACTTTGAGACGGCGGGCGTTTTTAAGAAGGTCTTCAGTGACTTTGGTGGCGCTGCGGATAATGAGCGCGTCGTAATCACCGATGATTTCATTCAGTGCCTCAGGACTCAGTCCCGTTTTGACATCCACATCGATCCCCTGCTCCGCTTCCAGCATGCGTATGCCGACTTCCCCGAGGTTGTCACTGACCAAGACCTTCATTCGATCCTCCCTATTTTTTTAAGCATTTCAATTAGTTCCAAACAGGACAAAGTTGTGCGCCATATTAGATAAAATTAACCGGGGTTTCAACAGGTTTTTTACCGATTCCAATAAGGGGACAATGGACGGCCGGTCGGGAGACGCGAGACCCGCGGTTCGCTATTGTCAAGTATCCGGCCGGGGCGTATGGTGGCAGGGTTTGTTGCCAAACTTCCACTGTCAAAGGAGAACAACCATGACCACGGAACCGCAAAAGCAACCCATTCTGGGATGGATCGGAACAGGGGTAATGGGGCGCTGGATGTGTCAGCACCTCTTGGATAAAGGCTATTCCATCGTCGTCTCCAGCCGGACCCCGTCCAAAGCCGAACCATTGGTCGCCGCCGGCGCAACCTGGGCGGCCACGCCGGCCGAGGTGGCCCGTCAGGCAGACATCGTCTTCACCATGGTGGGATTTCCCGCCGATGTGAAGGCGGTCTATCTGGGGGATCAGGGGATTCTATCCGGCGGCCGGGAGGGGCTGATCACGGTGGACATGACCACCACCCAACCGAGCCTGGCCAAAGAGATTGCCGCGGCGGGTGCTCCGCTGGGGGTGCGCACGGTGGATGCGCCGGTATCCGGCGGCGATGTGGGCGCCCGCAATGCCCAGCTGTCCATCATGGTCGGGGGCGATACGGACACCGTCCAAACCGTCCGGCCCTTGCTGGAAATCATGGGTCGCCAGATCGTCCACCAGGGGCCGGTCGGTTCCGGCCAGCACACCAAAATGTGCAACCAGATCGTCATTGCCGGCACCATGATTGGTGTTTGCGAATCCCTCGTCTACGGCTACCGTGCCGGGTTGGATCTGGAGCAGGTCCTGGAGAGCATCTCGGGCGGCGCGGCCGGCTGCTGGTCCCTGACCAATCTGGCCCCGCGCATCCTGAAACGTAATTTCGATCCGGGCTTTTTCGTCGAGCATTTCATCAAGGATATGGGCATCGCCCTGGAAGAGGCCCGGCGCATGAACCTTTGCCTGCCGGGGCTGGCGCTGGTCCATCAGCTCTACCTGTCGGTGGCCGCCAACGGCGGGGGCCGGTCCGGCACCCAGGCCCTGATGCTGGCCCTCGAAAGCATGAGCCAGGTGGAAGTCCGCCCATCGGCATGACCCTCAATGACAGCGGGCGGTCCGGATACACCGGTTCCCGCCCGCATATTTCTTACTGCCGCCAATGGCCGTCAGCGATCGGCCATCGCCCGACCGCGGACATTTCACGCGTTCGCGACGTTCATTGGGGTAGAAAAAATTTCATGAAATGTTCAGGCTACCCCTTGGCCAGATTCGCTTTCTGTTCGGCCACTTTCTCCTTCAGACGCTCGATCAGCTGATCCGGGGATTCCTTGGCCAGGATCTCCTTGAACTGGGAGCGGTAGTTCTTGACCAGGCTGATGCCTTCGACCTTGACGTCGTAAATGCGCCAGGTGTCCTCTTTTTGGATCATGCTGTAGTCCACCGGAATGCGGTTCCGGGAGGAAACGATGAAGGTCTTGACCACGGCCAGGGGACGGGATTCGTGCAGGAATTGATCGCCGAACTCGACGGTCTCGTCATTGTATTCGCCTTGAATGCGATCCACATAGATATTGCCCAGGAGATCGGAAAAGACCTCGGCAAACGCCGCCTTTTGGGCGTTGTCGAATTTTTTCCAGTTGCGTGCCAGGGTTCGCTTGGACAATTCCATGAAATCAAATGCCGGCGCGATGATGGCCCAAAATTTTTCCCGTTGCTCGGCCCGCTTCTGAGGGTCGTCCGATTGGTATTGCGGGTCCCGCAGCAGGGCCAGGGCCTCGTCCATCGGTGCCTTGATGACGTCGCTCGGTTCGCCGGCAAAGGCCGCCGGGGCGATCGGCAGCATCAGCACGGCAAGCAGTATGATCAGGCCATATCGTTTCATCATGTCTATCTCCCGTATCGTGGATTCAATTTCAAACGCTGTGGTTAAGGACGTGTTGACCCAGGAATTTGTCTACGGCACGGCCGCATCATGAGCGGCGCGGGTCAGATGCCGCCGAAAACGTATTTGCTGATAAGATCCTCCAGGTCCAGGGCCGATTCCGTCTCGATAATGGTATCACCGGCTTTCAGGACCAGATCCGACCCCCCGGGACTGAGCTTGATATACTTGTCCCCGATCAACCCGGCGGTTTTGACCGAGGCAATCGCATCGTCGGTGATGGCCACGTCACTCTGGATTTTCATCCGCACCCGGGCGATCTGGCGTTCGATATCCAGCGAGATGGCTTCCACCTTGCCGATGGGAACACCGGCCATTTCGACACTGGCGCCGACTTTCAGGCCAGCCACGGATTCGAACTGCGCCTGGACAGAATAGTAATTCTTGCCCAGAAGCTCCATTTTCCCCAATTTCACGGTAAGGTAACCGACACACAGAATGCCGATGAATACAAAAATGCCCACCGCCGTCTCAATCGACGCTTTCTTCATGGATTCACTCCGCAGGTTAAGCGCGGGAACAGGTTCAAGGGGACACCCTACATCCCGCAATGCTAACACACACTGAATTGATAAAAAATCTCTTTTCGCTCAAGCGCCTGGGCCAGGGTGCGCTCCGGATGACCATTGCGCTGCACCTCCGCAACGCCGGCACTGATGGCCATGCAGGCCTCCTGGCAGGATTGGATACCGGCGATTTCCTGACCGTTCAGGGTTCGCCCCAACTTGGCACAGACCATCTTGGCCTGGGGCAGATTGGTGAACGGCAGCAGCAGGAGCACCATATTGGGTCCGGCCAGGCTGCAGGTATCCGTGACGCGCAATTGGCCCCGGACACGGTCGGCAAACCGGCGGGCCACCCCTTCGGCATCGGCCTCTTCGTGGGTCAGGAGTTCCGCCAGATTTTCAATGGTCAGCACCACCAGGGCAAAAGACACCTTGTGGTGCTGCATCCTTGCCATTTCCGCGTTGAACGTCGATTCCCAGGATCCTTGCCGGACCGGCTCGGGTGAATCCCCGTTCGGGTTCTCGAAGCCCTGGATAAACTCATGCACCACCGGATCCGACAGGCGTTGCAGATCATTCGGGGTTCCGGCAAAAATGATCCGTCCCTCGTGCAGCATGGCGATCCGCTGGGAAAAGTAGAACACATCCGGTATTTCGTGACTGATCAAAACAGCGGTAAACCCCAATTTTTGCTGATATTCGGCAATCATGCCGTGGACGCTGTTTTTGCGGACCGGATCCAATCCCGTGGTGGGCTCGTCAAACAGCACGACCTCCGGGTCGGTTACCAGGGCCCGGGCCAGGGCCACCCGTTTCTTCATGCCGCCGGACAACTGGGAGGGGTATTCGTTGTCGATGGCCCCCAGGTCCAGTTCGCGCATACGGGCGTGCACGCGGGCTTCAATTTCGTCCGGTTTCCAATGGCCCCGCTCCTGGATCGGCAGGGCGATGTTCTCGAATACGGTCATCGAATCGAAAAGCGCCGAGTCCTGAAACATGTAGCTGAATCGTCGCCGCAAACGTCGGCGGGCCTTTCCCTTGAGCTGGCCCAGGTGCTGCCCGTCGATGACGATGCGTCCGTCGTCCGGCCGCAGCAACCCCATGATGTGTTTGAGCAAAACGCTCTTGCCGCCGCCACTCTTGCCGATGATGGTGGTAATCTCGCCCTGGTAAATTTCCAGGTCGATGCCCCGCAGCACCGTATGCCCGTTGAAGGCCTTGGTGACGCCGGCAAATTGAATGAATGGTGTCTTCATAGGCTAAAGAAGCAAAGATGTCAGGATATAGTCCGTAACCAGCACCAGCACACTGGCAATCACCACGGCCGAGGTGGTGGAAACACTGACGCCCTTGGCACCGTATTCCGACCCCTCGTGGGTGTTGAAGCCTTTGAAACAACAGACCATTATAATAACGACGGCAAACACCAGCGACTTGATAAACCCGCCCGTAACATCGGTCATCTGGACACTCGACTGGATCCGGGCGAAATAGATGCCCGAGTTGATGCCCAGGAGAAGAACGCCGGTCAGGTAGCCGCCGATGATGCCCACCACGTCGAAAATGGCCGTGAGCAGGGGCATGCTGATGAGGGCCGCGCCCAGCTTGGGGCTTACCAGGAAGCGCAGCGGATCGATGTCCATGGTCTCCAGGGCGTCGATCTGCTCGGAAATGCGCATGATGCCGAGCTCCGCCGCCATGGCCGATCCGGCCCGGCCAATCAGCATGATGGCGGTCAGCACGGGCCCCATCTCCCGGATCAATGACAGGGCCACCGCCGCCCCCAGCACGCCCTCGGAACCAAATTTGACCAGCGTGTAATAGCCTTGCAGGCCCAGCACCATCCCGGTGAAAACGGCGGTCAGACAGATAATCGAGACCGACTTCATGCCGATGAAATACGTCTGCTGAATGATTTTGGCCACCGGCAGGGGCCAGGAAAAAAGACGCACAAAACTTTGCAGGAGAAACAAGGCATAGCGGCCCATCCGGCGCAACCGCGCGATGGCGAACTGCCCGAGTCGGTTGAACGGCATTATGGGATAGGACGAGGGATTCATTCGCTTCCGTTGCTGGAGGTTATTGCTCGTAGCGAGCATCGGTGCGGTTCGTTGCGCGGCGCCGGCAACCGCTCCTGTCGGATACGGTCGCGGTCGTCGTCCACCCGGTTACACGTTGTCTGGTCTGCAGGGGAAAAGGCCGTGCAGGGGAGCCCTCCGCGGGCCCGGATAAAAATTGCCGCAGGATATTAAGCTTGTATTTGAAAGTCAAATATAATATCCGCATGCGGGACCGCCGGGAAAGCCATTCCCAATCGACATGCGGATGCGATTCAGGCCGGCGGGTATTTCAGACGCGACCAATGACGTATGCTCAGCATCGAGAACATTCATAAAAGTTATGGCGGCCGGGTTCTCTTCGACGGCGTCAGCTTCACGCTGAACCCGCGGGAGAAAATCGGCCTGGTGGGCCGCAACGGCAACGGCAAGACCACGCTCCTGCGTATCCTGGTGGGTGAGGAGGACGTGGACAGCGGGACGATCACCATTCCGCGCCACTACCGCATCGGCCACGTGCGCCAGCATCTGCGCTTCCGCAAGCCCAGCGTGCTGGAAGAGGCCATCGCCAGCCTTCCCGCCAACGAGTCCGACCAGCACTGGAAGGCCGAACGCATTCTGGCCGGGCTGGGATTCGGGCCGGGCGACCTGCCCCAGCCCCCCGACGTGTTCTCGGGGGGATACCAGGTCCGGCTCAATCTGGCCAAAGTTCTCATATCGGAACCCGACCTCCTCCTGCTGGACGAGCCCACCAACTACCTGGATATCGCCGCCATCCGCTGGGTGGTCAAATTCCTGCAAGCCTGGCCGCGGGAGCTGCTGCTGATCACCCACGACCGCTCCTTCATGGATCAGGTGGTCACGCACACCGTGGGCCTTCATCGCCTCAAAGCCCGCAAAATCGCCGGTGATACCGGGAAATATTACGACCAGATCGCCCAGGACGAGGAAATCTACGAAAAGACACGCCTGAACGATGAACGCCGGCGCCGGGAAGTCGAACTGTTCATATCCCGCTTCCGGGCCAAGGCGCGGCTGGCCAATCTCGTCCAGTCCCGGATCAAGACCCTCGACAAGATGGAGAAGAAGGACAAGCTGGAAACGCTCCGGAACCTGGAGTTCAGTTTCCGTGAAGCGCCTTTCAAAGGCCGCCACATGATGACGGTGGACGACCTGGCCTTTGGCTACGATGCCAAAGCGCCCCTGTTCGAAGGCCTGGGCTTTACCGTCAACCAGCGGGACCGCATCGCCGTCATCGGCCGCAACGGCCAGGGCAAGACCACGCTCCTCAAAGTACTGGCGGGGGAGCTTCAGGGCAACCGGGGGCACATTCAGGCCAATCCCAACGTGCGCATGGGGTTCTTCGACCAGACCCATATCAACCGTCTGGTGGGGGAACGCACCGTGGAAGAGGAGATTCTCTGGGCCGGCGAAGACCTGGACCGGCAGACGGCCCGCAATATCTGCGGCGCCATGATGTTCTCCGGCAACGATGCGCTCAAACCGGTCAAGATCCTCTCCGGCGGGGAGAAAAGCCGGGTCCTGCTGGGCCAGATGCTGGCCCGCCGGCTCAACCTGCTGCTGCTGGACGAGCCCACCAACCACCTGGACATGGAATCCTGCGACGCCTTGCTGGCCGCCATCGATGCCTTCGACGGAGCGGTCATCATGGTCACCCACAACGAGATGTTTCTCCACGCCGTGGCCCAGCGCCTGGTCGTCTTCCAAAACCGACAGGCCGCGCTCTTCGAGGGAACCTACCAGCGGTTCCTCGAGCGGTTGGGGTGGCACGATGAATCCGACATCGCCCCGTCCGGCCGTTCGTCCGGAAACGGCCCGGCCCGGCCGCGTCTTTCCAAAAAAGAAGCCCGCCGGGAGCGGTCCGAGATCCTGACCCAGAAAAGCCAGGCCGTCAAACCCCTGGAAAAGCAAATTGCCCGGTCGGAAAAGGTCATCGAAGAGGGGGATGCCGCCCTGCAGGCCCTGCACGCCGCCATGCAGGAAGCCACCGCGGCCGGCGACGGGGCGCGCATCGCTGAGCTGGGCAAATCCATCCACGCCTGCGAGCAGGATATCGAACGCGAGTTCGGGCAGCTGGAAGAACTGACGGACAAGGTGGAATTGCTGAGCCGGCGGTTCGACAAACAGCTCCGGCTATTGGACGAGAAACACCGGTCGGCTTAGCCCGAACATTTCATGAAATTTTTTCTGCACGGCCGCTGCCCTGTACATTTCGCCGGCCAGGTTCACAACGCCGCCATTAAAGAAGTTTTTGATCTTTTGGTCTTGGTTTTCCCTTTGTCCCGAGCCGAGCATCGACGGCACGGACGGGTAAAAGCGCGCGGACTGTTTGAGCCCGCCGACAGGCGGGTGAGTTTCCGCGCGCTCCGGCCGTATCAACCGGTCGATGCAGCAAGCATCGTGCTGCCAGGCAAGGCGTCACGTGAAGCGAGGCGCACAGCAATCGCCAGATTGTGAGCACCCGAGCAAGCGTGAGAACGCAGTATGTCAGCATTAGGCGCCGCTTCATCGGCCGGTTGTGCGACGCGCAGGGAAGCCCCGAAGGGGCCTCGGGACTCGGGCGTTTTCTTTTGGTTTCGTTTTCTTTCACGTGAAAGAAAATGAACAGACGAATATGATCAACCGGGTCGGGAAAACCTTTGAGAGCCTCCAAAAAACGGTGCCCCCCGGTTTCCTGGCCGGCGCTGTTGCCAGGATCCCTTACGAGTGAGTTTGGCCGGGGCCGAAACATCACCCCATCCGTAAAGTCACGACCGCTTTAAGGGCGCCCCTCACCCCCTCCGCCGACCCGCCGGGCCAGCACTTTCCATATGCCGAAGGCGATGAGGGCACTGATGCCCCCCTGCAGGAGATTGGGCACCAGTTCCGCCAGGGCCGCGGCCGCATCGGTCACCCCGAAAAACGGGATGCTGCGGGCCAGCAGGGGGTAGATGAGGGCCTCGAAGATATAATAGCCGCCCACCAGAATCACCACCCCGACCGCCAGGGCAAGCACGACCCGCAGCGGGCGGGGCCGGCGCCCGGCCAGGAGGCCGATCAACAGGCCTTCGATCCCTTTCACCACCGCTGTGGCCAGGATGAACTGCGGAAATCCCACCGCGTCCGCCATGGCAGGGCCGATGGCGCCCACCAGCCCGCCGACCACCGGGCCGTACAACAGGGCCGCCGCCATGACAAAGGTATCCCCGAGATTGAAATACCCCCCGGAGGCGGGAATGGGGATGCGAATGACGGTCGTTCCCAGAAAGGCAAGGGTTGCAAAAGCCGCGGTCACGCCAACGAGAATGAGTTGCTGCATCTGGGTGTTCGATTTCAATTTGGGCTCCTGTGCTTTTGAGGCGTTCGGGGGGGCAATGCGTCAATTTCTTTGGCCCAGAGGGGGATATACCGCAACGAGGCGCAGATCCCGCTGACGCTGATCTGGACCATGCCGGCCACCAGGCCGATTCCCCAGGCCCGCAGCGGGCGCCGGGGAGCAGGTTCGACCGCATGGGCCGGTGCCCTGCGCCACAGGGCTTCCTCACGCATGACTTCCAGCAGGTTGGGTATAACAAAATAGACGATATGATTGAAGACCCGCAGGAACATGAGCAGGTATTTTTCGCCGAGGGATATGCCCCGCTGCCCCTGTAAAAACCGCTGTTCCAGGCGATCGAAGGGAATGGAGGCCACAATGGCCAGGGCCAGGGGAATGACACCGAACATGTTCAATGCCAATCCGACGTAGTGGGCGCCGTGGACCTGGCCGGCAGCTCCCGGTGGCATTCCCCGGGCGACCGCCAGCAGCCAGGACACGCAACCGCCGGCATAGACGATGGGCACCAGAATCAGCGCGGTAACCGCCACGGCATTGGCCAGAAAGGCCCGGCCGCAGCAAACCGCCACACCGCCCAGCACAATACCAACAATCGCCGCCGGCCCCCAGGGCACACCGGGCAGCACCTCGGCCCCCTTTGCCAGGGGGTGCCAGCCGGTAAAGACCGGAATGGCCAGCAGCACCAGGGCCAACAGCCGATGGGATAACCTCACGGGGCACCTCCGGGCCGGTCCTGGATATGGATTTGAAAAAGGCATCCCCCGGCGTCCGGCGCTGCCGGGGTTTCTTTCCGGAACCAGCGCACACTGCGGGCCAGGTTCTGCCACCAGGGTTTGTGGGATATCAGGATCAACGGCACCGACCGGGCATGGGCCGCATGCACCACCGCCGTCACAAAAGCCACGGCATCCGATCGGCTCAAGCCCCAATCCGGCTCGTCCAGAATCAGAACGGTTGTCCCGGCTGCCAGCCGGACGGCCGTCAGGAGCATTTTCAATTCCAGCAGGCTGGGGGGATTTCCGTCTCGCTGCCGCACGCGGAAAGACGGATTTGGCGCCCTGCCCGCGGCGGACGGCGTCCCCATCCCTGCCAGGATCTCATCGTAGACCGCCGCCACAGGACCGGTAGGCCCCCGGGAAGTCAACTGCCGCATGGAGCGCATGAGGGCCTGGTTGAACACATCCTGGAAGAGAAGGCGTGCCCGCGCAGGCGCACCGGAAACGTGCACCGAAGCCTCACCCGAAAAGGGCATGGCCGCGGCCAGCGTTTTGGCCACCAGGCTTTTGCCCTGACCGTTGTCGCCGCACAGCAGACAGGGTGAATCCAGGGTTTCATCCCGGGGCGCCACCCCGGCCCAGACCGGCCGCTCGTGCAGATGGTCCATCATCGTACCGAGATCCAGCCGCAGCCCCTTGAGACGCCAGTCAAAGGCCAGGGGTGCCGGCGCCCGTCCGGATGGGGCCGGAGCCGTCGAATCCTCCCCTTCCAGGGCAAACAGCTCCAGGGGCGTGCCGCAGTCGCGGTAATGCGCCGCGAGCAACCGGAAATCGGTCCAATGGTCCAGGGACAGCCAGCTGAAGGGGCTGGCAATGGTCAGGCGGTCGGCATGCCGGGCCGCCAGATAGGCCTTGGCCAGGGCCAGCCGCACGGTTTCGCCGCCGGAAAGGGAGCGCATGGCCTGGTGCCGCTGCCCGCCCAACCCGAATTTTTCGGCCACCTGGCGGGGGCTTTCCGACGGCGCCGCCGGGTGCTGCCGGGCTGCAAGCCAGGCGGCCTGCAGGACCTGGTAGGGGGTGCCAAAGGCCAGGCAGTCCCGGGGATTGATGGTGATATAGGCCTCGTCATCCTCCGCGCCCGGTCTCTCGGGGTTGTCGTAAAGCTGCTGGAAATCCTCCCAGAACACCCGTGTTCCGGCATGGTAGCGCGGCACCAGTCCGGCAATGCGCTCCCGAAACGCCTCTTCGAGCGCTTCGTAGGTCGCGAAGTAGCGCGTTGGTATGTCGTGTTTCCATTGCAGCAAAGATCTACCCCGAACATTTCATGAAATTTTTTCTGCACACATGAACATCGCGAACGCGTGAAATCGTCGGGCTGTCCGTCCCGTCTGATCCGCCGGGCTCCGGCGTTCATGGCAGGCTCCCATAACAGGGCCCCGGGAAAAGGACAACGGTTTTATCGGCGGGTGGGGGCTATCTGTTTCCGGGCGCGCGCCAACAGACAGCCTCCGAATTATCTCCTGGCCGCCGAACCGCGCCCGTCCAGAGACAAGTGCGGCAAGCCCGGGTTAGGCAGCACCCCATTGGGAAGAAGCCGTCACCCGGCGTTGGCCAATATCTTTTCCAGCAGCACCTTGGTGATCCGGTACGTCGGCGCCAGTCCGTCCTGGCCCATGGGCCCCGAGGCCAGGGTCTGGCCGCTTTGGAGGGGATTGTCCGAGGCATAGTAGGCATAGCGGAGCTTGATGTCGGGGGGAATATTGCCCTTGATGATGGCGGCATTGATGGCGCGCTGGTAGTGCCCGCCTTCCATCTCCAGGCCCACGGCGTTCCAGCCGCGCTGGATGCGGCGCAGCACATCGCGGTTCTGCAGTGATGTCCCCACCACCGTCAGCATGGGCCCCGAATAGATGGGAATATCGTCGCCGAAATCCTCCGGCGCCAGATCGTTGGCGACGGTGTAGTTGTCGGTGGTGCCTTCGATCACATGGGCCGTGGCCAGCATGATGTCGCCTTTGCTGCCGGCCAGGATGCCGGCCTTGCCCATGACGGCGATCGAACGGATGTCGAACAGCTGCGGCGTTTCATCTTCCCAGTGGGGATACAGCAGGTTCTCCATGAGCTCGAAGGCCTGGACGCCGAAGGCGTAGTCCATGACCAGGATCACCGGCTTCTCGGTCTGCTCGCGCAAAGCGGCGATGTCCAGCTCCGGGTGCACCGTGTCCGGGTCGATGCGCGCCGTGTCGATAATCTGGCAGTCCACGTGGGTTCCGGCGGTGTCTCGCATGAGGTACAGACCGGCCTCGGCACCGACGGCGCAGACATCCGTCCGCTCTTCCAACAGGCGGCAGACCATGTCCACCACTTCACCCACGGCGCCCTTGCCGGCGCCCAGCGCCGCCGGCCCATAGAGCAGGTTCACCACGCTGTGTAAATTGGCGCTGATAATATGGAGCGGGCGCTGGTCCAGCCCCAGCTCGATCAACTTCGCCTTGATGGCCGCGGCCCAGGGTTTGCCGTATTTGTGGTGGCCGATGCTGTTCATGAGCGCCGGGGTCAGGTAGACGATCAGGGCGTTCTCGGGCGCGCGCTTCTCTTCGTCGACGCGCCGGCCGAGGTGATAGACCAGGGCGAAGAGGCCCGCATTGCTGCCGCTCTCGAGGCGGCCGGTTTCGAGGTATTCGAAGGTCTCGCGTGTCTCCCTGAAAGAACGCCCCAGGATGATGCTCAGATTCCAGAGGGCCTGGTCCAGTTCCGCACCCGAAGCGGGTACCCCCCCGCAGACGGTTTTTTCCAGTTCCAGCCACTCCACGGTGGCATGGCCGGTTTCGTCCCGCATGCGCTCCTGGATCTTCTGGGCTTCGCTGGTCAGAAAGGTCAGGTGGGTCAGGATATCGTAGATTTCGCTCAGCCCCCGGGAAATGACGAAGCACAACTCCGTGTCGCTGACCATGTAAGACGTGCGACGCCGCTTGGGGGGTTCGATCTTCTCGAAATTGGTGCCCTCGAAGCCATCCTCTTCCGTCAGGATGATCCGGTTGCAGCGCTCGATGCCCCGCGGCAGCCGGTCGATGACATATTCCAGCCCCTTGAGCTCGACCACCCGGGGATCGTTCATGGAGCCGTATATCTCCGGGCTCAATATCCGCAGGCTGTCGGCCAGGGCCTGGCCGATGAGGTCGGAAGGGCGATAATACCCCCGCAGGCCGATGGCATCCACACCGGTTTTGAAACTGCGGATGGCCACCCGGGCCTTCTGGGATCGGGTCAGTTCCGTCATGGCAAACCTCTGTTGGTAGGCGGGTTCATAGGATATAGGAATAATTTTAGGCCCAAACCGGCGTGGGGTCAAGCTGACGATGGCGAGATCAAAAGAAACAAGCCGCCGGGAGAATTGGGGTCTCCCGGCGGCTTGTCCGTCATAATACAGGTAAGGTGGTGCTTCTCAATATAAGTTGGCCAAAAGGATCTGCGACCAAGGTTGATAGAACCGTAAAAAGTCGCAAATCCCGTCTTGACGTCATTCCGGCGAAAGCCGGAATCTATTGGTATTGAGGCGTTAGAGATTCTGGATCAAGTCCGGAATGACAGAAAAACACTCTTTACGAGACTACCAGGGTTAAACGGCTAAAAAAAAAATTGAAATATAAGAAAATCGGTTCGAGGTCGATGCGAGGTGTTCCCCTTTCAGCTTGACGCTTTGAGCTTGGCGCTTTTCACTCGACACCTCGGCCCCTTGACCCCTATAATGTCCCCAACGATCAAGGAGCCGATGATAGACGCTACAGCCCTTTCTTCTCGAACAACCGGAACGCCCCCAGGAACAGAACGATCATGGCAACGATCACCACCCAGTGGGACACGCCCATCACCTGGGGCAGGGTCACCTTGCCCACGTTGCCCAGGCTGAGCACGGTAGCCTTCAGGACCGGATAGATGGCCGCGTAGACCGCGCCGCCGGCCAGCATGCCCAAAAGCCCCCAGACGGCGTCCAGGCGTCCTTCTCCCAGGGCCCCGCCAGCTGTTCCCGGGCAGTAGCCCAAAAGCCCCCAGCCGATGCCGAAGAGGGTCCCGCCCACGATCTGGGCGCCAAATCCGGTCGCCTTCAGGCTGAGGCTCACCAGTCCCATGTCTTTGAGGACATAGATCCCCACCGAGGCCACCATGATGGCGGTGAGCATGAATTTGAAGATGGTCATGTCCATCAAACGCAGGGCCCCCACCTGGCGGTCGTAGCGCAGAACCTCGGCCCGCTGCAGGAGAACGCCGAACAGAATCCCCGAAACCAGTCCATAGAATAAGCTCATCATCGTTCCCCTCCTTTGCCGTACAACAGTCTTGCCGTAACCCAACCGCCGCCGAAGAAAAAGGCCAGGGCCACATAGCCGCTCACGGCCAGTTGGGAGAGTCCGCTCAGGCCGTGCCCGCTGGGGCACCCCCCGGCCAGGCGCGCCCCGATGATGAGAACGACGCCCCCGGCAAAGGCCGCCAGGTTGCGCCACAGGGGCCGATCACCGAACCGGGCCGCCCACATGTCGGGCACCCGCTTGATCTCGAAGGTGCCCGAGGCCAGCGAGGCCCCGAGTCCGCCCAGGGCAATGCCTATCACGAACAGCAGCTGCCAGTTGGGCAGGGAGTCCGGGCCGTATTTGCCGCCCTTGGTGGTGAAGTATTCATAAATCGTGGTGTCGACGCCCACGGTCTGCTCGATGGCCGCCGCCCCCCGGGCAAAGGTGGTCGAGGCACCGAAGTACTTGCCGGCAATTGCCACCGACAGGATCATGAGCACCCCGGCGAGGGCGCCGGCCAGATAGGGATTCCAGGCTCGTTTCATCGTCAGTTTCCTCCATAATCAATTCCAGGTGATTGCGTGCCGGACGCTTCATGGTCCGGCGAAATTCCTAATTCGCAAATCATTCGTTTTGCCGCATAAAGACCAGAAATCTGTAAAAAGGTTACAGATTCCACAGGCCGGGGATCCGGGGGCTGTTGAAATGGCCGCTTTGGGAACCAGTGAAGATGCCATTCCCGAAATCGAAGGTGTGCCATAAGCCACGCCTAAACACTTGGACCCTCGACCCCTTGAACCCTTGGCTCCTTGAACCCCAGACCCCTTGACCCCTTCTCACCACAAAAATTCCCCCGTCCACTTGATCTTATTGTATTTTTCTGGCATGGTACGCCTCGGCACCTGGGAGACAATTCTCATAACGACAGGAACCGCTCCGCCAATGCCCATATCATTCCTCCTCAAAGACGATCTGCTGCTGTTCAAGGCCGAAGGCGAAGTGACCGTCAAAGACTTCTACAGGACATGGGATGACGTCGCCGCCGACCCGTCTCTCCAGGTGCCCATCGACACACTGATCGATCTTCGCAAAGCCCACATCGACGTGCCGGGCCAGGAAATCGAGAGGATCGCCTACCACCTGAAACAGAATCGATTCTTCAACCGAATGGTCTTCGTGGCGGAACGCGGCTCCTTTACCTACGCCATGGCCCGCATGTTCTGCATCAACGCCGAATGCGCCGGATGCTGCTCGGAAATTTTCCTCGACATGGCAGAAGCCCTGGCCTGGATAGGTTGCGGGAGCGATGACGATACCGTCATCCCAAAATCACAGGCCTGATCACCACAGTCACCGTAATAGCGCCCTCACCCCGCTGGCGGTTATCCAAAACCAACCCAACGTTCGTTGCTGTGCCGGCGGCAGCATGTTTAAACCACCCACACCTTGAAATGATTGACTAAAAACCCATTTCAACATATATGAGTATTAGTTCATAACAAATTCTATCCATCTTTGCATCAGGCACCACCAGAAATACCCCCCAAGCCGGCATAATGAAAATTTAAGAAAAGCAGGGCGTCACCTTCAGGAGGGTTGCGCATGGATTGCTTTGATCAAGATATAGGGCGATTCCCATACCGGAGCTTAATTTAATCACTAATACGGATAAAGGAGAATCATGGCAATCGTCACGACCTTTCTGACCGTTACCAGCGGCGTTAGTGTATTCGTTATTGGACAAGTTGCGATCCGGTTTTTTTTAGATCCTGTTTCACAATTGCGCAAACTAATTGGTGAAATCGCATACTCTCTTGATTATTACGCAAACGTTGATTTTAGAGATTTGGAGGCCTCAAAAGAAGCAAGGCAGAAGTATCGCCATCAAGCATGCCATATGCGGGAGCTGCTTTATCAGATTCCTTGCTATATTTTTTTTGAGAAGGTTCACATACTGCCAATGCGGCGGCACGTTGAACAAGCCTCAAGGCATATGATAGGCTTGTCCAATAACGATGGAACTGGAGAAAAGCCCGATATGACAATCATGAGGCTTCTTTGTATACAGGAATTATAGGTTTTCGACCCATCTCTTTTAGTGGGGTTTAAATAGCGCGAATACGCTTAAGCGCTCATTAGCCAAATCAAATGACATGAAAAAGTCAGCAGCCTACAGTTTCATGAAGGAGCGCTTGGAGAATGAGTTCGCCAAGCTCGACAAAAACAAATTGACGCCATGGATCTTTATGGCTACTGACCACGGCCTGGACGTAACCACGCTGGATGGCAGCAAAGTAAAATATCAAGGTATTGAGTTTTCCGGCACTGCGAGGCTGGTCTTCTGGGATCGATTCTCAGTCCCTTTCCTCATGGACATTATTTCTCGGGGATTTGCGGCGACAAGGGAGTTCTGCGAGCGGCACAATATAGCCACCAAACCGGCCTTAGACGAAACCGCAGAACTGCTAAAAGAGGGGATTGATCGAACCTTCAAGAGGATGGTCGATATAGATAGGCGTCTCCGAGGAAAAGGAAGCCCAAATTCGGTTGAGCAGTACAATCCATCCACCGAAACCGCCAAGACCTTAGCGTTTCTCGACGAACGTCTAGCGGCAGAAAAGCTCCTGATCCCAAAACAAAGAAACAGTTTAAACAAATTTTACGAGGAACAGAAATTCTGGATTTGGGCAATCGGTGCTCTAATTGCGCTCGCCGGTATCGTGGCGCAGATTTTTATTTAACCGTAGTTTACAAGCCGACCGGCTAAACCTTGTCGCATTCCGACACCTGAATCAGTTATTACCTCGAAACCTGATGGAACTCGAACCGAGAAAATAGGCTATGCGATTTCGATTTCGATTAGGTCCATTTACATTTGGTCGCGGTGGTGCTCGTCTGAGCCTGTGGAAGGGTGGTACCGGAGTTTCGATCCCATTGACTGGAAAAAGAGGACGCACTTTCGGCAAAGTAGGTGCTGGCCCGGTGAGTGGGTACTTTGGGGGATCGCCTGCCACTTCAATAACTAAACATGACAAGATTGGCTCCTACGAAGGAGCGTTGATCGAGGCTTTCGGATCAGACCTGCAGTTCATCGAAAGGCTTCAACATTATGGCGTACCATGGCGTGGTGTCCAAGAGCGTATCAAGGAAGATCTCCCGGAACGTCTCGCCGATCGTGACAACATCGCATATAAGCTTGTACCGATAGTCATGGACACCGTCTTCGGCCAACAAAATACCGCGTGGAAAACCGAAAAGCGGCCATCGAAAAACGGTAAAGGCTTAACGACATGGATCGTGATAATCAAAGCCACGTGACTAAGAGGAACGCCCCCAATTTTTAGCAAGCCAGCTTGGATTACTTGATACCTCGAAACCGATTGCGGCCTTATGATTGTGCATGGATTCCGCCGATATCAAATATTCGGAAAAAATCCCTGATAGTCAATAATTATGGTCTTAGGACATGAATAAATTCGACTACAAGTATTCGATAGATGACTGCGATTTTCTGGATAAAGGTAAAGGGAAAGCTTTTCGCGAAATGCGATTAAGATGGATCGAGTGGTTGCACGGCGAAGGCCCCCATTCAATATCTCGCCAGATATCCTCAATGATTTGGGATTATGCCCTATTTTTGGCCATTAATGAGCTAAGGAAATTGGCAAAAGCAGAACCTCACAAGGAAGTTGGGTTCAATGGGCCAGTTATCCGGCTATTTGATGCCGGTTTCGCCACTACACAAGCAGTAGCAATAAGACGGCTCATAGAAAAACCAAAAAAGAGTCCGAAATGGGCAGTTATTTCGTTAAGGCGCGTTCTAAAAGAAATTGGAGATAATTTAAATCTAATGACGCGTGAGAACTATGTCTGTTATGATGGCCTACCTTATGATTATAACTCTGTACACGACAAATGGCTTCGATCCTTGCCTAAAACCAAGAGCGGTGTTCATTCCGGCTCCTTACCAACAAGTGGGCCCGATGCTTTTCTAACGTCTGAAAGAGTCCATGAGAATTTCGATTTATTGGCTCAAGTTGATCCCAAAAACAGAACAAGAAATGATGTAATAAAACCTGAGATTCTGGATCATTTAGATTCAGAATTAGCAAAATGCGAAAATGTTAAGAAGTATGTTGATAAGTTCATTGCTCATGCTGCTGCTCCAGAAACAATTACATCCCTTTCAGAAGAAGAGAAAGGCCTAACTATAGACCGGCTGGTATCATGCCACATGGTCATCTATCAAGTTGCTTCTTTTATTTCAGGGCGACTTCTCTGGGAGTCTAATATAGGAGGTTTGCCGGTTCCACAATACGATCATCTGAAATATCTTGATAAGGCTTGGACAACCTCTAATAACTTGGTAAAAGCCCATGAAAAATGGAATGAATATAATAAGGAAGTTTCAAAATGGGACTCGGCTGAGCTTTGGCCTCCTGGCTTCAAAATAGCAGAGAAAAACAAAAGATAACATACGGCTGGACAAGGATGCGTGGGAAAATCACCCGTACCCTGTCAGCCCGTGCGTCAATCTGTATGATTTTCCACACTTAAATGAGAATGCAATTTCCGTTGCAGATCATATTGCCCTAATTTTGCCCGGGGTCGAACATCACCCATCAAACAATCTTTGAAAATCCCCCCGAAATCCCCCTCATGTGAACCAACGTAAAGCATCCGCAACCTGACGTTTCGCAATTTCAGGCCCTTAGTTTTATCATCCCCGGTCAAGTTATTGGCAATTGACAGTTTTTCCTTCCCTGGCTTATATAAAATGGAAGCCGAGAAACTTGGGGTGCCAGCGCAGTCCGTTGGCATTGCATCGTCCGCCCCGAAACCATTACCGTTCGGGGGATGACGCCATCCCGCCCTGCGGCGCTCACCGCGCCCGATGCCCAGGTCGGCTTCATATCGTTGAATTCCTTGTCGAAAACGCCTTCTGCCGATGCGGTCGGGACATGCCCGCGCGGTGGGATATTCAGCAGCCAATGGGAAGGGGGGGCATCATAATGACGAAGTGGGTCTATTTGTTCAGCGAAGTGGAGGAAGCGCAAGCCAACGCCGGGGGTGACTGGGATGGCGTACGCGGCCTTTTGGGGGGCAAGGGCGCCAACCTGGCCGAGATGGCCCGGATCGGGATTCCCGTGCCGCCGGGTTTCACCGTCACCACCGAAGCCTGCAACACCTATCTGGAAGCCGGCAACCTGCTGCCGGAGGGGTTGTGGGATCAATTGCTGGCGGCCCTGAAAGCCGTGGAGGAGGCCAGCGGAAAAACTTTCGGCGACGCTGCCCGTCCCCTGCTGGTTTCCTGCCGCAGCGGCGCCAAATTTTCCATGCCCGGCATGATGGACACCGTCCTGAACATCGGGCTCAATGACGACACCGTAAAGGGCATGATCGACCTGACCGGCGACGAGCGCTTCGTCTACGATGCCTACCGCCGCCTGATCCAGATGTTCGGCAGCGTGGTCATGGAAATTGGGGATGACTTTTTCGAGGAAGTCCTGGAACATGCCCGCCGCAGGGACCAGGTGGAAAACGATGCCCAGCTGCCGCCGGAAACCCTGCGCGGCATTGTCACGGAATTCAAATCGATCTTCCTCCGTCACACCAAGATGAACTTTCCCCAGGACCCCTACAAACAGCTGCGCCTGGCCACCGAAGCGGTGTTCAAGAGCTGGAACGGCAAACGGGCCATCGACTACCGCAACGCCGCCGGCATTGCCCACGATCTGGGCACCGCGGTGAGCATCGTGACCATGGTCTTCGGCAACATGGGGGAAACGAGCGCCACCGGTGTGGCCATGACCCGCAACGGGTCCACCGGCGAAGAAATGATCGAGGGGGACTACCTGACCAACGCCCAGGGCGAAGACGTGGTGGCCGGCATCCGCATGACGCGCGATATTTCCCAGCTGCAGGAGGAAATGCCCGAGGCCTACCAGGAACTCATCGATATCGCCAAGCGCCTGGAAAACCATTACCGGGAAATGCAGGACATGGAATTCACCATTGAAAACGGCCATCTGTGGATGCTCCAGACCCGCGACGGCAAACGCACCGCCCAGGCGGCCGTGCGCATCGCCGTGGAAATGGCCGAGGAAAACCTGATCACCAAGGAAGAGGCCGTTCTGCGGGTCTCCCCGGACCAGGTGGACTTTTTCCTGCACCCCCAGTTCAGCCTGGAATCCGCCCAGGCCGCCCGTGAAATGGGGCAGATGCTGGCCACCGGCCTCAATGTCTCGCCCGGGGCCGCCGTGGGCGTCGTGGCCCTGGAGGCTGACCTGGCCGAGGCCTGGGCCAAAAACGAGGGGCGGTCCGTGATCATGGTGCGGCCGGAAACCAAGCCGGACGACGTGCACGGCATGCTGGCCGCCAAAGGCATTCTGACCAGCCGGGGCGGCCGCACCAGCCATGCCGCCCTGGTGGCCCGCCAGTTCGGCAAGCCGGCCGTGGTCGGGGTGTCTGAAATGAAAATCGACATGGGCAAACGCCAGATGACCATCGGCTCGGAGGTGATCCAGGAGGGCGACTGGATTTCCATCGACGGCACCATCGGTGAAATCTACAAGGGCCAGCTGACCACCACCGCCCCGGACATCAAGGATCCCTGGCTGATCAAGCTGCTCGCCTGGGCCGACACCTATCGCCACCTGGGGGTCTGGACCAATGCCGACTATCCGGACGATGCCCGCCGGGCCCGGGAATACGGCGCCCAGGGAATCGGCCTCTGCCGGACGGAACACATGTTCTTCGAAACCGACCGGCTGCCCCATATCCAGAAAATGATCATGACCGACCTGCCCATCGAACGGCGCGAGGCCCTGGATGCCCTGCTGCCCTTCCAGCGGGATGATTTTGCGGGCCTGTTCCGGGCCATGGACGGGCTGCCGGTGATCATCCGCCTGATCGACCCGCCGCTGCATGAATTCCTGCCCAATCACATTGCCCTCTTGAAAGAACTGTCCGACCTGAAAATCCGTTTGCAGCACGCCGCCAACCTGGAGGCCATCGATGCCCTGCTTGAGCAGTACCGCGAGAAAGAGCGCATCCTCAAACGCGTGGAAAGCCTGCGGGAGGAAAACCCCATGCTGGGCCTGCGCGGCGTGCGCCTGGGCATGCTGGTGCCCGAGCTGACCACCATGCAGGTCCGGGCCATTTTCGAGGCGGCCTGTCTGGTGTCCCGTGAAGGCGGGGACGTGCATCCCGAAATCATGATCCCGCTGACCAGCCACGTGAACGAATTGAAATACCAGCGCAGCATTCTGGAGGAAGAAGCCCACCGGGTCATGGAGGAGCAGTTGATGGATGTGGCCTACAAGTTCGGCACCATGATCGAAATCCCCCGGGCCGCCCTGACCGCCGACCAGATCGCCGAGTACGCCGAGTTCGTCTCCTTCGGCACCAACGACCTGACCCAGACCACCTTCGGCGTCTCCCGGGACGATGCCGAGACCGGCTTCCTGGTGGACTACATGGAAAACAAGATCCTGCCGAACAACCCCTTTGCCACCATCGATCGGGAGGGGGTCGGAGAGTTGATGGATATCGCCGTCAAAAAGGGCCGCTCCGTGAACCCGGACCTGGAGTGCGGCATCTGCGGCGAACACGGCGGCGAGCCCGAATCCATCATGCACTGCCACCAGCTCGGTCTCAATTACGTGTCCTGCTCGCCCTTCCGGGTGCCGGTGGCCCGCCTGGCCGCCGCCCATGCCGCATTGAAGGACAAAGGATAGCAACACACTGTATCGAATAGATTTCATCCGAAATCATTTGGTAGTAGGGTTGGATTGTATCCCATTGTCCCGTGCCGAGCATTGACTGAACGGACGGAAAAAAGCGTGCGGACTGTTTGAGCCCGCCGTAGCCAAAGCGAAGGCGGGTGAGTTTCCGCACGCTCCGGCCGTTACGTCAACGCGCAGGGAAACCCCGAAGGGGTCACGGGACACGGGCGTGTTCTTTTGGTTACTTTTCTTCCACGGGGAAGAAAAGTAACACCCTGGAGTAGTAAAATCTTTCCGGGCCGACTTTCATAAGTGGGCGGTATGGACCGATTCCAATCCCAGCTTTACCATGCACAACTACGCACGGACCGAACTTGACACCACAGATGCAAATCACTAATAATTTTAGCATATCATCGGTTCAATGAGGGATAAACATCATGCGGGTGCATCACCGGATACGGATAGGGGTTTATGCCCTGCTGTTCCTGCTGGTTGTCATTTCGACGGCCGGAGCAGCCTCCCTCGAGGACCGTCTGGCCACGGCCCGCCTGGAACTTGAAATCGGCCTGGCCACGGAAGCACGCATCCTGACCGAACTGAATCAGTACCGGGCCGGCGCCGACGCCTCGCCGGACCGCATCCAGTTGTATGAAACCTACCTGGACCGCGTGCGCCAGCTCACGGACGAAAAACGCAAACTCGTCCGGGCCCTCGAACAGGCCCGGAAACGGTCCGCTGCCGCCGGCCGCACCGGAGACGGGAGCGCCCCCCTGCCCCCACCGTCCCTCGATGTGCCCGAAGACCAGGAACTCGACCAGTTGCGGGCCCTCCAGCGGGAACTGGATCAATCCATCGCGGCCTTTGACGACATGCTGCTCACCGAAAGCGAACTGGCCCGGGTGGAGTCCGAGTTGAAGATGAAACAGCTGGCCCAGGAAGCTGCCGAGGCGGCCCGCGGCCTGGCGGAGGGTGACGGCGGCGGGGGTGAGGGCTCCGAAGACAGCGAGAGCGGCATGGAAAGCGGCACGTCCTCGTCCGGGGACGGCACGGAGACCGGCGAAGACGCCGAGCAAGGCGGCATGGAAGGGTTGGAAGGCGACACCGGTGATGCCGATCCGGAAGGCGGCAACAAGGAGACCGGCGGCGGCCGGGATCCCTCCAAACGCCCGGCCAAATCCTCCCAGGGCCAGGGAACCGAAAAATCGGCCGGACAGGCGGAACAGGCTGCCGGCACCCAGGATGACGACATCGTGGCCCGTCAGCTGCGCGAGGCCGCCGAGAAGGAAACCGATCCCGTACTGAAAGAACGGCTTTGGAAAGAATACCACGACTACAAAAAGAGCCTCTGAGGCCGTTCGGATGTCCGCCCACGTGGTGCCGTGGCCATCGTGCCGGCCGCAGGCGCTGGTGGACCAGCGTTGTCATGCTGGCCGTCTACAGCCTTTCGGTGCTGACCACCGGCTGTGCCTCCTACAACGCCCGTGAAATCACCCCCGCCGAAATTCAGATCGCCCAGTACGAGATCCCGGAAGCGGAGCTGCTCGACGTGGGAGTCGTGGTGTTCAGCAGCCCGGAGCTGACCGAGGAAGACGCCGAGGAAATGGGCACCCACAACCGGGTCCGCCAATCCGAGGGCCATTTCATCCCCTGTCACCTCCGCAACACCCTTCAGCAAAGCGCCCACTGGGGGGCGGTGCGGGTCCTGCCCGAAACGGGCGAAGCCCATGACGTGGTGGTCAACGGCGAAATCCTGGAATCCAACGGCCAAACCCTGGTGGTGCGGGTGACGGTGACGGATGCCACGGGCAAACAGTGGTTCGAGGAGGTCTACGAAGCCGAGGCCACGGGCGAGAATTACCGGGACAATATCCCCTGGCAGAAAGACGCCTTTCAGGATCTCTACAACACCATCTCCAACGAGATGGCCGCCTATCGGGAAATGCTGACCCCGGAAGAGATCCGTGCCATTCGCCGGGTTTCCCAACTCAAATTCGCCCGGGACTTCGCCCCCGATGCCTATGGCGACTACCTGGAAGAAGACGAAGACGGCCAACTGCAGCCCAAGCGCCTACCGGCCGACAACGACCCCATGATGCTGCGGCTCATGACCATCCGCGAACGGGAATACATGTTCATCGACACCCTCAATCAGTATTACGACGGGTTTTATGCCAGTATGTGGCCCGCCTACGAGAACTGGCGCAAGCTGGACCTCACCGAACGCCTGGCCCGGGAAGAAGTGGAGCGCTCCGCCTGGGTCCGCAAGGTGGGCGGGGTGCTGCTGGTGGCCGCGGCCATCGCCCTGGAGGTTTACGGCGGCAGCAGCAGTTCCAATATCCTGGAAGGGTTGCTGCTGCTGTCCGGCGGGCAGGTGTTCATGAGCGGCCTCAACATCTCCAAGCAGGCCGAGATGCACGCCGCAGCCATCCAGGAACTCAGCGAATCCTTCGGCGCCGACATGGAACCGATCTTCCTGGACATCCAGGGCCAGACCCATGAGCTGTCCGGCACCGCCCAGGAGCAATACCGCCAGTGGCGACAGCTGCTCAGGGAAATCTACCTGCGGGAGACCGGCATCGTGCCGCCGGATGCGGTGCCCGAAGACGCCGTCGAGGCGCCGCAGGCATAGCAAGGGGGCAAGGGGTCAAGGATTCCAGGGGCCGCGTGAAATGCTTGGGTAAAAGAAGGGCCAAGCTTGTATGACAGAAGCGCCAAGTTCAAAGCGTCAAGCTTGTATGAAAAAAGGGCCAAGCTGAAAGCGTCAAGCTGAAAGGGCGACGCTTCGCGTCGACATCAAAATACCAAACACAACTAGTGTGGCAGGCGCTATTTTCATGAATGACTAAACCGGTACCAGTCGTCGGTGATGCTCAAAGCGCCAAGTTGAAAAGGGGGTTGAGATTTTGGTTTTGTGTTTCCCATTGTCCCGCGCCGAGCATCGGCGGGGTGGACGGAAAAAAGCGCGCGGACTGTCTGAGCCCGCCGTAGCCCAAGCGAAGGCGGGTGAGTTTCCGCGTGCTCCGGCCGCACCGACGACGCGCAGGGTTAAGCGGGGCACGGGCGTGCTCTTTTGCTTCGTTTTCTGTCACGGGACAGAAAATGAAGAAACGCGTTCATAAAAACACCCCGGATCGATCGAACCTCTCCGGGTACGCCACCAGAGGGGAAGGGTTTAGATTAAAACTAACGAAGCGATCACACTTGGATCCTTGGATCCTCGAACCCTCTTACCCTGCCATAAAAGGATATCCGCAACCGCGATGACCGCCAACGCACCCTTACAGGCCCGACCGGGGCAGGTGCTGCTCAACCGGTTCCACCTCACCCGCCCCCTGGGGCAGGGCGGCATGGGGGAAGTCTGGCAGGCCCGGGACCAGGACCTGGATCTCGACATTGCCATCAAGCTGCTGCATCCCGAGCTGGCCGCATCCCCGGCCCAGGTGGAATTCCTGAAAAATGAATGCCGCCTGGCCCGCAGCCTCAACCACCCCCACATCGTGCCGGTATTTGATTTCCACCACGAGGGGGAGACGGTGTTTATCTCCATGGCATGGGTGGACGGCCCCAGCTTCGACCGGTGGTGCCGGCAGGCGGAACGCCCCTGGCCCGATCGCCTGGCCCCCCTGGCCCCCATCGCCCGGGCGCTGGGTCACGTGCACGGACAGAACCTGGTCCACCGGGACATCAAATCCGGCAACATCCTGATGGACCGAACGGGCAAGCCCCATCTCACCGATTTCGGCATCGCCGGGGTCTACCAGGTCCATGCGGACCATACCCGGCGCCACTCGGGAGGCTCCCTGGATGTGATGAGTCCCCAGCAGCGCCGGGGCCGGCCGCCCCACCCCGCCGATGACGTCTACAGCTTCGGCATGCTGCTGCTGGAGACCCTGGCCCCGGGAGATCGGTTGCCCTCCCATCCGCCAACGGACGAAGAGGTCCGCCGGCAGCTCGCGCCAACCGCCGGCCTGCCCACCGACCTGATCGACATCACCGCGCGCATGCTGGCCCACGGGCGGGAAGAGCGTCCGGCATCCATGGCATCGGTGGCCGCCGTCATGGAACAGGCCCTGGTCGGGCCCTCCGGACAGACCATTCCCCCCGGGAAAACGCCCGCCCCCCCTGTCGATGCCCCGGTGAAGCCGTCCGGGGACGTGATCACGCCCCAGCCGTTTGCCACACCGAAGGCCCGGGAACCCGCCGGGGAAAAACCCGGTGCATGGCGGGCTCCCGTTTTCATCGCACTGGCCGCCCTTCTGCTCGTGGCGGGCGGCCTGGGGATCCTGCAATACCTGGCCCGGAACCCCCTGGTACCAAAACCGGCGCCAACGGCACAGCCCGCCCCCGCACCCCAGGCCCCGGCCCCGGCGATAGAACCGCCCTCCGCCCCCCAAACCGCTGCCGATGAAGACCGGGCGGAAGCCGCGCTGGCCGACTGGCGCCAGGCCCGGAGCGACCTGGAAGCCATCGGCGGTCCGGACTGGGCGCCGGAGGAAGTGGCCGCTGTCGACCGGGTGGCCAAAGCCGGTGACGAGGCTTTCCTGGCATCCGATTTTAGCGGCGCGGCAGAGCACTACGCCGCGGCCGCCGAGGAAGCTCGCCACCTGGCATCTCGCGCCCTGGAGGTCCTGGCACGGCTGCTTACGGAAGCCCAGGATGCTTTGGCCCGGGGCGACGACCGCCTGGCCGGCGAACGGTTTGCCCTGGCCCTGAAAATCGATCCCCAAAACCCCACGGCGCTTAAAGGACAACAACGCGCCCAAAAAGTGGCGGATGTTATCGCCTTGATGCAAAATGGCGAAGCGCACGAGACCGCCGGCAGCCTGGCCCTGGCCCTGGCGGATTACGAAGCCGCGCTCGCCTTGGATCCGGAATGGGCACCGGCCCGGGAGGCTGTGCCCCGCGTGCGCCGCCTGATGGCCGTGGACCAGTTCGGCCGGCACATGTCCGCCGGGCTGGCGGCGTTTCATCGCAAGGCCTATGCCGAAGCCCGCCGGGAAATCAACAAGGCCCTGGCCTTTAAACCCGGCGCGCCCGAAGCCCTGGATGCCCTCAGCCAGATCGATGCCGCCGCCCGTGACGACCGGGTGGCCCGTTTGCGGCGGCAGGCCCAGGGGGCGGAAGCCGAAGAAAACTGGCACCAGGCCCTGCAGGATTACCGGGCCGCCCTGGCCATCGACACGGCCCTGCAGTTCGCTGTCCGGGGAGCCGCCCGGGCCGAAGAACGCCTGCGGCTGGAAAAACGGGTCGCCTACTACGTGGACCATCCCGGCGATCTGGCCAAGGCCGCCTACCTTGAACAGGCCGTCCAACTGGTGGCGGAACTGCGCCGGCTGAGCCCCCAGGGGCCGCGCCTGCAATCCCAGATTGCAACCCTGGACCGGATGGTGCAGAATGCCCAGCAGATGGTCACCGTCAACCTGACCTCCGATGAGCAGACCGAGGTCACCATCTATCGCATCGGACGGCTGGGCCGGTTCCTCACGCAAACCGTGGAACTGCGCCCCGGTACTTACACGGTGACCGGTTCGCGGGACGGCTACAAAGACGTCCGCCAGACCATCCGAATCCGCCCCGGACAGGGGCCTGTTCAGGTCGTTATCCAATGCACGGAAAAGATTTAAAATCACCGGACGTCTCTCCGTCCGCCGGGGAGACCGCCCGCCATACCACGCCGCCGGACACCACGGCGCCCGAAACCATTGCACCCTTCCCTTTTGAACCGTCCCAGCCGACACTGCCGGCCGGCCCGCCGCCCCGGCGCCGCATGGCCATTTGGGTCGCGACGGCGCTGGTCCTGTTCGCCCTGGTCTACGGGGTGTGGTTCGTGTTCACGGCCCGCCAGCTGCACCTCGATATCCAGCCGACCCCCGACCGCATCGACATCCAGGGCGGCCTGGCGACCCCGCGGCTCAAGGGCTACTACCTGCTGCGCCCCGGCACCTATCATGTGACCGCCGTCAAGGAAGGCTACGTGCCCCTGGAAACCGTCATCACCGTGGCGGACGAAGACCGCCAGACCCTCAGTCTGGAAATGACCAAGCTGCCGGGGCGCCTGGACCTGGCCACCCACGTGGCGGACCAGCCGGAGGCCCCCATTACGGAAGCCCGTCTCCTGGTCGACGGCCAAAATGTGGGCCAAACCCCGCTCCAGGACCTGGAAGTGGCGGCCGGCGACCACCCGCTCCGCATCGAAGCCGATCTCTACCGCCCCCTGGAAACCATCATCACGGTGGAGGGGATGGGGCGCCGCCAGGTGATGACCTTCGGGCTGATCCCCGATTATGCCGACGTCACGGTGGATTCGACCCCCCCGCAGGCGGAAATCCGGGTGGACGATACGCCCCGGGGGACGACCCCCGCCACCCTGCCCATGGCCGCCGGCACCCGCCGGCTGGAACTGCGGCTGGCCGGCTATAAACCGTGGATCCTAACCGTTCCGGTTGTGGCCGGCCCCCCGGTCATCCTGGATACCGCGGTCTTATCCCCCCTGGACGGTCGTCTGGCCATCACCTCCCGTCCCGCCGGCGCCAATGTCATGGTGGACAACCGGTTCCGGGGGCAGACCCCCCTGGAAGTGGAGCTGCCGCCGGACCGGTCCCTGGTGGTCCAGCTTTCCAAATCCGGCTATGCGCCCGCCCGTCGGGAAGTGACCCTGACCTCCGGCGAGCAGACCGCCATGGACGTGACGCTGGCCGCCCGCATGGGGGTCGTGCACCTGCGGGGCGCGTCTAAGGATGCCGTCCTCTATGTCGACGGCCGCGCCCGGGGCCCGGTTCCGGAGAAACTGACCCTGCTGGCCGTCCCCCACCGGATCGAAATCCGGCAAAAGGGCCACACCCCCTTCAGCCGGCGCATCACCCCCCGGCCGGGCTTTCCCATCGAGCTCCGGGTGGGCCTCAAACGCACCAATGCCACCGAAGTTCCCGGCGTGGTCCGGGCGGCGAACGGCTATCGCCTGAAGCGGATCGCGCCGGGCCGGTTCGAGATGGGCGCCTCCCGCCGGGAGCAGGGCCGCCGCGCCAATGAAACCCTGCGGGTGATCCGCCTGACCCGACCCATCTACATGGGCCTCCGGGAAGTGACCAATGCGGAATTCCGGGCCTTTGCGCCCGAACACGACTCCGGCACCTTCAAAGGCGTGGACCTCGATCAGGATGACCGGCCGGTGGTCCAGGTCACCTGGGAGCAGGCCGCCGGCTTCTGCAACTGGCTCAGCCGCAAAGAAAATCTGCCGCCGGTCTATGCCGAGATCAACGGTCGCCTGCGGTCCACCAATCCCGTCAGCAACGGCTACCGCCTGCCCACCGAAGCCGAATGGGAATTCTGCGCCCGCTACGGGCCCACGGCCAAGTCCTGGAAGTATCCCTGGGGCGAAAGCTATCCCCCGCCGGCCAAAACGGTCAATATCGCCGATGCCAGCGCCAGCAGCATCCTGACCCTGGTTTTGGACAAGTATGACGACACCCATCCCGCAGCCGCCCCGGTGGGATCCTTTCCGGCCAACCCGGAAGGCCTCTTCGACCTGGCGGGCAATGTGGCCGAATGGTGCCATGACTATTACAGCATCTACCCGTTCCGTCCCGGCACCGTGGACACCGACCCCACCGGACCGGGCGAGGGCCAGCACCACGTCATCAAAGGCAGCAGCTGGAAGCACGCCTCCATCCGCAACCTGCGGGCCGCCTACCGGGACTACCAGGACGAGCCCCGCGCGGATCTGGGCTTCCGGATCTGCCGGTATGCGGGCCCGCCGGAGAAGACGCCATGACAATGAAACCGCACAGGATGGTTATCGGCATTGTCGGCATCGGCTTGCTGGCGATAGGTCTCTTTTGCGGAACAGCATCGAACCTGCGGGCCCAGTCGCCGACAACGCCGACGCAGGAAAGCACGCCGGTGAAAGACGCCGCGCCCGATGCAGCGCCCCAGGAGACGCCCGACGAAAAAGCAGCCCAACCGGCCCCGGACCGCAGCCGGTCCTACCGCCGCGACAAGGACCCGCTCAAAGACTTCGTGCCCTCGGAAGAAATCCGGGTGGACAAGGCGGTAGATTTTCCGGCGGATATATGAGGGGGGAGAAAAGACAGGAGTCAGGAGTCAGGAGTCAGGAGTCAGGAGTCAGGAGTCAGGAGTCAGGAGTCAGGAGTCAGGAGTCAGGAGTCAGGAGTCAGGAGTCAGGAGTC
>Ga0207799_100227_pt1 | contig 38303 bp, 34 predicted proteins | sample TtanPargueraPR_4_FD_187742 | JGI IMG/M metagenome (GOLD analysis project Ga0207799, IMG submission 187742) | Aerobic enrichment media microbial communities from Bioluminiscent Bay, La Parguera, Puerto Rico - Tt and M2 (SPAdes) | ecosystem: Environmental > Aquatic > Marine > Unclassified ...
CCCGCCATATTCGTCGCCGCGCGTGTTCAGGCGCGGGTTCAGGAAATTCGACAACAGGTAGCCGTGCGTGGCGTAGACATAGACGATGTCGAACCCGGCCTCCTTTGCCCGCAGGGCGGCCTTGCGGTGCCAGCGGCGCAGGGTACGGATATCGGTCTTGTCCATCGCGCGGGTCTGGAACGGGTGGCCGGCAAGGTTCGGGAAGCTGTCGATATCCATCGGGACTTCGCGGGTATGCAGGTTCGCGGTGCGCGCCCCGCCATACCACAGCTCGGCCCCGGCCAGCGCGCCATGCTCGTGCACCTTCTCGGTCATCAGGGCATGGGCGCGGATATCGCTGTCATCCCAGAGCGAGGCGGAGGGATGCGGCAGGTCGTCCGAACTGGGATGGATGGAGTTGTATTCCGTGCAGACCACGCCCCAGCCGCCCTCGGCTTTCACGCCCCGCATCTCAGCCAGCGTGCGCGGGCGCAGCCAACCCATGCCCGTGCAATGCGGCACCTGGTAGAAGCGGTTCTTGGCTGTTACGGGCCCGATCTTCACGGGCTCGAACAGGATGTCGTGGCGCGGGTCACGAGCCATCTTGGCCTCCATTCCGCGGGTTAGTCAGCAGCCAGCGCGGGAAGCTCGCGCCGGAAGGGGACGCCTTCGGCGGGGGGCTCTCCCAGCTCGCGCGCATAGCGGTGGCCCGCGTAGACAGCGGCGGCGATCGTGCCCGGAGCCAGGCAATCACCAATGCGGGTAACGGATTTGGGGCCGGCGGCGCCCTTTGCCGTCAGGGCGTGGAAAAGCCTGTCCTCGGCCTCGCGCATTGTCACCATCACCACTGCTTTGCACGGGAGGGTCTGTGTCCTTTCGGTGAAGACACAGGCCAGCTCGACATGATCCGCGTGAATGGCCGCGAGGTTGTGCAAGGGCACAATCTTTACCCCCAGCTCAATCAGCCGCGTCTGGATACGCCCCTGCTCCATCGTGTTGTGGGTCCAGTGCGAGACATCGGCGGCGGGGGTGACATAGGTCACGTCGAACCCTTCCAGCCGCAGTTTCTCGGCCATCAGGCCGCCCATGTAGTAATGGTCGTCGTCGAAAACGACGACGGGACCTTCTTCGGGACGCTGGCCCGCCGAAATCTCGTCGGGGGTCAGCACGACCGCGCCATCAGCGGCCGGGATTGGCTGACGGTTGGCGCGCCCGATGCCGCTGCGCACCCATTGCGACCCGGTGGCGATCACCACGTGATCGGCGTCGAATTCCAGCACCTGCTCGGCTGTCAGGCGGCTGTCATAGAACAGTTCGACATTGGGCATCTGGCCGATCTGGTACAGCCGGTGATCCGCGACCCGGCGCCATTCGGACAGGCCGGGCAACCGGCCTTCGACCGCGACCCGGCCCCCGGCTTCGGTCCCGGCCTCGGCCAGAGTCACGTTGTAGCCGCGCTGCCCCAGGGCGCGGGCGGCTTCCAGCCCCGAGGGGCCCGCGCCGACGATCAGCACGCTTTCGTCGGCGGTCTTTTCCTTGATCCGTTCCGGGTGCCAGCCACGCCGCCATTCCTCGCCCATGGTCGGGTTCTGGGTGCAGCGCATCGGCACGGCGAGGTAATCGCCGGTGACGCACATGTTGCAGCCGATGCATTCGCGGATGTCCTCGATTCGGCCTTCCTCGACCTTTTTGGGCAGGAACGGGTCGGCGATCGAGGGCCGCGCCGCGCCGATCAGGTCCAGCGCGCCACTCTTGATCAGCGATACCATCGCGTCGGGCGAGGTATAGCGGCCGACGCCCACCACCGGTTTGTTGGTCACCTTCTTGACGAAGGACACATAGCTGTCCTGGAACCCCTGTTCGGTGAAGCGCGACGGCGCGCTGTCATTGGCCCAGTCACTGATATTCACATCCCAAAGGTCGGGCAGATCGGCCAACATCTCGACGATGTCGCGTCCCTCGCCGTCGCAGGTCAGCCCGTCAGACCCGCGCAATTCATCCACCATCAGCCGGATCGCCACGGCACATGTGTCGCCGATTGCCTCCTTGGTATCCTGCAGCACCTCGCGCAGCAGCCGCACCCGGTTTTCCAGCGACCCGCCATATTCGTCGCCCCGGTCGTTGCGGCTGCGCGACAGGAAATGGGTAAAGGTCGTCATGTCGTGGCCGGCATACAGATAGACGATGTCGAACCCCGCCTTCTTGCTGCGCAGCGCCGCGTCTACGTGCATCTTGCGGAAGGCTTTAATATCGGCCTTGTCCATCGCCCGGACCTGGATCGGATCCATCAGGTCGACCGGGCGCGCCGAGGGGCCCATTGGAACCTCGCGGCTGTAGAGGTTCGACGCTCCGCCGCCCAGATGCGCAGGTTCGATCCCGGCCAGCGCCCCGTGCGCGTGGATCTTTTCGACCATCTTGGCCAGAACAGGAATGTCGCTGTCATCCCACAGCCGCCCCTCGGGGATGGGGCTGAGTTCCGAGGTGTGGCTGATTTCCACTTCCTCGGTGTTCACGACGCCCCAACCGCCCTCGGCCTTGATGCCGCGCATCTCTGCCATGCTGGAGGGGTATTGATGGCCCATCCCGTTGCAATGGGGCACCTGGTAGAAGCGGTTCTTGGCAGTGACGGGGCCGATTTTCACAGGTTCGAACAGGATGTCGTAACGGGGGTCGCGGGGCATGTCGGTCCTTTTGCTTTGCGGCGGTCGTTCGAGATGTTTCCGGCAGGATGTTCGCCAGACAGGCGCCCATGCGGGCTTGCGCTCAGAGCCTTTTGAGAACGCTCCTTCCCGGCCAGACGAAGCCAGGCAGAGACGCGCGCTCGCCGAGCGAACACCAACCAGCCTCGTCCACTCCGCACTCAGCTAATTGAATGATCATTCAATCGTTGTGTTGATTTCTTCTGCGGGTCAAGTCAGAATTTGATCAAATCACGCGTGCCCGGGAATCCACCGTCGTGAGGCCGTGGCAGGGGCAGGCCGTTAATCCGGGGAGAAGACAGGACATGCCATCGACCAAACGCGTTATCCGCCTTGAGCCGAACGGGCCCCGCGGCATCGGCATGCCTGAGATGGAATGCGACCCGGCCGGCTTTCAGTCACCGCTGCCGACGCAGCACCTACACGTCTATTTCAGTGATGAAGAGTTGGGGCTGAATGTTGGCGTCTGGGACACGAGCACCATGCAGGAGGCCTTCGGTCCCTATCCCGGTGACGAGTTCATCTGGATTCTGGAGGGCGAGTTCGCGATGCTGGACGGCGAGGGCAACGCCGTCGAGGTCAAGGAAGGGCAAAGCGCCTGCATCCGCAATGCGATCCCGGTCAGCTGGAAGCAGGAAGGTTATCTGAAAAAGTTCTTCATTACCTATCTCGACCCAAAGGCCGAGACGCCAAAAATCACTTCGGCAGAGGATGGCGTCCGGGTGATGGATCCCAACGCGGACCTCACCCCGCTGGACACGACCGCGCCGTTCACGATCAAGGGGCCCAAAACGCTCCAGCGGGAGCACATCGTCTTCAGCAATGATGCCGGGAACATGTCGGTAGGTGTCTGGGACAGCGAAGCGATGGTCAGCGAGATGCAGCCATTCCCGACGCATGAGTTCGTCCAGATGCTGGAGGGCGAGGTCACCATCACCGAGGAAGACGGCACCGCGCAGACCTTCCGTGCCGGAGACTGCTTCTTCGTGCCCAAGGGGACGGTCTGCAGCTGGGAAATCAAGACCTACGTCAAGAAATACTTCGCGGTTCTCAGCGCGTGATCACGCCCGGATTGCCCAACAGAGGAGTGGACCATCATGACCGACTACAAGGCGATCGCCGCCAATCTGATTTTCCCCGACAAGGTCCTGATCGAGGGGGTCTTTCAGGACGCCGCAGGCGGTGAGACCTTCGACACCCTCAACCCGGCCAATGGCGAGGTTCTAGCCAGGATCCCGGCCTGCGGGGCCACCGATGTGGAAGCCGCCGTCGCCTCCGCCCGCAGGGCGTTCGAAAGCGGAAGCTGGTCCGGCCTGCACCCCTCGGCGCGCAAGGCGATCCTGCTGAAGCTGGCCGATCTGATCGACGAAAACACCACCGAACTGGCGGTGATGGAGGCGCTCGACGCCGGCAAGCCCATCACCGATTGCGTCGAGATCGACATCCCCGATACAGCCAACTGCATCCGCTGGCACGCGGAAGCGCAGGACAAGCTCTATGACCAGATCGCGCCCTCCGCGCCGGATGCGGTCGGCCTGATCGTGCGCGAACCGATCGGCGTGGTGGCGGCCGTCTTGCCGTGGAATTTTCCGCTGATGATGATGGCGTGGAAAATCGGCCCGGCTCTGGCCACCGGCAATTCGGTGATCGTCAAGCCGGCCGAGCAGACCAGCCTCACCGCCCTGCGCCTGGGCGCGCTGGCGCTGGAGGCGGGTGTGCCGCCAGGCGTTCTCAACATCGTCACCGGCATGGGCCCGGATGTGGGCGAACCGCTGGGCCGTCACATGGATGTGGACGCGGTGACCTTCACCGGCTCGACCGAGATCGGACGGAAATTCCTGATCTATTCCGCCGAAAGCAACACCAAGGAAGTCTGCCTGGAAATGGGCGGCAAAAGCGCCGCCGTGGTGCTGGAGGATGCAAGCGACATCCCGCGTATCGCGGAAATCCAGGCCGGTGCGATCTTTTGGAACATGGGCGAAAACTGCACCGCGAACAGCCGGATCATCGTGCACCACACGCTCTATGACGCGCTGATCGCGGAACTTGAGAAACAGGCCGCCACCTGGGTCGTGGGAGACCCGCTGGACCCCGAGACGCAAAACGGCCCGCTGATCAGCGCTGAACACATGGCCAAGGTCTCGGGCCTGGTCGAAACCGGCAAGGCCCAGGGCGCGCGGGTCGTCTGCGGCGGCGAGGCGGGCGAGGGGTTGCTGTTCAAGCCCACCATCTTTGCCGAGGTCACGCCGGAGATGGACATCTTCCAGCACGAAATCTTCGGGCCCGTGCTTGCTGTGACCAAGGCCGACAGCGACGAACATGCGATCGAGCTGGCCAATAACAGCGCTTACGGGCTGGACGCCACGCTTTATACCCGCGACATCGCCAAGGCCCATAAATATGCCCGCGCGCTGAAAGCGGGAACCGTGGGTGTGAACACCTATTCCGAGGGCGAGATTTCCACCCCCTTTGGCGGCTTCAAAGCGTCGGGCTTTGGCGGCCGTGACAACGGCGTGCACGCCCATGACCAATATACGGAGCTCAAGACCATCTGGATCGACCTGAACGGCTGATCCGCACGGACCGGCCCGAAAAACCATCAACGACCACAGTCCCCCACGCCCTTGTTTCTCGATTTGTCGAAGCCGAAAGGAAACCAAGGTGAACGAGATGACATCGCCAAACAGACCAACTGCGGTTGAGCTATTGGTCAGACCTGGATTTGTCGCTTTGGAAGTCGCTTCGGTGGTCGACATCCTGCGCATCTCCAACCGGGTCAGCGGAAGGGAGCTGTTTTCTTGGACCTACACCTCCGAACAGGGTGGCCTCGTCGAAGGGGCCGGAGGCTTGTGCGTGGAAACAACGGCCTTCTCTCAGATGACGGAATCTTCGGACTATCTGATTGTTCCGGGAAATTGCTCGCGCTGCATTCTCGACAAGGAGTCATTGGCGCGCGTTCGAAAAATGCGGCAGTCGCAGGCCAAGGTCGTGCTCTTGTCGGAGGCCGCCGCCGAATTCATCTCACATTGCCGCAACTCAACGCACCCGATGACGACCCACTGGGAAAACAAATCGGTTCTTCTTGAGCAATTGGCCGGCGCCGAAATTTCGGACAGGCTGATTGAAAATCATGACGGGACAATCACGGCGGCCGGCATGTCGGCGACACTGGACATGATGCTGAATCTCATTTCCGATCATGTCCCCCCCGCGATTGTCCGGACGGTTTCTGCTATCTTCCTGCATGACAATATCCGCCCCGGGAACATGCGCCAACTTGGTCCAAGATCCGCGGCACTCGGGCTTTCCGATCCCGCTCTGAAAATGGCGATCACGATCATGGAACAGAAATTGGATGCCGACTTGAATATCTCGGATCTTACAAAGCGGGTGGGGGTCAGCTCGAAAGCTCTGGAACGGAAGTTCCGGAAGGCATTCGACACCACCCCCTATCAGTTCCTGATCAACATGCGCCTGGACAAGGCTCTGAGGCTGGTCGACACAACGGATTTACCATTGATTGAGGTGGCGGTGAGTTGCGGGTTTTCGGAAACTGGCCATCTCGCAAAGCACTTCAAGGCCAGATACGGCGTATCGCCAACCACTTTTCGTAAAAGGAAAATGCACCTTGGGCTCCAAGATGCATAGGCGCGGATCGCGGCCGTTGGTTGGCCGGATAGGGTCCATGTCAGGGCCGGATCGTCCGTTGGGGGACTCTGGCGCGTTCCCCGGGGACGGTGTTCGGGGGCGGGAACACCTCGCCGACATGACCTTCCGCGATGATGAACGGCGGCCATGCGGCCCGCGTCTGACGCCGCGCCCTCCTGCGCCGATGGCAAGGCGCGAACCGTCATCCGTCGCCGAAACACTGGCCGAACCACGGAGGCACCATGACTGACCTACCCGCGCGCGTTCGCGTTGCCATTATCGGCGGGGGCGCTGTCGGCGCCTCCTGCCTTTATCATCTCGCCAAGGCGGGCTGGACGGATTGCATCCTGCTGGAAAAGAACGAGCTGACCTCGGGCTCGACCTGGCATGCCGCCGGCAATGTGCCGACCTTCTCGGCCAACTGGGCCATCATGAACATGCAGCGCTACTCGGCTGATCTTTATCGGCAGCTGGGTGACGAGGTCGGTTACCCGATGAACTATCATGTCACGGGCTCTGTCCGCCTGGCCCATAGCGAGGAGCGGATGCAGGAATTCCGCCATGTCGCGGCGATGGGACAGGCACAGGGGATGGAGCTGGACATCCTCGGCCTGTCGGAGATGAAGGCGCTCTATCCCTTTCTGGAAACCCATGACCTTCTGGGGGCTTTGCACGACCCCTGCGATGGCGACATTGACCCCGCGCAGCTGACCCAGGCGCTGGCCAAGGGCGCGCGGGACATGGGGGCGCGGATCGAACGTTTCTGCCCCGTCACCGGCGCCGTGCGGGATGGCGCGGACTGGGTCCTGCAGACCGAGAAGGGCGAGATCCGCGCGACCTATGTCGTCAATGCCGCGGGGTACCGCGCGCAGGAGGTCGGGGCGATGTTCGGCCGCAAGGTCCCGATGATGGTGATGAGCCACCAGTACATCCTGTTCGACGAGATCCCCGAACTGGCCGCCTGGACAAAGGAGGTGGGGCACAAGCTGCCGCTGCTGCGCGACGTGGACAGCTCCTACTACCTGCGGCAGGAAAAGGGCGGCATGAACCTCGGCCCCTACGAACGCCACGGCCGCGCCCATTGGGCCACGCCCGACGATCCGATGCCCGAGGATTTTTCGTTCCAGCTATACCCCGACGACCTGGACCGGCTGGAATGGTATCTGAACGACGCGATGGAGCGGGTGCCGATCCTGGGCACGGCAGGGCTGTCGAATGTCATCAACGGGCCGATCCCCTATGCGCCCGACGGCAACCCGCTGATCGGACCAATGCCCGGCGTGCCCAACGCCTTCGAGGCCTGTGTCTTCACCTTCGGCATCGCGCAGGCCGGCGGGGCCGGCAAGGTGCTGGCCGAATGGGTCACGCAGGGCCGCACGGAATGGGACATGTGGTCCTGCGATCCGCGCCGCTTCACCGATTACACCGATGCGGAATACTGCGTCGCCAAGGGGCTCGAGGTCTACGGGCACGAATACGCCATCCATTTCCCGCGCCATGTCTGGCCCGAGGGGCGCAACCGCCGCCTTTCGTCCATCCATGACCGGATCGCGGATCTCGGCGCGCAATTCGCGCCCTATAACGGATGGGAGCGTGCCACGTGGTACGCCCAAACCGGCGACGACACCCGCGAGGCCGCGACACTCACCTTCGACCGCGTCGGCCCGTGGGAGAAGCGCATCCGCGAAGAATGCGAGGCCGTGCGCGACGCCGCCGGCATCCTCGATCTGCCGGGCTTTTCCCGTTACGAGCTGACGGGCGCGGGCGCCCGCGACTGGCTCGACCGGATGATCACCGGCGCGCTGCCCCGGCCGGGGCGCGTCGGCCTGGGCTATTTCTGCGACGAGGATGGCCGCGTGGTGACCGAGATGTCGGTGGCAACGCTCGCCGAGGATCATTTCCTGCTGATCACCGCCGCCACGGCGCAGTGGCATGACCGGGAATGGCTGACCCGCCACCTGCCCGGGGATGGCAGCCTGACCCTTTCGGACCTGTCGGCGGACTGGTCGTGCCAGATCCTGACCGGCCCGCGCTCGCGCGACATCCTCGCCCGGGTGACCGAGGCCGATCTCACGCTTCCCTGGCTCAGCCATCAGAAGGCCGAAATCGCCGGCCGGCCCTGCCGGCTGATCCGCGTCTCTTATGCCGGCGAGCTGGGCTGGGAGGTTCACAGCCGCACCGGCGACACGCCCGCGATTTTCGACGCCTTGTGGGAGGCCGGCCGGGACTTCGGGCTGCGCCCCTTCGGCATGTATGCGCTGGACAGGCTGCGGCTTGAAAAGGGGTATCGGGCGTGGAAGGCCGACCTTTCCACCGATTACAGCGCGCTGGAAAGCGGGCTGGACAGGTTCGTCAAGCTCGACAAGCTCGCGTTTCTGGGCCGCGACGCATTGCAGGCAGAGGCCGCGGCCGGCCCGGCACGCCGCTTCGTTACCCTTCTGCTCGACGATTGCGATCAGGACGCGCCGGCCATGGCGCCCATCACGTACGACGGCGAGGTAGTGGGAGAGGTCACGTCCTCAGGCTATGGCTACCGGGTCGGGGGGCTGATCGGGCTGGGCGTGGTCCGCGCCGACTGCGCGGCGCCGGGAACCGCGCTGTCGGTGGAAATCTTCGGCCGGGCCATCCGGGCGACCGTCCAGCCCGACGCCCCGCTCTGGGACCCCGCGAACGAGCGAATCCGCAGATGACGCAACCTTCAGCCAAGGGGCAGTCCGCCGTGGTTCGCGGCGCCCCCAAGAACCATAGACCAGCCGGACCAAAGGCCGCTCGTGCACTGACGAACAACCTGGCCCGATAAGATGAGGCCGCTCACGCTTATGACCGCAGGAAAGAACACCATGAAATACCTGGACAGCAATCCCCCCCGCCTTTCGGAGAGCGAAGCCGTCGCCTGCCTTGCAGGCCTGTTCGGGAGGGAAGGCACCGCCAGCGACCTCTACAGCGATCGTGACCAGAATTTCCGCATTACGTTGAGTGGTGGCGAAAAAGCGATCCTGAAGGTCTATAACAGCGGCGAAGCGGAACACTCGGTCGATTTCCAGACCAAGGCGCTTCTGCACCTGGAACGGAATTGCCGCGGCGTGGAATTGCCGCGGATCATCCCAACCGCCGACGGCGCAGCCTATGGCCGGCTGGCCTCGCGCGACGGCGAGGATCACCTCGTCCGGCTGATTTCCTTTGTCGAGGGAAAGCTGACCGACGAGTTCGCACACACGCCCGCGCTCTACCGCTCGCTTGGCGCGGCGGTGGCCAATTTGGATCTTGGCCTGCGCGGCTTCTTCCACCCGGCGGCGGGCGAACCGCTGGTGTGGGAAATGGATGCGGCGATGCGCCTTCGGGAGAAGACCGGCTTCATCAAGGACGCCACGGCGCGCGGCCAGGCTGAGGAGATCTTCGAACGCTACGTGGCTGAGGTGCGCCCGCGGCTTCAGGGCCTGCGGTCGCAGATCATCCACAACGACGTAACTCCGGTGAATTCCACGGTCCGGCCCGAAGCGCCCGAACGGGTATCCGGCATCTTCGATTTCGGCGACATGGTGTTCGGCGCGCTGGCCACTGAAGTGGCGACGACGGCGGCGGATTCCTGTCTCACGGGCGGGGATTTCCTTGGCAATATCACGGATTTTGTCACCGGCTATGACGAGGTCCTGCCACTGGAGGAAGCCGAGATCGACATCCTCTTCGACCTCATCCGCACCCGCGTGGCCAATGAATTCGTCATCTATTCCTGGCGCGCGGCGGAATCGAAGGATCGCGACAACTACCTGCTGGCCTATGAGGAACCGACCCGCAAGGCTCTGGACGGACTGATGAAGATCGGCCGGCATGACGCCACCAAGGCGCTGCGCGACGTCTGCCGCTTTCCCGACGGCACCATGCCCGCCACCCTGCCGGATGGCAGCCCGGAGGAGGGCGGCAAGACCGATGCGGCGCTGGCCGGAGATAAGAAAGACCTGATCACGCGGCGTGAACAGTCCTACGGCGACGCCCATGGCCTGTTCTACGAGGACCCGCTCTATTTGACCGGCGGGCGCGGCGTTTGGCTCTATGACAACGCCGGGCGCGCGCATCTCGATGTCTATAACAACATTCCCCATGTCGGTCATTGCCACCCCCACGTGGCGAATGCGGTCAGCCGTCAGGTGGCGCGGCTCAACACCAATACGCGTTATCTCTACCGGCCGCTGGTGGAATATACCGAACGGCTGACGGCTCTTCTGCCCGAGGGGCTTGACCGCTGCTTTTTGTTTTCCTCGGGCAGCGAGGCGAACGATTTCGCCCTCAGGCTGGCGCGCACCTATACCGGCAACAAGGGCGCCATCGTCACCCGCGATGCCTATCACGGTGTCACCGATGCGGTGGACGGGCTGTCGCCGCTGGAGCAGCCGGACCTGACGCCGACCAAGCCCTGGGCGCAAGGCGTGCTGCCGCCCTGTCTCTACCGTTCCCCCTTCGAGGGCACGGAGGAGGAAATCGTCAACGCCTATCTCGGCAATTTCGACGAGGCTCTCGCTTCGCTGGATGAGGCAGGATACGGCATGTCAGCGCTGGTGCTGGATACCGGCCTGACCTCGAGCGGGGTCATCGATTTCCCCGGAAATTACCTGCAGGAAGCGATCCGCCGCACCCGCGCGGCGGGCGGGCTGTTCGTCGCCGACGAGGTGCAGGTCGGCTTCGGGCGCACCGGGTCGCATTTCTGGCGCTTCGACCTTTATGGCGTCACGCCGGATATCGTCACCATGGGCAAGCCGATGGGCAACGGCATGCCGCTCAGCGCGGTCGTTACCACGGAAGAGATCTTCCAAGCCTTCAAGAAGGACAACTACCTGTTCAGCTCCACCGGCGGCAATCCGGTAAGCTGCGCGGCGGGACTTGCCGTGCTCGACGTGCTGGAACGCGACAATCTGCAGGCCAATGCCGAGAAGGTCGGCGCCTATATCAAGCGCGGCCTGCAGGATTTGCAGAAGAAGCACGACATCATCGGTGATGTGCGGGGCCGTGGGCTCTTGCTGTCCGTGGAACTGGTGAAGGACCGCGCGACCAAGGAACCCGCGCCGAATGCGGTCAAGGCAATCATCAACGACATGGCGAGAAACGGCGTTCTGATAGGGTCGGAGGGCGCGCTCGGCACGGTCATCAAGATGCGTCCGCCCATGGTTTTCACCGAGGCGAACGCCGACCTTCTGCTCAAGGCCCTTTCCGACGCCCTCGACAGGCTGTAGCGCACCGGCGGCGTCTGATGGCGGCTACACATGCCACTGGTCTCCAACCAAGGTTCAGTTCCGAATTAGAGCTGCTCCCTACGGACAGAACCTTTGCCGCCAGAGAATAATCCAGGCCGCAGGATGCGCGCCCGCGGCCTGGAAGGCCCGCACAGTTTCCTTCCCTCGGACGGGAGACCGTGCGGTCCTTCGCCGAACATCACGGCAGGGTCTTCGAGCAGGGTGTTGATGAACCCGGAAAACAACTCGCCTTGGGACCCGATCTGCAGTTTGGCGTAGACGTTGCGCCGACGAATCCGGACGGTGCCGGGAGAGATTTCCAGGATCCGGCCGATAGCTTCGGCGGAATGGCCTTTCAGGGTGAATTCCACCACTTCGCGCTCGCGCGGCGTCAGTACTCCTTTTCCGAAGGTCTGGAACGCCACTTCGAGGCTCTTGTGGATAGAGTTGCCCTTTTTTCCGTCGGAGGGCGCGAAGGCCGCTTCGAGATCGTGCCCGTGTTTTTCGCAGGCGGCCTTGACCACCAACCAGCGTTGCTTCAACTCGCGGATTTCTTTCGCGGTAAAGGCCTTCTCGGCCCGCATCAGCGAGACCACGACAACGGCCTTGCCGGGCAAGTGAATGAAATAGCCAATCGGTCTTGTCAGAGGAACTTGGCTTGAGCCGGGCAGGGCACTTTCGTGGCCTCCAACCACGACCAAACGCTCCCCTTTCAAGTACTTCAAAACCAGCCCCGAGATCATCCGCCTGGCGGTGATGCTCGATGTCCGGTTCCCGCTCTCGCTGCGAAACGTGGAGGATTTGCTGCACGAGCCGCGGCATCGATGTGCGCCAGGAAGCCGTGCGGTTCACTGTCTTGGCGGAGGCTGGTCCGCGTTTGTCTGGCGCTACTTTCCCGCCAGCTTCAAGGCGTCGGGTTCGCGAAGGTTTCGGGGGGAGCGCAGCTGTCGCCGAGGATTAACTCGGGCGAAAAAACCACACGGCGCGGCGCGGATTTCACTTCTCCGGATATCCGGTCCATCAGGAAGCGAAGGGCCTGATCGATCATTTCGTTCAGGGGATGTTCGGTTCGGGTGAGGCGCGGTCGTAGGCCGCCGACGCCGGGCAGTGTATCGGTCGAGGCGACCGAGAGATCCTGGGGGCACCGCAGGCCACAATCGTTGAGTGCGCGCATGACGCCAAGGGCCATCAACCCATTCGCGACATACAGGGCTGTCGGCGGATTCGGTTGCTTCATCAGATCGATGGCGGCGGAATAGGCGATTTCCTCCCGGAACCCACCTGAACGTATGTGCTCAGGGGCAGGGGTCAGGCCGCGCTCCTTCATCGCTTCCAGCATTCCGTGCAACCGCCCGTTCCCGGTGCTCAGAAAGGTGGGTCCTGTGATGGAGCCGATCCGCCTGTGGCCGATATCCAGCAGATAGCGGGTTGTTCGTTGTCCGGCCAGTTCATTGTCGAGCGTCACCGTGTCGAACGGGTCTCCCTCGATCTCCCGTCCCAAGAGCACGACAGGGGCGGCGCTTGGGTCGCGGATCAACGGCTCGTAGCGTTCAGGGGTGCCGATCGGAACCAAAATGATTCCGTCGCAGGAAAGCGAGCGGATGCGCGACAGGATCCTGGCCTCATTATCGGGTTTTTCGTCGCTGTTGAATACGACGAGGCTGTAGCCCCAAGCGCTGACGGCGGCTTCTGCGGCGCTTACGACCCGCGCGAAAAACGGGTTTTGGAGATCGGAAACGACAAGTGCGATCAGCTGGCTCCGCCCCCGCTTCAGATTGCGGGCGGCGAATTTGGGGGCGTAGTTCAGCGCTTCGATGGCCGTCATGACCCGCGATTTCAGCGCGGGGCTCACATAGGCGGTTTCGTTGATGACCGCGGATACCGTGGCCGTCGATACTCCGGCTGCCTTGGCTACGTCCTTAATGTTGGTCAAATCGCGCCTCCGGCAAATCGTTTAGACCGCATGTGTAGCGCCCAGAATTCGCCATGTGTAGCAAAAATGCAATGGTGGATTGGCCTGTTTTCTTGCGAAAGACTCCTTGCCTTTGATGGTCAAATCCGCTCTTCTAGCTAAACGTTTTGCCAGTGTTCGCCGAAGGGAGCGGCGACCTAGTCATCCACAGGGAGGAAATCATGAGAACAGTTGTCACCGCGGCTCTGGCCGCCGGAGCCGTTTTTGCGGCAACCGTCTCATCGGCGCAGGCCGGTGAGCGTCTTCTTGGCATCGTCTCGATCGCGGCGAATGAGGCTAACAACGTTCGCTACATCGAAGGGGCGCGTGCCGCGGCTGCAGAAGACGGTTGGGAAGTTTCGGTAATCGATGCCGCGGGCAGTGCCGACCAGGCCAACGCCGCGATCCAGAACTTTGCAAACCGTGGCGCTGCTGCCGTGATCGATATGGTGTTCCCGTATTCCTCGATCGGTGCCGGTCTTGCGGCCGCCGACAGCGCGGGGATCCCGGTGGTGACCTGGGGCGGCGGGCTTGGCCGCACTGTGGCCTCGACCAACGGGTCCGGCGCTCCGATCGCGCTTCCGGTTATCGAGAAGCTGATGGAAGACCTCGGCCAGGGTGGTAGCCTTCTGGCGCTGACCTATCGCACCGGCGAAGTATGCCGCGACCGAGAATTGCTGCTCGACGAGCTGCTGAAGGCGCGCCCCGACATCACCGTGACCAAGAACGAAGTGCGGATTCCCGGATATCTTGAGGATGGTGCGCAATACACCAATGCCTGGCTGGCCTCGCACCCGGCGGGCGCCGAGCCGCTGGCGATCTGGGGGTGCTGGGACGATCCGGCCATTGGCGGAATCGGCTCGCTGCGGCAGCAGGGGCGCGAGGATGTGCTCGTCTATGGGGTGAACGGCAACGCGCAGGCGCTGGAGAACATCCGCCGCGGCCACATGACCGCGACCGCCTGGGAGGACAGCTATGCCGAGGGGTACGACATGGTGAAGCGGCTTGACGAAATCATCAAGGCCGGCGACGCCTGGGAGCCGAAGGCCGCCGAGGTCCCTGCCGTTCTCGTGACCCAAAACAATATCGAGAAGTTTCTCGAAGAGCATCCCGATGCCTACGGGAACTGAGTAAGAGCTGGACGCCCCATGATGTTCGATAAACAAGACGCATTGGCGGAAAATGATGCAGAGTTGCAGCCATTTCTCGAAGCCAAGGATATCGTGAAGTCGTACGGGGGCGTTCACGCACTGAAGGGCGTATCCCTTGCCCTGCGCGCAGGCGAGGTGCACGGGCTGGTCGGCGCCAATGGCGCCGGCAAGTCCACCTTCATCAAGATCCTGGCAGGGCTGACACGCGCCGACGCCGGCGACCTGTGGATCGATGGTGAGGACGTCGTCGTCATGACGCCGCACCATGCGGCCGAACTGGGCATGAATTTCATCCATCAGGAAGTGGCCTTCATTCCCGACATGACGGTGATGGAAAACATCATGCTGGGTCTGCCGAAAAAGACCCGCCTGGGCCTTGTTGACTGGAAGGCGATCGCCGCCGATATCCAGCCGGTCGCCGAGAGGGTCGGGCTGAGGGTACCGCTGACGGCCAAGGCGAAAACGCTTTCGACGGCCGAGATCTGGCTGGTCAACATTTGCCGCGCACTGGTGCGCAAGGCACGCCTGATCGTGATGGACGAGCCGACGGCGTCGCTGTCGGCCAGCGAAGCCGAGCGGCTATTCGCCATAATCGAGGATTTATCTCGCTCGGGCGTTGCGGTTCTTTATGTGTCGCACCGGCTCGACGAAATCATGCGTCTTTGTCATCGCGTGACGGCCTTTCGTGATGGGGCTGCGGTGGCGCGCCTCGAGGGCGACGGGCTGACGCGCCCTGCGCTCGTGGAGGCCATTGTCGGAGGCGACCTGCACCCGATCCCGGCCGACAAGCGCGTCAACCACGATCTTGGCACCGTTGCGCTGAAGGTGCGCGGGGTGACCCGGCTGCCAATGGTCAAGGGCGTCGATTTCGACCTTCATCACGGCGAAGTTCTGGGGATCGGCGGCCTTGTCGGCGCCGGTCGAAGCGAATTGGCGCGGCTGATCTACGGCGTTGACCGGGTCGATGCCGGCGAAATGGAATTGAAAGGGCAGCCATTCGCCCCGCGCTCGCCATCCGAGGCCGTCAAGGCCGGACTGGGCCTCGTACCCGAGGAGCGCCGGTCCGAGGGTCTGCTGCTGACCAAGTCCGTCGCGTTCAACATGCAGCTCTCCAATCTGGCGGGCATTGTGCGAAGCCCCGTGCTGCCGCTGATCGATCGCGGCCGCCGCAGATCGCAGACCGAGGCCGTGGTGCGTGACCTCGCCGTCAAGACGCCGGGGATCGAAACGCCCGTTGGGCAACTCAGTGGCGGCAATCAGCAAAAAGTGGTGATCGGGCGCTGGCTGCTGCGGCGGCCAGGAGTGCTGATCCTTGATGAACCGACGCGCGGCGTCGATGTCGGGGCGCGTGGGGAAATCCATCGATTGATCCGCGACCTCGCCGCCCAAGGTATGGCGGTGCTCGTGATTTCCTCGGAGCCTGACGAACTGCCCGATTTGTGTGACCGCGTTCTGGTCATGGTCGAAGGGCGGATCGCACGCGAACTCCACGGCGATCATCTGAACCGCAACGCCATAATCCAAGCAAGCTACGCGCACGCGTCTTAATACCAGGGACCCACTGATGAGCGAAATGACAGCAGGCAACCGCAGACTCTCCGCCAGGTCAAAGGCCAGGCTCGGTTTCTTTGCGCGCTACGCGACGATTATCGGCCTTGTGGCGATGATCGTCCTTTTCTCGGCTCTTTCGCCGAAGGCATTCCCGACGGTCCTCAATTTTACCAACGTTCTGAATCAGGCGTCGCTGACGATGATCATTGCCGCGGGGCTGACCATGGCGGTGATCGTGGGCGAGCTGGACCTGTCCATCGGCTTCGCGGCGAGCCTTCACGGAATTCTCGTGACCGGGCTGATCGTGAGTAACGAATTGCCGATCCCGGTTGCGATCATCATCGTGATCGCGGCGGGCGCCCTGGTCGGATTGCTGAACGGGCTGGTGGTCACAAAGCTAAAGGTGAATTCCGTCATTGCGACGCTTGGCGTGGGCACCATCATGACCGGCCTCGCCTTCGCCTATTCCGCCGGGGTCCCCATCGTGAGGGGGGTGCCTGACGCCTTTCTCGATATCTCTCTTGGGCGCTGGGTCTTTGGAATTCCCAACAATATCATCATCATGGCTGCCGTGGTGGGGTTTCTGTGGTTGCTGGTCGAACGCACCTCGATCGGGCAGGAGATTCAGGCCGTGGGCGGCAATCCGGCCGCGGCGCGCCTTGCGGGGATTTCCGTGGACCGCATCAAGATCCTCGGCTTCGTCATTTCGGGGATGTGCGCGGCTCTGACCGGCATTCTGCTGGCATCGCGGCTGGGATCGGGAACCGCCAGCGCGGCGGATAGCTATCTGCTGACCGCGTTTGCGGCCGTGTTCCTGGGTTCGGCAACCTTGCGTGATGGAGAATTCCATATTGTTGGCACCATCATCGGGGCGCTCATCATCGCGTTCGGGTTCAACGGGCTCAACATCTTCGGCGCGCCGACGTTCTCTCAATACGTCCTTCAGGGCGCCATCCTGATCATTGCCGTGGGCCTCTCGAGCCTGGGCCGCTCGATTGCCGAAAGCTGAGGAGGAACCGATGTCCGATATGGTTTGGGACGTTCACGTCATCGAATTCGCGCGCTCCAAGGACCAGCTCGTCGCAGGGCTGATTCATGGCGCCCATGACGGCGGGACCGTCGATCTCCCGTTTTCGTTCATCCTGGCGCGGCGGAACGACAAGATCGTCCTGATCGACACCGGCTTCATTCGCGAAGGCTCCGGCGCGGCGTTCGCCGAGAAATTCGGCATCCCCTTCTGGATTTCGCCGGTCCGGATGCTTGAACAACTCGGCGTCGCCGCGGGCGATGTGACGGATATCATCCTCAGCCATGCGCATTTCGACCATATGGGCGGCGTAGGCGCATTTCCCGAGGCGACCATTCACCTCCAGAAACGCGAATACCTGAGCTGGATGGAAATGCTGGCGATGCCGCCGCAATTCCGCCTGCTGACGGAAATCATCAACCCCGATGATTTGCGGACGGCTTATGACGCGTCGCTTGAACACCGTCTCAAGCTCGTGGACGGGGATGTCGACGACTATTTCCCGGGGCTGCACCTTCGCCTGGGGCAGGGGCATACGATGGGGCAGCAGTTCGTGGTACTGGACACCGCGCGCGGTCGCGTCGTGGTCGCCGGCGACTGCATTTACGGCAAAGCCAATATCTGTGGTCACAACAACGACGGCGCCTATGTCCCGCTCGCAAATGCCGTCGGCAGCACCTACGACCAGCTTGTCGCCATCGACCGCATCAACCAGGCGATTGAGGGGGACCTGTCGCGGCTCATCATCCTGCATGACAGCGATCGGTGGCCGCATCTGACGCCGGTGACGGAGGTGGACGGCTTCGGCATTTTCCAAGTGTAACGGCATCGGCCAGCGATGCGGAACGAAGCGGGGGCCCGAAAAGGAGCAATCCCTGCAAGAAAACAGGAGGGGCAGACGTCCATGCAAGTTTCGGATACCAAGCTTTTGAATGGCCGCACGGCGCGGCCGGTGTCGCTGACCCGCATGGGGATGGGCGGCACCGTGATTGGCAATCTCTATCGCAAAGTGTCCGACGAGGACGCGCAGGACGCGATTCAGGCCGCCTATGATGCGGGCATCCGCTATTTCGACACCGCGCCGCAATACGGGCTTGGGCGTTCCGAGATCCGTCTGGGGCAGGCCTTGGCGCGGATCGGGCGCGAGAACGTGACCCTCTCCAGCAAGATCGGCCGGCTGCTGCTCGACTGCGAGCCCGATGAGGTCACGCCCGAGGCGTTCGTCGACGTGCCGCAGAAGCGGATCGTCTTCGACTACACCTATGACGGTGTGATGCGCAGCTACGAGTCCAGCCTGGACCGGATGGGCGTCAGCAATGTCGATATTCTGATGGTGCATGACGTCTGCGTCTTTTCGCAAGGCTCACAGGAAGCCAGCGACGCCAAGGTGCGCGAGCTTTTCGACGGCGGCGGCTACAAGGCGCTGACGGAACTGCGCGACGCGGGCGAAATCGCGGCAATCGGCGCAGGCGTGAACGAATGGCAGGTCTGCGAAAAGCTTCTCGGCCTGGGCGATTTTGACGGCTTCCTGCTGGCCGGGCGCTATACACTTCTGGAACAGGAGGCGCTCGACAGCTTTCTGCCGCTTTGCGTGAAGCGCGATGTCGGGATCATCTTGGGCGGGCCCTACAACTCGGGCATTCTGGCCACCGGACCGGTCGAGGGCGCGAAATACAATTACGCCGATGCGCCGGACCATATCCTCGAGCGGGTGCGCAGGATCGAGGCCGTCTGCAAGGCGCATGACACGCCACTGATCGCCGCCGCGCTGCAATTCGTCCTTGGGCATCCTGCCGTGAAAACGGTGATCCCCGGCGCCGGCAACCGCCAGGAGGTTGAGGCGAACGTCGCGCTGCTGCAGCGCGAGATCCCCACGGCCCTCTGGTCGGACCTGAAGAGTGAGGGCCTGATCCGCCCCGATGCGCCTGCGCCGGAGGTGTGTTGAATGCTCCGCGGCATCGACCCGATCCTGTCGCCGGACCTGCTGCATGTGCTTCGCGCCATGGGGCATGGCGACGAAATCGTGGTCTCCGATGCGAATTTCCCGGCCCATTCCGTTGGCTCGCGCGTGCTCCGTCTGGATGGCGTGACGGCCACTGATGTGCTCGAGGCGGTTCTCAGCGTGATGCCGCTCGACAGTTTCGTTGAGGATCCCGCGCATACGATGGCAGTCGTCGGTGACCCCGCAGCCAAGCCGGCGATCGTCAAGGAGTTTCAGGACATCATCCACCGCATTGCAGATGCGCCTTCCCAGCTGCGGGCGCTGGAGCGCTTTGCGTTCTACGATCGGGCTCGCAACGCCTATGCCGTCGTGCAAACGGGCGAGACGCGCCTTTACGGAAACATAATCCTCAAGAAAGGCGTGATCTCGCCATGAGGATCGACGCGCACCAGCATTTCTGGACGCTCAGCCGTGGCGACTACGGCTGGCTGACGCCCGAGCTTGCGCCCATCTACCGGGACTTCACGCCCGCCGATTTGGCCCCGTTGCTGGAAGCAGCCGGGATCGACGGTACGGTGCTGGTGCAAGCCGCGCCAACGGTGGACGAAACCCGCTTCCTGTTGTCGGTGGCCGCTGAGACCGAATTTGTGCGCGGTGTGGTTGGCTGGGTCGATTTCGAGGCGCCGGATGCGCCGGAACAGATCGCCGCGCTTGCCGAAGACAAGTATCTGGTCGGGCTTCGCCCGATGATCCAGGATATTGCGGATCCCGATTGGATCTTGCGTGAGGATCTGGATCCGGCATTCGAGGCGATGATCGCTGCGGGCCTGACCTTTGACGCCCTGACGCTTCCGCGGCATCTGAAAAACTTGCTCGCACGGCTGAGGCGTCATCCGGACTTGCGGGTCGTAATCGACCATGGCTCGAAACCATTGATCCGTGACGGCGTAAGAAAAGGTTGGGCGGGGGATATGGCCGCGCTGGCTCGTGAAACCGGAGCCTATTGCAAACTCTCCGGATTGGTGACCGAAGCTGGCGCGGGGTGGTCGGTGGGCCAACTGCGCCCTTACGTAGATCATCTGCTGGCTCAGTTCGGTCCGGAGCGTGTGATCTGGGGCAGCGACTGGCCGGTTTGCACTCTTGTCGCCAGCTATGCTGACTGGACCCGCGCAACGGTGGAGTTGTTGGGCGATCTGACATCGGAGGAAAGAGCTGCGGTTTTTGGGGGAAATGCTGAGCGGGCCTACCGGCTGGCAAAGGCAGAGCAGTAGACGGGCGGGTCTTGTCAGAGGAACTTGGCTTGAGCCGGGCAGGGCGGTCTCGTAGCCTCCGCAGATGGCCAAACCTTCCCGCTTCAAATAGTTCAAACCAGCCTCGAGGTCATCCGCTTGGCGCTCATGCTCTACGTTCGGTTCCCGCTTTCACTTCGCAATGTCGAGGACCTGCTGCACGAACGCGGCATCGACGTCAGCCACGAAACCATCCGGTTCTGGTGGGACGGGTTCGGACCGATGTTTACCTCGGAAATACGGCGCCGGCGGATCTAGAAATGCGCGCCTTTTCGCGGTGGCAATGGCATGTCGACAAAGTCTTCGTGAAGATCAATGGGGCGCGACACTACCTGTGGCGGGCGGTAGATCACGAGGGCGAGGTGCTGGAGAGCGTCGTCACGAAAAGGCGCAACAAGCGCGCCGCATTGAAAATGCTTAGGAAATTGATGCGGCGGTATGGTCAGCCGGAGATTCAGATCACCGATCGTTTCCCATCCTACAAAGCTGCACTTCGCGACTTGGGCTACGGCCATCTGCAATCATGTGGTCGCTGGCCCAACAACAGAGTCGAGAACTCGCACCTGCCATTCCGACGACGAGAACGGGCGATGCAGCGCTTCCTGCGCATGCGAAGTTTGCAGAAATTCGTCGCCGTCCATTCTTCCATATTCAACCACTTCAACCAGGACCGAAGCTTCTCGAAGCGAGATCATTTCAAATGAAACCGCTCCGCCGCTCTGACCCAGTGGCGTGGCCTCTGCGCGGCATAAGGGACAGCGTCACTGTCCTGGCAGAGACCAGTTCGAATTCGTCTGATAGCACCGCCACCTTCTCGACGTGATGGCAAGACCTTGATATTGAACGATTTGACGGAGCGCCCCAAAGTCGAACCACCCACGTTTACCACCCCGACGAAGCGTCAGAGAAACATCGTCGTTGTCTGGCTCCCTTCCATCGGATCATCCTGATCCTAACGGGAGCTCGACCTCTCCGCAGAGACAGCCCAATTACGCATGCTTAGGGCCGGAAACAGACAGGTCAGAAGGGCGGCATCCTGACCTTCGCTGCGACCAAGCCCAACGGCAGCTTTGCGCAGATAGCGGACCCTGCAAACTTGCACGAACGGCCCGGAGCCGCCGTTCTCCGAATGTCAAATCACTGCGGCGCAGCTTCGGTGAAGCGGTCATTCACCCGACGGCGCCCCGTTGCGGCTCCGAGAAGGCGCGAGGCAAGTCCCGCTCGGATTAGACCTGCATTCGGGCTGACGTTAAAGTCAGAAGGAAGCGCGGAATGGGCCTCAATTTTTTCGAGCTGAGGTGGGGCGGATCTTGACTGCCCGAACGTAACCGCTCATCTGAAGAATTGGATCTGTGCTCCATTCAAGCAGTGCGCAGCGATTTGCCAAAGTGTCGACTGAGGCTGGAGGGAGAGATGACCGCATTCTTATTCGACGAGGATCATCCTGAACTAGATATGATATTCGGGCCTCAATGCGCCTCGTATATCATTAGTGCGCTTGAGGATATTCCTGACTTGCCTGCGGTTAGAATTTTTCGCGGATCGCTATTGCACAGCAGATATTGCTATGAAATAGCCGAAATCACACTCCGGGGAGAAGACATAAGCAATTCTGGTATTTCATCAACTTCATCGAGTCAGCGTCTTGAGCCAAATCTGGACCATTTTCTTACCATCATCTGCGACCTGGCCGAGACAATGAATGCCAGTGGTTCCAGTATGTCCGAAGATGAAATTCAAATTGCCCTTGCTCGGAAAAACATATGGGTCGTTGTCGTGCAGGGCCTCGCAGACGAGTATCTACCTAGAATTGAAAAATCACTCAGCTCTTTTGGCCCTTTTCTTGGTTGGGTCAAGGTTGATTGGAGCAACCCGATCCATACAGATTTATTCGCCAACTCATTATTTCGAGACATGTTCATAGATGAAATGGGTATCTGTAAGTTAACCGACTGGGAAGACGGAACGGAAGACAGAAAAGAAGAGGAGGCTTTGCTCAGCGAATACGGATCGAAGTTCAAGCCGAGAATAATGAATCGCAAGGAATTTGCGGAAGCTGCACCTAGGATTCTCGTGGCAAAAAATCCGAATGAGAGATCCACACTGTCAGTGCAACGCGTCGCAGGGAAAACGCCAAGTCACAGGTCAAGAATTGGCAAGGCGTTGGCGCATGAATTCGAAGCCGTAGGCGGCTTTCGGACCTTCTCAACATCAAAACCAGAGGATGGTATTGAGTTTTCCGTTCCCGAGGCCAAGCTAACCAAGTATCTACTAAGCCTCGACCATCCTAAAGGTAGCGCTAAAGCGCAATTCTTCAGAGACACACTAGAAATTGTTGAGGAGGACTGGAGGTTCCTTGCAGACCAATTCTGTCAAGCGGCACCCAGCTCTGAGTTCTATCGCCTTGAAGTGACCGGCTACGGGGTCATGCACGGTGCTCAAGTTTTGATCACTGGAAGAAATGGGCGGCGAGCGGTCGTAGAAACTGGCTGGAAGCTGGAAGAAGAAGGACCTGCGCAATTCGTGACAGCTTACCCCGGCGATGAGGGAAAATTGGGGACACTCAAGGCTTTCCCGGGCAGGGTGCCGGAGGTAGGTTGCCCCGCTCCAGAACGATGGAGGAGAATCCATGAAATGGCCCACTATTGCGGAATGCAGCGAGGCGAAGAGAAAGTTCCTACACCAATGGTCTTGGAAAAATGGGGGACTATTTGGGAGGGTGCTTGCGGCTTCGGTTGGGTGTTCCTTCCAAATGCGCGCCAGCCATTCGCAAGATGGGCACTGAAGGAAGGTATAGGATACGCGGCACGCCCCGGCGTTCATATCAGTTCAAAGTTTCAAACTCAGTCGGTTGAAAAAAATCTTGCTTACGCCATCGGGTACGCGGAGGTGCTCAAGGCCAACGGGATTGAATGTAGGGCGGAAAGTCGCCTTGATTGATGCCTTTTATGAAGGTCCATTTTCTTGATGTCGCTGCGATTGCAATGCGACACTGCCGCAAGTCCGCTTCCCGCCCTCCCTTCCGAATCTTCATGTCCGCTTTGGGCTGAGAGCGGTCATTCGCTGCTTGGCGTATGAAAGGCCGGCATCGGCCGGAAGCAGCCGAAGCCACTATGTCAACTCGCCCCGCCCCAACAGAGAATGGCAGCCCAATGGCCGGACTGCCTTTCCCTTAGCTTGGACAGTATGGACTTGCCCGGGTTTTGTGGAGAGCATTTAGCTCACTTCGCGGGCCCTGCGCTCGAAGGCGATGGGGCTTTTGAAGCCGAGCGATGAATGTCGTCTGACTGGGTTATAGAACCCGTCGATGTATCTGGAGATGGCGCTTTCGGCTTGTTCCCGGGTTTGCCAGGCGATTGGCCAGATCAGCTCCGACTTGATGGTCCTGCGTGCGGCTTCGCACCTGCCAATCGATCGAATGGGCGGGAAACTGATGTGCGCTGCAGGTACGAAAGAAGAATTCCAAAGTTGGTTGAGCGGACCTTCGATTTTCTGCCTCGACCGTCGAAGGCCCATTGGTGCAATGGTGCCTGTGATCAGCCCATCGGCGTGGTTCTCGTTCTTTTCTGCAGAGAAATACGGTAGAGTTCTAACGTGGGTTCATCGGATCTGTCCCCGAAGAGCGGGCCTTGAACGAGTGCTCACGCGAGAGCGCTGGCTCCGCGAATTCTTCGCAGAACGGTGTGATGCCATGCGGATCGAACCGAAACCCTGGTCCCGCTACCCTTGGTGGCTGCGCCCGTTCTTCTGGAACCAGAAACGGAAATACGGGGCCGTGCTGGATGCGGCGCTGTTATGGGCGCGCTCGCCCAAGCTGTTTGCAGGGGTCGCGCTGCTTTACGGCATGATCGAACGCCGATCGTCGCCGCTCGATCCCGCCCTGCGCTCGCTGGTGACGGTGCTTGTGTCCCAGGTCAATCATTGTCCGTTCTGTGTCGATCTCAACTCGGCCACGCTGCTGCGGCGCGGCGTTTCGGCCGAGAAGATCTCGGCGCTGCCGGACTGGCGGACGAGCGACCTTTTCAGCGCGGTAGAGGTGGCGACGCTCGACTACGCCGATGCGATGACCCGTCACGAGCGCGGCGTTGGCGAGGCCGAGTTTGCCCGCCTCAGGGAACATTTCGACGAAGATGCGATTATCGAACTGACTGGGCTGATCGCTTTCCAGAACCTGTCCAGCAAGTTCAACGCCGCGCTTGCCGTGCCCGCCCAGGGGTTCTGTCGGCTGCCCGAGCCTGTCGGCAGCGGCCCCTCGGATAATGCCGCGACAGCCTCAGGGGAGGGACCGACCGATGGCCGTTGATCTTTCCTTTTTCGGAGCCTCCGGAACCGTAACCGGGTCCCGCTACCTGCTGGAGGCCGAGGGGCGGCGCATCCTTGTGGATTGCGGGCTGTTCCAGGGCTACAAGACCCTGCGGCTCAGAAACTGGAAGCCGTTTCCGGTGGACCCCGCCAGCATCGACGCCGTGGTTCTGACCCATGCCCATCTCGATCATTCCGGCTATCTGCCGCGGCTCGTCCGAAACGGCTTCGGCGGGCGGATCCACTGCACCGCGGCGACCAGGGATCTTTGCGAGATCCTGCTGCTCGACAGCGCCTACCTGAATGAGAAGGACGCCGAGCGCGCCAACCGATACGGCTACACCAAGCACAAGCCGGCGCTGCCTCTCTATGGCCGGGACGACGCCAAGGCCAGCCTCGCGCAATTCGTGCCGTGGGACTTCGAGACCCGGTTCGAGGCCGCCCGCGGGGTCGGCGCCCGGTTCCGTCAAGCGGGACACATCCTTGGCGCGGCGAGCGTCGAAGTGACGCTCGGCGGGCGGGTGGTGGTCTTCTCCGGCGATATCGGCCGGTTCGACAGCCCGACCATGCCCGACCCGCGGCCCTTCGAAAAGGCCGACGCTTTGGTTGTCGAGTCGACCTATGGCGACCGCAGCCATGGTGGGCGGGACGTCGAGGATGATCTTGCCGAGGCGATTACCGAGACCACGAACCGAGGTGGGACGGTGCTGGTGCCCTCCTTCGCCGTGGGACGGGCACATTCCCTCCTGTTTCACCTGCTGCGGCTCAAGCGGTCCGGGCGGATTCCGGACCTGCCGGTGTTCCTTGACAGCCCGATGGCGATCAACGCCGCCGATATCTATTGCGCGCATCTGCAGGATCACAAGCTCAGCCCCGCGGAATGCCGCGCCCTCTGCGCCGTCGCGACCTATACGCGCAGCCCTGACGAGTCGCGCGCGCTCAACACGGACCCGATGCCGAAGATCATCATCTCGGCGTCGGGCATGGCCACGGGCGGCCGCGTCCTGCACCACCTGAAACGTTACCTCTCCGATCCCCGCAACACGATCCTGTTTGCGGGGTTCCAGGCCGGCGGGACCCGCGGCGCCGCGCTGGTCGGCGGCAGCGACCGGGTGAAGATCCATGGCGCCTACCACGAGGTGCGCGCCGAGGTGAGGAACCTCCGCCAGTTGTCCGCCCATGCCGACCGCGATGAACTTCTGCGCTGGCTCGGCGGGTTCCGCTCCGCGCCGGGCCGCATCTTCGTCACCCACGGGGAACCCGCCTCCTCGGACGCTTTCCGCAGGACGATCGAGGAGGAATACGGCTGGCCCGCCGAGACGCCCGATCATCTGGAAAGGGTCACGCTATGAGCGCGTCGGCCGACCAGCCGCCGGCCAGGCCACACCGGCTGTTGGTGCGGCGCAGCGGCATCGATACCGGTGATGAGCCGGTCATCTTCATGAATTCCCGATGCCACGTCTGCCGCGCCGAGGGGTTGCGGGCGCACAAGCGGGTGCTGGTCTCCGTGGACGGGCGGGAGATCGTCGCGACGGCGCACCACGTCGAGGGGGCGCTCGTGGCGCCGGACGAGGCCGCGCTTTCCGAGGCTGCCTGGCGGCGCCTTGCGCCGGAGCCGGGGCAGGCCGTCACGGTGGTTCATCCGCCGACGCTGCCATCGCTCGGCAAGGTGCGCGGCAAGATCTTCGGCAACCGCCTCGACCGGGCGGCGATGCGGGCGATCATCGGCGACGTCGTCGCGGGACGTTATTCCGACGTTCATTCCGCGGCGTTCCTCTCTGCCTGCGCGGCGCGGCCGCTGGATCCGGACGAGGTCGAGGCCCTGACGGATGCGATGGTGGCCGCGGGTGAGCGGCTGACCTGGGAGGCGCCGATGATCGCCGACAAGCATTGTGTCGGCGGCCTGCCCGGCAACCGCACCACGCCGATCGTCGTGGCGATCGTCGCGGCGCACGGCGTTCCGATCCCGAAGACATCTTCGCGGGCGATCACCTCGCCCGCCGGAACCGCCGACGTGATGGAGGTGCTTGCCCCGGTGGATCTGAGCCTGGCGCAGATCCGCCGGGTGGTGGCGCAGGAACAGGGGTGCCTCGCGTGGGGCGGGGCGGTCCGCCTGAGCCCGGCGGACGACCTGCTGATCCGCATCGAAAGGGCGCTGGACATCGACGGCCCCGGACAGCTGGTCGCATCGGTGCTCTCGAAGAAGATCGCGGCGGGGGCGACGCATGTGGTGCTGGACTTGCCCATCGGGCCGACCGCCAAGATCCGCAGCGATGCCGATGCCGCCGAACTGGTTCGCCTGTTCGAGGACGTGGCGGCGCGCTTCGGGCTGGCCGTGCGCCCGGTGCTGACGGACGGCCGGCAACCGGTGGGGCGCGGGATCGGCCCCGCGCTGGAGGCGCGGGATGTTCTCGCCGTGCTCCAGGGCGCGCCCGGCGCGCCGGCCGATCTGCGCGAGCGCGCCGTGACATTGGCTGGCGCGATCCTCGAATTCGTCGGGGCGGTGCCCGAAAACGGGGGCCGGGCGGCGGCGGCTTCCGCGCTCGCAGACGGGCGGGCCTGGGCGAAGTTCCAGCGTATCTGCGAGGCCCAGGGCGGCATGCGCACCCCGCCGGAGGCGGCGCAATCCTATGAGGTCGAGGCCCCGGCGGTGGGCGTGGTTGCATCGGTCGACAATCGAAAGCTGGCGCGGGTGGCCAAGCTGGCCGGGGCGCCGGCCGCCGCCGCGGCAGGTGTCTCGCTGCTTGTGCGGATCGGCGAAGAGGTCGCCGCCGGGCAGCCGCTGTTCACCGTCCATGCCCAGACGCGCGGCGAACTCGACTACGCCCGCGCCTACCTGGACGGAGCGGGCGACATCATCAGCTGCGAGCCATTACGATGAGCGGCATCGTCCTCGCCTTGCCCGGAAACGAAGCGATGGCCGCCGCGATCGCCGAAGCGGAGGGGCTGGAACTCGGCGTGATCGAAACGCGGCGCTTTCCCGATGGAGAGACGTACCTGCGCCACCTCTCGGATCTCGACGACAAGTCGGTGGCGCTGCTTTGCACGCTGAACGACCCCGATGCCAAGCTGGTACCGCTGCTCTTCGCGGCGCGCGCGGCGCGCGACCAAGGGGCACGGCGGGTCGGGCTGGTCGCGCCCTACCTGGCCTATATGCGCCAGGACCAGGTGTTTCGGCGCGGCGAGGGCGTTTCGGCCGAGTATTTCGCCGAGGCTCTCGCAGGCGCGGTGGACTGGCTCGTCACTGTCGAGCCGCACCTGCATCGCATCGCCGGGCTGAACCGCATCTATCCCATCCCGACACGGGCGGTGCACGTCTCGCCGCTTCTGGCCGACTGGATCCGCCAAGAGGTGACGGACCCGGTGCTGATCGGCCCGGATGCGGAAAGCCGGCAATGGGTTGCGGCGGTGGCGGAGTGCTTTTCGGCGCCCTACGCGGTTGCGCGCAAGACGCGGCTGGGCGACAGGCGCGTCAGGATCGACATGCCGGACCTGTCGCCCTTCAGCGGCCGCACGCCGGTCCTCGTGGATGATGTCGTGGCGTCAGGACGGACGTTGCTGGAACTGGCGGGACGGCTGGACCAGACATTTCCCTCGGCCCCCTATTGCGCCGTCGTGCACGGCTTGTTCAGCGGAGAGTCCTATGCGCAGTTGCAGTCGGCATGCCGGGTCGTGGCCAGTACGAATACCGTTCCCCACCCCAGCAATGCCGTTGATGTCTCGGTGCTTGTCGGCGCGGCGTTGCGCGATCTGATGTAGGCGTGCCGCGCCATGCGGCCGTTGCCCACGCCCCGCAGTGCCCGGGCGCCCGAGATCCCCAAGGCATTTTCGCGCCTTGGGGATCTCGGGCGCCAGCGTCAATCAGGTCGCGTCGACGGCAGAACGCAGCAGGTCGCGCACCTGTCCTGCGACGGCCTTGAGATCCGTGTTGTCGATTGCCTGCATGGACGCCACGGGGTCAATCGCGCTGATTTCGACACCGCCCGCGACCTCGCGGAGGATCACATTGCACGGCAGCATCGCCCCGACGCGCGGCTCCAGCCCGATCGCCTCATGGGCCATTTTCGGATTGCAGGCCCCCAGGATGCGATACCCGTCGATGTCGACGTCGATCTTCTTTTTCATCGTCGATTTGACATCGATCTCGGTCAGGACGCCGAAGCCTTTGTCCCCGAGCGACGCGCGCACGCGCATGTCCGCGTCATCGATCGTCACGCCCGGCAGAAGCCGATCGTAGGTGTAGTCCATGTTTCCGTTCTCCTTTTTTCAAAACCCGACAACCCACGTCGCGACACGAATGCCGTGGATTTCCCAAGAGCCACGCCCGCGTGTGGGGGCGTGGCGTCTCATGGATCAATCGTCGTCGTCCATCATGGGACCATTCCCCATCTGGCGCCGCGACCCCTGGCCCAGCGGGCCATCGGGCCACATCTGCTCACGCAGGTCCTGCATGTGCTCCATGCGGTTGGCCGGGGTCGACATCTCCTGTTCCGTCACGGCGCCGTCGCCGTCCGCGTCGAGATACTGGAACCGGTCCACCATCGTTTCCCGGATCATCGCGCTGTGCAGCGTTTCGAACTCGCCGATGGAGAGCGCCCCGTCCCCGTCCGCGTCGTATTCCTTGAGCTTGGCCTGCAGCCCCTCGCGGATATCCTGTGGGGTCGCGATGCCGTAGCCGTCGGTGTCCAGCATCCACATCATGCCGCCCCCCATGGGACCCATCGCGCCGCCCATGCCCCAGGCGCCGCCCGCGAACCCCATTTGGCCCGGCATCCCCATGCCGCCGCCCATCATCGGGCCGTGCATGCGCATCATCATCATGTGCATGGCATCGTCCATGTCACCCGTGAAGCCGGGGCCGGCCGGCCCCATCATTGGCCGCGAGCCGGCTCCGAACCCGTCTCCGCCCCAATGGCCGGGATCGGCCAGGGCGGGGCCTCCGAGGGCGGTGGCTGCGGCAAGGGTGATGGCGAAAAAACCTTCTTTGGTCATGGCTTAACCTCGTTTTCCGGTTTCTGAGCCTTACATGTGGGGATGTGGCTTCGGAACGCCATGGCGGTCACTCGGCGTTGTGTAACCGTCTGTCGCGCGCGCAGCGCCTGATACATTCGGTGACAAAATTGTTGGGACCCCCGACGGAGGCTGACCTATTACGAGACCCATGATCGAGCTGCCGCATATCCTCGTGGTCGATGACCACCGTGAAATCCGGGATGCGGTGACGCGCTATCTGGAAAAGAATGGCATGCGCGCCACCGCGGCGCGGGATGCGACGGATATGGACGAGAAACTGGCCACGGGGCATTTCGATCTCGTCGTGCTCGACGTGATGATGCCGGGCGAGGACGGGTTGTCGGTCTGCCGCCGGCTGTCGTCGGGCAAGGGGATCCCCGTCCTCATGCTGACCGCGCTGGGCGAAGAGACTGACCGCATCGTCGGCCTGGAAATCGGCGCCGACGACTACCTCGCCAAGCCGTTCAACCCGCGCGAGCTGCTGGCGCGGATCAAGGCCATCCTGCGCCGGGCGGAACGGGCTGAGCCGCATGCCGGCAAGCTCTCGGGGCGGCGGGTCTCGTTCGCGCATTGGGTGCTGGATACCGATCGCCGCGTGCTTGTGGATGAGGCGGGGCAGGAGACCGAACTGACCACCGCCGAGTTCAAGCTGCTGACGGTTCTGCTGGAACGGGCGAGATTTGTCCTGAGCCGCGACCAGCTTCTCGACCTGACCTCCGGCCGGTCGGCAACGCTGTTTGACCGCACCATCGACAACCAGATCAGCCGGCTGCGCCGAAAGGTGGAAAGGGATCCGTCCAGGCCGCGCATCATCACCACGGTGCGCGGCGGGGGCTATTGCCTTGCCGCCGATGTCGAAGATCTGCCCTGATGCGGCGGTTCCTCGACAGTCTCCGCGGGCAACTGGTGCTGCTGATCGTCGCCGCCCTGGCGGTGGCGCAGGCGATCAGCCTGTGGCTGTTCGTCGACGAGCGCAGCCTCGCGATCCGCGCCGCGCTGGGCTTCGAGGCCGCCGGGCGCGCCGCGAACGTGGCCCGGCTCATCGAGGAGGCGCCGGAGGATCTGCACCCTTCCATCCTGAGGGCGGCAAACTCGCCCCTGGTCCGCTTCGACCTGTCGCCCGAAGCCGCGGTCAATCACGAAAACCATGCCGATGGCGGGGCGGTGGAGGCGCGGGTGCGGGCCCTTCTGGGCGACACCTACAGCCGCGACATCAGGGTCGAACTGCACGAGGTCGAGGGGGCCATTCTTCCGCTGCCCCATCTTTCCCCGGAAATGGCCGAGATGCACCTGGCCATGATGCGCGGTGAACTGGCCGCGATCGAGATGAACCTGTCCATCGCGTTGTCAGGGGGCCAGTGGCTCAATGTCGGAACGCGTTTTGAGCGCCCGCCGCTGCAATGGCCGTGGCTCTCGACGATGACCTTCGGCCTGACCGCGGCGGTTATCCTGATTGCCGTGTGCTGGTTCCTGCTGACCCGGCTCACCGGGCCGCTGCGGCGCCTGTCGAGAGCGGCGGACAGCCTCGGCCGAGGTGAGGAGGCGGTCGCTCTGCCCGCGGTCGGCCCGTCCGAGGTTCGCGACCTCACCGCGACGTTCAACCGGATGCAGGAGCGGCTGACGCGGTTCGTGGCAGACCGGACGAGGGTGCTGGCCGCGCTCGGCCATGACCTGCGCTCGCCGCTCACGGCCATGCGCGTGCGGGCTGAGCTGGTCGAGGATGATGAAACACGGGAAAGCCTGGTCGCCTCGATCGAAGAGATGCAGGGCATGGTCGAGGCCACGCTGGCCTTCGCGCGCGGGCTGGCGGTGTCCGAGGCTTCCGAAACGGTGGAGATGGGCGCGTTTCTCGCGCAGTTGAGGAAGGACACGCTCGACAGCTTTGACCTCGAGAAAGGCGACAGGATAGAATTGCGCCTGCGCCCCACCGCGCTGCGTCGGGCGTTGCGCAATGTCATCGAGAATGCCCAGCGGTACGGCGGCTGCGCGCGCGTCTCTTACGGCCGGAACGCGGAAAACGCATTCGTCCGGGTCGCCGACCAGGGGCCGGGCATTCCCAATGAAGACCTGGAACGGGTGTTCGAACCGTTCTTCAGGCTTGAAAAATCCCGGTCGCTTGAGACCGGGGGCCACGGCCTCGGCCTTGCGATCGCCCGAACGATCCTCCGGGCCCATGGCGGCGACATCACCTTGGCGAACCGGCCCGAAGGCGGCCTTCTCGCCACCCTGACCATCCCAATGGATACGATCCCGAGCGCAACTGAAAGGAGTAGGACATGAAACGCAGTATTTCCCTGATTGGCCTCGGTCTCCCGGCGCTGACCGCATCGGTGGCCCTGGCGGACCCGGGTGGCGGCTGGAACGACGGCTATGGCCACATGATGGGCTGGGGCGGTGGCTTTGGTTTCTTCGGAGGCTTCATGATGCTGGTCTTCTGGGGTGTCATCATCGCCCTGATCGTGCTGGCGGTGCGCTGGCTTTCCGAGGGGGCCAAGGGCGGCGGCGCGCGCAGTGACGCGATGGACGTCCTGCGCCAGCGCTTTGCGAAAGGCGAAATCGACGAGGAAGAGTTCGCGCGGCGCAAGAAGGCGCTGGAGGAGTGAATGCCGGCGGGTCGTGATGGCCCAAAGGGCCTTCCCGACCCGTGGCGAAGTCCTTTATCGCGCGGCGGGCGTTGCGCCCGCGTGTCAGCGGCTGACGAGGCTCCGGCTTTCGGCGCGTTCGAGGGCGTCGAGGACGGATGACGCGGACAGGATTTCCGAAAGAACGATGCCGTTCGGCGCGGCCGGTCCGTACACCACGTTGAAGGGGATGCCAAATCGGTTGAACCTTTCCAGGTAGCGCGAGATGCGGTCGTCGGGCCGGGTCCAGTCGGCCTGCATCGGGATCACGCCCGGCGCGGCAAGGGCCGCCGCCACGGGATCGTGGTCGAGGACCAGCGCCTTGTTCGCCTTGCAGGTCAGGCACCAGTCGGCGGTGACGTCCACGAAGACGATATTGCCCTGTGACACCTGCCGCGCAATCTCGGCCCGGTCGAACGGCACCCAGTCCGTCCCGGCCGCTACCGTCCGGCCCACCGGGCCGCTGTCCGCCAGAAACCCTGCGGCCAGCAGGGGCAGGGCGGCGGCTGCGGCCGCTGCGGTCCATTTCGCCGGGGCGGGTATGCGCCGCACCGACACGAGCAGCAACAGCGCCGCGGTCGATATGACCACCGCAATCGCGGCGAAACCGCCGCCAACGCCGGTCAGGACCCAGATCAGCCAGGCCGCCGTGGCCGCCAGCAGCCCGCCCAAGAGAATCTTGATCCAGCCCATCCACCGGCCTGGCCTGGGCAGGAATGAGATGAGGTCTGGAAAGAGGCCGATCGCGAAATAGGGAAGGGCCAGCCCGACGCCCAGGGCCGTAAAGACCACCAGGATGTCGAGCGGGCGCCCGGACAGGGCGAAGGCCACCGCCGTGCCGAGGAAGGGGGCCGAGCACGGTGTGGCGAGGACCGCGGCAAAGGTGCCGGTCGCGAAGTCGCCGGCATAGCTCGCGACGCCGCTTCCGCGTGCCAGCCGCGTCTGAAGGGACGACGGCAGGCTGATTTCGAAAGCGCCGAACAGGTTGGCCGAGAACAGGGCCAGCAGCATGAACATCAGCGCGAGGAAGACCGGGTTCTGGAATTGCAGGCCCCAGCCCACGGACAGCCCGATGCTCTGTACGCCGAGGGTCGCCCCGGCCAGCAGCCACATGAACGCAAGCACGCCGAGCCCGGAGGCCAGGAATCCGGCCCTCACCCGCCCGCGCTCCTGCCCGTGGGAGGAGATGACGGAGGAGAGCTTGATCGAAAGCACGGGGAGCACGCAGGGCATCACGTTCAGGATAAGCCCCCCGACCAGCGCCACGAGGGCGATCCCCATCACCTTGTAGAAACCCGGCCCGGCGCGATCGATCGCGAACGGGGGCGCCGGGGGCGTTTCCGTCAGTTGCGGCGCCAGGGTGACCGCGCGCTCGCCGTCGGTGATGGTGACCGAGAGATCCGGCAGCGCCTCGTCGGCGGAGAGCACGGGCAGGCGGGCCCAGAGCAGCCGGCCGCCCTCGGACAGACGGATGTCGGGCTTTCCGAAGGCGGTGCCGATGCCCAGCTCGGGAAACACGTCCGGTGACCGAAACGCGGCGTCGCTGCGCGCGGTCAGGGTGAGTGCGGTCATGTCTTCGCTGAGATGGGCGGCCTCGACGGTGATGCCCGCGGATGGTCCTTCCTCGGGCACCTTCTCGGCGAACATCGTGATGCGCTCGGCGGCCTCGCTGTCGATCCCGGTGCCCGGCGGCAGCGACAGGTTCAAGGCAAAGGTTTGCGGAACGCAGATATCCGAGCAGGTCAAGAGGCTGACCTGTGCCCGAAGGCGGACAGGCGCACCCGGATCGGCCAGGGTGATGCGAAGGGGAAACACGACCTCGTCGTGATATCCGAAATTCTCGATTCCGAAGGCGGTGAACCGCTCCGGCGCCGGCCAGAGGAACTGGACATCCGCGATATTCTCAGAGCCGGACCAGTCGACCGAAGGGGGAATGCCGACCTCGCCCGGCGAGCGCCAGTAGGTCTTCCAACCCTCTCCCAAATCCAGGTCGAGGCCGGCCGACAAGGTTCCGGCCCCCGGCGCGACCGCGTTCTCGGCCGTGAGAAGACGTGCCGCGACCGCCGGGTTTTCAAAAACCTCGGAACGCGCCGCAGAGGCGTCATTCGCGAAGAACAGCGCCGTCATGGCGGCCATCAGCAGTGCGACGTTTCTCTTCATTCCTATCCACCTACTGGCTGCTGGTCTGGACCACGAACCCCTGCCGCCCATCTGCGCATGCGATGGCTGCCAGGCCGTTCTCTCCGGCGCTGACGATTTCGCACCCTGCCGGCACATTCCCAGCGGTCCCGGCCGAGGCGCCGGCGTCGGGCTCGATCGGGCACTGCCGCGCCGCCCCGGAACAGGCGCCGAGGATCAGGGCGAAAAACAGCAGCTGCGGGATTCTGAGGGCGCGGCGCATACCGGGATCATCATTCCACGGCGCCCGTGCACGCGGGCGGCGCCTTGGCGGGGCTTTCTTTCTGGCGGGTCACGACCTTTGCTTGCGGGGCGTGGCACGACTTGCCCGTGACGCGATGCATCGCCACATGCATCCCCAGGCAGAGCGCCAACGGCGCGAATGCCCCGAGGTTCTGCCCCCAGCCGCCGGCCGAGCCGTTGGCGACGACGAAGCCCGCGATCGGCACCAGCATTGCGGCGCAGCATACCCACATCCCGGTTTTCATCATTCGCGTGTTGGCGGATTTGTTTCCGGGCTTGGCGTTGTCCATGGTTGCGTTCTCATTCCGGCCAATTGATCGACCAAGGGTTTGGGCCGTTCCCGTGCTGGAAGGTCAACGCTACAAACCGATACAAAGTTCACTGTCTTGTCAGGCCTTCAAACGTTGACCTTCCAGCACGGGAAGCGGGCTTATGACCCCGAAGAAAGAAACGCCGTGAATGGAGGCAGTGGATGGCAGAGCGACCAATTGGGCGCAGGGAGAGGCGTCGTTTCCTTGCAGGGTCCGGTGCGGGCCTGATCGCACTCGCGGCCCCGTCGATCTTGCGCGCGCAGGGGGCGGGCGCAGCCGCCGTGCGCCGGAACGTTTCGTCCTTCCGCCTGCATGACTGGCAGGACCACTTCGACAGCCTGGGCCGTGGCATCCTGCTGTCGGACACGACCTCAAGGGTTCTTCAGCACTGGACGGCCGATGGCGAGATGCGGGTCTACCCGACCTCGGTGCCGATGACCGACGATCTTACCCGGCGGGGCTATACCGAGGTGATCCGGAAGGTCGAGGGGCCCAGCTGGGCGCCGACGCCCTCGATGAAGAAGCGCAATCCCGAATGGCCGGATTTCATCGGCCCCGGGCCGGACAACCCGCTCGGCACCCACGCGCTGTACCTGTCGTGGCGGTACTACCGGGTCCACGGCACGAACGACACGCGCAAGATCGGGCGCCGGTCCTCGAACGGCTGCATCGGGCTCTACAACGCGCAGATCGCCGAGGTGTTCGGGCGCGCTCCGGTCGGAACGCAGGTCAAGATCATCTGAAAACGACCGCTTGCCGGAACGGGAAGCGGAAACTGAGGTAAGAAAGGCAAGAAAAATGAGCAAGACAGCCTGGGCCATCGTCGCATTCTTCATTCTGGGAGGCGCGGTATTCGTGTGGTTCGCATCGCAGCCATCCTCGGAAATGTCAGCGCAGGCCATGACCTCGACGAACACCGGCAAGATGGCGCCGGGCGGGCCCATCGTCCAGGTGTCCCTGCCGGCCGAACTGTCGTCCGAGGCGCAGATCGGCAAGCGGGCCTTCGAGGCGAAATGTGCGCAGTGCCACGGGGCGAACGCGGCCGGCCAGAACGGCACGGCGCCGCCGCTGGTTCACAAGATCTATGAGCCCAGCCATCACGCCGACATGGCCTTCCTGAGGGCCGCCAAGACCGGCGTGCGTGCGCACCACTGGCGGTTTGGTGACATGCCCCCGGTCGAGGGGGTGACGGATGCCGAGGTGAAATACATCACCCGCTATGTGCGCGAGCTGCAAAAGGAAAACGGCATTTTCTGATGGGGCAAATGTTGCGCAGATTGCTGACCCTTGCCCAATGTGCCGCTGTCGCGTGCGCCGTGGCCCTTCTCGGCCTTACGCCGGGCACAGGGGCCGCCGGTGCCGGTGATCAGATCATCGCGGCGGCGGACGAGCACCATCCCCGGGCAAATGACGCACATGGCCGGGACGGCGAAGAAACAGCCGTGCCCAGCCACTGTCACCCCGGGTTGGACTGTTCGCTCGCCGCGGTCTTCATCGGAGGCTCCGGGCTGACCGCGCGAACGTCGCATGCCACGCGGGAGCGCGGCTTTCACGATCTTGAATTGTCAGGCGGTGCGCCGTCCTTCGACCCTCCGCCGCCGCGTCGGGTGTCCTGATCCACAGCCAATCAGGACCCAAACGAGACACGAAGGACAAGTTATGACCATGAACAGAATTGCCGGGGGCGCCTGTGCGCTCTTCTTCTCCGCAACGACCACATTTGCCAGTCCCGGCCACAGCGATGGCCCGGTCTTTGGCAAGGCCGGCAACGAGGCCGGCGTCGATCGCGTGATCGAGGTCAGCATGGACGAGATGACATTCAGCCCGGCGCGCATCGAGGTGAGAGAGGGCGAAACCGTCAAGTTCGTCGTCAGGAACGACGGCCGCATCGTGCACGAGTTCAATCTCGGCACGAAGGAAACCTGGAACAGTCACCGCGGCGAAATGCAGACCATGGTGAAAATGGGCATGATGAACATGCGCCAGATCAAGCACGAGAAGATGGAAGCGGCCGGCATGATGCATGACGACCCGAACAGCGTGCTGCTCGAGCCGGGTCAAACCGCAGAGGTGATCTGGACCTTTTCCGAGGCGACGCAGATGGGCTTTGCCTGCAATGTCCCCGGCCACCGCGCGGCGGGGATGGTCGGGGAGGTGCACTTCAAATAGCGCCGTCCCCGGTCGGCGCGTCTTTTGCTGACCGGGGCCAAGTGAACAGGAGGGAAGGGCGCGTCCGGCGCCTTTCCCGATGCCAGACGGGAGAAATGGCGATGGACCTGGGACACAGACTTCTTTCGGCGGCTTGCAAGCCATGCCGTTCGCGGCCCCTGCCCAAGCCATCGCCGGATCAGGAACACGATCGAAATCTTCACCTCCACATCCCGGGATCCGACGCGCGCATTGCGGGCCGAGCGGCCAGGGGCGGAGAGCCAGCAGGGAGAGAAATGAAATGAGACTTGCCCACATTGCTATGGCGACCGTGGCATTTGCCCTCGCCCCGGTCAGCGTCGTGGCCGGCGACCTCAACGAAAACCGGGTCCGGGAACTGGTCCTCGAAACCATCCGGGAAAACCCGGAGATCGTCATGGAGGCCGTTGCCATCCTTGAACGGCGCCAGGCGGAGGCCCAGGCCGCGGCGCAGGCGGATGTTCTTTCCAACCAGCGCCAACTGCTGGAGCGCGATCCCAACGCGCCGGTCCTCGGCAACCCGGACGGGGATGTCACCGTCGTCGAGTTTTTTGACTACAACTGCCCCTATTGCCGCCGCGTGAAACCCGAAGTGAAGGCGATGATCGCGGCGGACCCGAATATCCGCCTGGTCTACAGGGAATGGCCGATCCTGGGGGATGGCTCTGTGTTTGCGGCCAAGGCGGCCCTGGCGGCGCGTGAGCAGGGCAAATACGAAGAATTCCACTGGGCGATGATGGAACTCAAGGGGCGCGCCAACGAGACCTCCGTGCTTCGCGTCGCGCAGGAGATCGGCCTCGACATCGAGAAATTACGCAAGGACATGGAAGCACCCGAGGTGCAGGAACATATCGACACCTCGATGCGGCTGACCCGGGCGCTGGGCCTGAACGGCACGCCGTCCTTCGTTATCGGCGAGAATTTGGTGGCGGGGTTCGTCGAACGCGCCGAGCTGGAAAAGCATGTCGCCGATACCCGTGGCGGGG
>Ga0207799_100228_pt1 | contig 38069 bp, 39 predicted proteins | sample TtanPargueraPR_4_FD_187742 | JGI IMG/M metagenome (GOLD analysis project Ga0207799, IMG submission 187742) | Aerobic enrichment media microbial communities from Bioluminiscent Bay, La Parguera, Puerto Rico - Tt and M2 (SPAdes) | ecosystem: Environmental > Aquatic > Marine > Unclassified ...
GATCGAGTGCTACTGCACCGACAGCACCGGCGGCCGGGTGGAGATGGGCGAGGAGATCTGCCTGTTCGTCGACGGCCGCGCCTTCATGGCGCGCTGCGAGATGGCGCTGAACAACCCGATCTGGCGCGACACCGGCAGGCCCTGCGTGTCGTCACAGCTGCCCCAGAGCCTGCAGCCAGCCCTCGATCCTGCGTCGGTTGACGCCAAGATCTGAGCCGCCGAAACGGAGGTGGCCGTGGATGTGCAGCAGCTCCCCCTCCAGCCAAACATTGGTGGTGTCGGGAAATCCCCAGACCGCAGAGCGGGTGACGTAGCTGACATGCCCCTCGCCGACCGATCCCGACAAGACCTTGGTGCGCGGGGTGGCGCGGATGATCGCGTCGAGGCGGGTCAGCGCCGCCTGCGGGTCGCCCCCGACCCTGCGCACCGCCTCGAACCCGCCGGGCATCGGCCAGTCGCCCGCATCGTGGCCGGGATAGGTGCGGTGAAACTCCGCCACGTCCATCGGCGCCACCCGGATAAAGAGCGCGCCCGAGACCGCGATCAGCACCAGCAGCGTCAGCGTGTTGGTCAGGAACTGCCTCAGCCGGGCCTTCATTTGCGCCTTGTCCAGCCCCACAGGCAGATCAGCTCCATCGCCACATGGGCGCCGGCGATGGCCGTGGCGCCGGTGGTGTCGAAGGGCGGCGAGACCTCGACCACGTCGCCGCCGACCATGTTGATGCCCGCCAGGTCACGCAGCATGATCGACGCCTGCGCCGAGGTCAGCCCGCCCCAGACCGGCGTGCCCGTGCCCGGCGCATAGGCGGGGTCGAGCGCGTCGATGTCGAAGGTGACATAGGTCGGCCGGTCGCCGAGGATCTTCTTGATCTTCTCTGCCATGGCCGCCGGGCCCTTTTCGTGCACCTCGCGCGCGTCGATGATGTTGACGCCCAGGGTGTCGGGGTTTTCCGTGCGGATGCCCACCTGGACCGAGGTCTTGGGGTCCACGATCCCCGACTTCACCGCCTTGTAGAACATGGTGCCGTGATCGATCCGGTCGAAATCGTCATCCTGCCAGGTATCGGTATGGGCGTCGAACTGCAGCAGCGACAGCGGCCCGTATTTCTCGGCATGGGCCCGCAGGATGGGGAAGGTGATGTAGTGATCGCCGCCCAGTGTGATCGCCCCTACCCCGGCCCCAAGGATTCCGGCCATATGGGCCTGCAGCGCGGCCGGGAAGCCGGGCACGTTGGCATAGTCGAAGGCCATGTCGCCGTAATCGGCGATGCTGAACTCCTCCAGCGGGTTGTAGCCCCAGCCATAGGGCGGGTCGACGGCCTGCAGGGCGCTGGCCTCGCGAATCGCGCGCGGGCCGAGGCGCGTGCCGGGGCGGTTGGTCACCGCCTGGTCGAAGGGGATGCCGGTGATCGCCAGGTCGACGCCGGTCAGGTCCTTGGAATAGGTCCGGCGCAAAAAGCTGGGCGCGCCGCCAAAGGTGTTTTCATAGGAAAGCCCCCGGTAGCCCTTGCGGGTGATTGCCGTGTCGACCTGGGTCTTCGCGTCTTCGAGCGCCATGCGTCCCTCCCTCTGTTTCGCGCCAGATTAGCGGGCCGCGCGGCGAAGGCCAGCCCCGTCAGGGATGGGTGCGCGTCACGTCATGGGCATAGAGCCAGTCGAACCGCCCCAGCATCCGGTCGGGCGCCAGCCGCCCGCCGAGCCGCAGCGCGGCATGGGCCGCCGCGCGCAGCGGCGGAAAGCTGAGATGATAGTTGCGGGCGTTGCGGCTGGCGGCCTCGACGATGCGCGCGCAACGGTCGTGCCGGGCGGCCTGGTAGGCGGCCAGACCCTCGTCCACGCCGTCATGGGATGCCAGCGCCGCCGCCAGCACCCAGGCGTCCTCGAGCGCCATGTTGGCGCCCTGCGCGAGGAAGGGCAGCGTGGGATGGGCGGCATCGCCCAGGATCGCCGCCGCGCCGCGATGCCAGACCGGGGCCACCGGGTGGCGGAACAGGCCCCAGAGATAGACCTCGTCCACCCGGGCCAGCAGCGCCTGCACCTCGGGCCCGAAATCGGCAAAGGCGGCGCGCAGGTTGGCGGGGTCGTCGCGGTGATGCCAGCCCTCGTCGGCCCAGGTGTCGCGCTCCTGCACGGCGACGAGGTTGATGAGGTCCCCGCCGCGCAGCGGGTAGCACACGATGTGCCGCCCCGGCCCCATGTAAACCCGCGCCTCGGCCGAGACCTCGCCGGCGGCAGGCACCAGCGCGCGCCAGGCCACCTGCCCGGTGAAGAACGGCCGGTCCGCGCCGTTCAGCGCGCCGCGCACCACCGAATGCAGACCGTCGGCCCCGATCAGCAGCCCGGCGTTGATCACCGCGCCTTGCGCGGTGGTCAGGCTGGCGCCCTCGGCCCCGACGCGCGCCGATTCGATGCGCTGCAGCAGGCGCAGCTTGACCCCGGCCGCGCGCGCGGCCCCGGCCAGCATCTCGACCAGATCGGCGCGGTGGACGAAAAAATAGGGGCCGGCGGCGCGGGCCAGGTCCATCCTCAGCACCTCGCGCCCGGCGGCATAGTCGCGCAGGGACACCGCGCTTGCCCGCAGCCCGATGCGGGACAGCCCCTCCTCCAGCCCCAGCGCACGCAGGACGGCGGCGCCATTGGGGCTGATCTGCAGACCGGCCCCCACTTCGCGGATGGCCTCGGCCTGTTCCAGGACGGTGACGCGGGCCCCGCGCCGGGTCAGCGCGATGGCCGCGGTCAGCCCGGCGATGCCGCCGCCCAGAACGGTGATGTCGCGACCTGTCAGCAAAAGCGGGCTCCCTGAAACGAAAACACCGGGGCACGGCGGCCCCGGTGCCTTTCAACGATCCGGCGCATGGGCCGGATCAGTCGTCGCGGTGGACCTTTTCACGCCGCTCGTGGCGTTCCTGCGCCTCGAGGCTGAGCGTGGTGGTCGGACGGGCATCCAGGCGCTTCAGCGAAATCGGCTCGCCGGTTTCCTGGCAGTAACCATATTCGCCTTCTTCGATCCGGCGCAGCGCGCCGTCGATCTTGGCGACCAGCTTGCGCTGGCGGTCGCGGATTCGCAGTTCCAACGCCCGGTCGGTTTCCTCGCTGGCGCGGTCGGCGACGTCGGGAATATTGCGGGTGCCGTCCTGCAGCCCTTCGATGGTGGATTTGCTTTCGCCGAGGATTTCGTTCTTCATCGCGATCAGCTTACGGCGGAAATACTCGAGCTGCCGTTCATTCATGAACGGCTCGTCTTCCGCGGGCCGATAATCCTCCGGCAGAAAAACTTCGGCTTTCATACCTTGTTCCTCTCGCAGCGCGGGCCCGTCTGTCGTTGGCAGTCAGTCACCCGGCGATTATGCGGCTGCGTTTATCCCAATGCGGAGGGGATGTCACTAGCATATGGTCCCGCTTTATGGCTTTTTGTGGCAAAGCCCGCGGGCAGAGGAACGAGCGCTAGGAGATAGTAAAAGCGATGAAATTTGCCGGAACCGATTCTTACGTGGCCACCGAGGACCTTGCCGTGGCCGTCAACGCCGCCGTGGCGCTGGAGCGGCCCCTGCTGGTCAAGGGCGAACCGGGTACCGGCAAGACGGAACTGGCGAAACAGGTGGCCAGCGCGCTGGATCTGCCGATCCTCGAATGGCACATCAAATCAACCACTAAGGCCGCGCAGGGCCTTTATGAATACGACGCCGTCAGCCGGCTGCGCGACAGCCAACTGGGCGACGAGCGGGTGCATGACGTCAGGAATTACATCCGCAAGGGCAAGCTGTGGCAGGCCTTCGAATCGCCCGGCAAATCGGTGCTGCTGATCGACGAGATCGACAAGGCGGATATCGAGTTTCCCAACGACCTGCTGCAGGAACTCGACAAGATGGAGTTCCATGTCTACGAGACCGGCGAGACGGTGCGCGCGCAGACCCGGCCCGTGGTCATCATCACCTCGAACAACGAAAAGGAACTGCCCGACGCCTTCCTGCGGCGCTGTTTCTTTCACTATATCCGCTTCCCCGACCTGGAGACGATGAAGCGGATCGTCGAGGTGCATTTCCCCGACATCAAGGACCGGCTGCTGACCACCGCGCTGACGCAGTTCTACGAGATTCGCGAAACCGCGGGGCTGAAGAAGAAACCCTCCACCTCCGAGGTGCTGGACTGGCTGAAGCTGCTGCTGGCCGAGGATCTGCCCCCCGAGGACCTGAAGCGCGAGGGCGCCGACGCCCTGCCCAAGCTGCACGGCGCGCTGCTGAAGAACGAGCAGGACGTGCAGCTTTTCGAGCGCCTGGCCTTCATGGCCCGGCGGCAGCGCTGAGCGGAGCCTTGCCGCCCGCTTTCCAAGCATCTGAAAACGGGTGTAGGCTGGCCTCCGCCCCTCATGAGATGTCGTTGAGATGAGTGAACTGATTATCCGCCCGCTGGGCCCGGACGACGAGGCCGACTGGCGGCGCCTCTGGACCGCCTATCTGGAGTTCTACGAGTCCTCGGTGCCCGAAGAGGTCTATGTCACCACCTTCCGGCGCCTGCTGGGCGACGACCCGCGCGATTACAACGGATTGCTGGCGGTGCTGGACGGCCGGCCGGTGGGGCTGACGCATTACCTGTTCCACCGCCACGGCTGGAAGATCGAGGATGTCTGCTACCTGCAGGACCTCTATGCCGACCCCGAGGTGCGCGGGCGCGGCATCGGCCGGGCGCTGATCGAGGCGGTCTATGCCAAAGCCGACGAGGCCGGCGCGCCCTCGGTCTATTGGCTGACGCAGGATTTCAACACCACCGCCCGCCGGCTTTATGACCGGGTCGGGCAACTGACGCCCTTCATCAAGTATCAGCGGGGGTGACGGGCGTGCGCGCGCTGGCCCTTCTTGCCTGCCTCGCGCTGGCCGCCTGCGCCGGCGCGCCAAGCGCGCCGCCGCCCGACCGGCGCGCCGCGGGCGAGGCGCTGCCGCCGATGAAGATGTTCAGCGAGATGACCGCGCCGCAGGCCACGCGCCCCAACGGCCAGATCGCGCGCGACTTCCTCGACCTCGCGTTCCAGATGGAAAGCGGCCGGCCGGTGCCGCTGATGACCCGGTTCGAACAGCCGGTCACGGTGCGCGTGGCCGGCCCGGCCCCCGCCAACCTCGGCCCCGACCTTGCCGCGCTGCTGCGCCGGCTGCGGCGCGAGGCCGGGATCGACATCCACCGCACCGACGCCGAGGCGGCCAATATCACCATCCAGGTGGTCCCGCGCGCCACGCTGCAGTCGCTGGTGCCGCAGGCGGCCTGTTTCGTGGCCCCGCGCGTGGCCAGCTGGGCCGAGTACCGGCGCGTGCGGCGGTCGCAGCAGGTGGACTGGACGGCGCTGACGCGGCGCGACCGGGTCGCCATCTTCCTGCCCGGCGATGTCAGCCCGCAGGAGGTGCGCGACTGCCTGCACGAAGAGCTGGCCCAGGCGCTGGGGCCGCTCAACGACCTCTACCGCCTGCCCGACAGCATCTTCAACGACGACAATTTCCACACCGTGCTGACCGGCTTCGACATGCTGATCCTGCGCGCCTATTACGCGCCCGAGCTGCGCAACGGCATGACGCGCGCGCAGGTGGCCGCGCGGCTGCCGGCGGTTCTGGCCCGGCTCAACCCCGGCGGACAGCGGCCCGCGGGCCCGCCGCGCGCGCCCACGCCGCGCCCCTGGATCGAGGCGATCGAAACCGCGCTGGGGCCCGGCACCCTGCCCTCGCGCCGCCTCGCCGCCGCCGAAGAGGCGGTGCGGATCGCCGACCGCGCCGGCTGGGTCGACAACCGCACGGCCTTCGCCCTCTTCGCGCTGGGGCGGATGACCCTGCCCGTGGATGGCGAGGTGGCGCTGGCCGCCTTCCTTCAGGCCGGGCAGATCTATGCCGCCAATCCCGACACGCAGCTCCAGGCGGCGCATGTGGCGATGCACATGGCGGCCTTTTCGCTGTCCACCGGTCAGTCCGAGGCCGCGCTGGAGATCGCAAACCGCAACCTCGCGCCCGCCATGCAGGCGCAGAACGCGGCGCTTCTGGCGACGCTCTTGATGATCAAGGCCGAGGCGCTGGAGGATCTCGGCCGCGCGTCGGAGGCGCAGGCGGTGCGCCTCGACAGCCTCGGCTGGGCACGCTATGGCTTCGGCCCAGACAGCGAAGTGCGCGGCCGCCTGAGGGAGATCGCCGCGCTCAGCCCGAAAGGACGCACATGATCGTAATCGCAGGCCTTCTGCTCGGTGCCCTCTGGGGCGGTATGCTGGCCAAACGGCGCAAGGGGAAACGGGCCGATATCGCGCAATACGCGGCCGTCTACGGCATCCTCTTCGGCATCATCGGCATGTTCATCACCATCTTCGTCGAGCGCATGCTGTAAGCCGATGTTCCTGCCCTTCTTCGAAACCCTTCGCGAAACCGGCATCCCGGTCAGCCTGCGCGAATATCTCGGGTTTCTCGAAGGCGTGCAGGCGGGGCTGGTGACCTACGACATCGAAGGCTTCTACTACCTCGCCCGCACCGCGATGGTGAAGGACGAGCGCCATCTCGACCGGTTCGACCAGGCCTTCGCCAAGGCCTTCGAGGGGATCGAGAACATCAGCTTCGAACAGGTGCTCGAGGCCGTGGACCTGCCCGGGGACTGGCTGCGCAAGCTGGCCGAGAAATACCTCAGCGATGAAGAAAAGGCCGAGATCGAGGCGCTTGGCGGCTTCGACAAGCTGATGGAGACGCTGAAGGAGCGGCTGAAGGAACAGCAGGGCCGCCACCAGGGCGGCAGCAAGTGGATCGGCACCGCCGGCACCTCGCCCTTCGGCGCCTATGGCTACAACCCCGAGGGCGTGCGCATCGGCCAGGCCGAAAGCCGCCACCAGCGCGCGGTCAAGGTCTGGGACAAGCGCGAGTTCAGGAACCTCGACGACACGGTGGAGCTGGGCACGCGCAACATCAAGGTGGCGCTGAAACGGCTGCGCCGCTGGGCTCGCGACGGCGCCGCCGAAGAGCTGGACCTCGACGGCACGATCCGCGCCACCGCCGATCACGGCTATCTCGACGTGCAGACCCGCCCCGAACGGCGCAACGCGGTGAAGGTGCTGCTGTTTCTCGACGTCGGCGGCTCCATGGACCCCTACATCAAGCTGGTGGAAGAGCTGTTTTCCGCCGCGCGGTCCGAGTTCAAGCACCTGGAATATTACTACTTCCACAACTGCCTCTACGAGGGCGTCTGGCGCGACAATGCAAGGCGCTGGAGCGAACAGACCCCCACAGCCGAGGTGCTGCGCACCTATGGCTCTGATTACAAATGCATTTTCGTGGGCGATGCCGCGATGTCGCCCTACGAGATCCTGTATCCCGGCGGCGCAAACGAGCACTGGAACCAGGAGGCCGGCGAGGTCTGGCTGCAGCGCGCGCGGAGCCAGTGGCCGCAGCACCTGTGGATCAACCCCCTGCCCGAGCGGCAATGGCGCTACACCCAGTCGGTGGCCATGATCGACGAGATCTTCGAGGGCCGCATGGTGCCCATGACGCTGGAAGGCATCGAACGCGGCATGAAGGAGTTGGGCCGCTAGGGTTCCCCGAAAGCGGAGGGCGGCGCCCGACCCTGGGTGGGCGCGAAAGCGCCCTCCCGGGGGGAGGGTCGGGCGCTGCCCGGGCTGACGCCCGGGCGGAACGGTCGTTCAAGGCACTCCCGATACGATGCAGCTTGTCGCATGGCGTCATAAGGATTTGCCCCCGGCGCCACGCGCCCCCATATTCGCCCCATGCTGAAATTCACCCCGATCCCGCTGGCCATCCTTTATGCCCTTGCCATGTACCGCTTCTCGGTCTGGCGCACCGGGCGCGAGCTTGACGCGCGCTCGACCGAGCTGGCCGACGCCCGGCTGAAACAGCTCACCGACCGCATGGCCGCCGCGCTGGAGCTGCCGCGGATCAAGGTGCATATCTACGAGATCGACCCGGTGAACGGGCTGGCCGCGCCGGACGGGCGGATCTTCATCACCCGCGGCTTCTACCGGAAATACCAGAACGGCGAGGTCTCGGCCGAGGAGATGGCCTCGGTCATCGCGCATGAGCTGGGGCATGTGGCGCTGGGGCATTCGCGGCGGCGGATGATCGACTTTTCCGGCCAGAACGCGCTGCGCACGGCGCTGGCGATGGTCTTCGCCCGCATCCTGCCCGGCGTCGGCGTGTACATCGCCAACATGCTGACCACGCTGCTGGCCGCGCGCCTGTCGCGCGGCGACGAATACGAGGCCGACGCCTATGCCGCCGCCCTGCTGGCGAAATCGGGCATCGGCACGGGGCCGCAGAAATCGCTGTTCCGGAAACTGGAAGCGTTGACCGAGCAACGCGCGGGCGTCAGTCCCGCCTGGCTGATGAGCCATCCGAAGACCGACGCCCGGGTCGCCGCCATTGAAGCGCTGGAGGCACGCTGGCAGCAATCCTGAGACGGCGGTGCCGTCTCACATCTTGTCGGCGGGATAGACCTGGCTTTCGGAGATGGAATAGCTCCATTCCATACCGGCGTTCTTCCAGCCGTTGATCACCCGCTGACCTTTTTGCGGACCCTCCTTGGCCTTGTCGCCCTCATAGCCTTCGATCAGCGAATAGACCTGCTTGTACCCCAACTCGGCCAGCAGGTTCGCGGCCAGCGCGCTGCGGCTGCCGGAGCGGCACATCAGCACGATGGGGGTCTCTGCATCCACCCCGTTGGCCTCGGCATAGGCCTTGAAATCCAGAGAGAAATCGGGATTGAGCTCCAGGTTGTAGGTGTGCTTCTTGGCGTCATACTCGGGCATCATGGGCGCTTGCATATAGGGGATATGCACGTTCACCCGCGTGGGCAGACCGAGAAAGGCCACCTCGGCGCGGCTGCGCACGTCGACGAAGACCACCTCGGGATCTTGCAGCATCTCGACGGCCTGGGACACGTCCAGATACAGCCCGGCGTTGGTGCGTTTCTTTTCCGGGATGTCCTGGGCGGCCAGCGGTGCAGCGCACATCAGGGCCGCGGCCAAGATCCATGCGGATGAGCGAAGGGAAGGTTTCGGCGACATGATGGATTCCTCCATTTCTTGAAATGTGGTGTTCTTGAAATGTGGTGCCCGACCGCGACACATCCGCGGCGGGAAGCCACCACTATACAGCGGAGAAAATGCGCCGCCCCCTCCCACCTGGGAGGCGACAGCGCCGGTTCACCGAAAGCCGTCGCCGGACCGGAAACGCAGCGGCAACGCGCTGCGGTGGATCAGGGCCACCAGTTCCTCTACCCGGCGCGCACCGGTTTTTTGCTCGATGTTCTTGAGGTGCCAGCGCGCGGTGCCGATCGCGACGCCCCGCGCCTCGGCAAAGGCGCGCAGGCTGCGACCAGAGGCGAGCCATTGCGCCAGATCGCATTCGGTCTCGGTCAGGCCATGGGCCGAGACCAGCGCGTGCAGATGCAGCCGGCGGCGCGCGGCCAGATCGTGGACGAACAGCCCGACGCAGCCTGATCCGGAATAGCCGGTCAGATCGCAGCGCAGCGGCATGACGTCGACCACCAGGGCCGGCCCTCCGGGCGGGTCGAGAAGGACTGCCGCCGGGCAGCCGGACTCGGGCGTGGCCATCACGGCACCGGACCGCGCGATCGCGCCCCGCAGTTCGGCGTTTCCGGCGGCCCCCTGCGCGCTGATCCGTCCCTGCCCGCTCAGCCATAACGGCCCCGGCCGGTCCAGCAGGGTCTGCCCGGCCCGGTTCGCCTCGATCAGCCGGGCCACGCGGTCAACCACCAGCACCGGAAAATCGAGGATATCGATCAGCGCCGCGATGCCCGCATGCCGCTGCCGGGCCGTGGAGATTTCCCGCGAGAGCCCCGTGGCGCGGCGCAGATGGGGGATCAGCCGTTCGAGAAACTTGGCCTCTTCACCAAAGCCCGACAGCCCCGCCTCGCGCGCGAAACCGACCCAGGTGTGGTGCTCGGGCGAGGCATCGAGGATCGCGCCGATCGAATGGCGCAGCCCCTGCGGCCGGACCCATTCGTTGTAATAGGCGGAGTCCCAGTAGTCGTCGGTTTCGGCCGCTTCCCCGTGGACACGACCGCGCGGAAGGCGCCTCAGGCTCTCCACCCAGGGGTTGTCGCCAAGGAAGTCTGCGTCATAGGAGGTTCGGAAGCTGTCGTCGAACCCGGCGCTGCCGTGGGTCTGGATGACCGGCGCGCCGACAGCCTCGGTTACGACATCGCCCGCGCGCGCCGAAAACTGACGGCAGAGAAACCGGACCAGTGAGTCCATCCCGTCCGGCTCCGCCAGTGCCGAATAGCACCGGTCCACGGCTTCGAGAAAGGCGCCTTCGTCCATGAGTGGACCTCGCGCGCTGACAGGGGCTCAGAGGTTAACGTGACGTTAACGTTACCCCGAAAAGCCTGCTCCGCGCAACTCTGCCGGCCTGGCTACCCGGCCAGCGCCTTGCCCAGCCGCGGCAGGCGCGCGCGTTTCAACAGCTTGCGCAGATCCATCTCCTCGCCCGACATGCGGCAGGCGACGGCATGCACCTCCGCAACGCAGCCCGCCACCGCCTCGGGCGCCTCGCGCCACCGCTCCAGCAGGAAATGGTCGGGCGAGTCGCGGCGCAGCCCCTCTTCGTCCAGCGTGCGGCGGGGGAAGTCGCCGGCGTTGAAGGTCAGGATCAGGTCGGCCGAGCCGGCGATGGCCGCGGCCAGCACATGCACGTCGGCCGGATCGGGCAGCCAGAGCCGCGCCTCCAGCCCCTCGTGCGGGGGCACGCTGGCCTTGGGCCAGTTCGCGCGCAGAAGCGCGATCTCGCCCCGCGCCTGCGCCTCTCCGGTGGGGCCGATCTTGCGCGCCGCGCGGGCCCATTCCTCGAGGATGCGCTCGGACCAGAGGGGGGTGTACAGCCCCTGTCCCGCGACGCAGAGCAGGATCTCGCGCAGGACGGTGGGATAAAGGACGCAGGCGTCCAGCAGCACCTTCATGGCGCCAGCCGGAAGAACAGCGCCTTGAGATAGCCGCTCTCGGCCAGTTGCGGCAGCATCGGGTGGTCCGGCCCGGCAAAGCCGGTATGGATCAACTGCGCGGCCCGCCCCGCGCGCCCGATCCCGCGGGCCGAGGCGGTGCGGAACTTGCTGAGATCGGCCGCGTGCGAGCAGGAACAGAGGCCCAGATAGCCCCCCGGCGCCACCAGCGGCGCCGCCATCCGCGCCACGCGCTCATAGGCGCGCAGCCCGGCCTCCAGCGCCTGACGGTTGGGGGCGAAGGCGGGCGGATCGCAGATCACCACGTCGAACTGCGCGCCCTCTTCGCCGAGGGCGGCCAACACGTCGAATGCATCGCCCTTGCGGGTGGAGAAATGCCCCGACACGCCGGTGGCCTGCGCGCCCTTCTCGGCCAGCTCCAGCGCGGCCGCGGAACCGTCCACCGCCAGCGCGCTGTCCGCGCCCCCGGCCAGCGCTGCCAGGGAGAATCCGCCGACATGCGAAAACACGTCCAGCACCCGCGCCCCGCGCGCCAGCCGCGCGGCGAAGGCGTGGTTGGGGCGCTGGTCGAAGAACAGCCCGGTCTTCTGCCCGCCCAGCAGGTCGGCCATGTAGGTCGCGCCGTTCATGGGCACGGGGATCGGGCCGCCCACCGCGCCTCGCAGGATCTCGGTGCGCTCCTCCAGCCCCTCCAGGCCACGGGCGCGGCCGGTGCCGTTCATCACGATGGCTGAGACCCCGGTGACCTCGGCCAGCGCTTCGGCCAGCGGGACGATCAGCCGGTCGGCCCAGGCCGCGTTGGGCTGAATGACAGCCACCTCGCCGAAGCGGTCGATGACCACGCCGGGCAGCCCGTCGGCCTCGGCATGGATCAGCCGGTAGAAGGGCGCGTCGAACAGGCGTTCGCGCATCTCCAGCGCGCGGGCCAGCCGGGCCGCCAGCCAGTCCTTGTCGATCACCGCCGCCGGGTCGCGGTCCAGCATCCGGCAGATCAGCTTGGATCCCGGGTTCACCGCCACCACGCCCAGGGCGCGCCGCGCGTCGTCCTCCAGCACGGCAAGCGTGCCCGGGGCGAGTTTCTTGGTGCGCCGGTCGGTGACCAGCTCATTGGCATAGACCCACGGGAAACCGTGGCGCAGGGGGCGGGCGTCGGCCTTGGGCTTGAGCCGCACGACGGGGAGCGAGGCTGTTGTCATGCCTTCCTCCTAGTCGCTTCTCCGCCGCGCGAAAAGAGGGCAGATGCCCGGCCGACCGCCCCGGCGGCGGCCCCCGAGGGTTACCGGACCGGCGGCAGGCGCGGCCCAAACCGCCTTTATCCTTGCCTCGTTAGCGCTAGCGCGGCATACCGGGGCCAAGCCCCGTCACACAGAAAGGCCGGCATGCCGCTCAACGAAACCGTCCGCATGGTTACCGAGGCGATCGTCGCGCGCTCGCGCCCGACGCGCACGGCCTATCTCGACCGGATGGACCGCGCGGCCGAGGAGGGCCCGGCGCGCGCGCATCTGAGCTGCGGCAACCAGGCCCATGCCTATGCCGCGATGGGCGGCGACAAGGACGCGCTGGCCAAGGGGCGCGCGCCCAACCTGGGGATCGTGACCGCCTATAACGACATGCTGTCGGCGCATCAGCCCTTTGCCCGCTTTCCCGACCTCATCAAGCAGGCCGCGCGCGCGGCGGGCGCCACCGCGCAGGTGGCCGGCGGCGTGCCCGCCATGTGCGACGGCGTCACCCAGGGCCGCCCGGGGATGGAGCTGTCGCTGTTCTCGCGCGACGTGATCGCGCTGGCCGCCGGCGTGGCGCTGACCCACAACACCTTTGACGCGGCGGTGTATCTGGGCGTGTGCGACAAGATCGTGCCGGGGCTGGTGATCGCGGCGGCCACCTTCGGGCACCTGCCCGCGGTGTTCCTGCCCGCGGGGCCCATGCCCAGCGGCCTGCCCAATGACGAGAAGGCCAAGGTGCGCCAGCGCTTCGCCGCCGGAGAGATCGGGCGCGACGAGCTGATGGCGGCCGAGATGGCCTCTTACCACGCGCCGGGGACCTGCACCTTCTACGGCACCGCGAATTCCAACCAGATGCTGATGGAGTTCATGGGGCTGCACCTGCCGGGGGCAAGCTTCGTTCACCCCGACACGCCGCTGCGCCACGCGCTGACCGCCGCGGGGGCGCAGCGGGCGCTGGAGATCACCGCGCTGGGCGACGATTACCGCCCCGCCGCCCACGTCCTGGACGAGCGCGCCTTCGTCAACGGCATCGTGGGGCTGATGGCCACCGGCGGCTCCACCAACCACCTGCTGCACCTGCCCGCCATGGCCCGGGCGGCGGGGATCGTGCTGGAGATCGAGGACTTTGCGCAGCTCTCGCAGGTCACGCCGCTGATGGCGCGGGTCTATCCGAACGGTCTGGCCGATGTGAACCACTTCCACGCCGCGGGGGGCCTCGGCTACATGATCGGCGAGCTTTTGGAGGCCGGTCTGCTGCATCCCGACACGGTGACCGTGGCGGGCGGCGGGCTGGCCGCCTACGCGCGGGACCCCCGGCTGAGCGGCGGCGACCTGAGCTGGCAACCCGGCGCGCGGGTCAGCCAGAACGACCGCATCCTGCGGCCCGTGCGCGACCCGTTCCAACCCAGCGGCGGGCTGCAAAGCCTCGACGGCAATCTCGGGCGCGGGGTGATCAAGGTCTCCGCCGTGGCCCCCGACCGGCAGGTCATCGAGGCGCCCGCGCGCATCTTTCACGACCAGGACAGCGTCAAGGCCGCCTTCCGCGCCGGTGAATTCACCGGGGATACGGTGGTCGTGGTCCGCTTTCAGGGCCCGAAGGCCTGCGGCATGCCCGAGCTGCACGGGCTGACGCCGATGCTGGCTGTGCTGCAGGACCGCGGGCTGCGCGTGGCGCTGGTCACCGACGGGCGGATGTCCGGGGCCAGCGGCAAGGTGCCCGCCGCCATCCATGTCAGCCCCGAGGCCGCCGAGGGCGGGCCGCTGGCGCGGCTGCGCGACGGCGACATCGTGCGGCTCGACGCGCCGGCCGGACGGCTGGAGGTGCTGGCCGAGGATTTCGACACCCGCGCGCCCGTCGCACCCGACCTGTCGGGCAGCGATTTCGGCCTCGGGCGCGAACTGTTCACCCTGTTCCGGCAGGCTGTCGGCCCGGCCACCACCGGCGCCTCCAGCCTGCCCCTTCCCGGAGACCCCCAGACATGACCCCACGCGAAGCCAGCCAGCAACTCGAAGGGCTCTGCCGCCTTGCCCCCGTCATCCCCGTGCTGGTGGTCGAGGACCCGGCAGACGCCGCGCCGCTGGCCCGCGCGCTGGTCGCGGGCGGGTTGCCGGTGCTCGAGGTCACATTGCGCACACGCGCCGCGCTGGAGGTGATCGCCGAGATGGCAAAGGTCGAGGGCGGCGTGGTGGGCGCGGGCACGCTGCTGACGCCCGAGGACGTGGTCGCGGCCAAGGCCGCCGGGGCGCGGTTCGGCGTCTCGCCCGGCTCGACCGACGCGCTGCTGACCGCCTGCAAGGCCGAGGACATGCCCCTGCTGCCCGGCGCTGCCACGGCAAGCGAGGCGATGCAGCTGCTGGAGTACGGCTACAGCGTGCAGAAATTCTTCCCGGCCGAGGCCGCGGGCGGCGTGGGGATGCTGAAATCACTGGCCGCGCCCCTGCCGCAGGTGCGGTTCTGCCCCACCGGCGGCATCTCGCCCGACAATGCCGAGGATTACCTCGCGCTGCCCAACACGCTCTGCGTGGGCGGGTCCTGGGTGGCGCCGAAGGAGCTGGTGGCACGCAAGGACTGGGACGGGATCACCGCGCTGGCCGCGCGGGCCGGTCAGCTGGGCGAAGAGGACTAGCGCGAACTAGTCGCGCGCGCGCCCGCGCCAGCCGCCGCGGCGGCGCGGTTTCGCGCCCCGCTCCAGCCCCGCGCGCAGCACACCCGTCATCGGATGTTCCGGCGCCTCGGCGCCGTGGCGCTCCAGCAGCAGGCGGAGCTGCGCGGGCATATCCGCGTCCTGCGGAATGCCAAGCGCCCAGTCGAGGAAGATCGACCGGCAATCGGCCTCGGTGATGCCCTCGATGCGGTAGGCCTCGCGGATCAGGCCCCTCGGATCGGCGGTGTCGCTGCTCATTCCTGCCCCTTTCCGTCATGGCGCGCCAGCGCGCCCTCGATGATCCCGGCGGCCCGGTCGGCAGCCTGTTCCAGCGCCTCGGCCAGCGCCTCCTCGCTCTCGGCGCCGGTGCAGCGCAGCAGGAAGGCCGCACCGCCCTCGCCCAGGGTCTCGGGGTCCAGCGCCTTGTCGCTGAGCAGCTTGACCGCGACCTGCACCCGGCGGAACAGCCCGTAGGCCTCGGCCAGCGCCTCGACCTCGTCCTCACCCAGCCAGCCGACCCGGACGCCGGCCTGCAATTGCGGCCCCACCTGCGTCGAGGGGTCCCCCGCCATCAGCGCGGCGGCCGAGGCGATCAGCTCGATATCCAGCCCGCGCCCCGCCCCCTGCTTGCCGTCCCAGGTGCCGCGGGCGGGCTTGGCCTCGGCCAGGCGGGCGCGCATGTCGTTCACCCCGGCGACGACCATTTCTGGGTCGTTCTTCTCGGCCAGCAGCACCCGGCGAAAGGCCTCGACCGCCGCGCCCAGATCGGCGGACCCGGCGACGGCGCGGGCGCGGGTCAGCGCCAGATGCTCCCATGTCCAGGCCTCTTCGCGCTGGTAGCTGCGGAACGCCTCGATCGAGGTCGCCACCGGCCCCTGCCGCCCCGAGGGGCGCAGCCGCATGTCGACCTCGTAGAGCTTGCCCTCGGCCATCGGCGCGGTCAGCGCGGTGACCAGCGCCTGCGTCAGCCGCGCGTAATAGGCCCGCGCGGCCAGCGGGCGCCGCCCGTCCGAGCTGTCCACGCCGGCCGGGTCGTAGATCACGATCAGGTCGAGGTCCGAGCGCGCCGTCAGCTGCCGCGCCCCGAGCGAGCCCATGCCCAGCACCACCGCCCCGTTGCCCGGGGGCGCACCGTGCTTTTCGCTGAACTGCGCCACCACCGGGTCATAGAGCGCGGCCAGAACCGCCTCGGCCAGATCGGCATATTGCGCGCTGGCCTCGGCGGCGGGGATCAGCCCGCGCAGCAGGTGCACGCCCACGCGGAAATGCCATTCCTTGGCCCAGCGGCGCGCGGTGTCCAGCTGGCTTTCGTAATCGTCGAGCTCGGCCAGTTGCGCAGACAGTTCCGCACGCAATGCCGCGACGCCCGGCCATTCGGTAAAGAAATCGCCGCCGATCACCGCGTCCAGCACGCCCGCGTTGCGCGACAGGTAGCGCGCCAGTTCCGGCGCGGTGGCGGCGATATCCACGATCAGGTCGATCAGGTGCGGGTTGGCCTCGAACAGCGAGAACACCTGCACCCCCGCCGGCAGCCCCGCGAGGAACCCGTCGAAGGCGTGCAGCGTCTCGCCGGGCTTGGCCGCGCCCGACAGCTTGCGCAGGATCACGGGCCTCAGGCGGGCAAATATCTCCACCGCGCGGGGCGAACGCAGCGCCGGGTAGCTGGGCCAGCGGTCGACGATCTCTTCCAGCCCCTCGGGCACCTGCGGGGCCTCCTCGGCCTCTGCCTCGGGGCGGGCGTCGGGGGCAAAGAAGCCCTCGGTCAACTCGTCCACCCGCACCAGCCTTTCCTCCAGCGCGTCGCGGAAGGCGGCGGTGTCGCCTTGGCCGCAGAACCGCGCGATGCGGTCGATCCCCTCGGGCGAGTTGGGCAGCGAATGGGTTTGCGCGTCGTTGACCATCTGCAGCCGGTGCTCAACCTCGCGATGGGCGCGGTAATCGGCGCTGAGGGTTTGGGCCACGTCGTCGGGCACCCAGCCCTTGTCGGCCAGCAGGGCCAGCCCCTCGACCGTGCCCCGCACCCGCAGGTCGGGGTCGCGCCCGCCTGCGATCAGCTGCCGGGTCTGGGTGAAGAACTCGATCTCGCGGATGCCGCCCGCGCCCAGCTTCATGTTGTGGCCTTCCAGCGCGATCGGCCCGTGCAGCCCCTTGTGGGCGCGGATCTTGAGCCGCATGTCATGGGCGTCGCGGATCGCCGCGAAATCCAGGTGCTTGCGCCAGACGAAGGGGCGCAGCCGGTCGAGATAGGCCCAGCCCGCCGCGATGTCTCCGGCGCAGGGGCGCGCCTTGATATGCGCCGCCCGCTCCCACGTCCGGCCCACGGATTCGTAGTACCGCTCGGCCGCCTCCATCGACAGGCAGACCGGCGTGACCGAGGGGTCGGGCCGCAGCCGCAGGTCGGTGCGGAAGACATAGCCGTCGCCGGTGGGCTCGGTCAGCAGCGAGGACAGCCGCCGCGTGACCCGGATGAAACTGGCCCGCGCGTCGTGGAAATCGGCGTCGTCATAGCGGCTGTCGTCGAACAGGCAGATCAGGTCGATATCCGAGGAATAGTTCAGCTCATGCGCGCCCTGTTTGCCCATGGCCAGCGCGACCATGCCGCCCGCGGTCTCGATATCGTCCTCGGTCTGGCCGGGCAGCTTGCCCCGGGCGATCTCGGCCGCGATCAGGGCCTTGAGCCCGGTGTCGATGCATTGATCGGCGAAATCGGTCAGCGCGCGGGTGACGCTTTCCAGCGGCCAGGCACCGGACAGGTCGGCCAGCGCGATCCACAGCGCCGCGCGCCGCTTGGCCTGGCGCAGCCCGGGCTTGAGCTGATCGGCGGGCAGCGCGCGCACATCGGACAGCAGCCCTGCCATCCCCTCTTCGGGCGTGCCGGCCAGCGCCGCCTCCAGCCAATTCGCCTCGCGCTCCATCGCGGCCTTCAGGAAGGGGCTGCAGCCGGCGGTGCCCTCCAGCACCGCGCGCACCTCCGGCGGCTGGGCGGCGAAGCGGTCCAGCACCTCGGTCCCGCGCTCGGGTTCATAGGGGATGGGATGGCGGGTGATGCGGGATGCGAAACTCATGCGCAAGTGATGCCGCGCGGCGGCATGCGGGTCAACGGGCTTGCACAGCGCCGCGCCCGCGCCGATAGTCCCCGCGCAAGACGGAGGAACCATGAGCAAGAGCCTGAAACGGGTGCGCGCGGCGCTGGAAGCCGCCGGGCTGAGCCCCGAGATCACCGAGGTGGGCGCGGCCCGCACCGCCGCCGAGGCCGCGCAATCGGCGGGATGCGAGATCGACCAGATCGCCAAGTCCATCATCTTCCGCGGCGAGGACAGCGGCACCGCGCTCCTGTTCCTGACCGCGGGCGGCAACAAGGTCTGCGCCGACAAGGCCGCGGCCCTGGCCGGCGAGGCACTGGGCAAGGCGGATGCGGCGCTGATCCGCGCGCAGACGGGGTTCGCCATCGGCGGCGTGGCCCCGGTGGGCCATCTCAACCCGATCCGCGCCTTCTGGGACCCGCGCCTGTCGGAGTTCGGCACCGTCTGGGCCGCCGCCGGCACCCCGCGCCACGTCTTCGCCATCGCGCCCGCGACCCTGCTGGAGCTGACCGGCGCGCAGGTCGCCGAGTTCACCCTCTGAGCCGAATGTAAAAAACTTTTACATCGCCTCTTGAACGGAGCGAAACAGCCTCCCACGTGATGTAATGTGAAAGCCATTCACATCATCGCAACCCATTCGGGAGAGTTTCATGAGTTCCGTCGCCACATGGCCCTCGCAGGCCGAATCCTGGCTCGATCAGCGCGGCAAGGGCGCCTGGATCGCGGCCATGGTTCTGAGTTTCATCCTGTTCTGGCCCATCGGCCTCGCCCTTCTCGCCTACATGATCTGGAGCAAGCGCATGTTCTTCAACGGCTGTTCGCAATCCCGCCGCACCCACGCCCGGGCCTTCGGGTTCAAATCCTCGGGCAACACCGCCTTCGACGCCTACAAGGCCGACACCCTGCGCCGGCTTGAGGAGGAACAGCAGAGCTTCGAGTCCTTCCTGCAGCGCCTGCGCGAGGCCAAGGACAAGATGGAGTTCGACCAGTTCATGGAAGAGCGCGCCCGCACCGCCCGCGAGGAAACCGCCTCCGACAACGCCTGAACCGGTGAAAACCAGGGGGCGCCCCGCGGGGCGCCCTTCCCTTTTGCCCGCCGCACCCCCAGATTGGCCCCATGACCAACGCCCTGCCCGACCCCGACTACCACGGCGAGTTCTACGCCGACGTCCCGCTCAAACGGCTGATCGCCTGGATGGTGGACACGGTCCTGATCCTCGTGCTGGCCGCCCTGGTGGTGCCCTTCACCGCCTTCACAGGGCTGTTCTACTTCCCGTTCCTGGCCATGGTGGTGGGGTTCTTCTACCGCGCGCTTTCCATCGCCGGGGCCTCGGCCACGCCGGGGATGCGGCTGATGGCGATCGAGCTGCGCAACGCCCGGGGCGAGCGGCTGGACCTGCCCCAGGCGGTGCTGCACACGCTGCTCTTCACCGTGTTCTTCTCGATGATGCTGCCGCAACTGGCCTCGATGGCCTTGATGCTGATGGGTCCGCGGGCGCAGGGGCTGCACGACCTGGTGCTGGGAACGGCGGCGATTAACCGCCCGGCCGCGCACTGAGAAAAGCTTGGCGCATCGTTCCGGCTTTGCTAGCGTTCATCCCGACCCGCAGCAATTTTGGTAGCTGAATGCGCCATACCCTGCCTCTCGCGCCCCAGTTCTACGTGACGGCCCCGCAGCCCTGCCCCTATCTGCCGGACAGGATGGAGCGCAAGCTGTTCACGGCCCTGCAGGGCGAATATGCCGAAACCCTGAATGACGCGCTGTCAAAACAGGGCTTCCGCCGGTCGCAGAACGTGCTCTACCGCCCGTCCTGCGCCGATTGCACGGCGTGCCTGTCGGCGCGCATCCGGGTGGCCGATTTCACCCCCACCCGCAGCCAGCGGCGCACCGCCAGGCGCAACGCTTGCCTCACCCGCCAGGCAACCTCGCCCTGGGCAACGGAAGAGCAATACGCGCTGTTCCGCCGCTACCTCGACGCGCGCCACGCCGATGGCGGCATGGCCGACATGGACATCTTCGAATTCGCCGCGATGATCGAGGAGACGCCGGTGCGCTCGCGCGTGGTGGAATACAGCCACCCGCCCGAGGGCGGCGCGCTCAAGGGCGAATTGGCCGCGGTCTGCCTGACCGACGTGCTCGATGACGGGCTGAGCATGGTCTATTCCTTCTACGAGCCCGAGTTGGAGCGCATGAGCCTCGGCACCCATGTCATCCTCGACCATATCGAGATCGCCCGCGAGGCGGGGCTGCCCTACGTCTATCTCGGCTACTGGGTGCCCGGCAGCCCCAAGATGGGCTACAAGGCCAATTTCGCGGCGCTGGAAATCTACAAGCAGGGCGAATGGCAACGGCTGGGCGACCCCGGCGACCATGTCGGCGAAACCCACCCCCTCTCGGTCGACCCGATCGCCGAGCAGGTGGCCAAGATCACCCTGCCCGACACCCGCGCCACCCGGGGCTGAGGCGCCCGCCGGAACGAAAAGAACCCGGAAGCATCGCTTCCGGGTTTTTTCGTGACAGGAAACGGCAAAGCCGCCCCCGAGGGGGCAGCTTTTCCTTTGATCAGTTCGGCAGGAGGTTCGGCACGATGGTGACGATCGCCGGGAAGAACCACAGGATCGCCAGCCCCACCACCTGGATCAGCACGAAGGGCACGATCCCGCGGTAGATATGGCCGGTGGTGACCTCCGGCGGGGCGACCCCCCGCAGGTAGAACAGCGCGAAGCCGAAGGGCGGCGTCAGGAAGCTGGTCTGCAGGTTCACCGCGATCATGATGGTCACCCATTTCGGATCGAAGGTGCCGCCATAGATCACCGGGCCCACGATCGGGATCACGATGTAGATGATCTCCAGGAAGTCGAGCACGAAGCCCAGCACGAAGAGCACCAGCATCACGATCAGGAACACCGTGAACTCGTTGTCGAAGCTCTTCAGGAACTGCTGGATGTAATGCTCGCCCCCGAAGGAGATCACCACCAGGTTCAGCAGCTGCGAGCCGATCAGGATGGTGAACACCATCGAGGTGACCTTGGCCGTCTCCCGCACCACCGGCGGCAGCACGCCCGAGCGCCACAGCACCCAGCAGCTGTAGAGGATCCCGAACAGCGCGAAGTGGTAGGCGCCCTGGGCCACGAAGAAGGCCACCCAATCCTCGAAGGGCACCGACTCGCGGCTGACCCGCAGGTCGAAATTGGTGCCCGCCAGGATCATGACCACGATGGCGAAAGAGGCCCAGATGATCAGCTTGCCGGTCTTCTGCTCCTCGGCCAGCTTGCGATAGGCCGCCAGCATGATCGCACCACCGGCGCCCAGAGCCGCAGCCGGCGTCGGGTTGGTGATGCCGCCCAGGATCGAGCCCAGAACCGCGACGATCAGAACCAGCGGCGGGAAGACCACGCGCAGCAGATCGTTCTTGCCCAGCAGCCCGGCCGCGTAGCGACAGCCATAGAGCGTCATCGCCAGCGGGATCGCGAGCCACAGGAAGGTCGTCCCCGGGCTGCTGATCGGCGAGATGAACGCCGCATCCGCCACCAGCGCCAGCGCCACGCCCGCCGCACCGATCAGCAGCGGCCGCGGATCGGACGAGGGCGACACGCCCCGCGCCGTGCTCAGCACCAGCGACAGCAGAACGAAACCGGCCAGGATCGCGCCCGAGATCGGGGCCGCGGCCGCGATCTTGTCGGCGCGCGCTGCGGCGATCTCTTCCTCGCTCAGCTGATGGCTTTCTGCCACGCCGCCGGCGGCGTCGATGGCCTTCTGCTGCTCAACGGCCCGGTCCCATTTCTCCTGGCCGTGCAGCTCGATCATCGAGGCCTGGCACTGCTCCGAGACATTGGTGCGCAGCAGCGCCGTTTCCCCGGCGTCCGAATAGGAGGACACGGTTACGTCCTGGCTGCCCGCAAGGCCGATATAGCCGGCCAGGATCGCGCCGCCGATCAGCGCCACGGGGGCGCCCAGGAACCAGGTCAGCGCCTCGTTGCGGGTCACCACCTCGCCGCCGCCAGCCTCGACATGCACCGGCGGGGCCTTGTGCGGCTTCAGCATGGCATAGCCGAAGGCATAGAGCGCGTAGAGCACGGCCAGCATGATGCCCGGCAGGATCGCGGCCTGGAACAGCGTGCCCACCGAAACCACGGCCGCCTCGCCCAGGTAGGTCAGCGCGTCCGAGCAGCCGGCAAGCTGCGCGCGCTGCTCCTGCGCGGCGGAATAGAGGTCACCGGCCAGCGTACCCAGCAGAACGATCACGATCGACGGCGGGATGATCTGGCCCAGCGTGCCCGACGCGGCGATCACGCCGGTCGCCAGCTCCGGCGAGTACTTGTTGCGCAGCATGGTCGGCAGCGACAGCAGGCCCATGGTCACCACGGTGGCGCCCACGATGCCGGTCGAGGCCGCCAGGAACGCGCCCACCACGACCACCGACACGGCCAGGCCGCCCGGCAGCGGGCCAAAGACGCGCGCCATGGTGGTCAGCAGGTCGTTGGCGATCTTGGAGCGCTCCAGCGTGATGCCCATCAGCACGAACATCAGCACCGCCAGCAGCGTCTCGATCGAGGCACCGGCGAGCACGCGCTCGTTCATCCGGTTCACGATGAAGCTGACATTGCGGTCCATCGCCTGTTCCCAGCCATTGGGGAAGACCGGCATGCCGACGCGCGGCAGTTCAGGGTATCGGAAGACCGATATGTGATCGGGATGCAGCCCGCTCGCGACCAGCGACCGATAGGCCTCTGAGCCCGTGTCGATGGCCTGGTGCACCAGCAGCCCCGAGCTGTCCAGCGCAGCGATGATCCCGAAGGAGATGATCCCGGCCCCGCCGATGGCGAAGGCCACCGGGAAACCCGAAAGAATGCCCCCGAAGAGGCAGAGGAAGACGATGATCAGGCCGATCTCGACGCCATCAAGTCCGAAAAGCATGTGTTCCTGCCCCTTTTAGTGTGTGCCTTCGTAGGCTTCTTCGCCCGCGCCGAGCGAGTCCTTGTCGAGGTATTTGCCGGCGCTCGCCTCGCCCTCCACGAACTCCAGGTAGGAGCGGTAGAAGAACGCGATCGCCTGCAAGAACACCATCGCGGTGAAGAAAACCAGCAGGATCTTGAACAGGAAGTACCCGTTGAAGCCGTTCGGCGAAAAGCCGATGGTCTCGACATTCCAGCGCACCGCGCGCGCCTTCATCAGCAGCCGGTCCAGCGTGTCCGAGGCTGAGGGCTTGGGCGTGATCAGGTGGCGCCACATGAAATACCAGCCGTACATCCAGGTCAGTACCGCGACCGGCATCATGAACAGCAGCGCGCCCAGCATGTCGATCACCCGCTTGGTGCGGTGCGACACGGCCGAGTAGACCAGGTCGACCCGCACATGGCCGCCCTGCACGAAGGTGTAGGTGGCACAGAGCGCGACGACCATCGCGTTGTAGAATTTCAGCTCTTCCGCCCACCAGCTGACGTCGAAGCTCAGCGGCGAGCCGAAGCCGAAGGTGATGTCAGCCCGCGCGAAGATACGCTGGACGAAGACGATCACGATCTGCTGCAGCACCATGATCAGGCCGGCCCAGGCGAAAAAGCGGCCGACGGAGTTGGCAAAGCCCTCCAGCACGCGCACTGCGCCCCACATGATGTTGCGTTTCCAAAGTCCCAGCGCCGTCAGTATCAAAAAGGCGGTGAACACGACGAAGAAGAACTCCACCGAGCCGCCGTAATAGACGAAGCGCATGATCGCCTGCTTGTCCGACCAGTCCAGCCACAGGCCCGGATGCGTGAGTGCGTATCCGAGGTTGTAGAAGGCCAGGCCGATGTTCTGAAAGAACCAAAGGATGCCGTCGAGCATCACGTCCCCCGTATCCCCTCCGCGCACGGGCGCGGAAACTACGAAAAGGTACTTCCCGGCCGAGACCGGGAAGTACCGTTGTCACTGGTGTCTGGCTTAGCCCAGAACGCGGTCGCGCTGAGCGCGGTAGACGCCTTCCGACTTCTGGATCCAGCCCGACGAAGATTTGAGCGAAGCGGTGTAGCTGTCGTAGATCTTCTTGTACAGCTCGTCGCCCATGTTCTCCTGGTGCACCTCGTCCGAGGCCTTGCCGAAGGCATCCCAGACGGCATCCGGGAATTCCAGCGTCTTGACGCCGGCGGCCTGCAGGCGCTGCAGGGCGGCACCGTTGTTCGCCAGGAACTGCGCCAGGTTCCACTGGTGCGCTTCGGCCGAGGCGATCTCGATGATCTTCTGCTGGGCCGGGGTCAGGCTCTCGAAGACTTCGCGGTTGGTCGCGACCGACAGGCCCGCGCCCGGCTCGTGGAAGCCGGCGGTGTAGTAGAACTTGGTGATTTCCTGGAAGCCGGCCTTCTCGTCCGCCCAGGGGCCGATCCACTCGGTGCCGTCGATGGCGCCCGAGGCCAGTGCCTGGTACACTTCGGCGCCGGGCAGGTTCTGCACCGATGCGCCCAGCTTGCCCAGGGCCTTGCCGCCCAGGCCCGGCATGCGGAACTTCAGACCGTTGAAGTCCTCGGGGCCGGCGATTTCCTTGGCGAACCAGCCGCCGGCCTGTGCGCCGGTGTTGCCGCCCAGGAACGACTTCAGGCCGAAGATCTGGCCCAGCTCGTCATGCAGCGCGGCGCCGTCGCCGTGGTAGTACCAGTTGGCCAGTTCCTGCGCGGTCATGCCGAAGGGCACCGAGGTGAAGAAGGCGTAGCCCGGGTGCTGACCCACGAAGTAGTAGTCGGCACCGTGGTACATGTCGGCCTGACCGGCGGTCACGGCGTCAAACACCTCGAAGGCGCCCACAAGCTCGCCCGCGGCTTTCACGTCGACGGTCAGCTGGCCGTCCGACATGGCCGTGATGCTGTCAGCGGCGTGCTGCGCGGCATCGAACACGCCTGCCAGGCCGCGGCCCCAGGTCGTGACCATGGTCAGCGTGCGCTTGCCCTGCGCGTAAACCGGAGCAGCCAGAGTGGAAGCTGCAGCTGCGGTCCCGCCAAGCGCGGAAGCCCTCAGAAAAGAACGACGATCCATATGGTCTCTCCTCCCGTATGAAAGCCCACCCACCGGTGGGCGGATCGTTTTGAGTGTTCTGAACCCTAACGGCACCGCCCGGGTGAATAAATACCTAGTAATGCGTAGAATGTCGCATTTTGTCAGTTCCCCTTTCCAATTCGGCCGAAAAAACGGGCATCTCAGAAACATTTGACGCGGCCGGGTGGTCGTTTCATCTTGCGATTCGGCGCAGTCGGGGGGATGAGACGCCGATGGAAGGGCAAACCATACGCACGAAACGCCGGCTGCGCGTGAGCTATGCGCAGAAGCTGTTTCTGCTGGCCACCCTGCCGCTGGTCCTGGCGGTGGCGGCCATTACCGTGCTCGTGGCCAATCAGTCCCGCCAGCTCGCCCAGCGCGAGATCGCCGCGCTGGAGGGTCAGCTCATCGCCGCCAAGAAGGACGAGCTGAAGAACTACATCTCGCTGGCGCGCACCGCCTATGCCTCGGTCTACGGCCGCGCCCTGCCCGATGACGAGGCCGCCAAGGAAAAGGTGATCCAGATCCTTGCCGCCATGCTCTACGGCCAGGACGGCTATTTCTTCGTCTACGACTATGACGGCAACAACCTGGTCAGCCCCCGCCAGACCGAGTTCATCAACCGCAACTGGGCCGGGCTGGAAGACCCCGCCGGCACGCCCGTCGTGGACCGCCTGATCGAGATGGCGCGCACCGGCGGCGGCTATCACACCTATCAGTGGACCAAGCCCTCGACCGGCGAGACCGCGCAGATGGTTTCTTACGTCGTCGGGCTGCAGGACTGGCGATGGGCGGTGGGCACCGGCATCTTCATCGACGACGCGCTGGAAACCGTGGCCGCGGCGCGGGCGCAAACCCGGGCGCGGGTGCAGAAGACCTTCCTCTGGATCGTGGTGATTACGATCTCGGCCTTGCTGCTGGTCTTCCTGTCCGGGCTGTTCATCAACATCCGCGAGCGCCGGCTGGCCGACGCCAAGCTCAAGCAGCTCACCCAGCGGATCTTCGACACGCAGGAAGAGGAGCGCGGGCGCGTCGCGCGCGAGCTGCACGACAGCATCAGCCAGATCCTTGTCGGCGTGCGCTACACGCTGGAGCTGGCCCGGCGCCGGCTGGCCACCGGCGACGCGCGCACCGGCGACAGCCTCGACAAGGGCATCGCCAGCCTGAACGGCGCCATCCAGGAGGTCCGGCGCATCTCGCGCGACCTGCGGCCGGGCGTGCTGGACGATCTCGGCGTGGGCCCCGCGCTCAAGTCGCTGTGCGACGAATTCCAGACCCGCACCGGCATCGACACCGATTTCGAGACCGTGGTGTTCCGCAACCGGCTGGACCAGGAGGCCAAGATCGCCCTCTACCGCATCGCGCAGGAGGCGCTGACCAATATCGAGCGCCATTCCGGCGCCAGCAAGGTCACGCTGAAGGTGCGCGGCGACAAGGCCGGCGCGATGCTGCGCATCGAGGACAACGGGCGCGGCATCGTCGCCACCCGCGACGGGCAGCCCGACAGCGGCGGGCTGGGCCTGCGCAACATGCAGGAACGGATGGAGCAACTGGACGGCACGCTGCGCATCCTGTCCTCGCGCAACGGAACGATGATTGAAGCCCGCGTGCCGTTGACGCATATGCTGCCGCCGGAAGATCAGACAAAGGCCAGCGCATGACGAAACCGATCCGCATCGCCATCGTCGACGACCACCCGATGGTCGCCGAGGGCATCGAGGCCATCCTGGACACCTACGACGACCTGACCGTGGTGGGCACCCTCGCCAACGGGCAGGAGGCGATCGACCGGGTCGAGGAGCTGGCCCCGGACGTGATCCTGCTGGACCTGAACATGCCGCAGGTGGGCGGGCTGTCGGCGACCGAGATCATCCTCGAACGCCGCCCCGAGACGCGGATCGTGATCCTGTCCATGCATGACAGCGCCGAATACGTCACCTCGGCGCTGAGCCACGGCGCGATGGGCTATATCCTGAAAGACGTCCCCACCGAAGAGATCAAGCGCGCCATCGACGCGGTGATGGCGGGCGAGCGCTATCTCTGCACCGGCGCCAACGCCGCGCTTGAGCCCAAGACGGGCCCCTCGCGCGAACAGCTCACCAACCGCGAGCAGACGATCCTGCTGCAACTCGCGCAGGGCAAGTCGAACAAGGAGGTCGCCGCCGCGCTGGACATCTCGGTCCGCACGGTCGAAACCCACCGCAAGAACATCAAGCGCAAGCTGGGGATCAGCTCGACTGCCGGCCTGACCCGCTACGCGCTGGAACATGGCGTGCTGCAGGGCACGGGCATCAGCACCTGACGGCCCGACGACACGCCGCACCAAAGGGAGGACCCACATGATCGCCGTCATCTTCGAAGTCACCATCGCCGAGGGCCGGACCGACGCCTATCTGGACATCGCCGGCAAGCTGCGCCCGGAACTGGAACAGGTGGAGGGCTTTATCTCGGTCGAGCGGTTCCAGAGCCTGACCACGCCGGGCAAGCTGCTGTCGCTCTCGTTCTGGGAGGACGAAGAGGCGGTGAAGCGCTGGCGCGAGATGGCCGAGCACCGCAGCGCCCAGGCCGCCGGGCGCGAGGGGCTTTTCGCGGGCTACCGGCTGCGCGTGGCCCATGTGCTGCGCGACTATGGCATGACCGAGCGCGACGAGGCTCCGGCCGACAGCCGCGCCGAACTGGAAGGCCAGGCCGCAGGCGGCGCGTAGCGCCCCTGCCCCGCCCCTGACAAGGCCGGGGCCGGCCCGGCCACGCGGACCCGTTTCTTTTTCCGAAATCGAAAAGGAAATCGCCCCGCCGCGCAACAAATGGAAATGCGACTGCGACCTTTGCGACACTTTTCTATCGTTTTGGCGGTTGACGCCCCCGCGCACCCTGCCTAAAGTCCGCCCCACCAAATCGAAGGACCCCGGTGGGATGAACTGCATTCTGGTACTTGTAGGGACAAGGCGCATGGGCCGGTAACGGCAACCTGAATGGTCTCCCATGCGCCCCCGTCAGACGACCGGGGGTTTTTTTATGGCCGAAAGGCCCGCGCAGTGACCGCGCGACGGACGGAGAGAACGATGACACAGGCGATGACCGGTGCGAAGATGGTGGTTCAGGCCCTGAAGGATCAGGGCGTCGATGTAGTGTTCGGCTATCCCGGCGGCGCCGTACTGCCGATCTATGACGAAATCTTCCTGCAGAACGACATTCGCCACATCCTCGTGCGCCACGAGCAGGCCGCGGTGCACGCCGCCGAGGGCTACGCCCGCTCCACCGGCAAGCCCGGCGTTGTGCTGGTGACCTCGGGCCCCGGCGCGACCAACGCTGTGACCGGCCTGACCGACGCTCTGATGGATTCGATCCCGCTGGTCGTGCTGACCGGCCAGGTGCCGACCTTCATGATCGGCACCGACGGCTTTCAAGAGGCCGACACCGTGGGCATCACCCGCCCCTGCACCAAGCACAACTGGCTGGTGAAAGAGACCGACCGTCTGGCCGACACCATCCACCAGGCCTTCCACGTGGCGACCTCGGGCCGCCCCGGCCCGGTGCTGATCGACATCCCCAAGGACGTGCAGTTCGCCACCGGCACCTATATCGCGCCGCCCGCCGCCAAGACCGGCCACTACCAGCCGAAGGTGAAGGGCGATATCGAGATCATCACCCAGCTGGTCGAGGCGATGGAAACCGCCGCGCGCCCGGTCTTCTACACCGGCGGCGGCGTGATCAACTCGGGCGACGCGGCCACCCAGCTGCTGCGCGAGCTGGTCGAGGCCACCGGCTTCCCCATCACCTCGACCCTGATGGGCCTGGGCGCCTACCCCGCCTCGGGCGACAAGTGGCTGGGCATGCTGGGCATGCACGGGCTCTACGAGGCCAACCTGGCCATGCATGGCTGCGACCTGATGATCAATGTCGGCGCCCGCTTCGACGACCGCATCACCGGCCGCATCGCCGATTTCAGCCCGAAATCGCGCAAGGCGCATATCGATATCGACCCCAGCTCGATCAACAAGGTGATCCATGTCGAGATGCCGATCCTCGGCGACGTGGCCCATGTGCTGGAGGACGTGCTGCGCGTCTGGAAGGCGCGCGGGCGCAAGGTCAACAAGGAGGGGCTGGCCAAGTGGTGGGCCCAGATCGAGAAATGGCGCGCCAAGAAATGCCTGCGCTACACCAATTCCGACAAGACCATCAAACCGCAATACGCGCTGGAACGGCTGGAGGCGCTGACCAAGGGCCGCGACCGCTATGTCACCACCGAGGTCGGCCAGCACCAGATGTGGGCGGCGCAGTTCCTGGGCTTCGATGACCCCAACCGCTGGATGACCTCGGGGGGCCTGGGCACGATGGGCTACGGCTTCCCGGCCTCGATCGGGGTGCAGATCGCCCACCCCGAGGCGCTGGTCATCAACGTCGCGGGCGAGGCCTCGTGGCTGATGAACATGCAGGAGATGGGCACCGCGGTGCAGTATTGCCTGCCGGTCAAGCAGTTCATCCTGAACAACGAACGCCTGGGCATGGTGCGCCAGTGGCAGGAGCTGCTGCATGGCGAACGCTACAGCCACAGCTGGTCGGAATCGCTGCCCGATTTCGTCAAGCTGGCCGAGGCCTTCGGCGCCAAGGGCATCATCTGCAAGGACCCGGCCGATCTGGACGACGCGATCATGGAGATGCTGGACTATGACGGGCCGGTGATCTTCGACTGCCTGGTCGAGAAGCACGAGAACTGCTTCCCGATGATCCCCAGCGGCGAGGCGCATAACAAGATGCTGATGGGCGACGCGGCCACGCAGGACGCCATCGGCTCCTCGGGCGCGGTTCTGGTTTAAGAAAGGTCGGTAAATGTCTGCTCTAAAAATCAAAAAAGGCACTTCCAAACATTCGGCCTACGACCTGCGCGATCCCAATCTCGAGGTGGCCGAGACCCATACCCTCGCCGTGATCGTGGATAACGAGCCCGGTGTCCTGGCCCGCGTGATCGGGCTGTTCTCGGGGCGCGGCTACAATATCGAAAGCCTGACCGTGGCCGAGGTGGACCATACCGGCCACACCAGCCGCATCACCATCGTCACCACCGGCACCCCGGCGGTGATCGAGCAGATCAAGGCGCAGCTCGGCCGTATCGTGCCCGTGCACGAGGTGCACGACCTGACGGTCGAGGGCCCCTCGGTCGAGCGCGAGCTGGCGCTGTTCAAGGTCAAGGGTGCGGGCGACAAGCGTGTCGAGGCGCTGCGCCTGGCCGATATCTTCCGCGCCAACGCGGTGGACAGCACGCTGGAAAGCTTCGTCTTCGAACTGACCGGCACGCCGTCCAAGATCGACGCCTTCGCCGATCTGATGCGCCCGCTGGGCCTGGTCGAGGTCGCGCGCACCGGCGTCGCCGCGCTGGCCCGGGGCTGCTGACATGAAAACGCCCCGGCCGGTCCGGCCGGGGCGCGCTGTTGGGGGCGTGCTGCCCTCAGTTCTCCATTACCTCCAGAAGACCGGCCTCTTCGGCGGCGGCCAGTTCTTCGGCGTCGATCATCTCGTCGCCATTCGCGTCCATTTTCGCGAAGTTCTCCGGGGAGAGGTCGGTATAGACCGCGACGACCTCCTCGTAGCTGGCAAGCCCGTCGCCATCGGTGTCGAGCTCATCCATTCCGGCCGCCAGCACCGCGCCGGAAACGAGCAGTCCGGCGACCAGGGTGAAACCTTGCAGTTTCATATCTGAAAACTCCTGAATTCAGATTCACGGCGGCCCGATGCCGCCGCCCCTGATATCTGGGCGCGGCCAAGGCGGGTGGAAGAGGGAAGAAATTCCTATTTCGATGCGGCGGCAATGTCGCGGTGATACAAGAAACAGGTCGCAGCCCGGCATTCCGGCTCGCCCCGACCCCGGTATCCTGACCCTGCACGCATTGCAGGGAGAGATGCCGATGCCCCCCACCGACCTGTCCCCCGTCCGTCGGCCCGTGGCCCGCGCGCAGGGGCTGCCCAACGCGCATTACACCGACCCCGCCACCTATGCCGAAGAGGCCGAGGCGCTGATGTTCACCACCTGGGCCGGGCTGGGCGTGGCGGCCGACGTTCCCGAGCCGGGCGATGCGAAACCGGTGGATTTCCTGGGCCAGCCGCTGTTGCTGCTGCGCGACCGGCAGGGCGCGGTGCGGGTGTTCCAGAACACCTGCCGCCACCGCGGCATGATCCTGGTCGACACGCCGCGCCGGATCGAGGGCGCGATCCGCTGCCCCTATCACAGCTGGTGCTACGCCACCGACGGCCGCCTGGTGGCCACGCCGCATGTGGGCGGCCCGGGCCAGAACCTCCACCCCGAGGTCGACCGCGCCACCCTTGGGCTGATCGAGATCCGCAGCCATGTCTGGCGCGACGTGGTCTTCGTCAACCTCTCCGGCGACGCGCCGCCCTTCGACGAGGCCATGGCCGGGGCCATTGCCCGCTGGGCCGATTTCGACCGGCCACTCTATCACGGCGGGGCCGACAGCCGCTTTGCCCTCGACGTGGCCTGCAACTGGAAGCTGGCGGTCGAGAACTACTGCGAAAGCTACCACCTGCCCTGGGTCCATCCCGGGCTGAACAGCTATTCCCGGCTGGAGGATCACTACAACATCGAGGCGCCGGGCCTGTTTTCCGGCCAGGGCACGCGGATCTATCGCCAGATCACGGGCGAGGATGGCGCGGTCTTCCCCGATTTCCCCGGCCTTGGCCCCGCATGGGATCAGGCCGCGGAATACCTAGCGCTCTATCCCAACGTGCTGCTGGGCGCGCACCGCGACCATGCCTTCGCCATCCTGCTGATGCCGCAGGGGCCCGAGCACACGCAGGAGCAGATCCACCTTTACTACGCCACGCCCGACACCGACGCCGCCCTGCGCGCCAAAAACACCGCCCAGTGGAAGACCGTGTTCGCAGAGGATGTCTTCGTCGTCGAGGGCATGCAGCGCGGCCGGCACGGGGCGAGGTTCGACGGCGGGCGGTTCTCGCCCGCGATGGACGGGCCGACCCATTGCTTTCACGACTGGGTCGCGGCGCGGCTGGAGGCCCGGCGCGCCGCCCCACGGGCCGCCGAATGACCCGCGCCGACCTCGACGCCGCGCTGCTGGCCGCCCATGCGGCGGGCGACGGGGCGGCGCTGGTCACGCATTACACCACCGCGGCCGACCTCGCCCCGGACGCGGCGGCCGAGGGGTTCTTCCTGACGATTGCCTATGTCTATGCGCTGGAGGCGGGCCATCCCGCGGCCCCGGCCCTGCATGCCCGGCTGAAGGCCGCCGGGCGCGAGCGCTGAGGGCCTCAGATCAGGCCGTATTGCGTGGCCAGAATGGCCGCCTGCGTGGTGTTGCGGGCCCGCAGCTTGTCCTTGCCGTTTCTCAGGCGCTGCTTGATGGCCCCCTCGGTCACGCCCAGTTCCGCCGCGATGGCCCGCAGCGGCTTGCCGCATTTGACATGGCGCAGCGCCTCGATCTCGGCCGGTGTCAGGTTCTCGGGCGGCACCGCCTGCGCATGCAGCCGCTTCAGGCGCGCCTGCAGCACCCGCATCTCGGTGTCGGTGAATTCGCGGTCGGAACGCGCGAACAGGCCATAGCTGCGCTGGCCGCTCTCTGGGTCGCAGCAACTGGTCACCACGCCGTAGCGCAGCCCGGCCGCGGCGGCCCTGCCCAGCACGTTCATCCCGTCGGGCAGCCGGACCTCGCTCCAGCGGATCGTGCCGGAATGGCCGTGGGCCCAATGCATCAGCGGATCGTGCAGCATGAGGCTTTCGGCGGTGTAGGCCGCGACCCAGGCCTCTGGAAAGGTGTTCTCATCGGCGACCGGATAGGCGAACCCCACGCGCAACGCCACGTAGTGGCCCGCGGGGGCCAGCCGGTCAAACCGGGCGGCGGCGGTCAGGTTCTCCATGACGCTCGCCGCTCCGCTTCCGTTCTTTGATGGGACGTGACGGGGATTTTCAATTCTCCGCGACATGTGTAATGCATCTTAAACGGGGTTACAGCGCCCAACCGGCAAAAACAATACGCAGGACGGAACACCGCATGTTCGACCGCCTCAGCCTCACCAGCGTCCTGGACCGGATGGGCGCGCTCAGCCCGGCCGGTTATGCCATCGCCCTGCATGTGCAGTTCACCACGGCGCGCTACGTGTTCCAGACCTATGACAGCGCCTGGGCCGAGTACTATTCGCAAAACGGGCTGGTTCTGCATGACCCCGTCGTCCGCTGGGGGATCGCCCACGAAGGCGTGCGGCGCTGGTCCGACATGGAGGCCGAAGACAGCATGGGCGTGCTCGAGGCCGCCCGCCAGCACGGGCTGGCCCACGGCGTCAGCGTGGCGAACCTGCTGGACGGCTCGCGCAGCATCGGCGGCTTTGCCCGCTCCGACCGGCCGCATACCGATGCGGAGATCGCCGAGCTGGAGATGCTGCTCGACCGGCTGGCGCGCATGACCGCCGATCCCGACGCCCTGCCCGAGGAAGAGCGCGAAGCGCTGCGCGCTCTGTCGCTGGTGCAGACGCATACGCATAGCTGACGGGGCCAGCCGCCCCGCCACGCCCGGTCGCCGGCCTGTACCTTTCCGTGACTTACTCCGCGCCGCCGGCGCGCTCTGCCAGATCGTCCAGGAACTTGGTGATGCGGCGCGCATTTGCCCCGCGGTCGATCTGCCCGAGGCGCGAGCGCGAGCGCAGGTCGACCCGCGCGCCGGTTTCGGTCTCGGTGACGCGGATCGCCACCTCATCCTTGAACCCATAGAGGAAGGAGGTCGCCACCGCCTCGATCTGGATCCCGTCCTCGGACAGGATCTCCCATCCCCTCTCGCGCACCAGCTCGGCCGCCAGTTCGAATGCCTCATCCCCCGAAACCGCCAGATCGAGCGGCACGACGCGCGGATAGGCCGCTTTTTGCGGCTCGGCATTCGCGACCGGATAGTCGGTGGGCGTGGGGGTTTCCCAGAACACCGGCGGATCCGCGGTGTCGGTGCTGATGTCGTTGATCGGCGGCGTCGTCCGCGTCGCGTATTCCCAGCCGAGGCCCATCACCAGCACGGGCAGCCCCGCCAGCAGCCCGATCAGCGCAAAAACGGCCCCGCGCCGGCGCAGGATCAGCGCCAGCAGCGACACCGCCACGCCGAGCGCCGCGACATAGACCGCGTATTTCGACACCGCCAGCGCCTGCAGCACGGGCCACCATCCCTGCCGGTAGCCGAAGGCCGAGACAACCACCATCTCGATGGCCACGAGGCCGAGAATCAGGCCGGCGATGCCGGGGCGGAAGACTCTGGTGTCAGACATGTGCAGGCTCCGTTTCAGGGGCAGGGTTCAGGCGCGGGTGCGTTTCCTCCATGGCGTACCACAGCCACAGCCCAGAGCCACCCATTGCGACTGCGACAAACACGAACCCCGCCTCCGGCGCGCCCGATGCATCGGCGATCAGCCCCATGGCCAGCGCGCCGACAGCGTAGCCCAGGTCGCGCCAGAAACGATAGACGCCCAGGGCCGAACCGCGCCAGGAGGGGTGGGCGATATCGCTCATCGCCGCGATCAGCGTGGGATAGAGCAATGCCATGCCCACGCCCGTCACCGCAGCCGCGGCGCCCCAGGCCGCGATCGCCCCGAGGAACGGGAAGGCCCCCACCCCCGCAGCGCAGAGGAAGAACCCGGCGACCGAGGGCCACTTGCGCCCGACCCGGTCGGACAGCGGCCCGGTCCACAGCTGGCTGGCCCCCCAGACAAGGCCGTAGATCCCGGTGACCCAGCCGATCTCGATCAGCGTGGCGCCGCGCGCGATCATGAAGACCGGCACCAGCACCCACATCAGCGCATCCACGAATTTCTCGACGCAGCCCGCCTGGGCCAGCGCCTGGAAGGTGCGGTTTCGCAGGGTGACGAGGGCAAAGACCTGCCCCGCCGAGGGCGCCTCGGGCGCGGCGGCATAGCGCGGGCGCGGGCCGGTCGCCTGCCCGGCCCTGTGGCGCGCGGCCTCGGCCCGGGCGAAGGGCAGCGTCTCGGTAAATGCCGTCAGCGCCGTGGCCAGCGCGATCAGGATCACGGCAAGGCCGAAGGCGAAAAGGCTCAGCCTCGGGTCAAAGAAACTGGCCAGGTAACCGGTGGCGAGCCCCGCCAGGGCGACGCCGCCATAGCCCGCGAATTCGTTGAACCCGGTGGCAAGCCCGCGCTGGTCGGCGCGCACGATGTCCATCTTGGCGGTCACCGTCATCGACCAGCAGAAGCCCTGGTTGACCCCCAGCAGGACGTTCGCGGCGACGATCCAGCCCCAGCTCGGCGCCCAGAGGATCAGGAAGGGGATCGGCAGCGCGACGATCCAGCCCCAGATCAGCACCCGGCGCCGGCCGGCCCGTTCCGAGATCCGCCCGGAAACGAAATTCATCGCCCCCTTCACCACCCCGAAACTGACCACGAAGGCGAAAAGCGCGGTCATCGAGCCCGCGGCCAAGCCGAATTCTTGCTCGGCCAGCGCCGGGATCACGGTGCGCTGCAGCCCGATGGTCAGCCCCACGAAGAACACCTGCAGAAGCTGCTGCAGGAAGGGGCGCAGGTTTTCGCGGATGCCGGGGGCGTAGGTCATTTCTTGCCTTGCGTCTCGCGGTTGATGGGATAGCCGCTCGCCGGGCCGCGCAGCGGCTGGACCAGCATCCGGTCGAGCCACAGATCGCGGCGGGTGCGGAACTGCTCGATCCCGATCGCCATCTCCTCATGGCCGTCCACGGGCTGGGCGCGGTAGGTGCCCAGCAGGCGGTCCCACCAGGGCAGGTTAAAACCGAAATTGCTGTTGGTCTCGGCCGGGATGACGGAATGGTGGACGCGGTGCATGTCGGGCGTCACCACGATCAGGCGCAGCACTCGGTCCATTCCCGCCGGCAGGCGGATGTTGGAATGGTTGAACATCGCGGTGGCGTTGAGCAGCACCTCGAAGATCAGCACCGCCACTGCCGGGGGGCCCAGCGCCGCCACCACCGCCAGCTTGATCCCCATCGACAGCAGGATCTCCAGCGGGTGAAAGCGCAGCCCCGTGGTCACGTCGAATTCCAGATCGGCGTGGTGCATCCGGTGCAGCCGCCACAGCGCCGGCACGGCGTGGAACATCACGTGCTGCAGATAGATCGCCAGATCGAGCGCCGCGATCGAGACCACGATGGCCAGCCAGCCGGGCGCGCCGATCACGTTGAACAGGCCCCAGCCCCGCTCCTCGGCCATCACCGCCAGCCCGACCGCGAGGATCGGGAAGGTCAGCCGCAGGATCACCGTGTCGACCACCACCAGCGCGACGTTGTTGGTCCAGCGGATCACGCGCGGGATTTCCCGCCGGCGCCTCGGCGCGGCCATCTCCCACACCGCCATCGCCACCAGCACGCCGAGGAAGACGGCGAGGCGAATCTGTGGCTCAAAGGTCAAAAGGGCGTCGGACATGGGCGTCTCGGGGTTGCAGGGCGCGGTAGATTCGCTATCATTCAATTACTCACTTGAATGTTTTAGGTTCCGAGGCCGCGACATGTCAACCAGCCCCAAGATGGCCCTTCTCGAGGAATACGCCCTGATCGCCCGCGCGCTGTCGTCGCCGCAGCGGCTCATGATCCTCGAACAGCTCGCGCAGGGAGAGCGCGGCGTCGACGCGCTGGCCGCCAAGGTCGGCCTGTCGGTCGCCAACTGCTCCCAGCACCTGCAGCAGCTGCGCCGCTCGGGCCTCGTGGTCAGCCGGCGCGACGGGAAATCGGTGATCTACCGGCTGAGCGACGACCGCGCGCTGGCCCTCATGGACCTGCTGCGCGAGGTGGCCGAACGCAACCTCGCCGAGGTGGAGCGCATCCTGCGCGGGCTGTCGAACGGCGCCGAGGCGCCCGAGCCGGTCAGCCGCGCGGAACTGGCCAAGCGGCTGGCCGACGGCTCGGCGACATTGCTGGATGTCCGCCCGCCGGATGAATTCGAAATGGGGCACATTCCCGGCGCGCTGAATGTCGAGCTGGCCGATCTGGACAGCACCCTCGACCGGCTGAACCCGAAAGGGACCGTCGTCGCCTATTGCCGCGGCCCCTACTGCATCTACGCCCACCAGGCCGTGGCGCGTCTGCGCAGCAAGGGGCTGGACGCGCGGCGCCTCGACGGCGGATTGCCCGAATGGCGCTCGGACGGGCGGGAGGTCAGCACCGCAACCTGATCGGGGGGCACGGGCCGACCCGGAGGGCGGCCCGCGCCGTCACATCCACACCCCGGCGAAAACCGTCGCCAGCCCGGCCAGGGCCATGCCCACCCGCAGCGGCCAGGCCCGCCGCCCGATCAGCCCGTAGGACAGCAGCGCCAGCCCCAGCCCGATCCGCCCGAAGGCGAACAGCGCCGCCCCCGGCGCCTCGGCCAGCGCGATCACGTCGGGGTTGGCCACCATCCCCAGCGGGATGACATAGAGCCCGACCCCCAGCGCCATCGCCGTGACCGCCACCTTCACCCAGTTCTCGCCGATCATGCCCGAAGCGATGAACACCGCGCCGCAGACCGGCGGCGTGATGGTGGACAGAAGCGCGAACCAGAACACGAAGAGATGCGCCTGAAGCGGGGCGAGGCCCAGCTCCATCAGCGCGGGGCCGGCCACCGAGACGCAGATCACATAGGCCGCCGTGGTCGGCACCTCCATCCCCAGCAGCAGGCAGGCCAGCGCGGTCAACAGCAGCGAGGGCCACAGCATCCCGCCCGAGCCCGACAGGATCAGCGAGGTGATCTTGACCCCCAGCCCGGTCACCCCCAGCACACCGATGATGATCGAGGCGCAGAGGATGATCGCCGCGATCATCGACACCTGCCGCGCCGCGCTCAGCAGCGCCGCGGCGATCCGCGCCCCCGCCCGCCGCGCGTCAAAGCGCAGCCCGCCATCGACCAGCAGCAGCAGCGCACCGGCGAGGATGGCCAGGCAGGCGGCGTATTGCGGCGTGTAGCCCGCGCCGAACATCGCCCCCATCAGCACCGAAAAGGGCACCAGGAAGAACAGCGAGGTCACGATCACGTCGCGCCGCGCCGGGCGGTCCTCGTCGCGCAGGCCGCGCAACTCGTAGCGCGTGGCATAGGCGTTGATGCCGACCCAGACGGCCCAGAAATACAGGATCGCCGGCAACAGCGCCGCGGCCATGATCCGGGTGTAGGGCGTGCCGGTCAGCTCGACCATGACAAAGGCCCCCGCGCCCATCAGCGG
>Ga0207799_100230_pt1 | contig 37950 bp, 36 predicted proteins | sample TtanPargueraPR_4_FD_187742 | JGI IMG/M metagenome (GOLD analysis project Ga0207799, IMG submission 187742) | Aerobic enrichment media microbial communities from Bioluminiscent Bay, La Parguera, Puerto Rico - Tt and M2 (SPAdes) | ecosystem: Environmental > Aquatic > Marine > Unclassified ...
ACCCCCGTCCTCGGGGGCGGCGGCGTCAGACGCCATCCCGGTATCCATCGTTCTACGCTTTCCTGCTGCGGAAGAAGAGGTTCGCCAGCCATCCTGCCATGACCGCGACGATGATGGCCAGCCCGCCGTACAGCGACGCATGGTCGAAGGCCAGGTCATACATCCCGGCCTCGAACCCGACCCGCGACAGGGTCAGCTGGGTTCGGGTCGTGTCGACGGCCCGCCCGTCCCGGACCAGGTGCACCGTGACCTCGTAAGGCCCCACCGCCGCGTTGGCCGGAAACCGGATATCGGTCCGGAACAGCCGCCCGCCGGGGAATACGACCTCTCCGGCCTCCCGCGGGAACAACCCGGCCGCCTGATTGTTGCGGATCAACGCCTTGCGGAACGCCTCGGCCTCGGCCGGGGCCACACCCTGCGGAGCGACCAGCCCCAAGTGCTCGACCCCGATGCCCGCCTCCGCCCGTGCCGCGGGAGTCAGGATATCGGGCAATGGCCGGCTGCCTGCGATGGCGTAGAACGCCGGAACCCCGTCGAAGACCATTGTCTCCCGGTTCAGCCAGATTCCCGCCACCCGGTCCTTGCGCCGTACCGCCTCCGCACGGCTCGGGCCGCGCACCTCGACGATCACGTCCCCCGCACCGTCCGCGGCACCGAACAGCACAACGTCGGCCCCGGCGAAGTCCACCGTCACCGCGACTTCGCGCGCCGACAAATCGATCGACAGATCCTGCGCCCCGGCGGGCGAGAGAGAGGCCAGGAGCAGGCCGAGGACGCCAGCGATCATCAGGGGAAAACGCATCAGTTGCCTCCCACCCAGACCGAGTACACATCGGCCGGCGTCAGGATCAGGTCGAGCCCCAGCTTGCCGCAGACCACCAGCACGATCAGCGCCAGCAGAACCCGCAACTGGTCGCCCGGCAGCTTCGCCCCGGCCCGCGCCCCGAACTGCGCCCCGATCACCGCCGCGACCAGCAACAGCAGGGCCAGCACGATGTCCACCGTCTGGTTCTGCACCGCCTGCAGGAAGGTCACGTTGGCCATCACGAAGATGATCTGGAACAACGAGGTGCCGATCACCACCGTCGTCGGCATGCCCAGCAGGTAGATCATCGCCGGCACCATGATGAACCCGCCGCCCACACCCATGATCGCCCCCAGCACGCCGACCATGAACCCGATCACCACCGGCGGCAGCACGCTGATGTACAGCCGTGACCGGCGGAACCGCGTCTTGAACGGCAGCCCGTGGATCCAAAGGTGCATGTGCTGCTTGCGCCGGACATGCCGTTTCGTGCGGATCAGCGCCCGAACGCTCTCGACGAACATCAGGCCGCCGATGATCCCCAGGAACACCACGTAGGACAGCGTGATCGCCACGTCGATCTGGCCGATCCCCCGCAGGAAACCGAACAGCCACACCCCGAAGGCCGACCCGGCGATACCGCCGACCAGCAGGATCAGGCCCATCTTCAAATCCACGTTGCCGCGCCGCCAATGGGCCAGCACCCCGGACACCGACGCCGCGACGATCTGGTTCGACCCGGTCGCCACGGCGATCGCCGGAGGGATGCCGATGAACATCAGCAGCGGCGTCATCAGGAAACCGCCCCCCACCCCGAACACCCCGGAAAGGAAACCGACGCCGCCGCCCATGCCGAGGATCACGAAAACGTTCACCGACATCTCGGCGATCGGAAGGTAAAGGTGCATCGGGGAGGCTCTGTCGTGGTCTTGTGAAAGGAACGGGGGCGGGAGAGAAACGGGAAAGCGGGGCGGAATTATGGTCTTCGTTCGTGAACAATGGATGAAGGCGCCGTTTGCGGTGCGGAAGAACGGCCGCAGCACTGCTTGAACTTCTTGCCGCTGCCGCACGGGCACGGATCGTTGCGGCCGGTCCTTCGGGTGTTCTGGGGCTCGGAAGCCGTCAGCATGATTTCCTCGGCCGGGCGACCCCGGCGGACGAGTTCCGCCATGCGTTGCAGTTGCGGCCCGGCATGGCGGAAAAACCGCAGGTACGACTCGCAGAAATAGTTGAGCCCCGGCTCGCCGTCTTCCGTGCTCAGGAACCGGTGCTTCGGGCAGCCGCCGTTGCAGGCGAACCGGAACTCGCACGCCCGGCATTGGCGCGGTAGGGCGTCGCGCTTGTCGGCGCCGAACTTCCGCTGCGCCGGAGCCCCGGCCAACTCCGCCAGCGGTGTTTCCATGATGTTGCCGAGCCGGTATTCCGGGTAGACGTAGTGGTCGCAGGAGAACAGATCGCCGTTGTGCTCCATCGCCAAGCCCTGGCCGCAGGTCTCCGAGAACCAGCACAGCCCCGCCGCCTCGCCCATCCACATGCCGAGTTGCACGTCGAAGAACTGCACGAAGACCTTGCCGACGTCCTCCTTGATCCAGCAATCGAAGACCCGGTTGAGGAAGCTCCCGTAATCCTTCGGCAGGACGCTCCACGGCGTCACCCGGTAGGCCGCCCCTTCTCCGTCGCTCTGCGGCGCGCCGGCCAGGTCGTCTCCGGCCGAACGCTCGACCAGGGGGATGAACTGGATGAAGTCGAACCCCGCGTCCCTCAGGAACCGGTAGACCTCGCGCGGCTTGCGTGCGTTGCGGCGGTGCACCACGGTCAAGGCGTTGGTCTCCACGCCGTGGCGGCGCAGCACGTCGAGACCGGCCATCACCTTATCGAAGGTCGGCCGTTCGGCCCGGTCGACCCGGTAGCGGTCATGCAGATCGCGCGGCCCGTCGACGCTGAGTCCGATCAGGAAACCGTTCTCCTTGAAGAACGCGCCCCATTCGTCGTCCAACAGGGTCCCGTTGGTCTGCAGGGCGTTGCGGATCCTCCGGCCGGGAGGGCAGTAACTCGCCTGCAACTCGACGACATGGCGGAAGAACTCCACTCCGAGCAGCGTCGGTTCGCCGCCCTGCCAGGAAAACCAGATCTCCGGCGCACCGGTCTCCGCCTGCGCCGCGATGTAGTCGCGCACGTAGCGCTCCAGCACCTCGTCCGGCATGCGGAACTTCTTGGTCTCCGGATACAGACGCTCCTTCTCCAGGTAATAGCAGTACTTGCAGTCCAGATTGCATCTGGGACCGTTCGGTTTGACCATCACCTGGAAGGGCCAGGGGCCGGAAGATTGCGTCATCGGGAGATCGGTCCGCGCCGGGGGCCGGCGTTACCGCCCGCTTCCCCGCATGTAACGGCGCTCCGGGTGATACTTCATCCGCTGGCTCCATTTGACGTAGGACGGGAAAAGACCGGTCAGCGCCTTTTCCAAGGCTTCGGCGATTCGGGAAAGATGGGAATGGGAATTTAACACAGTCATCACGAGGCATCCCCGGCCTCCACGTCGGCCCCCATGCGGCGGCGAAGACGTGAAGCCCAGATCAAGGACAGGACGGAAAGGACGATAAAGGTCACCGCGATCGGCTTGGTGAACAGCGGCATCAGGGAATCCTCGGCCGCCAGCATCTTGCGGAAATTGGCCTCGACCAGCGGGCCGAGCACGATCCCCAGCACCATCGGCGGCAAGGGGTAGCGAAAACGTTCCAGAACGTAACCGATCAGCCCGAAGCACATCATCACGCCGACGTCGAAGACCCGGTTGTTCAGCGAATACACACCGACGATGCAAAGCGCGATCAGCACCGGCTGCAGATAGTAGCGCGGGATGTAGATGACCTTGACCAGCATGCGCACGGACAGGAACAGCACCAGCATCATGATGAAGCTGCTGAAGAACAGCGAGAAATAGATGCCGTACAGGACCTCGGGGTTGTTCAGGAAAAGCTGCGGCCCCGGCTGCAGGCCATGGATCATCAGGCCCCCGAGCAGCACCGCCGACGTGGGATCGCCGGGAATGCCCAAGGTCAGCGCGATGATCAACCCGCCGCCGATGGTCGCGTTGTTGGCGGTCTCCGAGGCGATCACCCCTTCCACCGCGCCGGTACCGAAGCGCTCGGGATGCTTCGAGGCGTTACGCGCCTGGGCATAGGCGATCAGCGCGGCGGGCCCGCCGCCCATGGCCGGCATCACGCCAACCCAGGTGCCGATCAGCCCGGAGCGCACATAATTGAAGGCGTTCCGGCCGATTTCCCGCAACCCCGGCAGGATGCCCTGCATTTCGGAAACCGGCTGCGGCATCTTTTCGGTCTGTATGGCCGAATCCTTCATCATCTGGGAGACGGCGAACATGCCGATCAGCGCGGGCAGCAGACCGATCCCGCCCTCCATCGAGGGGATTCCGAAATCGAATCGCGGCAAACCGTCGACCGGGGTCAGGCCGATGCAGGCGACCAGCATGCCCAGAACGGCGGTGACGATGCCGCGCGTCGCCGAGGATCCGGCCACCGCCGCCACGGCGGTCATGGCGAAAATGCAGACGGCCGTATATTCGGCGAAATGGAACTTGAGGGCGAAGGCGGCGAGGATCGGCGCGAAGGTCACCAGGCAGACGGCGCTGATGATGGTCCCGGCGAAGTTGGCCACGATGGCGTTGCCGATGGCCTGCCCGGCCTTGCCTTTCCGGGCCATCGGGAAGCCGTCCAGCAGCGTCGCCATGGAGGCGGGGGTTCCGGGCATCCGGATCAGGATCGCCGTCACGAACCCGCCGGACATGCCGCCGACATAGACGGCGATCAGCAGGCTCAACCCGGCTTCGGGCGGCATGGTGAAAGTCACCGGAATGAGCAACGCGACGGCCAGGGTCGGGCCCAGGCCGGGCACGATGCCGACAAGCAGGCCGCCGACCACGCCGAGAACCAGGAAGACGAGGTTCCAGGGCTGAAGGACGCTGTCCAGGGCGGAAAGAATGATATGCGGATCGATCGACATGACCGGCTACTCCAGAATCCCGCGAGGCAAATAGATGTTCATGCCGAACTCGAATATGAGATAGATCACAGCCGTTCCGGCGATCCCCAGGCAGGCGGCCGTCAGCAGCGCCTTCCCCGAAAAGGGCCGAAGCCAGAGGCTGTAAAGAAGGATGGCGATGGGCGTCAGGATGAAGAAACCGAGCGGGTCGAGCAGCAGCACATAGGCCATGCCGCCGATGAACGGCACGAAGGCCCGCCGGGTGAACGCCTCCATCGGTTGGCCGCCGGCATTTCCCGCCACGATATGCCAGACCGAAACGACGGCGAGGACGCCCAGCAGCACCCGTGGCCAGAACGCCATGCCGACGGGATCCCAATCGAAGGTCCGGAAGAAGAAGGTCTCGTAAAACAGTCCCGCGCAGACCACCAGGAAGAAGATTCCGACCCAGCGGTCGAATTTCACGACCCCCGGTTTGGCTGTCTCCGCGGCGGCGCCGTCATTGGCCATGGTTCGGTGAGGTTCGGTCATTCTCGACCTCAAGAGGGCAAAGCTTCAAGAAAGGGTGGGAAGCGTCCTTTGTAGGACGCTTCCCAAGGCGAGTTACAGGGGGACTATTATTATTGGAAACCGAGTTCCTTGCCCAACTGCATGGTCGAGGCGTGCTCCTTGGCGATCAGGTCGGCGAATTCCTTGGCCGGTAGGTAGTTCCAGTCGAACTTGATCTTGGCCATCTGCTGACGGAATTCGGTGTCGCCACCGAGGTCCTTGACGGCATCGGAGATCTTGTCGACGACCGCCTGCGGCGTGCCCTTGGGCGCGCCGAATCCGTAGAACAGGCCGGCGGTGATGTCGAAGCCCTGCTCCTTGGCCGTCGGCACGTCCGGCAGGAAGCTCAGGCGCTTGTCGCTCAGCACCGCGAGGATGCGAAGTTGCCCGGACGCATGCTGCGCCGCCACGCCGGACACCGGTTCGATCAGCGCATCCACATGGCCGCCGAGCACCGCCGCCTTCTTCTGGGCGCCGCCACCGGCATTGACCAGCTTCAGGTCCGCGCCGAGGGCGTTTTCGACCTGCTTGGCGACGAACTGCGCCGGGGTGCCGACGCCCATGGCGAGGCCGACCTGGCCGGGATGTTCGAGCGCCGCCTTGAAGTAGTCTTGAAGGGATTTGTAGGGGCCGTCACCCTTCGCGGTGACCGTCAACGCAACGAACCCGATATTGGCGACCGGGACGAAATCGTTGACGCCGACGTTGGCCGATTTGGTCGCTTCCTTCACCATCATGGCGTTGGTCAGCTGGGTAATGGTGTAGCCGTCCGGCCGGGCCTTCGAAGCCTGGGTCCACCCGATGGAGCCGCCGGCCCCGGCGACGTTCACCACCGGGATCTTCTCGCCAAGATACTTTTCGAGGTACATCGCGGTGGGCCGCATGATGGAGTCCGAGCCGCCGCCCGGCGCGTAGGGGATGATCAGCCTGACCGGCTTCGACGGATAGTCCGCCGCCTTGGCCGGGGCCGCCAGGGCCAGACCGGCGGCAATGAGAGGCAGAGCGAAAAAGCCAAGTTTTTTCATGAAACTACTCCCGTTGGTGTTCTTTATCTGTGTTAAGCCTCGGCGACTCCCGGGACGAAGGAATGCCGCCGTGGCGTTCATTACGCGGCCGTTCCGGGGACCGAAATTCCCTCCGGCACCGGCAGGCCCAGTCGGCGGAAGACCGCACCCGGCGCGTCGAGCTTGCGCATGAGGTCGGACATCAACCCGACCAACCGCTTCTCGGCGGCCTCGTCGGTAATGGGATGCTCCTGGCCGGGATCGCTGGCGAGGTCGTAAAGGACGTTCCGCGCATCCTCGATCGTCGCGCCCTTCAGCAGGCCGTCCTTGGCCCCCATGCGCGACGGAATGCGCATCACCCGCGCCCCCTTGGTGAAATCGAACGGACCGGCGAAATCCATGCCGTCGAACTCGTGGACGCCGAACCGCGAGCGCAGATGCGTCGGCATCAGCGTGTGCTCGTAGACCGGGGCCGCCATGTCCTGGGGATACCGGAAATAGGTGTAGCGGCCGTCGGTGACATTCACCGCCGCGCCGAACATGCCGTAGATGCAGGCTTCGCGGACCGGCTTGTCCTCCTCGAGGATGTCGAGGAGCGAATATCCCTGGACATCGGCCGGTACCTCGGCGCCATAGAGGCCCAACAGCGTCGGCATGATGTCGGTCGCCTGGGTCAACGCCGAGCGGCTCTCGCCGCCATGATCCGCGAAGTCAGGGTGATAGACGATCAGAGGGGTGTTGCAGATCTCGTTGAAGAACGGCATGCGATTCTTGCCGAACCAGTCGTGCTCGCCGATCAGGAAGCCGTGATCCGACGTCATGATGATCGCGGTGTCCTTCCACATGTCGTGCTCGTCGAAATAATCGAGCAGACGGCCGACATACTCGTCGCACATGGCCACGAGGGCGGCGTAGTTGGCCCGCATCTCGGCGACTTCCTCGGGAGATTCGTCGCTCAGCCGGTCGTAACGCGGGCAGTCGAGAATCGGCCCCTCGTATCCGGTCGGATAGTCCTTGCGGAACCGCTCCGGCGCGGTGAAGGGCTCGTGCGGATCGTAGCATTCGAGCTGCAGCAGCCAATTGTCCGACTCCCGGTTCAGGTCCAGGAAGTCGAAGGCGTGCTTGAAGTTCCGCGCGATGGGATAATCCTCTTCCTCGCGAATGAACTCGCGGTTCGTATAGTTGATCAGCTTGGAATTCTCGTTGCGGTCCGGATCGACCTGCATCGGGTGGTACGTTTCCCGCCAGCGGTCGATGGGAAGGTCGACCAGCGGCTTCCACCGGTCCTTCTCCTGCCCACGCACGAAGTCGTAGGACGAGAAGCGCTGGTTGTAGCAGACCCCGCCGTCCTCGAAGTAATGGTAGTGGTCGGTGACCATATGGGTATAGACGCCATGGGCGCCGAGGATCGTGGCGTAGGAGTCGTCGAACGGTTCCAGCGGCCCCCAACTGCGGTGCAGGAAATTGAGCCGGCCGGTCTGCATGTCGCGGCGGGCCGGCATGCACGGCATGCTGCCCACATAGTGGCTGTCGAACCGCACGCCGCGCGCGGCGAGCCGGTTGAAGTTCGGCGTTTTCACGGCCGTGCCGCCATAGCATTCGAGGGCATGGCGGGCGAGCGAATCAAAAAGGAGAAAGACGGTCTTCATTGTGGCGATGCGCCTCCGTAGCAACCCGGTTGGCCCTGCCGCCGCTTCTTATTGAGCCAAATCGGCCTGACCAATTACGGATTGTAGGACCAATTATCGCAAAAGCGCAACCCTGAAACCTGTTTTTTGGTCCGATTATCAGACCAATTGATTTTGGGGCATGACCTAAGAGATAATGGATCGGTTGTTTTTCCTGGGGTTGGAGACCAAACACATGCACGTCCGGGCCGTAGACACCACGCGCCTCTATCAGCAGGTTGCCCATCAGATCGAGGAACTGATCCGTGGCGGCGTCTTCGAGGCCGAAACGCGCCTGCCGCCGGAACGCGTCCTGATCAAGCAGCTCGGGGTCAGCCGCTCGGTCCTGCGCGAAGCGCTGATCGTGCTCGAACTTCAGGGATTGGTCGAGATCAAGGTCGGGGCCGGCACCTATGTGAAGAAACCGGCCGAGAAGGCGGCCGCCGAAACCGGCGGCCTGAATTTCGACCATGTCGGCCCGTTCGAACTGCTCGCCGCGCGTCGCCTCGTCGAGGGCGAGGCCGCCAAGCTGGCCGCAACCACCGCCACGGCCGAGGACATCGCCAAGATCGAAGCCGCCTACCGTCAGATCGAGGAGGACATCGAGCCCTATATGATGCGGCACACGGCGGACCGCAGCTTCCATACGGCGATCGCCGAGGCAACTCGGAACCCCGCCCTGATCACCATCATCGCCGCGTTCTGGAGCCGTTATCGGCAGTTGATCATCGAACAGGCCAGCGAGCGGGCGCGGCGCCCGGAAAACCGGGAAGCGGCAATCGCCGACCACCGCGCCATCTTCCTGTGCATCAAGAACCGCGACGGCAACGGCGCGCGGGCGGCCATCCAGGCCCACCTCGACCGGGTCGGGTGGTTCTTCTCGCCGTTCGACAACGAAGGGCCCTCGTCCACCGAGGACTGAGGGCCGCCTCGTTCTTTCCCGCGCTCCTCAGGCGTTCACCTTGGAGACTTTGTGAGAGACGCAGAGCTTGTCGACGGCGTCCCAATCGACCTCGACGCCAAGGCCCGGGCCTTCCGGAACCACCGCCATGCCGTCCGCGTCGATCGGCAGCTTGCCCAGGAGCGGGAACTGGAACGCCTCCTCCGGGACGAACAGCTCGAAGTACTCGCAGTTCGAGATCGCGCACGACACATGCAAATTGGCGATGTCCATCAGCGCCATCGTCGTCGTATGGATCTCGCAGTTCATCCCGAACGCCTCGGCCAGACGCGCGATCTTCATCGTGCCGGTCACGCCCGCCTTCCACGACACGTCGGCCCGGACGATGTCCGCCGCCTTCTGGGAAATCGCCTGGGCCACCCCCCAATGGCAACCCCGCGTCGTCTCCGTCGCCGCGACCGCGATGTCGAGCGCCGCGCAAAGCTGGCTGTACTTCGCCAGTTCGAAGTCGCGGAACGGTTCCTCGAACCAGACATAGTTCGCCGCCTCGAGGCCCCGGCCGACCCGGATCGCCTGGTCCACCGTGTAGTCCGCCACCGGATCGGAGAACAGAAGATAGTCGGGGCCCACCGCGTCGCGCAGCGCCTGATGGGTCTCGATATCCGCCCGCCACGGACCGGGCGAGTGGACCTTGTAGCCGGGGAGGCCCCGCTTCTGATAGGCCAGCGCCTCGGTCACGTAGTCGTCCAGCGTCTCGTGGAACAGGCCGCTGGCGTAGGCCGGGAGCTTGTTGCGGAACCCGCCGAGGTACTTGTAAAGCGGCAGGTCCGCCGCCCGCGCCGCGATGTCCCACAACGCCACGTCCAGCGGTCCCGGAAGATACACCGGGAAGAACGTCAGGTGACGGTCGACCGTCCACAGCTCTTGCCAGATCCGCTCGCGCTCACCCAGCGCGTCCCGGCCCAGCGCGACCGGCGCGATCGTCTCGTGCAGGTACGCCTCCGTCACCTTCGACGAGCGCGCCGCCAGGGCCGATGCGTAGCCCGATACGCCGGCGTCCGTGTCCACCCGCATCACCACGACATCCCAGGGCATGTTGGCGCCCGCCCGGTTCTCCGGGAAAAGCGACAGATCCCGCTTGCAGCTCCACGTTTCTATCGACGTAATTTTCATTGGGCGGACTCCTGGAAATAGCGGATGGCGTTGTCGAAACAGATATCCTCGACCATCTGTCCGAGCAGCGCCTCGTCATTGGGGATTTCACCGTCGCGCACGCCATGGCCGAGGAACTGGCAGAGGATGCGGCGGAAATATTCGTGACGGGTGTAGGACAGGAAGCTGCGGCTGTCGGTCAGCATGCCGACGAAACGGCTCAGCAGGCCGAAGTTGGCGAGCTGGGTCATCTGCCGCAGCATGCCGTCCTTCTGGTCGTTGAACCACCAGCCGGAACCGAACTGGATCTTCCCGACGATCTTCCCGTCCTGGAAGTTGCCGCACATGGCGGCGATCATTTCGTTGTCGCTCGGGTTGAGGCAGTAGAGGATGGTGCGCGGCAGCTGGTCGGTGCGCTCGAGCGCGTCCATCAGCTTGCCGAGCGCCGCGGCGACCGGCTGGTCGTGGATGGAATCGAAGCCGCAGGCCTCGCCGACAGCCCGGACCTGACGCGTATTGACGCTGCGGAAGGCGCCGATGTGGTACTGCTGCGCCCACTCCCGGCGATGGTACTCCCGGCCGAGGAACACGAGGACCGCCGTCCGGTAGGCGGCGAACTCCCCGTCCGACGGCACCACGCCGGTGCGGCGGGCCTTCAGGATCCGATTCAACTCGGATTCCTTGGCCTCCGCATAGGTGACGACGTCGAGGGCATGATCGGAGATGGAGCACCCGCGGGCGGCGAAATGGTCCAACCGCTGGATCAGGGCTTCATAGAGCGTCTCCATCGAGGTGATTTCGACACCCGACGCCCGTTCCATCTTCTCGAGATAGTCGACGAAATCCGGATGCTGGATGTCGCAGATCCTGTCCGGCCGGAAGCACGGCACCACGCGGGCCTTGAAGCGGCCGTCCTTCATCGCCGCCGCCTGCGGTTCGAGATCGTCGATGGGGTCGTCCACGGTGACGGCGGTGTGGACGTTCATCTGGTCCATGATGCCGCGGGCCGAGAACTCCGGCTTGGCGAGCAGCTCGAGCCCGCGGTTCCAGACGTCGTCGGCGGTCTTCTCGGACAACAGCACATCGGAGATACCGAAGGGCCGGCGCAGTTCGAGGTGGGTCCAATGATACAGCGGGTTGCCGATGGTGGCCGGAACGGTCCGGGCCCAGGCGTCGAACTTCTCGCGCGGGGACGCGTCGCCGGTGCAATACGCCTCGGCGACGCCGTTGGCCCGCATCGCCCGCCATTTGTAGTGATCCCCCTTCAGCCAGATTTCCCAGAGATCCTTGAACTGATGGTTCTCAGCGATCTCCTGGGGAGGCAGATGGCAGTGATAGTCGAATATCGGCTTATTCTCCGCGTATTCGTGGAACAGAACACGCGACATTTCCGTATCGAGCAGAAAATCGTCATGGATGAAATCAGGCAATGTAAGCTCCTTCGCCAGCCGGACAGGCCGGGAAACCGCGCATTCCGAGCCACGGTCCCCCGCACGGTCCGGCCGATCGTTGCGTCTTGGTGCATATCCTGGAAGGGAGAAAGGGTTCGCCCCTCCCGACTATCGGCTTCGTCCTAGGGCATGTTGGCGCCGGCCTACGGTTCCGGGAAAAGCGGCAGACCGGACTAACAGCGCTACGTTCCGAGTGTGATGGTGACCTTCATGATTTCTTGCGTCCTCGGTTGAAAGCTATTCGCGCGCGCCGGCGCCCCCTCCGGCGACAACGGTTCAGATGAACATGTCCTTGCGCTTGGCGAAGATCTCCTCGCGGAAGTCCTCGAGAACCCTCAGATGCGCCCTCAGGCATTCGACGGCGCGGGCCTCGTCCTTCGCACGCACGGCGTCGAAAATCTCACGGTGATAGACGACGGCCTCGTCATCGAGACGGGCCACTTGGAGTTCCGCGTACCGGACGCGGTTCAAATGGGCCCGGATTTCGCAGACGATATTGAACAGGGTCATATTGCCGGCGAACCGCATGAAGGCGCGGTGATACTCCTCGTCGAGACGGGTAAAGGCGGCATCGTCCCCCGCCGCGACCGCCTTGACCTGATTGGCGATGATCTCCTCGATTTCGGCGGCGGCCGCGCGGCAATCGGGATCGTCCTCGTCCCATTTCCGGACGGAGAGGATCATCGACGTCACCTCGAGGCTTTCGCGGACCACCTGCGACTCGCGTACTTTTTCCTTCGATATGAAGGACACCCGGGCGCCGCGCTGCGGCAACACCTCGAGCAAGTCGTCCTTGGCGAGGCGGAAGAAGGCCTGGCGCACGGGGGTCCGGCTGACGCCGAACTCCGCGGCGACCTCGTTCTCGAAGATCATCAGTCCCGGCGGATATTCGAGCGAGACGATGCGGGCATGGAGTTCATCGTAGATCACGCTCTCGAGCGTGCGCCTCTCCCCGACCAGTTCCTCGGCTCTGCCCCGTCGCGTCATCCCGCTTCTCCCTTAGCCGTTGGCATGGTCCCATGCCATTCTAGCGGCTTCCGCCCGAGAAGGAATGCCTCAACACCTCCGGTTCAAGCCGGACACGGTCAAGCGCGGCGCGGTCGAAGACGATGCCGTGGCCCGGCCGCTCCGGCGGACGGCCGACCGCACCTTCGACGACGATCGGCTCCTCGAGCAGGCCGAGTTCGGTGAAGCTGCCGCCGATGACGTTCTCCAACATAAAGGCGTTGGGAACGCCGCAGAGCATGTGAAGCGACAGTTCCATCATGTAGTGGGGCGCCACCGGCCGGCCGAAGGACTGGGCAAGGTGTGCGATCCTCAGCCATTCGGTAAGCCCTCCGACAAAGGCCACGTCGGCCTGGACGATATCGACGGCGTCGGCGCGCAGGTATTCGAGGAACTGGGCGCGTGAATGCAGGCTCTCGCCGAGCGCGATGGGCGTGCGTATGGTCCGTTTGAGCGCGGCGTGGGCATCGACATCGTCGAAAAGCATGGGCTCCTCGATCCAGCCGAGGCCCAGACCGTCGAGCAGGCTCGCTTTGACTCGGGCCTCGCTTGCGGTCCACTTCTGATTGAGGTCGACGAAAAGCTGGGAACCCGCCCCGAGCCGTTCGCGCACCCGGACGATGCGCTCGATGTCCTCCTCGATGTCGGGACGGCCGATCTTGAACTTCACCGCGCGGTAGCCCTGGGCGATGTAGTCGTCGACACGGCGGAGAAGGTCGTCGACGGTGTCCCCCGCGGCGAGGTTGATCTCGGAAATATAGGCGGGAATCTCCGGACGGGCGCCGCCGAAAAGCCGCCACAGCGGCTGGCCATGGATCTTGCCGATAAGGTCCCAGACGGCCACGTCGATCGCCGCGATCGCCAGCGAATTGACGCCGAGACCGAGGCGCCGCGACTGGCGCTGCAGCTTCTGCCAAATGCGCTCGTAATCGAGCGGATCCATGCCGATCACCAGCGCCGCGAGATAGTCCTCGGCCAGGGCGGCGATGGCGGAGCCGCCGATGTCGACCGTGTAGGTGAACCCCGTCCCGACGAGACCACCATCAGTCACCAGTTCGACCACGACGAACTCGAGGCCCTGGACCTTGTTGGTGGCATCTTCCCACGGCACGCTCGGCGGGAGCCGGTGGGCCGACGTCTTCACTTCCACGATCCTCATCGCACTTCGCCTTTAGCCTTTCATCTAGATGAGCTGACACGCCACCAATAGCTTATTGAACACTTGGATACAAGTGTGTAACATGCGGCCTGTGCGGTGTTAGAGAGGATCGCGCGGCTTTCGCCGAGACGCTCGGATATCGAAGTTCCTGCCGACAAGAGGCCCGGACTTCAGCCCCCCCGAGGGATCTCGACGATAGCAGATTAAAAAAAGATATGTCTAACAGGTTAACAGGTCGGAGACGTCATGTTCGAACCGTCCCACAACCGGATCTTCACCCCTCTGCCCCTCCAGGGCGGAGACACCGGCACTGGCGTTTCGTCGTGAAATCTGGAAACGGGAATTCAAAAGAAGGGCGTCGGGTTGCCGCAACCGTCAAACGGCAAAGCGGGCGGCGCCACTCGAGGTTTACGGTCTCGACCTTTCCTCGGCGCGACGACCTCCATGACATCCACCGTTTCATCTCGTTCACAAAAAGCGTGGATGGCTTACAGCAATTAGGGAGTGATCAATGAGAAAGACTTTTACATCCGCCGCAGCGTTACTCTTCGCCGGCTTGCTCGTCGCGGGGAGCACTGGGAGTGCGTCCGCGAAGCCTATGGTGCTGAAGTACGGCGAACTCAACCCGGATTCCCATCCGATGACCGTGGTCGCCAAGGAATTCGCGCGGTTGGTCAAGGAGAAGAGCAACGGCGAGATCGTCGTCGACGTTTACGCCTCGAGTCAGCTTGGCGACGAGCGCACCGAACTCCAGGGACTGCAGATGGGTGCGATCGACATGATGCGCGCCAATGCCGTCAGTCTCGGGGATTTCGGCGCCAAGAAGTCGAACCTCTTCTCGCTTCCCTACCTGTTCCGCGACCGTGATCACCTCTGGAACGTCCTGAACGGCCCGATCGGCAAGGAGATCCGGGACGACGTCGAAAGTTCGGGCACCGGCATGGTCGCCGTCGCCTACATGGAGGAGGGTCAGCGCAACTTCTTCTTCCGCGATGCCCCCGTCTCCGATCTCGCCGGCATGAAGGGCAAGAAAATCCGCGTCCCGCAGACGCAGATCCTCATCGATACGGTCAAGTCCTTCGGCGCCTCGCCGACCCCGATCTCCTACTCGGAACTCTATTCTGCCCTGCAGACCGGTGTCGTCGACGGCGCGGAAAACCCGCCGACCGGCTATCTCGCCAACCATTTCTTCGAGGTCGCCAAGTACTACATGGTCGACGGCCATACCTACAGCCCCAGCATCATGGTGATGTCCGGGGTGACGTGGAACAAGATGACGGACGCGCAGCATGCGATCATCGAGGCCGCGGCCCGCGAAACCGAAGCCTTCAACAAGAAGCTTGCCGCCGACGCCGACGCGAAAGCCTACGCCGAGTTGAAGGAGCACGGCGCCGAGATCATCACCGTCACCGACTTGGCCGATTGGCCGAAGGCGGTCGACCCGGTCTACAAGAAGTATGGCGCGGAATTCACCGACACCATTCAGAAAATTCTCGACACTGAATAAGAGGTACGGCATCGGCGGGACCGTCGGCTCTTTCGACTGAAAGGCCGGCGGTCCTCGTCCGGTGTTCCGGCATATCTCGTCACCAGGAAAGCAAGGGCGGCGCTCACCCATGACTCTTCTTCCCGTAACCCGACCCATCTATCTGGCGGTACGCTACCTCTGCAACGTACTGCTGGCATTCCAGGTCGTTCTCATTTGTTACGTCGTTTTCGCGCGTTTCGTATTGAACAATTCTCCCTCCTGGGGCGAGGAACTTTCACTCACCATCATGGTGTGGTTCTGCCTGCTCAGCCCGGCCGAGGCGCTTCACGAGAACCGGCATCTCGCGATCTCGCTGCTGCAATACTTTTTGCCCGGCCCGGCCATTCGCATCATCGACGCGATCAATCATGCCCTCATCCTGGTCTTCGCCAGTTTCATGATCGTCTCGGGAGCCGGGCTCGCCGAACTGACCCTGCGCAACATCATGCCGGGCATGGGGGTTTCCGCGTCGTATCTCTACGCTGCGGTTCCGGTATCCGGCGTTCTTCTCGCCCTGGCGTCGATCGACCGGATCATCGAAATCCTCTCGATCCCCGGCCGCCAATATCTCGAACTTGGTTGCAAGGAATAGCCCACCATGGAGATCCTCACCGACGTTCCAGCGACGATTCTCCTAATCGGGTCGTTCCTTCTGCTGATCTTGCTGCGCCTGCCGATCGTCTTCGCCATCGGCATCTCGACCATCGCCACCACCTACTACCTCGGCCTGCCGTTGCAGATGGTGGCGCAGAACATGGTCAAGGGCCTCAACGTCTTCGTGCTGCTCGCCGTGCCCTTTTTCGTGCTCGCCGGGGACATCATGGCGGCCGGCGGCATCGCCGATAAACTGGTCAACTTCGCCAATGCGCTGGTCGGCTGGATGCGTGGCGGCCTGGCGATGGTCAACATCCTGGCCTCGATGTTCTTCGGCGGCATCTCCGGATCCTCGGCGGCGGACACGACCGCCATCGGCAGCATGCTCATCCCGATGATGAAAAAGAAAGGGTATGAAGAGGGCTTCTCCACGGCGGTGACCATCACCGGATCGGTGCAGGGCATTCTCGTCCCGCCGAGCCACAACATGGTCATCTACGCGCTCTCGGCCGGAGGCGTGTCGATCGGCGCCTTGTTCCTCGCCGGCATGGTTCCGGGCGTCATGCTTGGCCTTGCCCTGATGATTTACAGCTACATCGTCTCGCGGGTGAAAAACTACCCGACCGGCGACAAATTCAATCTCAAGAACCTGCTCAAATGTTCCTGGAGCGCGACGCTCGGGCTCGGCACGGTGTTCATCGTCGTGGTCGGCGTGATCGCAGGTATCTTCACGGCGACCGAGTCGGCCGCGGTTGCGACCGCTTACGCCTTCCTGATCACCTTCTTCGTCTACCGACAGATCCCGCTTTCCGAAATGGGGCCGATTCTGACCCGCTCGATGAAGACGCTCGGCATCGTCATGATCCTCATCGGCACCTCGACGGCTTTCGGCTGGCTGCTCGCCTATCTGAAGGTTCCGGCGCTGATCGCCGAGGCCATCTTCTCGGTCTCCTCCAACCACATCGTGATCATGCTGATCATCAACGTGTTCCTGCTGTTCATGGGCATGCTGATGGACATGTCGTCGCTGATCCTCATCTGCACGCCGATCCTGTTGCCCATCGCCAAGCAGATCGGCATCGATCCGGTGCATTTCGGCGTCATCATGGTGCTCAATCTCGGCATCGGCCTGCTGACGCCGCCGGTCGGCAGCACGCTCTTCCTCGGCAGCGCCATATCCGGCGTGAGTATCGAGAAGATCGCCAAGTCGTCCCTGCCCTTCCTTGCCGTAATGCTCGTCATGCTGATGATCATCACCTTCATTCCGGAAGTGTCGATGACCATGCCGAGGCTCCTGATGGATTGAGTGCATCCGGTTGAAGCCGGCGCTGCCAGGTTGGGAGCGCCGGCTTCAACTCCGCCTCGTCCCCCGCCTCTCATGGCCCCTCCCAATGCCGAACGAAATATCGCGCGCATAAACCTCGAACGAATCATTTATTTGTATAAAAAATGAATGCCTCTGTTCTGCTTTTTCGAGGTAGATCAACTAAAAAGGATGCCGCTTAAACTTTAAAGGCCCCGTCAAAAAAAGGAAAACGGCGGCCAATATGCTGTGTACCCAACGATAGCGACGCAACTTGAGTTGGGAGACGGCCGTGCTCGAAGCCGCAAACCTCGTCGAAACGAAACAGGGCAACCGGGTGGCGGACAGCCTGCTCGGACGCTTTGGAACGGTTCACGGCATCGGCGCCTCGGCCTGCCGCCCCCGGCATCCCGGAGAGGGATCGCCGGCATGAACCTCGAAGTTCCCCGCTCGACGCCTTGCGCTCCAAAGAAACTCTCCCCGGAACCGGCCGTCCATCCGGCGGCCACCCTCCGGGATACCCGGCTTGGCGCCTGGACGGAAATCGGCGCGCGCGTCAGCGTGGCGGAAACCGAGGTCGGCGACTATTCGTACATCTGTCATGATTCCGACGTGATCTACTGCACCATCGGCCGGTTCTGCTCGATCGCCGCCCATACACGGATCAATCCGGGCAATCATCCGCTCGACCGCGCCGCCCTGCACCACTTCACCTACCGCAGCGCCCAGTTCGACATGGGGGAGGACGACGACGCCTTCTTCGACTGGCGGCGTGGCTCCCCGGTGACCATCGGCGACGACGTCTGGATCGGCCACGGCGCCGTCGTGCTGCCGGGGGTGACCATCGGCACCGGCGCGGCCATCGGGGCCGGCGCCGTGGTCAGCAGGGACGTGCCGCCGTTCACCATTGTCGCGGGCGTCCCGGCGAAGCCGATCCGGGAACGTTTCCCCAAGGATGTGCAGGAAGGGCTGCTGCGGATCGCCTGGTGGAACTGGCCGGCCGAGAAACTCCGCTCGGCCCTCCCGGACCTGCGGGAACTGACAGCGGCGCAATTTGTCGCCAAGTATGGTTTGGCGCCGATATGAGTCCTAATTCGCGAAAAATAATGCTTTTTTTCTACCCGATTAGACAAATGCCATATTTGTTGCAATTCGTTGTTTTTTCTTAACAAAACAGTCATCGGCCTGCCTCCCGGGAGTCATGGGAAGCCGATAGCATCTGTTTTATTGTGACGAACCGGCAAGAGGCTTTCATGGCGCCTGCGATCCAAGTCAATCGACTGACCAAGACGTTCGGAAAACGCGGCAAGGAAATCCGCGCGCTGGACGACGTGGCCCTGACGATCGAACGTGGCGAGATGGTGGCGCTGATCGGCGCCTCGGGTTCCGGAAAATCCACCCTGATCCGCCATCTGATCTGTCTGACCGCCGCCGACTGCGTCGACGGCTGCTGCGGCGTCACCATTCTTGGCGAACCGGTCCAGACGGCGGGCCGCGTCGCCCGCAACGTGGCCCGCACCCGCACCCGGGTCGGCGTTGTCTTCCAGCAGTTCAACCTGGTCAGCCGCCTCTCCCTGCTGACCAACGTGCTTCTCGGCGCCCTCGGCCGGATCCCGGCCTGGCGCGGCTGGCTCGGCTGGTTCACCCGCGAGGAAAAGCTGCGCGCCATGGAGGCGCTGCAATGGGTGGGCATCGCCGACCGCGCGACGCAACGCGCCTCGACCTTGTCCGGCGGCCAGCAGCAGCGCGCCGCCATCGCCCGGGCCCTCGTCCAGCAGGCCGAGGTCATTCTCGCCGACGAACCGATCGCCTCGCTCGACCCGGAATCGGCCCGCCGGGTCATGGAGAACCTCGCCCGGGTCAATTCGGAAAACGGAATCACCGTCGTCGTTTCGCTGCATCAGGTGGATTTCGCCATCCGCTTCTGCCCGCGCACCATCGCCCTGCGCGACGGCCGTGTCATCTATGACGGGCCGAGTCAGGCCCTGACGCGCGACTTCCTCAAGGAGCTCTACGGCGCTGCCAGCGAGGATCTCATCCTGCCCGGCACGATCGAGGATTTGGAGACCGGAACGCCCGACCGGAAGCCGGCCAGACCGCAGCGCCCGTCGGAAATCTACGCGACCGCGTAGCGCCGACCGCGCTCACGATCATGACATCCCATCCAACAACCCACCCGTCAGTCCAGGAGGTATTTTGATGTTGCGGAAACTGCTCGCGACGGTGGCCATGGCGGCCGCCGTGGCGGTCTCGGCCGTATCGGCGGCCAAGGCCGAAATGCCGAACCCGTTGATCTTCGGTATTATTTCGACCGAGTCCTCGCAGGGGCTCAAGCAGAGCTTCGGCCCGTTCCTCGAGGACATGGAGAAGGCCATGGGCGTCGAGGTCAAGGCGTTCTTCGCCCCCGACTACGCCGGCGTCATCGAGGCAATGCGCTTCGGCAAGGTCCATGTCGCCTGGTTCGGCAACAAATCGGCGATGGAAGCGGTCGACCGGGCCGGCGGCGAGGTCTTCGTCCAGACCGTCGACGTGACCGGCAACCCCGGCTACTGGTCGCTGCTGATCACCCACAAGGACAACGACAAGATCAATTCGCTGGAAGACGTCCTGAAGTGCGATCAGTCGCTCGACTTCGGCAACGGCGACCCGAATTCGACCTCCGGCTTCCTGGTCCCGAGCTACTACGTCTTCGCCAAGAACGATGTCGACCCGAAGAAGTGCTACAAGACGGTGCGCTCCGCCAACCACGAGACCAACGCCCTGGCGGTGGCCAACAAGCAGGTTGATTTCGCGACCAACAACACGGAATCGCTGTTCGCCCGCCTGAAGCGGAACCACCCGGAAGAGGCTGCCAAGATCAAGGTGATCTGGAAGTCGCCGCTGATCCCGAACGACCCGATCGTCTACAAGTCCGACCTGGACAAGGAAGCGAAGAGCCAGATCAAGGGCTTCTTCCTCAGCTACGGCCGCTTCGGCCCGGACGCCGAAAAGCAGCGTAAGATCCTTGCCGGCGTGAGCTCCGGCTGGGCGCCGTTCCAGGAATCCTCGAACGCCCAACTCTACCCGATCCGTCAGCTTCAGCTGTTCAAGGACCGGACCAAGCTGGCCAACGACGAGCGGATGGAAAAGTCCGAGAAGGACGCCAAGATCGCCGAGATCGATCGCAAGCTGAAGGTCGTCGAAGTCCTCGACACCAACCAGCTGGCCATCCAGTAGGCCTTTTCGGAAAGGGCGGCTCCGGAGTTCCGGCGCCGCCCTTCATCCATTCGCCACCTCTTCCCCGGAACAGAGTCCTCGCCATGGCCAACGCCGCCGCTTCCCCAAACGCCGCCGCCACGCCGTCCGCCGACCAGGTTTCGCTCCCGCCGCGTGACCTGAAACGGTCGACACTCAACATTCTCGGCTGGGGCCTCGTGCTTATGGTCCTGATGTGGTCCTGGGGGGGCGCCGAAATGCAACCCTTGGCACTGATCCGCGATGCCAAGAACATGGCGCTGTTCGCCGAGGGCTTCTTCCCGCCCGACTTCCATGAATGGCCGTTCTACCTCAGCGAGATGGTCGTCACCATCCAGGTCGCCATCTGGGGCACGGTGCTGGCCATCGTCTGCTCCATTCCCCTGGGCGTCCTCTGTTCGGAAAACGTCGTCCCCTGGTGGGTGTACCAACCGATGCGCCGCCTGATGGACGCCGCCCGCGCGATCAACGAAATGGTCTTCGCGATGCTGTTCGTGGTCGCCGTCGGGCTTGGGCCGTTCGCCGGCGTGCTGGCACTCTGGGTCCACACCACCGGCATCCTGGCCAAACTGTTCTCGGAGGCGGTCGAGGCGATCGACCCGCGCCCCGTCGAGGGCATCCGGGCCACCGGCGCGGGCAATATCCACGAAGTCATCTACGGCATCCTGCCGCAGGTCCTGCCGCTTTGGATTTCCTATTCCCTCTACCGGTTCGAATCCAATGTCCGCTCGGCGACGGTGATCGGCATCGTCGGCGCCGGGGGCATCGGCATGGCGTTGTGGGAATACATCCGCGGCTTCTACTACCACGAAACCGCGGCGGTGATGATCATCATCATCATTTCCGTCAGCCTGCTCGACGTTCTGTCGCAGCGGTTGCGGAAGCTGTTCATCTGACCGGAACGGCCGGCGTCAAATCACCCTGTCGCCTTTGAGATAGACCTCGCGGACGACCGGCGTTTCCCGGAACACCTTGACCCGGACCAGATCGGCGCGCAGCCCCTCCGCGATGCGGCCCCGATCGTCCAAGCCGACCATGGCCGCCGGTCCGGCGGAAACCCAGCGGATGGTCTCGTGAAGGGGGAACCCCTGCTCGGCATGCAGGGTGAACGCCGCCTGGATCAGGCTGTTCGGAACGTAATCCGACGCCAGCCCGTCGAGCAGGCCCTCGCGGGCCAGGTCGAGGGCGGCGACGTTGCCGGAATGCGATCCGCCCATCACGACGTTCGGCCCCCCCATAACCGTTTTCAGACCGATTTCACGGGCCAACCTGGCGGCCGGCATCGTCGTTGGGAATTCCGAGATGGTGATGCCGGCCTCGACCGCTTCATGGACGTGCTGCTCGGTCGTGTCGTCGTGGCTGGCGACGTGGAGCCCGCGCGAGCGGAACAACGGCACGATCGTCTTCCGGTTCTCCGCGGCATACCGTTCCTGCCTTTCCTGGCGGTCGACGAGGATTTCGTCCAACTGCTTCCCGGCATACCGGCGGCTGTGGAAAGTGCGCCACTTTTCAAGATCCCGCCATTGGCGCTGTCCCGGCGTGTGGTCCATCACCGAGGCGAGACGTACCAACGGGTGGTCGATCACCCGGGAAACGTCCTCGAGCAGGTACGGGGACGGGATCTCGCAGCGCAGATGCAGCATGTGATCGGCCTTCAGAAGTCCCTCCCGCTTTGCCGTGCCAAGGGTGTCCATGGCGAGTTGCAGGGCGATCTTGCGCCCCTCGCTCGACAGGTCGAAGCCCATAGACAGGGAATCGAGGACCGTGGTGATGCCCGATCCGGCGATCTGGTGATCGTGCGACACCAGCGCGGCGAGTCCCGGCCATTTGACGCCGGGCCGGGGTTCCAGATGGTGCTCCAGGTGATCGGTATGCACGTCCACGATACCGGGGATCAGGCAATCCCCCTCGATGTCCTGGGCGGCGGGCACCGCGCTGCGTCCACCGTCGATGGCGGCGATCCGGCCGTCGCGGACGGCGACCGTTCCCAAGACGACGTCATCCGGCATGACGATGCGGGCATTGGTGAAAATGGTTTCGGTGGTCATGGCCATTTCGATATCCGCGAAGGCACGAAAGCGCGGCCCCGCCCCTTCCCCGTCAAACGACGCGGGGCGGGGCCGGACCGGTCCACGGATGAGCCTTTCGCGGGATTGCTCCCCTAAAGAAAAGATGCGGTCGAATATCTCAATACGTTTCGAAGACTACCGAAGGAGCATGAAATCTATGTTACAGCGACCGATACAAATATAAAAATTGTCTATCTTACAATACAGTTTATAAAAACTTTCACAATCAATGAGTGCAATTGACGACTATTATTTGTTTCCAAAAATTTATAGAAAGACGAGACATCTGGATGGATTTCGCTTTTCGCAGTTCAAGGATTCTCACGCAAAATGGGCCGATACCGGCTTCCGTCATCGTGGAAGGCGAGCGCATCGCCGGACTTGGCGGCAAAATGCCGTCCGGTGTCCAGCGCCTCGATGCCGGAGACTTTCTCATCCTCCCCGGAATCGTCGACATTCACGGCGATGCCTTCGAGCGCCAGATCATGCCGCGTCCTGGGGTCACCTTCCCGCTTCCCATGGCCCTGGCGGACACCGATGCGCAGCTTCTGTCCTCGGGCATCACGACCGCCTTCCACGGTATCACCTATTCCTGGGAACCAGGCCTGCGCGGCGCCGAGTCGACCCGGCGCGTGGTCGGCGCGGTCCACGAACTGCGCGACCGGATGCGGTGTGACACCCGCATCCATCTGCGTTTCGAGACGTACAACCTGGAGGCGCTCGACGAGATCGCCGGGTGGATCGAACAGGGGATCGTCGACCTGCTCGGCTTCAACGACCATGTCCCGCACTATCTGGCCAAACTGGCGGGTGACCCCGACCGGCTGAGCGATACGGCGAAGCGCGCCGGAATGGGCGCCGAGGCGTTCGCCGACCTGGTCCATGAAATCGCCGGACGCTCGGATCTGGTACCGCAAGCCGTCGAGTGCCTGGCCGCAGTGGCCGCGGCACACCACGTCCCCACCCTGTCGCATGACGACGAAACGCCGGAAATACGCCACCGCTATCATCGGCTCGGCTGCCGGATCGCGGAATTTCCAGTCGACGCCATAACGGCTCAAGCTGCCGTCGACCTCGGCGACGAGATCGTCCTCGGCGCGCCGAACATCCTGCGCGGCGGATCGCATTGCGGGCGGCTGTCAACCCGCGAGGCCATCGCCGGGGGTCACTGCACGATCCTCGCTTCGGACTATTATTATCCGTCCCTGTTGCACAGCGCCTTCGCCCTGGCGGCGGACGGCGGCCTCGATCTGGCCGATATTTGGCGGATGGTTTCCGAATCCCCGGCCCGGGCGGCCGGGTTGACCGACCGGGGCGCGATCGCAGAAGGCCGCCGGGCCGACCTCATCGTGGTCGATGACAGCGAACCGATGGCACCAAGGGTCATGGCCGTTTGCGTCGGGGGCCGGATCGTCCACGCCTCGGGGAGCCTGGCCCGGGACGCGGCGAGCGTGTCATGTGCCGCCTGAGGGCGCCCCGTCTACGGAACGAAAATGAGCTGTACCCGGTCGCCCGCGAACCGGGTGACCCCCAATTCGATGGGAACCCCGTTGGGGTCGATGTTGACGCTCTCGCTGATCAGGATCGGCCGGGTGCGGGGCTGCTGCAGGAGTTCCGCCTCGGTCCTGTCCGGAAGGCGCGTGGTGACCTTGGTGATCTTCCGAAGGTAGTCGGGAATGCCGAGTTCCTCGAGGGCGCGGGAGATCGACCCATAGGCGGCGATCCGCTCCATGATGTCGGGGAAGCGCTTCAAATTGAAGTAGTGTTCGGCCAAGGTGACCGGCCGGCCATCCGCCTCGCCCAGGCGCTGCAGCATGCCGACCGGCGTACCGCGCGGAATGTACAGGGCATCGGAAATCATCGCGTCGGCCTTCATTCGCTTGGTCTTCAGAACCCGTCCCCCGGGGGCCCGGCTCTGCCGCGAAATGTTCTCCGTAAAGCGGGTCCGCTTGCCGACGGTGTAGTCGATCACGTGTTCGGCGACGAACATGCCTCGGCCCTGCTCGACGCGGATCAGCCCCTCTTCCTCCAGGGTCGCCGTCGCCCGGCGCACCGTATGACGGTTGACGCCGAACCGTTCGGACAATTGCTGCTCCGTCGGGACGTGCGCCCCCGGGCGCAGGCGGCCGCTGATGATTTCGCCTCGCAGGGCTTGATGGATCTGCCGCCACAAGGCAATGCCGGAACCTCGCTCAAGTGTCATCGCGCCCTCCGCAAGGGATCTTTGCCGCACCGGAAGCCAGTCACAAAAACATCACCATCCGGCGCTTTACAGGAAAATCGCCTCCGCTTATATAGCTCTTTAGACATCTGGTTGTCTATACCTATTTTTGATTTGTCGAGCTTTTGTGGATCGCCTTTGCGATCCGGCGGACACAGCGAACGGAAACGAATGGAATGCCGGACGGACTCGTAGACGAAACCCCAGGAACCGCCGGCCGGCGGCGCTGGATGGCGGTCCTCGCCCGGGCCTCGATCGAAGATTTGAACCGGGGCTGGGACGGGTTGGCCGAACGGCCCCGTTATCGCTTTCTGCGCCAGCCGGAGACCGGGCTGACCATGGTCCGCGCCCGGGCCGGCGGCACCGGAATGCGCTTCAACCTGGGGGAAATGACCGTCACCCGCTGCGTCGTCCAGACGGAAGACGGGCAGATCGGCCACGCCTATGTGGCCGGCCGCGACGCGAAGAAGGCGGAACTGGCCGCGGTCTTCGACGCCCTGCTGCAAAACGGTACCCAGGCGCCATGGATCCTGCGCCGGGTCGTCGAACCGCTGGCCGAGGCCCAGAAGCGCCGCGCCCGCGAAGCCAGCGCCAAGGCGGCCGCGACCAAGGTCGACTTCTTCACCATGGTCCGGGGGGATTGAAGCATGGACAAATTCGCCGCCTCATCCCTTCCCGGTTTCGACGCCCCGGTGGATCGGAGCCAGCAGGTATTCCGCGCCGTTCTCGACGCTTTCGCCCATCCCGGCCGTATCGTCGCGGTCACCGGCCCGGCCGAGGTTCCCGTACCGCTGCTGCCGGCAAGCGCAGCCGTCTGCCTTTCGCTGGCCGATTTCGAAACGCCCCTATGGCTCGATCCGGCGGCGCAAGCGTCCGGCGGCGCGGCGTCCTATCTGCGCTTCCACTGCGGCTGTCCGTTCACCGACGGACCGGCCGAGGCGGCTTTCGCCCTGATCGCCGATCCGGCCGCCTGGCCGGGATTTGAGGCGTTCCGGCTGGGTAGCGACTCCCACCCCGAGGACGGGGCGACGGTCATCCTGCAGGTTCCGGCCCTGCGCGACGACGAGGGGATCCGGTTGAGCGGCCCCGGCATCGAACGCCAACACCGGCTCCACGTCGACGATCTGAGCGAAACCTTCTGGGCCGAACGGGCCCGGCTTTCCGAACTCTTCCCCCGGGGGATCGATCTGGTGTTCGCCTCGGCGGACCGGATCGCCGCGATTCCCCGCTCGACCCGCGTGGAGGTCTGACATGTATGTAGCCGTAAAGGGCGGAGAACGGGCCATCCGCAACGCCCATGCCCTGCTCGACGCGGAACGGCGCGGCGATCCGTCGACCCCGGCGCTGTCCCTGGAGCAGATTTCCGAGCAGTTCGCGCTCGCCGTCGACCGGGTGATGACCGAGGGATCGATCTACGACCGCGAACTGGCCGCGCTGGCTCTCAAGCAGGCGCGCGGCGATCAGGTGGAGGCGATCTTCCTGCTGCGGGCCTACCGCACCACCCTCCCCCGCCTGGCCGTGTCGGAACCGATTGATACCGGAAGCATGCGCATCCAGCGCCGGGTGTCCGCGACCTACAAGGATCTGCCGGGCGGGCAGGTGCTGGGGCCGACCTTCGACTACACGCACCGGCTGCTCGATTTCGACCTGGCCGATCCCGAGGCCGCCCCGGCACCGGTCGAAAGCGCGGAAAACCACGCGGACTCGCTGGACGGCAACGTGCCCCGGGTGATCGACATCCTCAACCACGAGGGCCTGATCGAGGAAGAGGAACCCGACGATCCGGACCGGCCGGTCGGCGACCTGACGCGGCAACCGCTCGATTTTCCGGCGGAACGCGACGTCCGCCTGCAGAACCTGGCGCGCGGCGACGAGGGCTTCCTGCTGGCGCTCGGTTATTCCACCCAGCGCGGCTTCGGCAGCACCCATCCGTTCGCCGGGGAAATCCGGGTCGGCGAGGTCGCGGTCGAAATCGTGCCGGAGGAGCTCGGCTTCGCCATCGACATCGGCGACATCCAGGTCACCGAGTGCCAGATGATCAACCAGTTCAAGGGCTCGGCCACGGAAGCGCCGAAGTTCACCCGCGGTTACGGCCTGACCTTCGGCCATTGCGAGCGCAAGGCCATGGCCATGTCGCTGGTCGACCGGGCCCTGCGGGCGCGCGAGTTCGACGAGCCGGTCCAGGCCCCGGCGCGGGACGAGGAATTCGTCCTCTACCACACCGACAACGTCGAGGCCTCGGGTTTCGTGCAACACTTGAAACTGCCGCATTACGTGGACTTCCAGGGTGAACTCGGGACGGTCCGCCACTTGCGGGCCGAAGCCCGGCGGCGGAAGACAGAGGAGAACGAATCGTGACGGCAGCCGCATCCCCGTTGGCGGGATACAACTTCGCCTATCTGGACGAACAGACCAAGCGGATGATCCGCCGGGCGATCCTCAAAGCGGTCGCGGTGCCCGGCTACCAAGTTCCCTTCGGCAGCCGCGAGATGCCGTTGCCCTACGGCTGGGGGACCGGCGGCATCCAGGTGACGGCCTCGATCATCGGGCGGGACGACGTGCTCAAGGTCATCGACCAGGGAGCCGACGACACCACCAACGCCGTCAGCATCCGGCAGTTCTTCGCCCGGACCGCCGGGGTGGCGACGACCGAGCACACGCCGGATGCGTCGATCATCCAGACCCGCCACCGGATTCCGGAAACGCCGCTAAGCGACGACCAGATCCTGGTCTATCAGGTGCCGATCCCGGAGCCGTTGCGCTGGATCGAGCCGCGCGAGACCGAGACCCGCAAAATGCACGCCCTGGCGGAATACGGCGTCATGCACGTCAAGCTGTACGAGGACATCGCCCGGTTCGGGCAGATCAATACCTCGTACAACTATCCCGTCCTGGTGAACCACCGTTACCTGATGGCGCCGTCGCCGATTCCCAAGTTCGACAACCCGAAAATGAACCGCATGCGGGCGCTCCAACTGTTCGGCGCCGGGCGCGAGAAACGCATCTACGCGGTCCCGCCGTTCACCCGGGTCGAGAGCCTGGATTTCGAGGACTACCCCTTCGAGGTCCAGCATTGGGATCACGTCTGCGCCCTGTGCGGCGCCGCCGACAGCTATCTGGACGAGGTGATCACCGACGATCACGGCGGGCGGATGTTCATCTGCTCGGACAGCGATTACTGCGCCGGACGGCGCGAGCGCGGCCACGTCGGCCCGCAGGAGACCGTCCGTTTCGGCAGCGATGCCGCGGAATGACCGGATGACGACCATGACCGATACCGAAACCACGCCGCCGCTCCTCGAGGTCGAAGACCTGACCCGCCTCTACGGATCGCGCGTCGGCTGCCAAAACGTCCGCTTCTCGCTCTGGCCCGGAGAGATCGTCGGCATCGTCGGCGAATCCGGGTCCGGTAAGACGACCCTGCTGAACTGCCTGTCGGCCAGCCTGGAGCCGACCTCCGGTTCGGTCTACTACCGGGACCGTCTGGACCGGCGGCTCGATCTTTGGCGGCTGTCGGAGTCCGAACGCCGGATGCTGATGCGGACCGACTGGGGCATTGTCCACCAAAACCCACGCGACGGGCTGCGCATGGACGTCAGCGCCGGAGCCAATATCGGCGAGCGGCTGATGGCGGTGGGCGCCCGCCACTACGGCGATATCCGCGCCGAGGCCGGAACCTGGATGCGCCGCGTCGAGATCGAGTTGGACCGCATCGACGACCGGCCCACCTCTTTTTCCGGCGGCATGCAGCAGCGGTTGCAGATCGCCCGGAACCTCGTCTCCAAACCCAGGCTCATCTTCATGGACGAGCCGACCGGCGGATTGGACGTTTCGGTCCAGGCGCGGCTTCTCGATCTCCTGCGGGGGCTGGTCACCGACCTGGGATTGTCGGCCGTGGTCGTCACCCACGATCTCGCGGTGACCCGCCTTCTCGCGCACCGGCTGATGGTGATGCGCCGCGGCGAGGTGGTCGAACACGGCCTGACCGACCAGGTGCTCGACGATCCGCAGCATCCGTACACCCAGCTCCTCGTTTCATCGATCCTGCAGACCTGAGGGCCGAGACATGACGCAACCGATCATCTCCGTCGAGGGTCTGGAAAAGACCTTCACCCTGCATGTCCAGGGCGGCGCCGTCCTGCCCGTCCTCAAGGACGTGAATCTCGCCGTTCAACCCGGCGAATGCGTCGTCCTGCACGGACCGTCGGGGGCCGGGAAAAGCTCGCTCCTGCGTTCCATGTACGCCAACTACCTGCCGCAGGCGGGGCGGATCCTGGTGCGGCATCGCGACCGGACGGTCGACCTGCTGAAAGCCGATCCGCACGTCGTCCTCGACATCCGGCGCTGGACCATCGGCTTCGTCAGCCAGTTCCTGCGGGCCATTCCGCGGGTGCCGACCCTCGACATCGTCGCCGAGCCGCTGCGCGCCCGGGGTATCGACGACGAGGCGGCCCGGACCCGTGCCGGGGAGCTCCTCGACCGGTTGCAGATCCCCGAACGCATGTGGAGTCTGTCTCCGGTCACCTTCTCGGGCGGCGAGCAGCAGCGCGTCAACATCGCCCGCAGCTTCACCGCGCCGTTCCCGGTCCTGCTGCTCGACGAGCCGACCGCGGCCCTGGACGCGGAAAACCGCGCCCGCGTCGTCGAACTGATCCATCAGGCCAAGGACAGGGGGGCGGCGATCATCGGCATCTTCCACGACCGCGAGGTCCGCGAAGCGGTGGCCGACCGCTATTTCACCATGGAAGCCTACGGAGCCGCCGCATGAACCGGCTGATCCTTACCAACGCCAAGATCGTGAAGGAGCGGGAAACCTGCCTCGGCACGCTGGTTGTCGAGGAGGGTCTCATCACCGCCGTCGATCAAGGCGTCACCCGGGTGCCGGAAGCGATCGATTGCGAGGGCGATCACATCCTGCCGGGGCTGATCGAACTGCATACCGACAATCTGGAGAGGCACGTGGCGCCCCGGCCCGGCGTCCGCTGGCCGCCGCTGGCGGCGACGCTGTCGCACGACGCGCAGATCGTGGCTTCCGGCGTGACAACGGTCTTCGATGCCCTCAGCCTCGGAGATATCGTCGAGGGCAGCGACCGGCTGCGCAACCTCAAGTCGCTGGTCAACGCCGTCACCGAAGGGGTCGGACGCAAGCTGACGCGGGCGCGCCATCATCTGCACCTGCGCTGCGAGGTGAGCTACGACGATCTCGAATCCCTCCTGATGCCGCTGATCGATAACCCGCTGGTGCGCCTCGTCTCGCTGATGGACCATGCGCCGGGTCAGCGGCAGTTCAAGGACGTCGAGTCCTACGCCAGCTATTACCGGGACAGCTTCAAGCTGGACGAGGATACCTTTCAGACCCTGCTCGAACGGCATTCCCGCTCCAGCCAGGAATGCGCTTCCCGGCACCGCTCGATGGTCGCCGGGGTCTGTCGCGAACGCAATCTGCCGATGGCCAGCCACGACGACACGACCGCCGAGCATGTAGCGGAATCGGAGGCGCTGGGCATGACGATCGCCGAATTCCCGACGACCGCCGAGGCGGCCCGCCTGTCCCACGAAAAAGGGCTCTCGGTGGTGATGGGCGCGCCCAATCTGGTCCGCGGACACTCCCATTCGGGCAACGTCTCGGCAATGGATATGGCCGAGGAAAAATCCCTCGACATCCTGTCCTCCGACTACATGCCCTCCAGCCTGCTGATGGGCATCCTCAAGCTCTGGCGGGTCGCCAAATGGCGCCTTCCGGATGCCGTCGCCCTGGTCACCGCGAACCCGGCGCGGGCGGCGGGGCTGTCACGCCTCGGCGTGCTGGCCGAGGGAAACATCGGCGACGCCGTCCGGGTCCGCTTCGACGACGACGTCGCCGTGGTCCGGCGGGTCTGGCGCGCCGGGGAACGGATTTTCTGAGGAGACGGACACGGTGACGGCAAACGGATCGGCCCGGTACGGCATCTATTTCGCGCCCCGCGAGGACAGCGCCCTTTGGCATGCGGCCTCGGCCTGGCTCGGCCGCGACGCGGCCAGCGGCCTCTCCGTCGGCCGCCCGGCATTTCCCTGGATCGGGGACGAGGAGGCGGACGAAATAACCGCCTCTCCCCGGCACTACGGCTTCCATGGAACGTTGAAAGCCCCGTTCGCCCTGGCCAAGGGGGAGACCGAGGACGCGCTGGACGCCGCCCTGACCGCCTTCGCCGCTGCCCGAGGGCCGTTCGGGATCCCGCTGGAGGTCGGCATCCTCGAGGGGTTCCTGGCGCTGAGGCCGACCCAGACCTCGCCGGACCTGCATCATCTCGCCGACGCCTGCGTAGAGGCCTTCGAGCCGTTCCGCGCCCCGGCGCCGGCCGGGGATCTGGCCCGCCGGCGCAAGGCCGGGCTCACGCCGCTTCAGGACGAATATCTGTCACACTGGGGATATCCGTACGTCTTCGACGCCTTCCGCTTCCATATGACGCTGACGAACAGGTTGCACGAATCGTCCCGCGAGGCGCTCCAACGCCGACTCGCCGGCCATTTCAGCCAAATCCTCGCCGCTCCCGTCTTCGTGGACTCGATTTCCCTGTTCTTCCAGCCGTCGCGAGAGACGCCGTTCCGCCTCATCCGGCGCTATCCGTTCGGAGGAAGACCATGAATACCGGAACCCCGCCGGTCGGCTGCAAGGAGGCGGAAACGTCATCCGGCTCCCCCGCCGGCATCACGCCGGTCCGCGACGTGAGTTCCCGGATCGCCCCGCCTTCGCAGGAACTCCGCGACTATTTGCGGACGCTCCCGTCCGGCGTTTCGGCCCGCCGGCATGCGCGTTCGCTATGTCCGGTCTTCGACACGGTCGAGGCGGGGAGCGCGGCCGTCGGTCCATCCCATTCCGGTAGCGAAATGCGGATCGCTTTCTGGAACGCGGAACGATGCAAGTTCCTCGACGAGACGGCCGATCTGATCCGCGCGGCCGGTGTCGATGCCGTTCTGCTGGCCGAAATGGATCGCGGCATGGCCCGTTCCGGCAATCGCCATACCCCCCGCGACCTCGCCGACCGGTTGGGCTGGTCCTACCTCTATGGCGTCGAATTCGTCGAACTCGGGCTCGGCGACAGCCGTGAACGGAATTGGCACCGGGGGGCAGGGAACGATGAGGGGCTCCATGGGAACGCCATTCTCAGCCGGTTCCCGTTGCGCGATCCGGTCCTCCTGCGTCTCGACGACGGCGCCACCTGGTTCGAAGAACCCGCCGACGGGCAGCGCCGGGTCGGCGGCCGGATGGCGCTCGGCGCCCGGTTCCGGCTCGCCGGACGAGACATCGCCCTGGTCGCCGTCCACGTCGAAAGCCGTTCGGGGCCGGCGGAACGGGCGCGGCAGATCGGTCTCCTGCTGGACGCCGTCGACGCCGCCTATCCGGACACCCCGGTCTTGATCGGCGGAGATTTCAACACCTGCACCTTGGTCCGTCCCGGCGAGAATACGGCCGAGCGGCGCCAGGCGCTGGTGAAGAAGGATGCATCGCGGTTCGTCCGGCCGGTGCCGTTCGAGCCCCTATTCGCGGCCGCCGAGACCAACGGCTATGACTGGCAGGCCTGCAACCGGCTCGGTTGCCCGACCCAGCGCACACGGCCCGATGGGACGCCTGCCCCTCCGTTGGGCAAGCTCGATTGGTTCCTGACCCGGGGGCTCGAGGCGGACGACACCGTCGTCCTCCCGGCCCTCGCCCCCAACGGCCTGGCGATCTCCGATCACGATATGATCGTGGTTTCCGTCCGCCTTCCCGAAATTCAGCGCTGACCCGCCGCCCCGGAACCACCGATCCGGCCCCGATCCTCCGGGGACGTAACGGTGCTTTCCAAGAGGGGCGGCCGGTCCCAACCCGGTTGCCCAGGCTTCCCCTCGGCCGTGATCTCGATCAGGCAACTGTTTCCGTTTGGCCCCTGCGAAAGACTCGATGTCGGGATGTCGGGCACCAGGACGTTGGGGTTGCCGTGCAGGTCCAGCGGTCTGTCGGCCGCCGGGTCGTCGGGGTCGTACCAGGCCCCGTTCGCCAGAACCGCGACGCCCGGGCGCGCTTCGTCCGACAGCCGGGCGGCGGCCAGACAAGTGCCCTGGTCGTTGAACAACCGGACGATCTGCCCATCTGCGATCCCCCTCGCCGCCGCGTCCACCGGATGGATCGTCACCGGCGCCCGGCCGTGGCGTTCGTCCGACCGGCCGACCGAGGTCTGGCCAAGCTGCGAATGCAGCCGGTTGTGCGGCTGCGGGGTCAGCAGATGCAGCGGATAGCGCTTCGCCGCCGGGCTTCCTAGCCAGGACCGGGGCTCGAACCATTTCGCCTGGCCATGGCAATCGTCGTAGCCGAAGGAGGCGATGGTTTCGCTGAACAGTTCGATCCGGCCCGACCCCGTGCTCAACGGGGCGGTCTCGGGGTCGGCGACGAAACCGGCCAACGGCACGACGGGCGCGGGACCTCCCGCCAGATCGGCGTAGTCGACCGCGCCGATCTCCTTGAATTCGTCGAACGACGGCAGTTCGGGATGGTTGCGGACGTACCCTTCGTAGATCCAGCGGATCCAGTTCTCGGGCGAGCGCCCCTCGGTGAAATCCGCCTCGAACCCGAGCCGTGTCGCCATCTCCCGAAAAATCTCATGATCCGTTTTGATATCGTCCTGCGGTTCCAGGGCCTGGTGGCTGTAGACGATCTCGCCGCTTCGCCGGGCCGCGCAGACATCGTTGCGTTCCAGGCCGATACAGACCGGCAACACCAGATCGGCATGACGCGCCGTCGCCGTCCAATGCGTTTCGTTGACGATCACCGTCTCCGGCCTGCGCCAGGCCTGGCGGAGCCGGTTGATGTCGGGATGGTGGTGGAACGGGTTCCCCCCCGCCCAGTAGACGAGACGGATGTCCGGATAGGTCAGCCGCGCGCCGTCGTAATCGAATTCATCGCCCGGGGCCAGCAGCATATCGGCGATCCGGGCGACCGGAATGAACGTCCCGGCCGGGTTGTCCCCCTGCGGCAACGCCGGGCCGCGCAACCGTGTGCCGTGCCGTGCAACGGCGTTCATGCTGCCCAGGCCGAAGGAGAGACCGCATCCGGGGCGCCCGATCTGGCCGATGAGCGAAGCGAGGGTCACCGCCATCCAGAAGGTTTGCTCGCCGTACTCGGCCCGTTGCAGCGACCAGGCGCAGGCGATCAGCGACGGCCCGGCCGCGACCCCGCGGGCGACCTCCTCGATCCGTTCCGCCGGACAGTCGCAGATGGCCGCGGCCCAGGCCGGGGTCTTCTCCACGCCGTCCTGGCGCCCCATGACATAGGCCTCGACGGCGTCGAAACCGGTCGTGCACCTGCGCAGGAAGTCCCGGTCGGCCAATCCCTCGCGGATCAGGACATGCGCCATGCCCAGCATGAAGGCGGTATCGGTCCCCGGACGCAGGCGGATGTATTCGGCATCGGGAAATTCCGGGATGTCCTCGCGGGTCGGCGAGACCACGATCAGCCGGCACCCGGCCTCTGCGGCGGCCTTAACCCCGGCCGGAACCTGATGGCGCAGGAAGCCACCGGATTCGACCTGCGTGTTGCGCAGGGGGATGCCGCCGAAAGCGAGGATCGTCGCCCCCGCCTCGGCGATCGACCCCCAGTCCGGCGAACAGGATGCGGGGTCGCCGAATTCCTCGCCCAACACGCGGCTGAGCAATACCGAACCGGCGGCATGGCTATAGGTGTTCTTGGCGAAGGTGAACCCTCCGGCCAGGTTCATGAACCGCTTGAGCTGGCTCTGCGGGTGGTGGAACCGCCCGGCGCTGCCCCAGCCGTAGGAACCGGCGAAGATCGAGGAATTGCCGAAGTCCTTCCGGATGCGGTCGATCTCGGCGGCGGCAAGGTCGATGGCCTCGTCCCAGGAAATCCGGACGAAAGGCTCGGCGCCACGCCGCCGGTCGTCCGGCGCGCCGTTGCGCCGCGCTTCGAGCCAGCCCTTGCGCGCCGCCGGATGGGGTATGCGCAGCGGATGATCCGCGAGTTCCGCGTAGCCTTCCATCAAGCGGGACGGCCAGGGATCGGCCGCCGCCGGATTGAGCTTCAGACGGCCGTCCGGCGTGACGGACGCTGTCGCGGCGCCCCAGTGGGTTCCAATGGTTCGCCCGCCGGGGGCGCCGCGATCAACAACCGTCATGAAAGACCCTTCGATCAATCTCAAACCGGGTTCAGGAGTTCCCCGCCCTTGTCGAACCGCATATCCCCCATTTCGGAGACGACTTCAAGCCGGGGATGCTTCTCGACCTCGCCGATCAACGCCTCCGAGACGAACATCCGCCCCACGGTCGCGGTATTGCGGATCCAGCACAGCCGCACATCCTTCTCCGTCACCGGCCCGGCGGAAGCGAAAGCGTAGTCCACGGCCATCTGGTCGGTCTTGCCGACGATCGGCAGCCGTCCCTTCTCCGGCGTGACCGCGGTGACGCAGTTCACGTCGGTATAGTCGCGGTTCAACTTATCGGCGACCCGTTGGGTCACGAAGTCGGCGAGCCCGACCCCCAGACCGTTGCCGTGTGATTTCTCGGTCAGGTCGCGAAGGACGATGCGGGTGATATGGGGATGTTCCAGCGGCGGCTCGTAGATGTTCATGATCCGGCCGATCACCTTGGTATCCATGCCGGTGCCGCTGATCTCCTTGCCGCTTTCGTCGACGATCAGGATGTCCAGTTCGTCGAACGGCAGATGCGGGCAGGTTTCCTTGGCCAATTCGAGAAGCTGTGCTTCCTCCTCGATGAAGTTCTCCGGCGTCACCGCCTCGATCTTCGCCGCCTGGCCGAAGCCGTTCTCGACGATGCCGATCCCCAGGGCGATCGGTGCACGCTCCAGGATATGCTTGCCCGACTGGATCAGGGTCCGCTCGTAGCCGAACCGCACGGCCCAGTTATGGGCGTTGATCGCGCCCTGATACTTGCCGAGGCCGATGACCATCATCTTGACCAGGCCGCTCTCGATCCGGCCCTTGAATTCGGTGTGCGGCTTGACCCGGTTGACGACGATGACATGGTCGCTCTCCAAGGCATCGCGACTGAAGGCCACCGGGATCCCCTCCTCGGTCGTTCCGAAGTCGACCACGTCCATGGACGAGACGATGGGCGCGCCGATGGTCTCCTCGGTGACGCCCAACCCTTCGAGCATGCCGGTCTGGCCCTCGGCGGTCGCCCCGCCATGGCTGCCCATGGCGGGAACGATGATCGGCTTGCCGCCAACCGCCTTGACCTCGTTCACCGTCGCCCGCAGGACGGCGATCATGTCGGTGATGCCCCGGCTGCCCGCCGTGACGGCGACCCGCGAACCGGGCTTGATCCGATCGGCGAGGCCGACCCGCTTCATTTCCGCCGCGATGGTCGCGTCAACGTCGGCGACCCGGGTTTCGTTCAGGCTTTGCGTGATTTCCACAAGTTTGGGGTAGTTCATTCGTCTCGTCCTAGATCACCGGGCCCATGACGTAGATGTCCATGGCCCGGGTGTAGCCGGTGATTTCCGATCGCGTACGGGCTCCCGAGGCCACCTCGAGAATCCGCTTCACCAGCCGGTCGCCCGCCTCCGGCAGGCTCTCCGTCCCCTCGATCACCCCGGCGACCGACATGTCCATGTGGTCGTGCATCCGCTCCCAGGTCAGGGCGTTGCCGGTCAGCTTGACGACCGGCACGAACGGGAAGCCCTGCGGCGCGCCCCGGCCGGTGGCGAAGGCGATGACGTTGCAGCCCGCCGCGGCCAAGCCGGTCAGGATCTCCGGCTCGCGGCCCGGCGAGTCCATGACGACGAGCCCCTTCACCGTCGGCCGGACGCCGTATTCGTAAACCGCCTGGATCGGCGCCGACCCGGCCTTGGCGATGGCGCCGAGGGACTTCTCCTCGATCGTCGTCAAGCCCCCCTTGATGTTGCCGCCGGTCGGCTGGCCGCCGCGCATGTCGCAGCCCACGGCCTTGGCCCGGTTCTCCATGCGTTCGACCAGGGCGAGGATCTGGTCCCCGACTTCCTGGGTCGCCGCATGCCGCGCCACGATATGCTCGGCACCGATGAATTCCGTCACCTCGCCGAGGATGGAGATACCGCCGGCCTCGACGATCATATCGGAGGCCACGCCGATGGCCGGCGTCGCCGACAGCCCCTGCGTGGTGTCGGAACTGCCGCACTTCATCCCGAGAACGATGTCCGACAGACCGCAGGTCTCCGTCTTCATCACGCTCGCCTCGGCGACCATGTTCTGGACCAGTAGCGTTCCCTCGGCACGCGTCCGCGCGGCGCCGCCGGTCTCCTGAAGGCCGATGACCTCGACCCGCTTGCCGGTCTTGCGGATTCCGTCGGCCACCTCCTGGATGGCCGTGCTCTCGCAACCGAGGCTGACCAGCAGAACCGAGGCCAGGTTCGGATTGCTTCCCAGGCCGATCAGCACCTCGTTGACCCGCTGGATGTCCAGCGGCGTCTGGCAGCAGCCCTGGTGATGGGTGAAACTGACCGCCCCGTCGACCTGACGGGCGATGTCCTCCGCCACTTCATTGGCGCAGACCACGGTCGAAAGAACCCCCACGTAGTTGCGCGTTCCCACCTGCCCGTCCGGCCGGCGATACCCCTGAAATTCCATAGTTCCGTCCTTTCCGTTCTTTCCCGTGATCGTATTCGTTAGGCCAGATCGCCGCGGCCGCGCAGGCTCTCGATGTTCTGGACGTGGGCATGGGCGCCGCAAGGGATGTCCGCCGTCGCCCGGCCGATCACCTCGCCGTACTTGAGGATGTCCTCGCCCGCCGGAATATCCCGGATGGCGAACTTGTGGCCGAACTCGACGGAATCGACGAGGGTGACGGACACGGTCTCGTCGCCGACACCGACCGAGGCCACGTCGTTGCGCTCAAGGTTGCGCAATGCCGTGGCGACGTTGTCCTGTTTCTTGATGACAATGGCATCTCGTTTCATGTGCTTTTCCTTTTCGGGGTCAAGCGGACGGCGCGGCGGCACCCAGGGAGCGCGTCATCCATTCGTTGATCGACGGTGCTTGCGGGAGGCTTCCGATGGACGCACCCGCCTCTTGGGCGCGGTCTTCCCCCCAGGCCAGGGCTGCGAGCCCCAGGAACTTGGTCTGCATCTCTTCGGCGGTCAGAGGCTGCTCGGGATCGCCGCGCCGGGTTTCCGACACGGCCTCCACGGTTCGCCCGTCATCCAGTTCCGCCTCGATGCGAGCCGGCCGGATGGTCTTGGCGATCCGGTCGTATTCGGGCAGGGCCACCAACTCCACGCGTCCCATCAGATCGCGGAGCCCGGCATCCCGCAGGATCGCCGGCTCGAATTCCGCCTGGGTCA
>Ga0207799_100231_pt1 | contig 37782 bp, 34 predicted proteins | sample TtanPargueraPR_4_FD_187742 | JGI IMG/M metagenome (GOLD analysis project Ga0207799, IMG submission 187742) | Aerobic enrichment media microbial communities from Bioluminiscent Bay, La Parguera, Puerto Rico - Tt and M2 (SPAdes) | ecosystem: Environmental > Aquatic > Marine > Unclassified ...
GGTGCGCCGCCAGTAGGCCGGGCCGCCGCGCGCCAGCCACAGCGGCAGCATCAGCACCAGCCCCGCCACGAAGCCCCCGGCATGCGCCCAATAGGCGACGCCCCCGACATCCGCCGCCGCCGAGGCCCCGCCGATCAGCTGAAAGGCGAACCACACGCCCAGCATGATCCAGGCGGGCAGGGGAAAAATGCGGAAGAAGATGACGAATATGAACAGCACGTCCACCCGCGCCTTGGGGAACATCAGCAGATAGCCCCCCATCACCCCCGCGATGGCGCCCGAGGCCCCCACCGTGGGCATGATGGAGCCGGGATCGGCCAGGAACTGCGCCAGCCCCGCCGCAACGCCGCTGGCCAGGTAGAAGCCGAGAAAGCGCAGGTGGCCCAACTCGTCCTCCAGGTTGTCGCCGAAGATGAACAGGAACAGCATGTTGCCGCCCAGGTGCATCAGCCCGCCATGCAGGAACATCGAGGTCACCAGCCCATGCACCAGCACCCCTTGCGAGATCGCCGCCGGGATCAGCGCCCAGTCGAAGAAGAACCGCTGCAGCGCGCGCGGGTCGGACATGAGCGGCCAGTAGCTGAGGAACACCAGCACGTTCACCGCGATCAGCCCGTAGGTGACGTAAGGCGTGCGACTCGAGGGGTTGTGATCGCGGATGGGAAACATGGGGCGCAGGCTAGCCCGCCCGCGCCCGCCGTCAAGCCTCGGCGACCTCGGCCAGCAGCGCCGCGTTGCCGCCCGAGGCGGTGGTGTCGATGCAGACATGCCGCTCGTGCCGGGCATGGGCGATGTCTGGCCGGGCGGTGATCAGCGGAACGATCGGGCCGGGGCGCTTGGCCAGCGCCTTTTCATAGGCCCGCGCGGTCTCGGGCTTGCCCCAGTAAAGCATGCCGGACAGCCCCGTCAGGCTTTCCAGCGCCCAGGGCACCAGCGCCTCGGGTGCCTCGACCGCCACGCCACCCAGGGCGCGGACGGCCTCGGCCTGTTTGCGCGCGGTGCTGGGGCCGGGGCCGAGGCACAGCAGCGGCGGGCGGGCGAAACTGGCCAGGCGGTTCGACTCGCCGGTGGGGCCGGGCAGGTCCAGCGTCTCCAGCGCGGCGCCGTTGCGTGCGGCGGCGTCGAGCGCGGCCTGGACGGCCTCCGGCTTGCCGTCCGAGGCAGTGGCGCAGCCCTTGTCGCCCGGCGCGGGCCGGGTGAAGCGCGGCACGTAGCACGGCCCCCCCGCCTTGGGCCCGGTGCCCGACAGCCCCTCGCCGCCGAACGGCTGGCTGCCCACGATGGCGCCGATCTGGTTGCGGTTGACATAGAGGTTGCCGACATGGAGTTGCGCGGTCACCTCCTCGACCCGGTCGTCGATGCGGCTGTGCAGGCCGAAGGTCAGCCCGTAGCCGGTGGCGTTGATATCGGCGATCACCTTGTCCACCGCATCGGCGCGGAAGGTGGCGAGGTGCAGCACGGGGCCGAAGACCTCGCGCTCCAGATCCCCGATGCCGTCGACCGCGATCACGGCGGGGGCCAGGAAGTGTCCCTGCTGCGGGGCGTTGCCCTGCCAGATCAGCCGCCCCTCGGCGCGGGCCTGTTCGACATAGGCGGCGATCCCGGAATGGGCCTCAGCGTCGATCAGCGGGCCGGTGTCGGTAGCCAGGTGCCACGGGTCGCCCATCGCGAGGTCCTGCATGGCGCCGATGAGCATGGTTTGGAAATCGTTCGAGATTTCCTCCTGCACGTAAAGGCAGCGCAGGGCCGAACAGCGCTGGCCCGCCGACTGGAAGGCCGACGCCAGCACGTCGCGCACCGCCTGTTCGGGCAGCGCGGTGCTGTCCACGATCATGGCGTTCAGCCCGCCGGTCTCGGCGATCAGGGGCGTGCCGGGGGCCATGTGTTCGGCCATGGCGCGGCGGATGGTCTGCGCGGTCTCGGTGGAGCCGGTGAAGGCCACGCCCGAGATGCGCGCATCCGAGGTCAGCGCCTGGCCCACGGTGCCCCCGTCGCCGGGCAGCAGTTGCAGGGCGGCGCGCGGGACGCCGGCCTCGTGCAGCAGCCCCACCGCCGCGTGGGCGATCAGCGGGGTCTGCTCGGCCGGTTTGGCCAGCACGCCGTTGCCCGCGGCCAGCGCGGCCGCGATCTGGCCGGTGAAGATCGCCAGCGGGAAATTCCACGGCGAGATGCAGGCAAACAGGCCGCGCGGGGTGGCATCCGGGTCGATCCGGGTGGCGTAGTAGCGCAGGAAATCCACTGCCTCGCGCAGCTCGCCCACCGCGTCGGGGATGGTCTTTCCCGCCTCGCGGGCCAGGATGGCGAAGATCTTGCCGTGGCTTTCCTCGTAGAGGTCGGCGGCGCGGTTCAGGATCGCGGCGCGCTCTTCGGCCGGGGCCTCCCACGGCCGGGCGGCGTCCAGCGCGGCGGTGATCTGTTCGGGCGTGGCGGGATGCACCTGGCCCAGTTCATCGGCCAGGTCGGCGGGGTTCTGCACCGGCTCGGCCGGGGCGTCCGGCAGGTCGATGGCCAGCAGCGGCGCGGCGGTAAACTGGGCGTCGCGATAGGGGGCGCGGGCGGCCTCGATCGCGTCCAGTTCGGGCCGGTGGGCGATGTCCCAGCCGCGGGAATTGCGCCGCCCGGGGAACAGATCGGGGCCGCGCCGCAGCGCCGGATGCTCGGGGGCATCGAGATGCGCCAGCACCTCCTCGAACGGATCGGTGGCGACCACCTCGGGCGGCACGTTCTCGTCCACGATCTGGTTGACGAAGGAGCTGTTGGCGCCGTTTTCCAGCAGCCGGCGCACCAGATAGGCCAGCAGGTCGCGGTGCGCGCCCACCGGGGCGTAGATGCGACAGCGGGTGTTTTCGGCCGCCAGAACAATGTCATGCAGCCGCTCGCCCATGCCGTGCAGGCGTTGGAACTCGAACGCCTCGGGGTCGTCGGCCATGTCGAGGATCGCGGCCACCGTGTGGGCGTTGTGGGTGGCGAATTGCGGATAGATCCGGTCCGTCATGCCCATCAGCTTGCGCGCATTGGCGATGTAGCTGACATCGGTGCCGGCCTTGCGGGTGAAGACCGGGAAGCCGTCGACGCCCAACACCTGCGCCTGCTTGACCTCGGTGTCCCAGTAGGCGCCCTTGACCAGCCGCAGCATGAAGCGGCGGTCGAGCTTTTCGGCCAGCGCGTGCAGCCAGTCGATCACATGGGCGGCGCGGGGGCCGTAGGCCTGCACCACCACGCCGAACCCATCCCATCCCGCCAGTTCCGGATCGGCGGCCACGGCCTCGATCACGTCGAGCGACAGCGACAGGCGATCCGCCTCTTCGGCATCGACGTTGAAGCCCATGTTGGCCTCTTTCGCCTGCAGGGCCAGTGTACGCACCCGGGGCACGAGTTCGGCCATCACCCGGTCGCGCTGCGCCTCTTCGTAGCGCGGATGCAGGGCCGAGAACTTGACCGAGATGCCGGGATTCCTGCGCGGGTCGGCGTCGCGCGCCGCCTTGCCGATGGCCGCGATGGCGTCGGCATAGGCGCGGTGATAACGCTGCGCGTCGGCGTCGGTGCGTGCGGCCTCGCCCAGCATGTCGTAGGAATAGGTGTAGCCCTTTTCCTCCATCCCTGCGGCACGTTTCATCGCGTTTTCAATGGTTTCACCCAGAACGAACTGCCGCCCCATCTCGCGCATGGCGCGGTGCACGGCGTTGCGGATCACCGGTTCGCCCAGCCGTTTGACCGCGCCGCGCAGGGTGCCGATCACGCCCGGTTCCTTCTCTTCCAGAACCTTGCCGGTCAGCATCAAGGCCCAGGTCGAGGCATTGACCAGCGGCGAGGCCGAATGGCCCAGGTGCTTGCCCCAGTTCGATGGCGCGATCTTGTCCTCGATCAGGGCGTCCATGGTTTCGGCATCGGGCACCCGCAGCAGGGCCTCGGCCAGGCACATCAGCGCGATGCCCTCTTCGGTGGAGAGCCCGTATTCGGCCAGGAACACCTCCATCAGCCCGGGCTTGGCGCTGGTCCGGATTGCGCGTACCAAGCCGGTGGCGCGGGCGGCGATGCGGGCGCGGTCCTCTGGGGTCAGCGCGGCCTGATCGAGCAGCACGCGCAGGGCGGTGCCCTCGTCGGCATACTTGGCGGCGTCGATGCGGGCGCGCAGGGGGGCGAGCGTGTCTTTCATTCATGGACCTCCGGGCTTTGTTCCAGTATACCTGCGCCTTCTCAGGCCAACCGGCTGAATAGCGGGCAAAGGTGAGGCAATATGACCGAAATTAAGTATGATATGCCGAAATCTGGCCTTCCCGACCTGGATCAGTTCGACCAGGCGATTCTGCGGGTCTTGTCCACGGATGGCCGGATGCCTGTGACAGAGCTAGCGCGCCGGATCGGCCTGTCGAAATCGCCCACCCAGGCCCGGCTGAAGCGGCTGGAGCAGGAAGGCTATATCACCGGCTATGCCGCACTGCTGAACCCGATCCGCCTGGGGCTGGCGCATGTGGCCTTTGTCGAGGTGCGGCTGACCGACACCCGCGAGGCGGCGCTAGAGGCGTTCAACGAGGCGGTCCGCGCCATCCCCGAGGTCGAGCAATGCCACATGGTGGCGGGCGGCTTCGACTACCTGCTGAAGGTGCGCACCCATGATATGCCCAGCTATCGCGCCGTGATGGCCGAGCGGATCTCGGCCCTGCCCTACGTCGCCAACACCTCCACCTACGTGGCGATGGAGGCGGTGAAGGAAGAGACCTTCTGAATCGTGATTTGACCCCGCGCGGGGGCGGGGCGAATCATGGGGCATGCGCCTTCTGCTGACATTGGCCCTGCTGGCCGGCCCCGCGCTGGCCGCCGACTGCCCGCCCGCGCCCGATCACGGCGACCGGCTGGCGGGGCTGATCGCGGCCGCACAGGCGGCCGGGAGCGAGGGCGAGGGGCGGCAGATCACCAACCAGATGTGGCAGCTTTGGACAGATGCACCGGACAGCTACGCGCAGGAGCTGCTGGACGAGGGGATGGACCGCCGCGCATCCTATGATTTCGCGGGCGCGATCAAGGCCTTGGACGCCTTGGTCGCCTATTGCCCCGACTATGCCGAGGGCTACAACCAGCGCGCCTTCGTCGCCTTTCTGCGGCAGGACTACCCCGCCGCGCTGCAGGATCTGGAGCGCACGCTGGCCCTGTCGCCCGATCACGTGGCGGCGCTGTCCGGCAAGGCGCTGACGCTGATGGGGCTGGGGCGGATGGATGAGGGGCAGCTTGTGCTGCGCCAGGCGCTGGCGCTGAACCCCTGGCTGCCGGAGCGCGGGCTGCTGCTGCGGGAACCGGCGGGCGACGATATCTGAGCGCCTTTACACCGCGCGCGCGTTGCCTATTGTCACCCCACCAGAGGGGCCCGCGTGGTGGAATGGTAGACACAGGGGACTTAAAATCCCTAGGCGCTAAGCCGTGCCGGTTCGAGTCCGGCCGCGGGTACCATCTGGAAAAATTCCCCTGTGTTTTCAAACGCAAAGGCCCCAGCGCCGGGTGGCGTGGGGCCCGCTGTACGCTCAGTCGCGGGTGCCCGCGAATTTCTCCTCCCATTCCGCACGCTCGTCGTCGGTGATCTTGCGGAACAGCACGTCGGGCACGGTGAAGGCGTGGCCGGCGGGCAGGGCGGCAAGCGCGCCTGCCACGTCGTCGGGCCAGCCATCGTTGTCGGTCTGCATCGCCGCCATCAGCGTGGCCGAGGCGTCGGGGATGAAGGGCCGCGACAGCACCGCGTAGACCCGGATCAGGTTCAGCGCGAGGCGGATCTGCGCCGCCGCCGCCTCGGGGTTTTCCTTGAAGGTCGACCAGGGTGCGGCGGATTGCAGGTATTCATTGCCCGCCACCCAGACCGCGCGCAGCTCGCCCGAGGCCTTGCGGATCTCCATCGCCTCCATATGCGCCTCGTAGGCGCGGATGCGGGTGGTCAGCTCGTCGATCAGGGCCTGCTCGGCCGGGCCGTTCTCGCCGCCCGCGGGGACCTCTTCGCCGAATTTCGAGCGGCAGAACTTGGTCACGCGGCTCACGAAGTTGCCCAGCACGTCGGCCAGGTCCTTGTTCACGCTGAGCTGGAAATTCTCCCAGGTGAATTCGCTGTCCGAGTTCTCGGGCGCATGAGACAAAAGCCACCAACGCCAGTAATCGGCGGGCAGGATCTCCAGCGCCTGGTCCATGAACACGCCGCGGCCCTGGCTGGTCGAGAACTGGCCGCCGTCATAGTTCAGGTAATTGAAGGACTTGATGTAATCCACCAGCTTCCACGGCTCACCCGAACCCATCAGTGTGGCGGGGAAGCTCAGGGTGTGGAAGGGCACGTTGTCCTTGCCCATGAATTGCACATATCGAACATCTTCGGCGCCCTCGTCCTCGCGCCACCAGCGGCGCCAGGCCTCGTCGCCCTTGCCCTGCGCGTCGGCCCATTCGGCGGTGGCGCCGATATATTCGATGGGCGCGTCGAACCACACGTAGAAGACCTTGCCCTCCATGCCCTGCCAGGGCGCGCCGTCGAACTGCGCGGGCACGCCCCAGTGCAGGTCGCGGGTGATGCCGCGGTCCTGCAGACCGTCGCCGTCATGCAGCCATTTCTTGGCGATCGAGGTGGTCAGCACCGGCCAGCCGGTCTGGCTGTCGATCCAGGCGTCGATCTTGTCCTTCAGCGCCGACTGGCGGAGGTAGAGGTGCTTGGTCTCGCGCACCTCCAGGTCGGTCGAGCCCGAGATCGCCGAGCGCGGGTTGATCAGGTCGGTCGGGTCGAGCTGCTTGGTGCAGTGCTCGCACTGGTCGCCGCGGGCGCGCTCGTAGCCGCAGTTCGGGCAGGTGCCCTCGATATAGCGGTCGGGCAGGAAGCGGCCGTCGGCCTTGGAATAGACCTGCTTCTCGGTCACCTCCTCGATATAGCCGTTCTCGCCCAGCTTGGTCGCCAGGTGCTGGGTCAGCGCGCGGTTGCGGTCCGACGACGACCGGCCGTAATGGTCGAAGGACAGGCGGAAGCCTTCGGCCAGCTCGGCCTGCACGTCATGCATCCGGGCGCAGTAATCGGCCACGTCCTCGCCGGTCTTGGCGGCGGCCAGCTCGGCCGGGGTGCCGTGCTCGTCGGTGGCACAGATGAACATCACCTCGTGGCCCCTCTGGCGCATGTAGCGTGCATAGAGGTCGGCCGGCAGCTGCGAGCCCACCAGATTGCCCAGATGCTTGATCCCGTTGATGTAGGGAAGTGCCGAGGTGATCAGGATACGTGCCATGGATTTGCCTTGGTGATATGCGTCGCGGCCCCGTTTAACGCAGGGGCGCAGCGATGGCTAGCGCCTCTCGCGGCTGCCCTTGGTCAGCCGCCCGATGAGGAACGAGGTGCGCGGGGTGTAGACATAGGGGGTGCGGGCCTCGGCCGTGGGGCGGGCGCGCATCCGCAGCAGGCCGAGGCCCACCAGCACCAGGTGGCCGCCCGCGATCAGCGTGAACAGCGCGGTGGGGCCGAACCAGTCGATCAGCCGGGCCGCCAGCAGCGGCGAGGCGATGGCCCCCAGAGCGAAGAGGAACATCAGCGCCGCCGACAGCTCCACCCGCTGGTGGCTTTCGGCGAAGTCATGGGCATGGGCGGCGGCGACCGAATAGATGGGGAAGGTGGTCAGGCCGAAGAACGCCGCGGCCAGCAGCACGGCCCAGGTGCCGTTGCCCGCGGTGGCCACCGTGGTGGCGCAGGACGCCATCGCCGCCGCCGACAGCCAGATCAGCACCCAGCGCCGGTCGTATTTGTCGGCCATCCAGCCCACCGGGTATTGCGCCAGCGCCCCGCCCAGAACGTAGGTGGCCAGGAACAGGCCGATCTGGTCGGCGCGCAGGCCGACCTCCTGCCCGTAGATCGGGCCGACCATGCGGAAGGCGGCCGAGGACAGCCCCGCCACGATCACCGCCGAGGCCCCCAGCGGCGATTTCTCGAAGGCCAGCCCCGGGCGCAGCCGCGGCGCGGCGGGCGTCTCGGGCTGGGGGATGCGGGTCAGGGTCAGCGGCAGCAGGGCGGCGCAGCAGACCAGCGCCAGCAGGTTGTAGGAGGCATAGGCCGCCGGCTCCAGCACCCCGATCATCAGCTGCGCCACCAGCGCCGCGCCCATGTCCACCATCCGGTAAATGCTCATCGCGCGGCCGCGGGTCTCGTTGGTGAGCTTGGATTGCAGCCAGGCCTCGATGATCGTGTAGCAGCCGGCGACGCTCATCCCCGAGGCCACGCGCATCCCCGCCCAGGCATAGGGATCGACCAGCATCATATGCGCCAGCAGGCCGATGGCGCCGGCGGCGGTAAAGGCGGCGAAGGCGCGCGAGTGGCCGACCGTGCCCATCAGCCGCGGCGCCCACCAGCAGCCGATGAAGAAGCCCACGTAATGGGCCGAGCCCAGCGCGCCCACCTCGGCCCGGGTGAAATCCATCACCAGCCCCGACAGCGCATCGAGCGGGCCGACCGCGCCGGTGCTGAGCTGCAGCAGGGCGGTCGACAGGAACAGGGCAGCGAAGGAGACAATCAGGCGCATATGCAAGGGCTTAGCCCAGGCCTGCGCCCTCTGTCAGGTCCGAATGCGACGGATCGCTGGTCGTTTCGGGGTCAGGGGACAGGGAAAAGGCCTGGCCGTCGTCGCGCAGGCGCCAGGCCCTGGGCGGGGCGGATCGGGCGCGGCGGCGCTCCAGCCGCCATTCGCTGGCCTCGGCGCGGTGGCGGGGCGCGGCGTGCCAGCGGCTTTCCACCCCCGCGGCCCCGCCCGCGCCGGGGCTCAGCAGCAGGCCCAGCGGCATGGTGCCGCCCAGCGCTGCGCCGGCCTCGGCTGCCAGATGCAGCCGGCGCACCGGGGTCAGGCCGGGCGGCCCGGGCAGGTCGGCGATCACCAGCGGCACCGCGGCGCTGCGCAGCACCTCTTCGACGGTCCAGAGCAGGTCCTCGGCGCGCTTGGGATGCACGAAATGCAGACGCCCCGGCGCGACGAAGCGCGTCACCGCGTCGGGGTAGAGACGGTCGGGCGCCCAGGCGGGCTGCACCCAGAACACCGGCCCCGCGGTCTCGCGCGCCAGCAGCAGCGCCAGCACGCGCCGCGCCGGGCCGCAGATCTCATGCGCGCGGGCCAGCGTGAAGGACAGCTCCCCCAGCGCGGCCAGGGCCGGGCGGGGGCGGTGCGGGGCACGAGTCAGGGCGGCGGCGGTCATGGCCAGAGCATACAATGTTCCGCATTTGTTCTCAACATTCGAGTATTGCAATATTTGGGCCTGACACTCCCGAAAAAGCTGCTACCCTATGTCGCATGCTACGGCGCGGCCGCACGCAGAGCCGCGCCCAAAGGGAGGAAAGCATGAAAAAGATTTTCGCAGCCGCCGCTGTCGCGGCCCTGTCGACCGTGGCCGCCCATGCCGAGGGCCTGACCCACCACATCGCCATCCACGTCAATCAGAACGATGCGGCGGTGATGAACATGGCGCTGAACAACGTGGCCAATGTCGCCAAATACTACGAAGGCCAGGGCGACACCGCCGTGATCGAGGTCGTGGCCTATGGCCCCGGCCTGAACATGTATGTCCCGGGCAAGAGCCCCGTGGCCGACCGCATCTCGGCCATGTCGCTGGAGATGGAGAACCTCTCTTTCGCGGCCTGCGGCAACACGCTGCGCAAGATGAGCGAGAAAGTCGGCCACGACGTCAAGCTGATGGAGGAGGCCATGGTGGTGCCCTCCGGCGTGGTGCGGCTGGTTGAGTTGCAGCAGCAGGGATATTCCTACATCCGGCCGTGACCGGCCCCTTGTGCTCGGCTCTGCCGTGACTACTGTCTCCCTGAACCGTCAGGGGGACAGATATGAAATACGTTAAACTCGGCCGCAGCGACATCAGCGTTTCCGAGATTTGCCTGGGCTCGATGACCTGGGGCACGCAGAACACCATGGAAGAGGGCCATGCGCAGATCGACATGGCCCTCGACCGCGGCATCAACTTCATCGACACCGCCGAGATGTACCCGGTGAACCCGGTTTCGGCCGAGACCGCCGGCCGCACCGAGGAAATCATCGGCGAATGGCTGGCCAGGACCGGCCGCCGCGACGACGTGGTGATCGCCACCAAGATCACCGGCGAAGGCTCGAATGCCGTGCCCGGCGGCCCCGAGATCAGCCGCGAGCGGATCCTGTCGGCGGTCGAGGGTTCGCTCAAGCGGCTGAAGACCGACGTGATCGACCTCTACCAGTTTCACTGGCCGAACCGGGGCTCCTACCATTTCCGAAAATGCTGGGGCTATGACCCATCGGGGCAGAACCATGCCCGCACGATCGAGCATATGAACGAGGCGCTGGAGACCCTGCAGGACCTCGTGGAGGCCGGCAAGATTCGCCATTTCGGCCTGTCCAACGAAACCGCCTGGGGCACCGCGCAATGGCTGCGCATCTCGGACGAGCGGGGGCTGCCCCGGGTGCAGGCGGTGCAGAACGAATATTCGCTGCTCTGCCGCCTCTACGACCTCGACATGGCCGAGCTGGGCGTGAACGAGGATGTCACCCTGCTGGCCTATACGCCGCTGGGGGCGGGCCTGCTGTCGGGCAAATACGCCGGCGACGTGACGCCCGAAGGCTCGCGCCGGTCGCTCAATGCCAACCTGGGCGGGCGCATCACCCCGCGCGTGTGGGAGGCGGTCTCGGCCTATCTGGGCATCGCCAACGATCACGGGCTGAACCCGGTGCAGATGGCCATCGCCTTCGTCATGTCGCGCCCGTTCCCGGTGGTTCCGATCATCGGTGCGACCTCGCTGAAACAGCTCGACACGGTGCTCGGCGCCGCCGACCTGACCCTCTCGCAGGAGGTGCGGGACGACATCGAGGCTGCATACAAGGCACATCCGATGCCGTTCTGAGGATCGCCGCGGCGCGGGGGCTTGCCTCTGCGGCGGGTTCCTGCCCAAGCTGGATCAAACGGGCGCCGGCGCGCGGGACGCGCCGGGCTCTGCGCCAGGGAACCAGGGGGGCACATGACGCAGAGGGCGGCAATCATCGGCGGCGGTGCGATCGGCGGCGGCTGGGCCGCGCGCTTTCTGCTGTCGGGCTGGGATGTGCGGGTGTTTGACACCGACCCCGGGGTCGAGCACAGGATCACCGCGGTTCTCGCCAATGCCCGCCGCGCGCTGCCGGGCCTCTCGGACCGGCCCATGCCGCCCGAGGGCACGCTCAGCTTTCACGCCACGCTGTCGGAAACCGTGGACGGCGCCGACTGGATCCAGGAAAGCCTGCCCGAGCGGCTGGAACTGAAGCGCAAGATCTTTCAGAAAATCCAGGCCCATTGCCCCGAGGACGCGGTGATCGCCTCGTCGACCGCGGGCTTCACGCCCACGGCGGTGCAGGGCTGTGCCACGACGCCCGCGCAGATCCTGGTCGCCCATCCGGCCGACCCGGTCTACCTGCTACCGCTGGTGGAACTGGGGGCGAGTCCGGCAAACCCGCCCGAACTGGTAGCGCGGGCCAAGGCCGTGCTGGAAGGGCTGGGCATGTTCCCCCTGCATATCAAGGCCGAGGTCGACGCCCATGTCGCCGGCCGCTTGCAGGAGGCCGTCTGGCGCGAGGCGCTGTGGCTGGTCCGCGACGGCATCGCCACCACCGAAGAGATCGACGAGTCGCTGCGCATGGGCCTTGGCCTGCGCTGGGCGCAGATGGGCCTGTTCGAGACCTGCCGCATCGCGGGCGGCGCGGCGGGGATGAAGGATTTCATCGCGCAGTCCGGTGTGGCGCTGGAGCAGCCCCACAGCCGTCTGACCGACGTGCCGGACATGACCGACGATCTGGCAGAGACGATCGCCCGGCAGTCCGATGCCCAATCGGGCGCCCATTCCATCCAGCAGCTCCAGCATATCCGCGACACCAATCTCGTGGCCATCCTGCGGGCGCTGAAATGGGCCGATTGGGGCGCCGGGGCGCATCTGAACCGCGTCGACGCCGCGCGAGAGGGGCCCGAGATCGACATCACCCGCCCCATCGTGACCGCCGAGCATGCCGTGCCGCTCGACTGGACCGACTACAACGGGCACATGACCGAAAGCCGTTATTTGCAGGCCTTCACCGAGGCCTCCGACCGCTTGATGGAGATCATCGGGGCGGATGCCGAGTATATCGCGTCGGGCGGCAGCTTCTTCACCGTCGAGACCCATATCCGCCACCTGATGGAGGTGAAGGCGGGCGCCGAGATGCGGGTGGAAACCACCTGCCTCGCCGCCGAGGGCAAGAAAATGCACCTCTTCCACGAGGTCTATTCCGACGAGACCCTGCTGGCCACCGGCGAGCAGATGCTTCTGCATGTCAGCCTTGAGACCCGGCGCGCAGCGCCGCCCGCCCCGCATATCGCCGAGAAGCTGGCCGAGATCGCCGCGGCCCATGCGGCGTTGCCGCGGCCCAAGGGCGTGGGCCGGGCCGTGGGACAGGGGCGGTAACGCCTGCCAAAAGGCGCGGGCGGACGGCCGCAAGGCATTGCTGGATGGGCGCCCGGGGGCGTGCGTCAGGCGATCTCGCCCCGCAGATCCGCCAGGAAGGCAGGAAAATCGCGGTCTGGCAGGGTGGCCTCGCGCACCAGCGCGTCGAAATGGCGGGTAAAGGCCTCTACCCGCGCGCTGTCGCGGAAGGCGAGGTAGTTGGCGCCGACATAGATCACCGCCAGCAGCGGGCCGAAGATGGTCAGCGGCACCGAGTAGAGCCGGCGCGCATCGAACAGGTGCAGCCGCAGCGCCGGGAAAAGCTGTTCAGAGAGCGCAAGGAAGCGGTCGATCTGTTCCAGCCGGATCTCGAGGGGCAGGCCCGCGTAATAGCCCTCGGCCCGGGCGAAACTGCGGATCTCGTGCAGCGGCAGGGCGATCTCGTAATCCGAGCGCAGCCCGCGCATCCAGTCCAGCCGGTCCTGCGCCGCGCCGATCGCCTGTTCGGCGGTGCGGCCCAGATGCGGGGCGTATTCCCATTCCAGCATGCGCCGGGTTTTCAGCATGTCGGGCAGGGCGGCGGGGACATGGCGGATCTTGTAGCCCGCCGCCTCGCGGTGCCAGGCGAAGATCTGGTCGTCGATCAGCGCCCGCGAGGCCGCGGTCAGCGTCATCGAGTTGGCCAGCAGGTCGGCCGCGCTTTCGGGCCGCTCCGACAGCCCCAGCAGCCAGTCCGCCGAGACCCCCAGGGCGGCGGCGCATTCGGCCACCACCTGCGCATTGGGCAGCCGGGCCGAGCCCTCGGCCAAAAGCTGCGAGACGGTGGAACGGTCGACGCCGATCCGGCGGGCCAGCGCGCTCTGGCTGAAGCCGCGCTCGGCCATCGCCGACGAGAGGCGGTCGCGGAAAAGCGCGGCGCGGTCGCGTTTGTCCTTTGGAATCATCATTGTTGAATAAATATCGCAAATGCAGAGAAATGTGCACCATTTCCCGAATTCCCATCGCACCGTCCCTGACCTATGCCCGGGTCGGCGAGGATGTGAAGGAAAGGGAAACGCTGTGGAAACACGCTGGCGCACGGTCCTGAAGGCGGTGGTCTGGAACCTGATCGGTCTGGCCACGATGTCGCTGGTGGGGCTGCTGGCCACGGGGTCGGCGGCGCTGGGCGGCACGATGGCCGTGATCAACACCGCCGTGGGATTCACCCTCTACCTCCTCTACGAGCGGCTCTGGGCCCGGGTGCGTTGGGGGCGGCAGGGCTAACCTCTGCTTCAGGCTCGACAATCCGGGCGGGGCGTGCAGAACTGCCGCATGGAATTGTGGATCCCCATCACCATCGCCGCGGCCTTCGCGCAGAACCTGCGCTTCATGCTGCAAAAGCACCTCAAGGCCACGCGGCTGTCCACCGCCGGGGCCACCTTTTCGCGTTTCGTCTATTCCGCGCCGCTGGTGGCCGCGATGGTGGCGGCCTATCTGGGCGCCACGGGGCAGGCGCTACCGGTGCCCGGGGCGCGGTTCTGGGCCTTCGCGCTGACCGGCGGGCTGGCGCAGATCCTGGCCACGCTGTGCGTGGTGGCGCTGTTTTCCGAGCGCAATTTCGCCGTGGGCATCACCTTCAAGAAGACCGAGGTTCTGCAGACCGCGCTGCTCGGCCTGGTGGTTTTGGGCGAGGGGATCTCGACGCCGGGGCTGATGGCGATCCTGGTGGGCTTTGCCGGCGTTGTGCTGCTGTCGGACCCGCCGGGGGGCGGCGGGGCGTGGCACCGGCGTATCCTGAACCGCGGGGCCGGGCTGGGGCTGCTGTCGGGCGTGTTGTTCGCCGTTTCGGCCACCGGCTATCGCGGCGCGTCGCTGTCGCTGGGGTTGGACGACGTGTTCCTGCGCGCGGCCTTTACCCTGGCGGTGGTGACGGCCAGCCAGAGCGTCGCGATGGCCCTCTGGCTGGGATGGCGCGAGCCGGGCGAGATCGCCCGGGTTCTGGCCAACTGGCGCGTGGCGGGGCTGGTGGGGATCACCTCGATGATCGGGTCGCTGGGCTGGTTCCTGGCCTTCACCCTGCAAAAGGCCGCCTATGTGAAGGCGCTGGGCCAGATCGAGTTGCTGTTCAGCTTTGCCGCCACGGTCTTCGTGTTCCGCGAAAAGACCTCGGCGCGGGAACTGGTGGCGATGGGGCTGCTGAGCGCGAGCATCCTGGGGCTGATCCTGGTCCTGTGAGGCCTGTGCCCGGCGGGACGGGCGGAATTCGAGTATTTCGGCCAAGAAGAAGGATCAAGTCAGGCGCAGGAATTCCGAGCGGTCGTTTTCGTTGTTGAAGAACGGGACCGAGACCGGCGGCAGGCCGGCCTTCAGCAGCGCCGCCACCTCGGCCAGGACGACCTCGGTGATGAAGGGGAGGTTGAAATGGCGCACCTCCTCCAACGGGATCCATTGCAGCTGCGACAGCTCGTCCTCGGCCCGCGAGAAATCGTCGAGATCGCCGACCACGGCCTCGGCCTCGACCAGGAAGAAGCGCGCGTCGAAGCGGCGCGGGCGACCCGGCGGCGTGATGGCGCGGAAGATGAAGTGGAACCCCTCGGGCGAGGGCAGGTGGCCGGTGCGGGCAAAGCCGCGCCAGCCCCTGGGCGCCTCCATCGGCCAGTCGCCGGGGCGGCCGAGCAGCAGGCCGGTTTCCTCCCACACCTCGCGGATGCCGGCGGCGATGAGGGCCGGGGCCAGGTCGGGGTCGGCCATGGCGCGCAGGCGGCCGTCGCAATCGGGGTTGAGCGGGCAGGCCAGCGGCACCGTGGCGTCGACCGCGTCGACCGCGCCGCCCGGAAAGACGAACTTGTTGGGCATGAAGGCGGCTTTCGCGCCGCGCTGCCCCATCAGCACCCGGGGCGTCGTGCCCGCGTCGCGCAGCATGATCACCGTCGCGGCGTCGCGAATCGCGGATTTGTCCGCGCCGTTCAGCCCTCGCTCCCGAATCCGTGCATGCGTTTCGCCCATTGCAGCGCCACCAATGTCCCTTTCAGCCGGGGCAGAAGGTAGAGTGAAAGCGCGACGCAGCCAACCGTGAAGATCGCGGCCAGCGCCAGCGGGTCGGGGCGGAAGGTGGTGAAGGTCCACAGGATGATAGGGGCCATCAGGTGGCCGACGATCAGGATCGTCAGATAGGCCGGGCCGTCATCGGCGCGGTGGTGGCACAGCTCTTCGTGGCAGACCGGGCAGGTGTCGCGCACTTTCAGATAGCCGCAGAGCATCGGGCCCGCGCCGCAATTGGGGCAGCGGCGGCGCCATCCGCGAATAAGTGCAGGCCTTACTGGCCGTTCCATCGACTGGTCCATAATCATCCTTCGTCGTTCTCTCCCTGCGCACCCCTCCATGCGCCGAGGCACTGTAACAGGTAATTGACCGGGTCACAGGGGGGCGGAATGTCCATGCGGCGGGATGTCGCGCTATTGTGGAATCAGGCGCGACGGAAATGCCGTGGTGCCCCGTTTAACTCTCAGAACGCAAGGCAGATGCGTTGCGTCGGACAGATTTTAATTCAGGAGGGAAAGACATGACGAACAAGTATTTCCTTGGTGGGCTTTCGGCACTGGCGCTGGGCGCGGTGCTGGTGGCCGGTGCGGCGTCGGCGCAGGGCATGCAGGGCCGCGGGCCCGGGTACGGCATGGGGCCGATGGCGTTCGAGACGCTGGACGCCGACGGCGACGGCAAGGTGACGCTGGAGGAATACCGCGCCGCCGCCGAGGACCGCTTTGCCGCGATGGACGCCGACGACGACGGTGCGCTGAGCGAGGACGAGCTGGGCCTGCGGCGCGGCGCGCGCGGCTGGGGCGGTGACGACCAGCGCCGCGGCGATCGTCCCCGGGCAGGCTATGGCCGCGGCGACCGCGACGGGCGGGGCTACGGCTTTTGCCCCGGTTGCGGGCATGACTTCGATCACGGCCATGGCTACGGCCACATGGGCTACGGCCACATGGACGGCATGGGCTACGGCCACATGGGTCACATGGGGTATGGCCATATGGGCGGCATGATGCACGGCTACCCGCATGGCGGTTGGCAGGGTCATCCCTTCTGGGATGACGACGACCGGGCCGTCGGCCCGCGCGGCCCCATGAACGAGGATCGCGCGCAGGCGATGATCGAGATGCGCGACCAGAACGGCGACGGGCTGCTCAGCGCCGAGGAGTTGATGGCCACGCCGGGCCGGGCGGCGATCTTCGACCGGATCGATGCCGATGGCGACGGCACCATCAGCAAGGAAGAGTTCGAGAACGCGCGCGGCGCCTTCGGCCGCATGGGCCGTCCGTAAGCGCGGCATGAAACCTTCCGCCCCCGGGATCGCCGGGGGCGGGATAGTGCAGGGCAAGGTCCGGGCCGCTAGGGCAGAGCAGGATGACGATGGCCTTCGATGCAGAAAGCGACACCTCGGACGAGGCGCTGCTGGTGCTTTACGCCAACGGGGACGCGCAGGCGGCCCGGGTGTTGACGCTGCGCCTGACGCCTCGGGCGCTGGGTTTTGCCGCGCGGATGCTGGGCGGCGACCGGGCCGAGGCCGAGGATGTGGTGCAGGAGGCCATGCTGCGGCTGTGGCGCATCGCGCCGGACTGGCGGCAGGGCGAGGCAAAGGTCTCTACCTGGCTGTACCGGGTGGTGTCCAACCTGTGCACCGACCGGCTGCGCAAGCGCCGCGGCGTGGGGTTCGACGAGGTGGCCGATCCGCCGGATGACAGCCCCGGGGCCGAGGCGCGCCTGCAGGCGGCCTCGCGCGCGCAGGCGCTGGAGGCGGCCTTGCAGGAATTGCCCGAGCGGCAGCGGCAGGCGGTTGTGCTGCGGCATCTGGAGGGGGTTTCCAACCCCGAGATCGCCGCGGTGATGGAGATCAGTGTGGAGGCGGTCGAAAGCCTGACCGCCCGGGGCAAGCGGGCGCTGGCCAAGGCCCTGGCCGGGCGGCGCGAAGAGTTGGGGTATGGGGATGGCTGAGATGCGGGACGGCGAACTGGAACTGTTTTTCGAGGCGGGCCGCGGCGCCGCGCCGGCGCCCTCGGAGGCGCTGCTGGAGCGGGTGCTGGCCGACGCGCGGGCGCAGCAGCCGGGACGCGCGCCTTCGCCGCGGCGGCCGGCGGCGGCGCGCGGCGCCCTGGCCGGGCTGCTGGCCGCGCTGGGTGGCTGGCCGGCGGTGGCGGGGCTGGCCTCGGTCACCGTGGCCGGGATCTGGCTGGGCTATGCCGCGCCGGGCGGTCTGGACGGCGTGACGGCCGCGCTGTGGCCGGCGCAGGACGGCTATGACGTTGTGGATATGATCCCGTCCTACGACGGGCTGCTGGGGGAGGGCTGAGCATGGCCAACGGGGCAGAGACGCTGAGACCGGGCGCCGGGCGCGGGCTGAAACTGGCGCTGGTGCTGTCGCTGGCGGCGAACCTGCTGGTCGTCGGGCTGGTGGCGGGCGCCGGGCTGAGCCGGTTGCACGGCCACGACTATCACCACCCGCCCGGGGGCGAGCCGGTCGATTATGGCCCCTATGCCCGGGCCCTGAGCCCGGCGGGCCGCGACAAGCTGCGCGCGGCGTTCCGCGACAGGCGGCCCGAGTTCCGCGCCAACCGCGAAGCGCTGCGCGCGGGCTTTGGCGAGTTGCTGGCCGCGCTGCGCGCCACACCCTACGATCCGGCGCGGGCGGCAGCGGTTCTGGAGGCCCAGCAGGGACGGGTCGAGGCCCAGACCGCGCTGGTGCGCGGGCTGCTGCTGGACCATCTTGCCAGCCTCAGCGACGCCGAACGGGCCGCCTTTGCCGATCGTCTTGAGGATGTTCTGCGCCACGGGCCCCCGCGCCCGCCGCGCGACTGACCTGGTCCCGGCGGCGGGGGCGTCTTAGGCGGCCGGGCGGCTGCTGACCGTGACCTTGTTGCGCCCCTCGGCCTTGGCCGCGTAAAGCGCCCGGTCGGCACGTTCGAGCAGCGCGTCGACGCCGCTGTCCCCGCCCTCGGACAGGGCGAGCCCGATGCTGGCGCTCACCGTCAGGACGCCCGCGTCCCCGGGCAGCTGCACTGGCGTCGCGATGATGCGCGTGCGCAACCGCTCGGCGGTGGCCGTGGCCTCGGCCAGGCCGGTTTCGGGCAGCACCACCAGGAATTCCTCTCCGCCGATGCGCGCGATCAGGTCCACGGCGCGCAGGTTCCGCGTCAGCCGCTTGGCCATCGCCGCCAGCACGGCGTCGCCCGCGGCATGGCCGTGACGGTCGTTGATGGCCTTGAACCGGTCCAGGTCGATCAGCATCACCGCAAAGGGACGCCCCGAGGCCCGTGCCCGGTCGGCGATGCGGGCGAGGTGCGGCAGCGCGTAGCGGCGGTTGAACAGCCCCGTCAGCGGGTCGGTCACCGCCAGCCTCAGCCCGTCCTTGACCGAGGCGCGCAACTGGTCGGCCTGCTGTTTTCGCGCCATCTGGGTGGTCAGGCGCAGGGCCATCTCCTCGGAGTCGAAGGGGGCGGTGACCAGGTCGTTGGCCCCAAGGTCGAGCGCCATCGCCGCGGCGCCGCGCGCGCCCTCGTCCACCACCATCACCACCGAGGCATGGCGCGTGGCCGGGCGCGCCCGCAGGTCCGACAGCAGGCTGAGCCCGGCCAGCGGCCGGTCCAGATCGGCCGCGATCACGAAGACATCGGGGGCCGTCGCCGCCTCGGGCCGGGCCAGCGCCAGCGTCCGGGTCAGCACCTCGAGCCGGGTGCGGGGCAGATGCGGCATCAGGGCGGTCTTCCACGCCAGCGCCGCCTCGCGCCGCTGGGCCACCAGCGCAACGCGCCCCTGCCGGGCAAAGCCCTGCGGCGCCTCTTCGAAGCCCAGGGCGCGGCGCGTGCCTTCGCGCAGGGCCAGTTCCTGCGCCGTCTCGCGCGCCCGCAGCAAAGAGCGCACGCGGGCCAGAAGGATCATGTCGTCCAGCGGTTTCGACAGGAAATCGTCGGCGCCGGCCTTCAGCGCCTGCATCTTCGCCGCTGAATCGCGCCGCGCGGTGATCATGATCACCGGGATCCCGGCCGTGGCGGGATCGGCGCGCAGCTTGCAGCAGACGGTGATCCCGTCCATGTCGGGCATCATCAGGTCCAGCAGGATCAGATCCGGGCGCTCGGCCCGCGCCATCTCCAGCGCGCGATGCCCGCCGTCGGCCTGCAGCACGTCATAGCAGGCTTCCGAGAGCTTGACCTTCATGACGATGCGGTTCGTCGCGACGTCATCCGCGATCAGGATACGCCCGGGCATCGTGCCGCCCTCCTCAGCCAGTGCCTGTGATTTTCGGTTTCCACGTTGAGCTTTGCCTCATAAGGGTTAACAAACCCTTTCGTAGGCACGGGGAAGAGGCACGGATGACACAGGATCAGGCGGAAACGCTGGCGCTGCAGGCGCTGGGCTGGCTGGCGGGAAACGACGAACTGATGCCGGTGTTCCTGGGTGCCAGCGGCGCCGCGCTTGAGGATCTGAAGACGCGCGCGGGCGACCCGGCCTTCCTGCTGTCGGTGCTGGAGTTCCTGACCATGGACGACGCATGGGTCATCGCCTTTTGCGACGCGCACGGGCTGCCCTATACCGCGCCGATGCAGGCGCGCGAGGCCCTTCCGGGCGGGGCGCAGACCCACTGGACCTGAGCGCAGCCGGGCCCCGCCGTTGCGGCGGCGGGCGATCCGGTCCATATCGGGCGTGAACCCACGCGGCGGAGAAAGCATGCAGCAGATCACCGGCATCCTGTTCGACAAGGACGGCACGCTATTCGATTTCCAGGCGACCTGGGGCGCCTGGGCGCAGAGCTTCCTGCTGGAGGTGGCGGCCGGCGACCGGGTGCGGGCCGCCGAGCTGGGGGCGGCGATCGGCTATCGTTTCGAGGCGGAGCTGTTCGAGCCCGACAGCCCGGTGATCGCCGGCACCCCCGACGATGCCGCCCGGCTGCTGCTGCCGCTGATGCCCGGCACGCGCCCCGGCGCGCTGATAGATCGAATGAACGCCGCCGCCGCCCGCGCGCCGATGCGCGAGGCGGTGCCGCTGGCGCCCCTGATGGGGCGCCTGTCGGCGATGGGGCTGACGCTGGGCGTGGCCACCAACGATGCCGAGGAACCGGCGCGCGCCCACCTGGCCGCGGCCGGGATCGAGGCGCATTTCGATTTCATCGCCGGCTGCGACTCCGGCCATGGCGCCAAGCCCGCCCCCGGCCAGCTTCTGGCCTTTGCCGAGGCCACGGGCCTTGCCCCGGCCTCGGTGCTGATGGTGGGCGACAGCCGCCATGACCTCGCCGCCGGGCGCGCGGCGGGCATGGGCACGGTGGCGGTGCTGACCGGCCCCGCCGGGGGCGAGGACCTGGCCGATCTCGCCGACGTGGTGCTGCCCGATATCGGTCACCTGCCCGGCCATCTTTCCGGTCGCGGGGGCTGAGCATCCAGAAAACGACGCGGCGCGTCGCTTTCGGCGCGGAAAGCGCCGGAATGGCGGTGTCACCCTGCGGTAAAGCACGGAGGACACGCCATGGCAGAGGCAGCAAAGCGCAGGCGCACGGGCGGGCGGGCCGGTCACGCCCGGCGCGGCGGGGGGGCGGTGATCGACCAGCCGCCCTGGCGTGTGCCCCTCAACACCGACCGCCCGACCGAGCCGCTGACCGAAGAGGGCATCGCTGCCCTGCACGACGGCGCGATGCGCATTCTCGAAGAAATCGGCATCGAGTTCCTGAACGATGAGGCCCTGGCCGTTCTGAAACAGGCCGGCTGCACCGTCGACGGCCACAATGTGCGCATGGGCCGCGACTTCGTGATGGAGATGCTGGGCCATGCGCCCTCCAGCTTCACCATCACCCCGCGCAATCCCGAGCGCGCGGTGACCATCGGCGGCAGGCACATGGTCTTCGTCAATGTCTCCTCGCCGCCCAACTACTGGGACCTGGAGACCGGCAAGGTGCCCGGCACCCGCGAGCAGTGCCGCAACCTGCTCAAGCTGACCCAGTATTTCAACTGCATCCACGTCGCCGGCGGCTACCCGGTAGAGCCGGTGGATGTGCATGCCTCCGTCCGCCATCTCGACGTGCTGTTCGACAAGCTGACCCTGACCGACAAGGTGGCGCACGCCTACAGCCTCGGGCGCGAGCGGGTCGAGGACGTGATGGAGATGGTGCGCATCGCCGGCGGGCTGAGCCACGAGGAATTCGAGGCGACGCCGCGGATGTACACCAACATCAACTCCACCTCGCCGCTGAAGCACGACATCCCCATGCTGGACGGCTGGATGCGCTGCGTGCGGCGCGGGCAGGCGGTGGTGGTCACGCCCTTCACGCTGGCCGGTGCCATGGCCCCGGTGACCATGGCGGGCGCGGTGGCGCAGTCGCTGGCCGAGGGGCTGTGCGCCATCGCGCTGGCGCAATATATCCGCCCCGGCGCGCCCTGCGCGCTAGGCACTTTCACCAGCAACGTGGACATGAAATCCGGCGCGCCCGCCTTCGGCACGCCGGAATACATGCGCGCCACCCAGATGACCGGCCAGATGGCGCGGTTCTACGGGCTGCCGCTGCGCGCCTCGGGCGCCTGCGCGGCCAATGTGCCCGACGGTCAGGCGATGTGGGAAACCTCGAACAGCCTGTGGGCGGCGGTGCAGTCGGGGACCAACATGGTCTATCACGCGGCGGGCTGGCTGGAGGGCGGGCTGATCGCCAGCCCCGAGAAATTCATCATGGATTGCGAGGTGCTGAGCCAGATCCAACGCTATTTCGAACCCGAGATCTGCGCCACCGACGCCGACGCCATCGCGCTGGACGCGATCCGCGAGGTCGGCAGCGAGGGGCATTTCTTCGGCTGCGGGCACACGCAGGAACGCTTTGCCACCGCCTTTTACCAGCCCTTCCTGTCGGACTGGAAGAATTACGAGGGCTGGCTGCAGGCGGGCGGGGTCTGGACGGCCGAGCGGGCGCATGCGCTGTACAAGCGCATCATCGCCGAGTTCGAGCCTCCGCCGATGGACGCGGGGCTGCGCGAAGAGTTGGCCGATTACGTCGCCCGCCGTAAGGCCGAGGGCGGCGCGCCCACCGATTTCTGAGCCGCCCGCGCGCCGGGCAACTCCGGGCAACTCCGGGCTGGCAGGGGGCTGCGCCACCGGCTAGGCTGTCGCCTGATAATGGGAGGCAGCCATGAGCAGGATAGTACAGACCGAAGCCCTCGGGCGGTTGTCGATGGCCGTGGTGGGTGCGCTGGCCGGGCTGGCCATGTGGGCGCTGTCGGACGTGCTGCCCGACCTGCTGACCGACCGGCCGCGGCTTTACCTGTTCCTGTCCGCGCTGGCCTGGGCGCTGTTCGCGGCCTGGTTGGCCATGGCCGGGCCACTGCGCCTGCCCCGGGCCGGGGAACTGGCGGCGGCACTGGCGCTGCCGGTCGCGGGGCTTTTGACCTGGGCCAGCCTGCGCTTCGACACGACCGAGGCGTTTTTCCGCACCGGCCACCCGCTGGTCTCTTTCCTGCTGCTGACCGCGCTGCCGCTGCCCTTCCTGATCGCGCATCGGCGCGCAGGGCGCTGGAACGACTATGCGCTGCTGTTCCAGCACTCGTGGAACATCGTGGTGCGCTTTGCCGCGGCCTGGCTGTTCGTGGGCGTGGTCTGGGGGGTGGTGCTGCTGTCGGATGCATTGCTGAAACTGGTGGGCATCGACACCATCGAGTGGTTGCTGGAGCAGGAGGTCGTGCCCTACCTGCTGACCGGGGTGACGCTGGGGCTGGCGCTGGCGGTGGTCAACGAGCTCAGCGACTACGTCTCGCCCTACCTGGTGCTGCGGCTGTTGCGGCTCTTGCTGCCGGTGGTGCTGGTGGTGGTGGTGATCTTCCTCGCTGCGCTGCCCCTGCGCGGGCTGTCGAACCTCTTTGGCGAGTTCTCGGCGGCGGCGACGCTGCTGGCCATGGCCATGGGGGCGCTGACGCTGGTGACGACGGCGCTGGATGCCGATGACGATGCGGCGGTGAAGAACGCCGCGATGCGGCTGGCCGCGCAGCTGCTGGCGTTGCTGATCCCGGCGCTGGCGGTGCTGGCGGGCGAGGCGATCCGCATCCGCGTGGCGCAATATGGCTGGTCGCCCGACCGGCTGGCCGCGGCGACGATCGCGGCGGTGGTGCTGGGCTATGGCCTGGCCTACGCGCTGTCCGTGCTCTCGCGCCGCAACTGGGCCGGGCGCATCCGGCAGGCCAATATCGTGATGGCGCTGTTGGTGCTTTTGCTGGCGCTGGCCTGGCTGACGCCGCTCATCGACCCGCAGAGGCTGGCCACCGCGCACCAGGTCGCGCGGTTCCGCGATGGCGCGGTCAGCGCCCGGGAACTGGACCTTTGGACCATCGGGCGCGAATGGGGCCGGGCCGGGCGCGCCGGGATCGACCGGCTCGCCGCCATGACCGACCACCCCGAGGCCGCCCTGCTGGCCGAGCGCCTGGCCGCGCTGGAGACGGCCAGCAGCCGCTACGCCTTTGAGCGCCAGAGCGCCGAGGCCGACAGCGGCGCGCTGATCGCCGCCATCCGCGCCAAGCTGCCCGTCCGGCCCGAGGGCGCCTCCCTGCCCGAGGGGCTGCTGGAAAACCTGCGCAAGTGGGAGCTGGAGGAGCTTTCGCGCGCCTGCGGCCGGGCCACGCCCGCGGGAAATCCCGGTTGCGTGCTGCTGCGGGTAGAGCTGTCCGACGCCACCGCCGGCGAAGAGGCGGTGCTGGTCACCGGCAGCGACCGCGGCAGCCCGGTCCTGCGCGGCTATTTCGCCGATCCCGCCGGGGCGGGCTACGTGATGCGCGTGCCCGAGGTCCTGTCGGGCGCGGGCGGCTACCGCACCGGGGGCGCGGTGATCGACGACCTGATCGCCGGCAAGTTCAGCCTGCGCCCGGTGTCGATCAATGCGCTGGTCTTCGAGGGGCAGGAGCTGTTCTTCGGCCGCTGAGACCATGTCGCACGAAATCCCTTCGCTCTGGGCCGCAACCGCCCGACCGCCGCTGGAGCTGCCCCGCCTGACCGACAGCCTGCGGGCGGATGTGCTGGTCATCGGGGGCGGCGTCACGGGGCTGTCGGCGGCGCTGCACCTGGCCGAGGCGGGCGCCTCGGTCGCGCTGCTCGAGGCGCGGGCGCCCGGGCATGGCGGGTCTGGCCGCAACGGCGGGCAGGTCATTCCGGGGCTTAAGGACGACCCCGATGCGCTGGACCGCCTCTACGGCCCCGCGGCGACCGAGTTCGCGGGCAGCACGGCGGATGTCCTCTTTGACCTGGTGGCACGGCACGGGATCGACTGCGACGCGCGGCGCGACGGCTGGATTCAGGCCGGCATGAAGGCTGCGCATCTGCCGGGGCTGGAAAAGCGGATGGCGCAATGGGCCGCCCGCGGCGCGCCCGTCGAAATGCTCGACGCCGCGGCGATGGCGCGGGCCACGGGGTCCGGGGCGTTCAGGGGCGGCTGGATCGACCGCCGCGCCGGCCGGGTGCACCCGCTGAACTACGTCACGGGTCTGGCCGAGGCGGCGCAGCGCGCCGGGGCGCGGCTGTTCGCCCGCAGCCCGGTCGAGGCGCTCGACCGGCAGGGGCAGGGGTGGCGCGCAAGGGTGGCCGGTGGGGCCGAGCTTTACGCGGGCCAGGTGATCCTCGCCACCAACGCCTATTCCGGGGGCCTGTGGCCCCGCGTGCCCGACACCATCGTTCCGGCCAACAGTTTCCAGGTGGCGACCGAGCCGCTGCCGCCCGCTCTGCGCGCGCGGATCCTGCCCGACGGCGCGGTGGTGTCCGAAAGCCGCCGGGTCGGGACCTATTTCCGCATCGGGCCCGAGGGCCGGCTGATGCTGGGCGGGCGGGGCCGGTTCCGCGACCCGCGCGCGCCTGCTGATTTCGCTCAGGTGGAAAGGGCGCTTCACCGGCTCTTCCCGCAGGTGGCGGGGCTGGGCATCGCCTACCGCTGGGCCGGCCGGGTGGGCATGACCGCCGATCACCGGCCGCACCTGCATCAGCCCGCCCCCGGCCTGACCATCGCCATCGGCTACAACGGGCGGGGGCTGGCGCTGGGCACCGCCATGGGCCGCGCGCTGGCGCGGCATCTGGCCGATGGCGCCCCCCTGCCGCTGCCGGTGCAGCCCCTCCGGCCTTTGCCCCTGCACCGGCTGCATCCGCTCTACGCCGGCGCGGCGATCGCCTGGTACCGGCTGCGCGACGCGCTGGAGCGCTGAGCGCGGCTAGACCGAAACAGCCCGCATCAGCGCCGCTTTCTCGAGCTCGGATTTCGCCCCATCCAGCGTCACCGCGCCCCTTTGCAGCACGTAGAACCGGTCGGCCAGTTCAAAGGCGAATTCGAAATACTGCTCGACCAGCACGATCGCCATGTCGCCGCGGCTGCGCAGGTAGTCGATGACCCGGCCGATCTGCTGGATGATGTTGGGCTGGATGCCCTCGGTCGGCTCGTCCAGCAGCAGCAGCTTGGGCTTGGTGATCATCGCGCGGGCGATGGCAAGCTGTTGCTGTTGCCCGCCCGACAGATCGCCGCCGCGCCGGTTGGCCATCTCCTTGAGAACCGGGAAGAGCTCGTAAATCTCGTCCGGCACGCCGTGCTCTTCGCGCGGGAGGCAGGCGTAGCCGGTCTCCAGGTTTTCCCGCACCGTCAGCAGCGGGAAGATATCGCGCCCCTGCGGCACGTAGCCAACCCCGCTGCGCGCCATGGCATGCGCCGGGACCCGGCCGACCTCGGCCCCGTCCAGCGCCAGCCGCCCGCCCGAGCGCGGATGGGTGCCCGAGATCGCCTTGAGCAGGCTGGTCTTGCCCACGCCGTTGGTGCCCATCACGCAGGTCACCTGGCCCGCGGCGGCCTCCATGTCGATCCCGTGCAGGATCTGCGAGCCGCCGTAATGCAGAGTCAGGTCTTCGAGTTTTAGCATGGCTCAGCGCCCCAGATACACATCGATCACGTCCTTGTTCTGCGTCACATGGTCGAGGCTGCCCTCGGCCAGGACCGAGCCCTCGTGCAGCACCGTCACCTTGCAGTTCAGCCGCCGCACGAATTCCATGTCGTGCTCGACCACCACCACCGCGCGGGTCTTGGCCGCCTCGACCAGGATGTCGGTGGTATGCTCGCGCTCGGCCAGCGTCATGCCCGCGGCGGGCTCGTCGACCAGCAAAAGGCGTGGCTCCTGCGCCAGCAGCATGCCGATCTCCAGCCATTGCTTCTGGCCGTGGCTCAGCTCGCCCGAGCGGCGGCGGAGCTGATCGGTGAGCCCGATCTCTCCGGCCAGTTCCTCGACCCGGGTGCGGTCGGCCGCGCCCGGACGGTAGAACAGCACCGCCCAGGGCGCGCGGTCCTTCTTCAGCGCCATGGCGAGGTTGTCAAAGACGGTCTGATCCTCGAACACGGTGGGGCGCTGAAACTTGCGCCCGATGCCCGCGCGGGCGATCTGGCTTTCGGTCATGCGCAGCAGCGACTGGCTCCTCTCGCCCCACAGCACGCGGCCCTCGTCGGGCCGGGTCTTGCCGGTGACGATGTCCATGAAGGTGGTCTTGCCCGCGCCGTTCGGCCCGATGATCGCGCGCAGCTCGGCCGGGCCGATCTCGAAGGAGAGGTTGTTGATCGCCTTGAACCCGTCAAAGCTGACCGAGACGCCGGAAACCTCGAGAAGCGTGCTCATTCCTCGGCCTCCTTTTCGCGCAGCGCACCGGCGTCGGGGCCGAGATCGGCACCATGCCGGTCGGGGCTACGGGCGCCGGTGACAAGGTCGACCAGCCCGCCGATGCCCTTGGGCGCAAACAGCGTGACCATGACGAAGCTGCCCCCCAGCAGAACCTGCCACCAGTCGACCCATTTCACGGTGTAGAGGCCGAGGTTCAGGTCCGGCGCCTGCCCGCCGGTGAACCAGGTGGACAGCAGCGACACGAACGCCGCCCCGACCACCGCCCCGTAAAGCCGGCCGCGCCCGCCGATGGCGACCCAGACCGCGAGGTAGATGGAGGCGATGGGGGCGATTTCCGCCGGGTTAATGATGCCGGCCTGCGGGTAATAGAGCGCCCCCGCGATGGCCGCGATCACGGCCGTCAGGGTGAAGACGAACAGCTTGTAGCCCTCGACCGAATAGCCCAGGAACCGCACCCGCGCCTCGTCGTCCCGGATACCGCGGATCACGTTGCCGAACTTGCCCGAGACCACGAAAGAGGCCAGCAGGTAGCCCAGCGCCAGCGCCAGCGCCGAGGCCCAGAAGAACCAGATCGAAATCACGCTTTGCGGGACGTCGTCGGCACCGGGGATGTTCTGCAGGCCCGACAGGCCGTTATTGCCCCTCAGCCCGCTGTCGTTCTGGAACAGGTAAAGCGCCAGCGCCAGCGTCATGGCCTGGGTCAGGATCGACAGGTAAACGCCCGTCACCCGGCTGCGGAACGCCAGCCACCCGAAGACCAGCGCCAGCAGCCCCGGCACCAGCACCACCAGCGCCATTTGGATCGCCAGGCTGTCGGCGAAGGCCCAGACCACGGGAAACTCGCTGCCGCCGACCACGCCGAAGATCTGCGTGGCGATGGCGTCGGAGATTTCCTGCGGCGTGGGGGGCAGGGCAGCATTGGCCAGCGCGCCGGCGACGATGGCCTCGGTGCGGGCATACATCAGCCACATGCCGATCATGTAGCCACCCAGCCCGAAGAAGGCGAAATGGCCGAGGGAAAGGATGCCGGTGTAACCCCACACCAGATCCATCGCGATGGCCACGAGGCACAGGCACAGCGTCTTGCCCAGCGTCTTGACGAAGCTGGTGGAGACCAGGTCGGGGCCGAAGGCCTCGGACATGAGGGTCACGCCCAGGGTGAAGAGCGCCAGCAGCGCCAGGAAGATCAGGACGGAGGGGTGTTTCGGGAAGAAGTTGCGGGTCATGCGCGTTCCCTCCCGGCGTCGAGCCTGTGGCAGGCGCTGCGATGTGAGTATTTGGGCCAAGAAGAAGGAGGCATGAGTTTCAATCTCCTGCGGCGCGGCCCTTGAGGGCGATGATGCCCCGGGGGCGGAACTGGATGAACAGGATGATGAAGAGGATCATGTAGGTCTGCGCGGCCAGCGTGTTCGACGGGTTCAGCCACTCGATCCCCTTCTGCAGGAAGCCGATCAGCGCGGCGCCGGCCAGCGTGCCCCAGATATTGCCCACGCCGCCCACGACCACGGTCATGAAGCTCTGTACGATGTAGTCCTGTCCCAGCTCGGACGTGACCTTGGCGAAAAGGCCGATGGCCACCCCCGCCACCCCGGCGATGCCGGAGCCCAGCCCGAAGGTCAGCATGTTGATACGGTCGGGGTTGATGCCCATCGAGGCCGCCATGCGCGGGTTCTGGGTGACGGCGCGCACCTCCAGCCCCAGCCGCGTGCGGCGCATGATGAACAGGAACAGGCCGAGAAACAGCAGGGCGAGGGCGAAGATCGCGATGCGGATATAGCTGATCGAGACCACGTCGTTCAGCACCAGCGCCCCGTCGAGCCATCCCGGCGAGGTCAGCGGCCGGGCCTGGGTGCCGAAGATGTTCTTGGCCAGCTGCTGCAGCGCGATGGAGATGCCGAAGGTCGCCAGCAGCGTCTCCAGCGGCCGGTTGTAGAGCCAGCGGATCACCAGCCGCTCCATCGCCACGCCGGCGGCGAAAGTCAGGGCGAAGGCCAGCGGCAGGGCGACGATGATGGACAGGGTGTAATCGGGGATCACCTGCTGCACCACGTAGCCGGTGTAGGCGCCCATCATGATGAATTCGCCATGCGCCATGTTGATCACGCCCATCACGCCGAAGGTGATGGCCAGCCCGATCGCGGCGAGGAAATAGATCGAGGCCAGCGACAGCGCGTCGAGCGCGAGGTCGGCGGCCTGGTTCAGCCCGACTTTCAGCGCGATGGCGTCCAGCGCCTCGTTGGCGGCGGCGGTGAGGCGCGCATCGCGCTCGGTGTAGCGGTCATAGAAGACGTGGGATTTCAGCGCCGCTGCGACCTCGGCCTCGGTGACGGTGGCCGGTACCGTTCCGGCCTCGGACAGCGCCGCATAGGCGCGGTCGCGGGCGGCGTCGGTGTTCAGCTCGGCTACCGGCACGCCGCCGACGGCGCCGTTTTCGATATGCGCCTCCAGCGCCGACCGCTTGTCCGAGGGGCTGATGCGGGGGGCGGCGAGGCCGGCCTGCACCAGCAGGGCATAGGCCTCCTCCTCGGGCAGTTCCTGGCTGCCGGGTTTCAGGATACGGGCTACGTTTTCGGTTTCGGGGGGCGCTTCGGCGGCCGCGGCGCGGGTGGTTTCGACCAGCGGGTTCAGCGCGGCGCGGGCGTCGACGCCAAGATCGCCGGCGAAGCCGCCGATGGCCGCGATGCGGGCCTCCGCGTCGGGGTCAAAGGAAATGGTCAGCAGGCGTTCCAGCCGTTCCTTGCGCGCCTTGAGCGCCAGGTCGGGCTCGGCGGCGATGGCCCCGCGCAGGGCGGTCAGATGCGCGGCCTCGGCGTCGCGCGCGATGGCGTCGAGCGCCTCCTGCCGCTTGGCCGGGTCTGGGTCCATCAGCTGGAACTGCACCAGCGCCGCGCCGATCATGCCGCGGATGCCGCTGTTGGGCTTGAGCTGGTCAAGCTCGGATTTCGGATAGGTCCCGGCGTCGGCGCCGCTGGCGATGTCGATCAGGCGGTAGGTCTTGGCGTCGATTTTTTCGGCGAAGAAGAACAGCCCGTCCGCCTTGCGCTGCCACAGCTCCTTGGACTGCCATTTCTCCAGCACCTGCTGGGCGTGGGGCAGGCCGCTGTCGCGCAATGCGTCGATGGCCGGGCCGATGGTCTTGCGCGAGCTTTTCTCAAGCGTGGCGCGATGCTCCTGCAGGAGGTCCTGTATGGGGCTTTGCTGGGCCAGCGCGGCGCCGGCGATCAGCGTGAAAAGGGTGAGGGCGGCAAGGAAGATGCGCATTTTGGCGAGCCTGTCTGGGAGAGGGGGCGGACGTACCGCCCCCTCGTGCCGTCGTGGATCAGTAGTTGGACTTGATCTGGACGCAGCTCTCGGTGTCGGTGTTGTACATGCCGCAGCCGAGCTCTTTCCAATCCGACTTCAGCACGGCCGATTCCGGCAGGAAGTCGGTCCAGGCGTCACCCGGCACTTCCTCGGTCTGGCTGAGGATGTCGAACTGGCCGTCCGCGGTAATCTCGCCGATCAGAACCGGCTTGGCGAGGTGGTGGTTGGTGCCCATCACGGCCATGCCGCCGGTCAGGTTGGGGAATTCCTGGCCCCACATCGCCTCGCGCACGGGGTCGACATCGGTGGTGCCGGCCTGCTCGACCGCGTTCACCCACATGTTGAAGCCGATGTAATGCGCCTCCATCGGGTCGTTGGTCACGCGCTCGTCGCCCATGCGGGCCTTCCAGGCGGCGATGAATTCGTCGTTGGTTTCGGATTCCGCTGACTGGAAGTAGTTCCACGCCGCCAGGTGGCCGACCAGGTTGGTGGTGTCGAGGCCCGAAAGCTCTTCTTCACCCACTGAGAAGGCGACGACCGGGATGTCATCCGCCGAGACGCCCGCCGCGGCCAGTTCCTTGTAGAAGCCGATGTTGGCGTCGCCGTTGATGGTCGAGATCACGCCCACCTTCTTGCCGTCGGCGCCCAGCGCCACCACGTCGGCCACGATCTTGGACCAGTCGGAGTGGCCGAAGGGGGTGTAGTTCACGAAGATGTCCTCTGCGGCGATGCCCTTCGATTTCAGGTAGCTTTCCAGGATGTTGTTCGTGGTGCGGGGGTAGACATAGTCGGTGCCCAGCAGCGCGAATTTCTCCACCCCCAGTTCATCCAGGAAATAGTCGGTGGCCGGGATCGCCTGCTGGTTCGGCGCGGCGCCGGTGTAGAACACGTTTTTCGAGCTTTCCTCGCCCTCGTACTGGACGGGGTAGAACAGCAGGCCGTTCAGCTCTTCGATCACCGGCAGCACCGATTTCCGGCTTACGCTCGTCCAGCAGCCGAACATCACGTCCACGTCCTGCACAGTCAGCAGCTCGCGCGCCTTTTCGGCAAACAGCGGCCAGTCCGAGGCCGGGTCGACCACCACGGCCTCAAGCTGCTTGCCCAGCACGCCGCCCTTGGCGTTCTGCTCGTCGATCAGCATCAGCATGGTGTCTTTCAGCGTGGTTTCCGAGATGGCCATGGTGCCGGACAGCGAGTGCAGCACACCCACCTTGATCGTGTCCTGGGCCAGGGCCGGTGCCGTGATTGTTCCAAGGGCGAGGGTGCCCGCCAGAATCTTGTTCAGGATTTTCATGTCGCTCCTCCGTGCAGAGGAAACCGGCGGGAGGCCTTGCACCCGGCGGGTGCCCGTCCTACCTGTCCCCTGCAACTGAACTGTTGCATCCGTGTGGCGGCCTGTCGGAGTTCCAAGTCGCGGTGCCGCCACACGCCCGTTTCAGCCTGCATCGCTGCAGCCCCCAAGCGGGCCTCTTCACGCTTTCTGCGTCGCGGCGTCGGGGCAATTGCCGGATAGCTTGTTTTCCGGGCATTGATCGGGATTGCCCAAATTTCGGACATGACGGGGCTGAGTCGCCAAAAAATGCGGCGTCGGTTTTTGGGTCGCAGGCGGCAACGTCGGAAATGCCCGCCCGGCCTGCAGAAATGGAGTTGACAGTTCCGCAGCCTCTCTCCCATGAGACCCCGAATTGTATACAATCTGGACAATCCCGGGGGGAAAGAGATGCTCGAAACCGCGCTTGGCCTCGACTACGCCATGACCGCACCGCACCGCAGCGCCGCCAAGGTCGGCGCCGATGTGATGGAGGCCGGCGGCAGCGCCATCGAAGCGATGGTCGCGGCAGCGGCTGCCATCGCCGTGGTCTATCCGCATATGAACGGGATCGGCGGCGACGGGTTCTGGATCATCCGCCGCCCCGGCGAGCGTCCGGTGGGGATCTCGGCCTGCGGCGGCGCGGCCGGGCTGGCCACCCCGGAGTGGTATGCTGGGCACGGGATCGCCGATGCCCTGCCGTCCCGCGGCGCGCTGGCGGCCCTGACGGTGCCCGGCACGATCGGCGGCTGGCAGGCGGCGCTGGACCTGGTGCCGGCAGAGAAGCGCGTGCCGCTGTCCGACCTGCTGGCGCCTGCGGTGAAACTGGCCCGCGAGGGCATCGCGGTGAGCCGGAACCAGGCCGAGACCACGGCCGAGAAACTGGACGGCCTGCGCGACGTTCCGGGCTTTGCCGATATCTATCTCGACGGCGGCCAGGCGCCGCGCGCCGGGGCGCGGCTGGTCCAGGCGGCGCTGGGCGAGACGCTGGCCCATCTCGGCGAGGCCGGCACCGAAAGCTTCTATCGCGGCGACATCGCCGCCGAGAACGCGCGCTACCTGGAACAGCAGGGCAGCCCCCTGCGCTTGGCCGATTTCCACGCCTACCGGGCGCAGAATGTGCGCCCCCTGGAGATCGCGACCAGCCGCGGTCGTCTTTACAACATGATCCCGCCCACGCAGGGCATGTCGGCGCTGGCCATCCTGGGCATCTTCGACCGGCTGGGCGTGACCGATGGCGAGGGCTTTGCCCATATCCACGGTCTGATCGAGGCGACCAAGCAGGCCTTCCTCGTGCGCAATGCCGAGCTGGGCGATCCTCGTTACATGCGCCACGACCCGCAGGAACTGCTGTCGGACGCGCGGCTCGACGCGATGGCGGGGGCCATCGATCCCGCGCGCGCCGCCCCCTGGCCGCAGGTGGCCAAGGCGGGCGACACGATCTGGATGGGCGCCGCCGATGCCGACGGCACGGTGGTGAGCTTTATCCAGTCGGTATTCTGGGAATTCGGCTCGGGCCTGACCTGCCCGCAGACCGGCGTGGTCTTCCAGAACCGCGGCGCGGGCTTCAGCCTGGAGGCCGGGCCGAACCGGCTGGCCCCCGGCAAGACGCCGTTCCACACCCTCAACCCCGCGCTGGCGGAACTGCAGGACGGCCGGGTCATGTCCTATGGCACCATGGGCGGCGAGGGCCAGCCGCAGACGCAGGCCGCGGTCTTTACCCGCTACGCCCATTTCGACATGCCGCTGCAGCAGGCCGTGACCGCGCCCCGCTGGCTGCTGGGCAAGACCTGGGGCGACGACACCACCAGCCTGAAGCTGGAAGAGAACATGGATGCGGGCCTTGTCGCGGCCCTGGCCGCCGCCGGCCACGTGGTGGAGACGCTGCCGGCCTTTTCCAGCCTGATGGGCCATGCCGGCGCGGTGGTCCGTCACCCCGACGGGCTGTGCGAGGCCGCCACCGATCCGCGCTCGGACGGGGCGGCGCTGGCGCAGTAACTACAGGCCCAGGGCGCGGGTGTGGTCGTTGATCGCACCCGCCGTGGTCCACCAGACGCGCGCGCCCCCTTCGCGCTGGATATGGGAGAGCGCGCGCTCCAGATGCTTCAGCCGGTGCGGGTGCCCCATCAGGTAGCCGTGCAGGGCGATGCCCATCACCAGCGGGCGGCGGGCGGATTCCTCGACCATCACGTCGAAGGCGTCGATGATCATGTCGGCGAATTCCGCCCCCTCGCGCTTGCGCCCCACGATCTGGGGAATGTCGTTCAGTTCCTGAGGATAGGGGACGGACAGGATCCGCCCGCCGCGCGTCTCCATCCATGTGGGCTGGTCGTCATGGCACCAGTCCAGCAGGTAGTCATAGCCCGCCTCCTGCAGCAGGTCGGGCGTGACCCCGCTTTGTGAAATCCACGGCCCCAGCCAGCCCTTGGGTGCAGCGCCCGAGCGTTCGGTCAGCACCTGCGTGGCCTCGGCGATCAGGCGGCGTTCCTCGTCTTCGGGCAGGGTGCCCTGACGCTCGGCATTTGTGCGGCCATGCCCCGCGATCTCATCCCCGCGGGCCTGGAAGGCCTCGGCCAGCCCCGGCGCCTCTTCGTAGATCAGGCTGTTGAGCAGCGCGGTGCAGGGCACCTCCAGCCGGTCGAACAGTTCCAGCATGCGCCACGCGCCCACGCGGTTGCCGTAGTCGCGCCAGGCGTAGTTCAGCACGTCGGGCTGCGGGCCGCCCGGCGCCAGTTCCGCCCCCAGCCCGCCGCCGAAGGAAAAGCATTCGATATTCATGCCCAGATAGACCGCCAGCCGGGCGCCGCCCGGCCAGCTGAAATCGGGGCGCGCGGTGATCGGCGAATAGGCGTAGCGGTTGTGATGCGCGAGGCTCATGGAATCGTTCCCTTTGGTTTTCCCACCCATGCCGCGCCCGCGCGCCGGACCCAATCCGGACGCTTGACGTTGGGGCGATGTGGCGGGCGTTTTCCCGGAAAAACGGTGAAAATTTGGGCAGCGCCCAGAGTCGCGCCATTATTTTGACCGGCCGTCATTGTATACAATATGCGGGTTCAGACACCGATAACGACGTCGCTTAACGCTATCTCGTACACAAAACGGAGACACTCATGGATCGTCGTAAGTTTCTGACCGCAACCGGTGTTGCCGGCGCCGCCGCACTGTCGGCCCCCGCCGTTGCCCGCGCCTCGACCAGCATCAAGTGGAAGATGACCACCGCCTTCCCGCCGGGTCAGCCCTTCTACTCCACCGGCCCCGGCTCGCTGACCGACTTCACCGACCGCGTGCGCAAGATGTCGGACGGCCGCCTGGACATCCAGGTCTACCACGCCGGCGAGCTGGTCCCCGCCTTCGAAGGCTTCGACGCCGTCCGCCAGGGCATCGTCGAGATGAACGGCTGGGTCAGCTATTTCGGTTCGGGCAAGGTGCCCGCCGCCCAGTTCTTCGGCGCCGTGCCCTTCGGCATGTCGACCCAGGGCCAGAACGCCTGGTTCTACGTCGGTGACGGCATCAAGCTGTGGAACGAGGTCTATGACCCGCTGGGCCTGGTCGCCATGCCGATCGGCGCCACCGGCGTGCAGATGACCGGCTGGTTCAACAAAGAGATCAACTCGCTGGAAGACATGCAGGGCCTGCGCCTGCGCATCCCCGGCCTCGCCGCCAAGGCCTATGCCCGCATCGGCGTCGACGTGAAACTGCTGCCCGGCGGCGAGATCTTCCCCGCGCTGGAGCGTGGCGTGATCGACGCGGCCGAGTGGGTCGGCCCGGCGCAGGACAAGATCCTGGGCCTGAACAAGGCCGCCAAGTACTACTACACCACCGGCTGGCACGAGCCGACCACGGTGACCGAACTGGCCATCAACAAGGCCGCCTGGCAGGGTCTGCCGGAAGACCTGCAGGGCATCGTCACCAACGCCGCCGCCGCCTGCAACGTGATCTCGCATTCCTGGGCCGAGGCGAACAACGCCGCCGCGCTGAAAGAGTTCGCCGCCAACGGCACCGAGCTGCGCACCCTGCCCACGGACGTGGTCGAAAAGCTGCGCGCCGAGATGGAGCCGGTCTACGCCGAACTCGCCGCGGCCGATCCGCTGTTCAAGAAGGTCATGGAAAACTACTTCGCCTTCAAGGAAGAGCACGACGTCTGGGCGAAGGCGTCCGAGCAGGTCTGGCACAGCCAGCTGCGCAACGCCTGATCTTTACCACTCACGTCAACGAAAGGGCAGGCAGCGCGGGTCACGCACTGCCTGCTCGCCTTTTTCGCAAGGGAAACGAGAATAAAATGAACTTCGCGTTGCGATTGGCCGATATCATCGACCGGGTGACCAAGGCCGGGGGCAAGATCGCCTCGGCCCTGTTGCTGGCGATGGTGGCCCTTGTGTTCTTCAACGTGGCGGGCCGCTATGTCATCGGCACCAGCCCCGTCTGGATGCAGGAACTGGAATGGCACCTGCTGCTGCCGACCGCGCTGCTGGGCATCTCGGTGCTGATGCTGGAAAACGGCCATGTCCGGGTGGACATGCTGTACGACCGCCTGCCGCGCCGCACCCAGAGCCTGCTGGACATGATCTCGATGCTGCTGGGCGTGGTCATCTCCATCCTGTTCATCAAGTATTCGATGGGCTTCGTCGACAGCGCCTTCTCGATCCGCGAGGGCTCGCCCGATCCGGGGGGGCTGCCGGGGCGCTGGCTGCTGAAGTCCTTCATCCCCGTGGCCTTCGGCCTGTTCGCGCTGCAATGCCTGTCGAACGCCATCCGCCACGCCGCCGCCCTGCGCGGCCCGGTCCAGGAGGGCTGAGCGATGGAAGAGTTTCTCGCGATTGGAATGATCCTGGGCTTCATGCTGTTCCTGCTGATCGGCATGCCCGTGGGCATCGGCATCGCCGCCGCCGGCTTCCTGTTCGGCTGGATGGGCTTTGGCGATTTCCTGTTCAACCTCAGCCCCGCGCGCATCTACGGGGTGGTGACCAAATACGAATTCCTGGCCATTCCGCTGTTTGTCTACATGGGCGTGATGCTGGAGAAATCCCGCGTGGCCGAGGACATGCTCGAGGTGATCGGGCGGCTCTCGGGGCGGCTGAACGGCGGCATGGCCATCGCGCTGATCGTGGTGGGCGTGCTGATGGGCGCCTCGACCGGCATCGTGGGCGCCACGGTGGTGACGCTGACCATGCTGACCATGCCGGTGCTGCTGCGCCGGGGCTATGACGGTGGCGTGGCGGCGGGCGCGATCTGCGCCTCGGGCACGCTGGGCCAGATCATCCCGCCCTCGCTGGTGCTGATCCTGCTGGCCGACATCATGGGCGAAAGCGTGGGCACGCTGTTTGCCGCGGCGATGATGCCGGGGCTGATGCTGGCCGGTCTCTACATCGCCTACATCATCATCCTGGGGAAGATCCGCCCGGAACTGGTGCCCGCCATCCCCGCCGAGGAACGCGCCGGCCTCACCGGCTGGCCGCTGGCGATCCGCGCCGTCAAGGCGCTGGCGCCGCCGCTGTTGCTGGTGGGGGGCGTGCTGGGTTCGATCATCGGCGGGCTTGCCGCGCCGACCGAGGCCGCGGGCGTGGGTGCCGCGCTGTCGATCGCCATCGCCGCGCTCTACGGCCGGCTGACCAAGCGCATGATCTGGGACGCGGCCCAGGGCGCGCTGCGCATCTCGGCCATGATCTTCTTCATCCTGGTCGCGGCGCAGGTCTTCTCGATCGCCTTCCGCGGGCTGCATGGCGAGGACCTGGTCAAGGACATGTTGGCGCTGTTGCCCGGCGGCGAGATCGGGGCGCTGATCTTCCTGATGGCGCTGCTGTTCGTCCTCGGCTTCTTCCTGGAGTGGATCGAGATCAGCTATATCGCGCTGCCGCTGCTCTTGCCGTTCTTCAAGGAGCAGGGCACCGACATGATCTGGCTGGCCGCGCTGATCGCGCTGAACCTGCAGACCTCGTTCCTGACGCCGCCCTTCGGCTGGGCGCTGTTCTTCCTCAAGGGGGCCGCGCCGAAGGGGGTTACCACCTCGATGATCTATCGCGGGGTGATGCCCTTCATCGCCATCCAGGCAGTGGCGCTGTTGCTACTGTTCACAATTCCGGGTATCGCCACCTGGCTGCCGCAAGCGATCGGATGGTGATGACATGAGCGAGATTGTA
>Ga0207799_100234_pt1 | contig 37555 bp, 24 predicted proteins | sample TtanPargueraPR_4_FD_187742 | JGI IMG/M metagenome (GOLD analysis project Ga0207799, IMG submission 187742) | Aerobic enrichment media microbial communities from Bioluminiscent Bay, La Parguera, Puerto Rico - Tt and M2 (SPAdes) | ecosystem: Environmental > Aquatic > Marine > Unclassified ...
ATTGATTTATGTGTTCAATTCTATTCGTTAAAAAAAGTTTTTTGAAAAAAAAATATATGACAAGGAAGTGTTCAATTCTAAATATAAATTTTTAAAAAAAGTGTTCAATTCTACTTGACAATCAACACTATCTAATATATTATTTAATACTTTAATAGATATTTCTGTGTTTTTTTTATAATCTGTATCGCCTATTTTTTGTTTTTCTGGCAGAGAATCAAATTTATCGTAAACTCTTTTTCGAAACATAATAGTTTCTTCTGGTGTTAATAATTCGTCAAAAGAAACGTTTATATAGTCATTTAATTCTTTTATTTTTTATTAAATGTTTCCTCTTAGATATCTTCTTTAAAGCTTCTATTTTTTCTTTTCTTTTATTGTTACTCATACCACTCCCCCCTGTATTAATTAATTATTAGATTCTATTTTACCAATCGCTTTAATTTTCAATTAAATTCTTACTTTATATCCAATCAATACAAAGTCAAAGAACAAATAGCCATACGAAGCACAAATATGTATGGCTATTTGTTATAATAAAAATTTTATTTACTTAAAATCCTGATTTAAATCCAAGTATTACCCGTCTCATAATTGCAAAATCAATTGCATTAGCTGCTCCATTATTGTCAACATCTGCTGCTTCAAGCTGTTCTTCTGTTAATCTCTTAGTACCTAATAAATACATCCTCATATAAGCAAAATCAATTGAGTTAAAGACTCCATTACCATCAATATCTCCCTTTATAACTTTACTTTTCACTGTAATAGTGATTTCTTGTTTGGATGTATTTGTACCATCTGTTACTTCAAAAGCAACTTTTGTATATACACCAACCTGTTCAGAAGTAGGTGTCCAACTAAATTCCCCTGTTTGTGGATTGATTTCTGCACCTTCTGGTAAATTTGATGCAGTATATGTAAGCACACTCCCTTGCTGACCCACTCCATTAGCTGTAAACTTAAGTTCTTCTCCAACTGAAACGGTCTTGTTTCCTATTGGATTTAGTTTGATTATTGATACATCCTCTGCAGAAAGTATATTACCTCCTGCATCATATTTATATTCGATTTTTTGACCAGAATCATATGTAACTTCAGTTACCCTTCCCAAATCGTCATATTCGTATGTTACTGCACTAGCTGGTACGCTTAGTGCTACTATTGTTATTATTATACTTGATAATAATGCTATTAATTTTAATTTTGACATTTTCATTCACCTCTTGTTTTCATACTTTTTGTATATGCTTAACATCAGTATTAATTCAATTTATTGGCATTTAATAATCCCAGATAAGATTTTTGCAACCCCCCCTGCAACTATTACTTACTCTATTTATTAATCAATCATTCCTTCCCCCAACCGCCACAGTAATTCTTCAATTTTATCAACTACCTCTGACTTACTTCTAGATTCAAATGTTTCAAGTGGGTTTTCCCAGTCCATATCTTTGATTACATCAATACCAAAGCATCCTTCTGGATCTGCCTCCGGATACCATCCTAGATCTATAAGAACATTATATCTTTTGTGTTTAGTTTGAAGAAGGTCTTCAGTAAAATTTACCCAAGTTCTTTTATCTTCCTTACGAATATTTTCTGGATCTAATTCAGAAAACGAGTTATACTCAATCTCCCAACTAGAAGGTATTCTTAGTGGTTGCAATTTTATAGTAGGTCGTGCTTTTCTTATTTCCATGTCTATACATCCTTTCATTTATCTTGGTCTAGCAATATCTAAATACCTCTGTAATCTTTGTCCACCTATTGGATGACCATGATATACCCCACCAGATGTAAGTTCTGCTCTAATATAACTTGTAGGGTTACCCATATCATATCCTATTGTTTTGCCTGTATCGTAGATAAAGTACCTTGCACCTTTGTCTAAATCAACCATATCTCCATACATTAATGCTTTCTTTTCAAACACCTTATTGTTAACACCAGGCAAATATTGTGCATGTCTTCTACCTGTTTCACTAAATAATTTAGCTTCATCTATCGTTTTTGCCTTAAGATGTTTATTACCGTGTGGAGTATATGTTGCATTATAGATTTCTGAACGGAGATGTTTCCTTGTATAATAACCACCATGGGCAATATCGTCAGCAGTCATTTCTGCTATTAGTTTTCCCTTGCCATCCCTCGCATTTAATGCACACATATTATGCACTAAAACCTCAGAGTCACTTACATAATAAGTATGCCAATCATCCACTTCAAAGTTATAAACCTCAATAACCTCATCAAGGCACTCAATCTCAACCCTTTCAACCTCAAGTAACTCACCACTATACAACCTCAGTTTGTCACCAGCAACCAAGTACCCTGCATCAATCCAACCTTTACCTTCAACCCAGAATGGATGTGTTGGTGTAGCCTTTATCTCTTCCTCTCCAGCAAACACATGAATTAAAGTATCGGTTTCACTCACAAATACCTTAGTAACCTTCTTTAATCCCTTTTCACCAGTCTCAGCATCAGCTGAATATACCTCATCTCCAACCTCTATGTCTTTTATCTGCTTACTACCTGCTTTAGTTGCAATTAGCGTATCTGCTGTAAAACAGAAACCGTCAATAAAGTCTGATGCACCAGTAATCTTACGTGTTATCTTTCCGGTAGCTACACTTAATACTGCATCCTTTCCAACTTTATTCCAATCAATTTCTCCGTTTACTATCTTCTGTCCTACTGCACTTACTCCTGCACCGGTTACTGCATCCCAAGCTACTTTACTCTTGAGTATACTTCCATACTTTGTATTGGCTGTTCGGCATACTGCTGACTTTATTGTCTTTGTTAGTCTTGAACTATACTTAAATACTCTTGATGTTGAATTTACTAATTTATTTCCTACCTTTGTTGCCTTAAATGCTTTTGTTCCCCATTTTAATCCTTTTGCTCCTGCATCTAAAAATGCCGGTACTGCTGCACATGCCAAACTTAACATTGCATTAAAGGTATCCCCTTCCAGTGCATAGATACCTGCATTTATCAAGTCCGCCACACCAAATGGGTCAATCATACTTATAAGATCAAGCATACCATGTACTATTCCCATTCCACCTATAGATGCGCTTAAGCCAAATGGGTCTGTCAAGCTTATTGGATTTCCATTTACATATGCATAACGGTTCAATGTTCTTCCGTCATTTATACTTCCTGCTAAAATATCCTGATTGATAAATCTCTTTATCTCCGGATTGTAATACCTTGCACGCATGTAGTACAATCCGTTATTGTCGGTCATTACACCATCTCTGCCGTTGTAGAGAAATGGTGTCTCGGTGTCTCCTACATGATTTACCAATTCTCCATAGGGGGCATAATCAAATCTGTCGGTTACTGCACCATTTTCATCGGTTATTGCAGTAGTACTGCCTCTTCTGTCAAAATGGTAAGTTTTGTATCCTTCTTCATTCTCTTGCCCTATTAATCCTATACCGTAGACAAAGTAAGTTTCTTTGCCTTCTTCGTCCTTTTGAATTAGAAGTTTGCTTAAATATGCGTTCGGATCAATTATATACTCTGTTCTATTTCCGTCTTCTATTATTGCTGTTCGGTTATTTTCCGCGTCATATTCATATGTTGTATTGCCGGCACTTATCAATCTGTTTCTACAATCATATATATACTCAACCATTTGGCCGTTTAGCGGTCCGTAAATCATGTTGCCATCGGCATCATACTCTACCTTTTCACCATTGTAAGTAAGAAGTCTGTTGCCACTATCATAGGTCATAACTGCATTTGTTAGTGTGTATGGCTGTACTTCATAACTTGATTCCTCTACCGTTACATTTCCTTTTGCATCGTAGGTATAATCGTATTGGTTTATTACATTTCCTGACGCATCCACATCTTTTTGCTGCAATACCTGACCTGCTGCATCATATGTATAGGTCTGTATTGTACCATTAGCATTTGTTGTTTTGATTAAACTGCTGTTATTATCATAATCATATTCTGTTTTTCTACCTTCCCAATCGGTTACTGATTTTAAATTGCTTGCTGCATCATATTCATACCTTACTATTTTACCCCCCGGGTAAGTCAATGCTATTAAATTACCCAGCACATCATAGCTATATTCTACTACGTTTCCATTAAAATCAGTATATTTTTTTATCCTGTTTAATTCGTCGTATTCTCTAGTAATTGTACCTTTTTCATCAGTTACCGTAAGTACATTGCCATTTTCGTCATAGTTGTATTCAACTGTACCCACCTCATCTGTAAAGCTCTCTAATCGACCTTCTGCATCATATGTATATTTAGTTATTTGCTCCCTACCGTTTGTGAAAGTCTCAAGCAGGTTCATTGCACCATAGCCGTAGGTTCTTCCACTTCCTATAGCTGTTGTCTCACTTACAAGTCTTCCTGCTATATCATAATCGTAACTTGTTGTATTTCCGTTAGGATCGGTATAACTTTTAAGGTTACCCTCATTATCATAAGTCTGACTACTCTCTCCCTCTAGTGGATCAACTACCTTTTTAAGCCTATTCATTTCATCGTATATATATTTTGTGTTGCGGTTTAATTGATCTACTACTTCTACCAGTCTTCCTAAGCTGTCATAGTTGTTGATAACCTTATTACCCAATGCGTCGGTAATCACTTTAGGATTATTCATATTGTCATATTCCGTTGTTGTTAGCGTCACATCATATGCATCTTTAATCTTTGTTACATTGCCATTCTCGTCGTACTCCATTTTGATGCTGTTTCCAAGCTCGTCTACAGCCTCAATCACTCTTCCTACTGCATCATAAACGAATTTTTTGCTGTCACCTTTGGCATTGATTATCTCTACCAACCTATCTTCCTTATCATATTTATACTCTGTTGCATTCTCTAAAGCATCTGTAACTCTAGCTAAATTTCCATTGGCATCGTATTCATAGCTTGTCTTATTACCTCTTGCATCCGTTACTGCCACCAAATAACCATTATCGTCGTAAGTATTGGTTACCGTATTATTCAATCGGTCTGTTTCGGTTAATACATTGCCCGATGTATCATAGGTGTAACTCGTTGAGTTGTTTTTTGCATCAACTATACTACTTACACGCCAAAGGACATCATATTTATAGGAACTTGTATTACCTGCTGCATCAGTTGCTGTCTTTATATTTCCATTCTTGTAGTAGGTGTACTTTGTAAAACCACCGTTAGGCAATTTCTCAGACAGTAAAAGTCCATTGTCATCGTATTCATAGCTGATTGTATTGTCACTGGCATCTTTTACCTCCATTACCTGACCAGCTGCATCATATTTTATCTCTGATACATTTCCTTCAGAATCAGTTATTTTTGTCTGCCTGTCCTCTCCATCATACTCATAAGTTGTCTTTTTACCATTTGAGTCTGTAACTTCTACCAACATTCCGTTACCATTGTATTTAAAAGTTGTGGTATTTCCTTTTGCATCTGTCTCTGAAAGAATATTCCCTCTACTGTCATATGTATATTTTATCTTATTACCAAAAGAATCTATTTCTTCTATAACATTTCCGCAATTATCATAAACCAAATATGTTGTATTACCCTCTCTGTCTGTGACAGCTGTCATCCTTCCAACATCATCATACTCATAAATATAATCGTTACCTAAATAGTCGCTAGCAGTCTTCATTAGACCATTATCATAATATGTATACATTGTACTTCCCAAACCATCGACAGTTTTCTTTATGATTTGTCCATTTGAATTATACTCATAAGTTGTTTTTATGCCTCTTTCGTCCGTTGTTGTTTTTACAAGATTATTGTCGGTATAAGTATTTACTATTTTACCGTTTACTTTATCAACTGCAGTAAGAAGATTTCCTTTTGAGTCATAAGTGTACGTAGTCGCTGTTCCCTCAGCATCTTTTATTGTTGTCAGGTTGCCTTCGTCATCATAAGTATATGTTGTTGTATATGTCTTAGGGTCTGATATACTTGTGCGGTTACCATTAGCATCATAAGTATATGTTGTACTCTTACCCAATTCGTCTTCTAGTCTGACTAATTGACCTGTACGGTTATGAATACGCTTACTTGTATTACCGTTTCTATCTTTTACTGTAGTGATAGTTCTCCAAAATTCGGATGTTTCATCATAACTAAACGTAGTCAATTCATTTCCGGCTACAGCATCATCCTGGGTAAGAACACGACCCTTTTCATCATAGGTATTAGTAAAATAGGTAATGTTATCCCCATCTTTTCCACTTAACACATATCCATTACTGTCATAGGTATAACTTGCGGTCTTTTCATTAGGGTCTGTAATTGCTATAAGGTTATTATTGTCATCATATTGGAAAGAGGTCTTTCTACCTGTCTTATCTTCAACTCTTTCCACCAAACCCTGTTCATTATATACTACAGTAAGCGTCTGCTCCGATGCCGGTTCGCATATTACCAGACTATCCTCTGACCTTGTCAATGTAATATAAAGACCATTTCTGTCCTCAAGTTTTATCAATTGACCATTAGAATCAAATATGTATTTGTTTGCACTAGCACAAGTCAATTCATAAGTACCGTCTGCATTTCTTTTTAGAACATAATCCTTCATTCCATGTGATTTTGAATAAAACAAAGCTTCTTCATTCTCTGCTTCTCCTGTTACATAAATATTACCATATTTATCAGTAGTACCATTAACTGTCCTAACATCTTCATTTCCTTTATAGAATATAGAGAAATTATATGGTGACCAGTATACAGTTATGCTTTCATCCTTATTCTCAGTAAGCCATGTTTCATAATTATGACTCCATCCGTTACCCATAGTACCATTACCTAACTGACTTAAAGAATCAAAACCTTTACCATTAACTGCATTCTTTAACTCCGATATTTCATATAGTAATCTTGAATTGTAATCAATGTTAAAAGTAAGTGGTGTTACTCCATTTACTCCTAATGCTTCATATTCTATAAGATGAGCACCTGTGTTCGTATCTACCGGATCTGCAGAAATACTTGATTCATCTACAATTATCGCTTTGGATTTGTACATATGACTTGGTATCGTAGATATTGTCACAGGTATCTCGGTATTACTACCTGACATAGTTGTTGAAAATGCCTCATCTAATTTAAAATAATCTTCATCAGGGTCATGTTCTCCTTCTACAGAAGGTGTTCCAACATAAGTACCCAGTATGTTCTCTCCAGGCAGTAAACATTCTATCCCTAAAGAATCCCCAGGTCTTATTACAGGTATTGCACTTTGTTCACCGTCTTCTTCAGTTCCTGATATTACTAAACCTACACCAGAATTCTCTTCGCTACTTGTAGCAGCTTTTATATATTCCTGTGATTCGTCTTCGTAATAATAGGTCTTACCACCATACTCGTCAATCTCTGTCTTACTCTCTACAGGGGTAACAATTTCTTGACTACCATCTGTTTTTGTTATAGTCTTTACTCCGGATGTATCAATATCTTGTATATCCCCTTCTTTACTTGTAATCTTTTTACTTCCATCACTATTTACAACTTCCTTATCACCATTGCTATAATCTACTGTCTCTGTACCATCAGAATAAATGTGCCGCTTGCTTCCATCTGGATATATTACTACTGTTTCAGACTTTGGTGTTGGTTCTATATAACTACCAAAATTTGTTTTTATGTTATATATCGGAATATCCGATTCATTGACAAGCATAAAATGTGTATAGTGATTTTCACCCACATAATATGAATCCTCAGCCATTACATAAATATGTAGTGCATCTCCTCCCCATACACGGAACGACTCTTCTGTTTTAAAGTTTGCATTTACAGGAGCTACAAACGGCATTAACGTTCCTTTGAAATCCGCTTCTAAATCATAGTCACCTTTTTTATCTCCTCGTATAATCCATTTAGCTTCTTTTGATTCCTGCCCTGCAATATCTCCTATATTTATTGTATAGCTTTGTTTCTTTGCTGTAGGTGCTAAAGATAAACCGTCCACTTCATTTAGCCTTACCGATGCATTCTGAATAACGAACTCCGATTTTGCCATATTTTTTACAACAAGACCTACTTCAAAAAATTCTTTAAGCCAACTTGCATATTTCGGTATAACAAGACAAGCAACTGTTGGTGGAACTTCCGGATGGTCAACATGGGGTATAACTTTAGGAACAACTTTCTTTTTGGTAGTTGAACCCTCAATAGTACTCGTTCCACTACTGCTTTCGCCACTTCCATCTCCACCTATATGGAAAGTGCTCCCACTGTAAACTTTACCATGTCCATTTGCCACTATATATTGGACGGGCAAAGGTTCTTCATTAAACTCCAATGTTACTTCAAAATTGTATACAAATTGATTTTCTGGAGCCGTAACATCAATCCCAGCTTCAACAATCTCTTCTAAGTCCATTCGACGTACATTTATTTCTCCAACTACCAATTCTCCCTTTTCAATCTTTATTGTCACCTGTGTTTTTTTATACTGTTCTAGTTTTACATTTATTTCTGAAGGAAGATATCCATCCTTATACGCAGACACATTGTAATTTCCTGCCAATGCCACTGTTGTCGCAATACCATTTCCATTTGCATAGAATAACCTTGTGTCATCTGTTGGCAAATCTACATATACATAGGCTCCCGGAATAGTTGCACCTGTTTGACTGTCAACCACCTTGACTTCCAATGTTCCTACCTGCTGTGCATCATAAACATTTACTGTTAACGTATCCGTATCTGTATTTCCCGCACCATCAGTAACAGTTAATGTTGCTGTATATGTTCCTGCTTCATTATATGTGTGGTAAGGCTGAGCAATATTTGAGCTTTCACCATCTCCAAAATTCCATAAGTATGATGCGATTTCGTCGTTGTCCGAAGAATTAGTTCCATCAAAAGCAGTTTCTATTCCCACTGTTGCAAGCATATCAATACCAGCCTCAGCTGTAGGTGCAAATGGATCCTGATCCATTGCTACTGCTGTTATCACTTCACTCATGCTTGAGTTTCTATATTTGTCAATTGACTGTACCTTGTAATAGTAATTTATACCAGGCATAACAGGTGTATCTGTATAAGTAGTAGATGTTGTTTGTTTTAATAATTTATATGTACCACTTTGATTATCACTTCTATAAATTCTAAATCCGGCGAGATCCTCTTCATTACCAGAAGTCCATGAAAGGTCAATACTCCAACCTCCTGAAACTGAACTTACAACAGGCGCCTTAGGCGATTCAAGATTCAGACTGTAATTAGTTGTCAAAGCTTCACTTACATTTCCACCGTGGTCTATTGCTACTGCTTTTATATTATAGTTACCATCAGTAAGTCCTTCTGTATTCCAATTAAACGCTACCGCATCACTGTATACATTTAAATCCTTACTTCCAAGCATAATCCATTCTGTTGAATTTTCTGGCTTGTATTCTACATTTATTTTTGAAAGCTTATAGTTGTCAGATGCAAGCACACTAATAGTTGGATTAGCCGGTAATGTTGTTGCTTCTGAGGGAGAAAAACTTATTACTTCTGGACTTTCTGTATCCTCAGCAAGTTGTGCAGTTTTTACCTCTGATAATTCACTCTCGTTTCCAGCAGTATCTACTGCACTAACTTTATAGTAGTATTTATTTCCATAATCTATACTTCTATCATTATAACTGATATGTTTAAGCTTTTCGGCAATGACTGTATACGTTCCATTTTCGCTATCTGCCCTATAGAGGTTATAATAGGCCAAATCTGTTTCGTCACCTTGTTCCCAGCTAAGAGTTATATATCCTGTGGTAGCAGTTATTGAAAAATTTGCAGGAATGGACGGTGAAGTATGGTCAATTCTGTGTTCCACAAAAGGTGCACTTTCAGATGTATCACTTATATTTCCCACAGCATCAGCAGCTATTGCCCTGATATATATTGATCCTTCCTCTTTATCTGTAAGATTTATTGTATGCTTGAAAGTAACTGTCTTTTGCGACTGTTCACAATTATATGTTTCAACATCAGTCCAGTTCTCATTGTCACTTGAGGTTTGGATAGTTATGGATTTTACACCTATATTGTCAGTTGCTGTTGCTCTTACATCAATACTAGTTGAATACTTTCCGGGCTTTGGTTGAAGTGAGGTAATTACAGGTGCTTGTGTATCTGCCTGTGTAGATACTTCTATAGTTTCCGACTCTTCACCTCTGTTACCATATTTGTCATATGCAACAACCCTGAACCAGTAATTAGTCTCTGGTGCTAATCCTGTAACATTCATTCCAAGAATTTTGTTTGTTGTTCCAATTTTTTTGAATGTACCATCTATGGAGTCTTTTTTCTCTACTTGGAAGTATGAGAAATCATTGTCAGGCACATGACTCCAGCGTAAGGTCGCTGTAGTTGTTGCTGATGTTGCACTAAAGTCTGTTACTTGTGCAGGACCTTGTTGGTCTACTATGTATTCTCTTATTGTGCTTGCTTCACTTTCGTTTTCTGCTGTGTCCTTTGCTATTGCACGGATATAAATCTCTCTATTTATTTCTGGCAATGTCCAATCAAAGGTCGCATTGTTTATGGTGCTTTTTGTATCTATGTCTATCCAGTTATCTTCACCGTTTAATGAGTACTGGAGGGTAATGCTTGAAAGACGCAAATCATCTTCTGCTCTTACTATTATGGAAGCTTTTGTTCCTAAAGTAGTGGAGCTCAATGGCTCTATACCAAGAATTACTGGTGGAACTGTGTCTATTAAAATATCTATTTCTTGTGTTTTGCTAAAATTACTTTCTTGGTTAAATTTATCTACAGCAGTAATTTTGTAGTAGTATGTTGAACCACCTTCCACGTCTGTATCTTTGTATGTTAAATTGTTGATATTGTTTATTGTCTTAATTTTAGTAAATTGACCGTCAGGGCTTTCTGAACGGTATATCTGGTATGATTCTAAATCAGCCTCAGAATTGGGTTCCCACATGACATGTGCTGCCCCTGAGCCTGATTCTAATGTTAAATTTTGAGGTTCTAGTGGTGCTGTTCTGTCAACCTGGTATTCTGCTATAATGCTGTCATAGTTGTTTGTTTCATCATATATAAAAGCCCTTACTTTGTAGTTTCCGCTAGAGACTTGTGTAAGATCCCAACTGCTGTAATACCACACTTCTGAGGAATTATATTTCGGACCTGAAGTTTTTTGTATTGGTATCCATTCACTTCCGTCAGCAGAGTATTCAAATTTTACATATGAACCCTCTACGTTCCCTGTGTTTGAGAAATATACATAAATATTTTGTTCTTTTGCACCACCTATTATTTCACCATTTGAAGGGGCAATTTTTGTAATACGAGGTGCAAGAGGAACAACATTTATTCCGCTACTTTGTTCCGATACATTCTCATATACGTCATATGCTTTCACTGTGTACTTATAAGTCACACCCTCTTCAAGTCCGGTATCTTCAAATGTAGTTTGAGTTGTTGTTCCTAAAGATAATCCATCCCTAAATACTTCATAACCATCCAATTTAAAGTTATCAGTTGATGCTTCCCATGATATTTTGGCTGTGCTTGCTGTTTTACTGTCTATTTTTAAGTTCTGAGGAATTGTTGGTGATTCGTCATCAACTATTGTTTTTGCTGTTAATATGTCACTTAGTTCTGATTCGTTTTCTGCAGCATCAAAAGCTTTTACAGTATAGTTATATATTGTATCAGGTTCTAGTCCTGTGTCTTTATAACTATTTTCCTCAACAGTATCAACTTGTGTTCCTTCTTTATATATTTTGTATCCTTTTACGCCTATACCATCTTGTGAAGGAGTCCATGACATTGTAATAGATGAAACAGTTTTTTCCACCACCTCTATATCTAAAGGTTTTGTAGGTCTCTCTGTATCAAATATTACTTCATTGCTACCTTCTGATTCGTTGCCTGATGGATCATATGCACTTACTGTATATCTATATGCACCAGTATCAACAGAATCTGTATAAGTTAGTGTGTCTGTTGAGTAGATTTTCTCACCGTTTCTATAAATATTGTACCCTTTGACACTTATATTATCCTGAGAAGCTGACCATGACAAATCTACAGAGGAATCTGTCTTGTCAAGTATTTGTAAGTTGGAAGGTTCGGTTGGAGGAACAGCATCTGCCACTACTTTCACTGTAAAACTTTGAGTGTCAAATAAACCATCTTCATCTTCAACACGTACAGTCACATCATGTGTTCCTTCATCTTCTTGTGTTAAAAGCCATGTTATTTCACCCGTGTTTTCATCAATCTGCATTGTTTCTGGAGCTACTACTAAAGAATATGTTAATGTATCGCTATCAGAATCTGTGGCTTGAACATGGTATATGTAGTCACCTCTTGTTAACACTTCCCTTTCAAATCCTGTGTATTTAAGACCTTCTTGGGAACAGTTGTAAAATCCAAATCCACCTGATGTATAAGTATTATCATCTATAGGAATATTTGCAATTATATCTTCCCCTTGTTTTATTGTTATTTCAAAGTGTCCTGGTTGAAATTTTAATATAAAGTTATAATCTGTATAATCGCTGTATGATATTCTATTATGATAAATATTCTTTATATGATCTCCATATCCATCAGTAACCCATAATTTACCTTCGTCAAGCAACAAATCCGTATCTATTACTTTTATACACATACCTTGTTCGCCTAATCCGTAATTAGACGACTGATCATTTTGTCTCCAATCAAACAAGTAAAAATGCCCTTTATCCTGATATCCAAAAACAAACCCCATGAAGTCATCGTCAGTATTTGTATTTACCCTCCAAGTCCCCTCCATCATATCGTTATTTAATGTGAAATCACTTAGAAATATTGAAGGTGCTGCATTAACTGTCTGTGTTGCTACTGTTTTTGTTGAATCTAAAGTCCAATTAGCTTTAGTTCCCTCAAACTGAATATGCTGCCAGTTTGATAAGTCAAGAAGCTCAACTTCACCTTCTCTTCTATCAATCTCCACATACGTCAATGGATCACTGGTGATTTGAGGAGAAGTGTTCTCTGACTCTGTCCTTATATTTAAAGTTTCACTTGATTCCGACAAATTTCCCGACTCATCTTTTGCTTTTACATGAATTTCATAATCTGTATCAGGAGTCAAGTCTGTTAATGTATACTGTGTCTCATGTACAAAACTGACCATAGTTTGTCCATTATATACATTGTATCCCTCTACACTAACATCGTCAGTTGATGATGTCCATGATATTTGAACTTTTGTCCCTGTCTTTGAAACAAGTGAAAGATTTTCTGGTGCAGTAGGATTTTGTGTATCTTCAACACCTTCTGCATATACCTTATTTACATTTGATAATGAGTAATTTAAGACTGATACGCTCTGCAAACAAACAGAAATTGCCAGCATAACACCTAGTAGTTTTTTTATAAATCTCATTAATTATCCCCCTATCACAAAAATATTATTTAGTTAGTTTCTTGTTCTTAACTAATTATAAAAACATCAATTACAGTATTCTAAAACACCTAACAATTTTATGTTTTACTAAAGTCACAATATGTTACAAAGCAGTTCATAAGGATATAACCACATTCCTCCTTTAAACAAGATAAGGTAATTCCAAAAAAATAACTGGTCAACTGCGGTTTCAAAAAATTTAGATTGATGGGATTTGTGACCGATACACTGTATAGGTTATTTTTTGAAACCGCCTAAATACGCATATGAAATGTTTTAGATATAAGAATACCATTTAAAAGACATGTGAACATAAATTTGAAACTGTATCATGGATTTACCTAAAAATATATTTTAGCATTTTGCTAAAATCACATAAGAAATGATATATCCCATTTAGACAAAATTTCTAAATAAATATGTAAATTCTTTTTTAATCCACTCAACAAGGAATTATTAGAGTTTAAACAATACACTTTAACTAAACCTTTTAATCTATCTTCAAATGCCCCTATTCCCATGATTATAAATTACTCTTCATTTTATCTTTTTTAATTTATAAAAGTAAAATAAATTAAAATTATAGATAAACAATTCTCCCTATAATTTTCTACTCCCCAAAAAAATTATAGCAAAATAATTATTTATTTTCAATATTATTTAAAAAATTGTCAACAAACACGCACCAAAACTATTTCCATAATTCACAAAAGCATCATTTAAACCTCTACCTTACTTTAATATCTATATATAGATCTGCAAAAATAAATCTAGCCCAGGAAATTTAGAAATAACACCTCTTGAATTTTACCAAATAAAGTATTATAATATAATTCGAAGTAAATAACAATACGTGTTTCTTGGAAGGAGAGTGCTATATTTTGCGCTATTTGATAGTAGCATTTATAGTAATAGCAGCAGTTATGAATTTACTTTCAGGGACAGCATTGGCAGCCTGTTGACGGAAACTTTGTAAAAATAGAAGTGGGGGATTTTTCCCTCACTTAGTTTTACTCATTGGTTATTTTAAAAAGGCGTAATATAAAAAGCGATGGGACAAGCTCTCATCGCTTTTTTGCATTAATTTTATCGTATACTCTATGGGAATCTAGCAATAATAACCTAAATTCACGGAATGTATAACAATGTTTTGCTACGAATACTGATTATATCAATGCGTTTACGAATTGGATCCAGCATTTCCAATACATTCACGAATTATCGTTATAAAATCCGGTAACCCTGATGAACTAAAGTTTCAAAAAATATAATTGCCATTTTGTTACAAATTAATGGAATTCTCCCCCAACCTATTGAATATGTATTTTTTTAAAACTCCCTAAATCATGTTTTTAGAAACCGCCTAATCTACTTATTCTGCACAGGAAATAAATTTATAAACCCAAGTAAATACTGCCTATACAAACCAAAATCAATTGAATCAACTTTTGCATCACCATTAATATCTGCTGCTGTAAATCCATTTGAAGAGGGAAAGTCACTAATAATACCTAAAAGATAACTTCTTAAAAGTGCAAAATCTATAGAATTTGCTTGCCCATCACCATTTAAATCGCCATATAAAACATTTTGAACAGGTGTTGGAGTTGGTGTCATAACTTGTGTTGGTTTTGGAGTACTTACAGTAATACCATCATCAATTAATTTAAATGTAGCATCCTGTTTTTCAACATCTGTTGAAATTTCCTCAAGCTTTAATTTATAACTATAATGCCTTATATACCTGCTAGGATTATTATAAGACTGAAAGGACGACCATGTAGAATCTTTCAATCCCGGCACTTTCTTAAACGTAGCATCTTCTTTAAAAGAATTCGTTCCATCGTACTCTTCAAGCTCAAAATCATAGTTGTTATGTCTTAAATAATGACCAGGATAGTTTACCGATTCAAAGGATATGTAACCAGACGAATTGGCAAGACCGGGAACAATTTTCCACATTGAGTCTGCAAACGGAGATATCTCGGCATCAATTCTGACATCCATATTAATATGCCTCACATATCTATCGGTATAATTATAGGACTGTATTCTGCTGCTTGGCTCACTTGGCCATTCAGAAACAAGAGCATTGTATTGATCTTGGGTTATATTTAGAATGCTCCCATGTCTTTTCTTGTTTGCACCAAGGAAATATTCATTGTTATTTAGCACTTTATAATTGGTTGTAGCAGTTAAATCATTGGATATCAGAGAAAGATAGCCCTTGCCTGCAGCATATTGATCAACCATTAACCCCCACAGATTTTCGTTGTTGAACTTATAAAGAATCGGACCTTCCACCTCTTCCTCCGTATATCCTAAATGTGAAATATTTCCGATATTTGTCCAGTTTCCTAAAATGGAATTGCTTCCTTCATGAGTAATCTGTCCATCCCTAGATGCCCTTATATACTTGTATTTACCGTCAACTCTTAATATTTGAGTATCAATAATCCCCTGAGTGCCGGGGCGGTCAATATATAACTTCGCTTGAGAAAAAGTAACAAAATCCTTCGTTGTACAATAATAAATTCTTGCCTTATCAACTCCATTTAAAGGTGAAATAGTAGCCCAGTATACAACATAATTACCCGAATCTTCGTCATATATTGCCTCCGGAGCCCATACACAACCTGCCGATGGTATGTTACCTGCCACATTTACCAATCTAGGAGAAGACCAGTTTATCAAATCCGGAGATTCCCAGACCACTATAGATTTGCTTCCGTTATGTTGTGCCTCACCCCAACCTTTTCCGCTGGCAATTCTCAAATCCGTTGCAATTATCCAATATTTGCTACCGTCAACAGAACGTATTATTGCCTGATCACGAACACCTTTTTCTCCTAAATTAGATGTCAGAACCGGAGCTGAATTATTCAAATCCGTCCAATGCAAACCATCTTTACTTACCGAAAAGTAAGTCTGTTCTCCATTTGCGCTCTCCCCTGTAAAGTGAACAAATAAATAAGCAGTATAGGGTTCTTTGGCTGATACATAGGTATTAGTTGATAGTGACATTACGAAGACTAAATTAAATATAATTAAAGTATACAGTCCCCTTTTTAACCTATTATACATATTTTACCCTCCCCTTCTAAAAACACTTTATTCAAACTGAAAATTTCTGTTTATGATTCTTATATATTAAGTATATCATACCACGCCATAGCCGCAAGAACTAAGAATCATAGAAGAATGTATATTTTAATCGTGCGCTATATTATGAGAATAACATAGCGTAGGGGCTTAGAGTATATTATCGAAGCGGAGTATTAGTCGAATCACTTTTCTACTTACAAGCAAGTTTTAGTTCGACCGTAGCGAGTTTACATTCTCTTAGCCTCGGAGCTTTAGTTATTGGAATAATATTGTTCAAGATGATTAAATACACCTATCATAGAATGTCTATCTAAGTATTGCCATGCTTTGATTCTGTAAAAAAAATTGCTAAACAAACTTTTCAACCTACTTAACAAATCGAACTTTTTTAGAGGAATTAGGAACCTGATATATTAATTAATTCGCCACTTTCTGCATTAACATGTGCTGTAAAATCAATTCCATATCTATTAAATACAATCTTATAATAAGGTTCCCGACTTTTTACAAGAACGACTGATTTAACACTATTTTGGTTTTCCATATCTAATGCTTTTACTGCTTCTCTTTGTGAAATTTTTGCTGTTATTTTTTCATAAGTTCCATCTAATAGAGATGGATGCCCAATATAAACATCTCTTATTGTACCATCTTTATATATGTGAATGTATACACGCGTAGTTTCATCATAATAATTTTCGTCCTTTATAAAATAAGAATAGTTCAAAGCATTCGCATCTTTAGTAGAATTTAGCACTGGCATTAAAGTCTCTGACTTATTTTCTAATACTAAAAGCTTGCAATTAAGCCTTTTTATTATTTCATGTGCTATTTTGTCTATTTCAGCTTCAGAAACCTCATTTTTTGTTAAATTACTCTCATTTTTATACACTATATTCTTATCCCCACATGTGGCAAAAACTTCTATATATTCATTTTCATCAAAATCCTCAGTTGAATATTTAATAGAAGTAATATATGTACCAGAGTCATCTTCAAAGTTCTCCCCGACACCTGTTGTAGCATTATAATTTCTAGATGTATATCCTGTTTCTTCTAATTTAGAATCCCTATTATCAAATAAACTTGAGTACAGTTTATTTGCTAAAGCCAATGCCTTTTCATCTGAAATACTCCTTTTTAATTGGTTTGCTGTTTCAGCAAAATAGTCCTTACTTTCATGCTGCTGTTGTCTTTCAATATAAGCGTTTACCCCATCGGAACTCACAAAAATTGTATTTGATAGATGATACAACATCTCTCCTTCATAATATAAACTATACCTTGCCTCTTCTATATTATCATTATTATATCCCCTTATTATATTTTCAGAATATGTATTCATTACTGCCTCGTTTACCTTGTATATTCCTGACAGAAACTCTTTTTCATCCTGCGAAATTGAATCTTTTTTCAATAGTGTATCTATACTATTAGCACTATCAACAAAAAAATCACCAAGCCTAAGCTTATCTATTTTATATTTTTCATTATCAAATTTTATATAAGAAAGATTGCTGAAACTTTGCCTCATTGCTGATAATCTACCTCTTACATAATCTTTGTCAATTTCTTGAGCAAATATTAATTTAATTATAATACCATTGGTATACTGTAGATTAGCATCAAATTCGCTTAATATTATCTCATTATGTGTCATAATAGTACGTTTATCCCTATATATCCTTTCTTTATATAGATCATAAGCTTTATTAAAAATAAAAAAAATGATAAATATTATAATAAGCCCAATAATTGCTTTCTTAATGTTCCTATTTCTTTTAATCCTAAGCTCTTCTCTTTTTATTTGCACAGTTATGTTTAATTCTTTATCATTCATACTCTATATCTCCATCTCCAATTGTAATATCAAATCTCAAAGCCATTATATCCTGGTTATTACTAAACATAGCTTGGTTCATACCAAGATGAATAGTGTACGATTTAATCCTCATTATAACGGTATCAATATTCTCTGTAGTTGTATTAAAACCTAACGTCATATTATACTGCTTCTCGCTTATAGAACCAGACACGCTGCTAGGTCTTGTTAGCGATGATGAGGATGTTCCTGAACTTTGCGCCCTATTTGATGAATTCCCTGATGTTCTTGATAAAGCATCTCCACTTTCAACAAAATATTGTTCATCAAAAGATACTCTAATGTTAGATGGTGATTCTACATTGTACTTAATATCAATGTTATTTTTTTCTTGGCCTTGAGATAGATAATGATATTTAACACTAAACAAATCATCAATTTCCTTAATAATAGGGAGCTTTTTCTTATCTATTTTAATTTCCTGCATTTTTGAAAATTCTCTAGTAATTTGAGCTCCTTCAAAAACCAATTTTGCTTTTCCGTATTTATCTTGATTGTATTTGTCAAGTTCAAATTCACAACAAATTTGTCCCTTATTTGTATTTTCTATATTAGAATAAGCTGAGGTTGAATACCCCTTTTCCCGTATTTCAGGATCAACACTTCCCGGAAACTGCAATTCAAAATGTAAAGACATTTTGTTAGGCACTTTTAATTTTTCATATAATTTATCATTGATTTCATAATTTAAAAAAACTAGGAGCTTTTCTGTTTTGGTATTATATTCGTACTTATTTAGATCAAATGAAATATTATCAGATATCAAAGGTTTTGTATCGATATCTTTTTCTATTATTTTTTCTACAATTTCCAACTCTTCTATAGCATAAGAAGTAAAAAATACAGGAAGCATAATTATAATCAAAATCGCAGATATATATCGTACTGCCCCCGATTGATTAATTTTTTTAGAAAGCCTTAAAATTCTACTTTTAAGCTCGGATTTATTATTCAATAGGCCTGCTGCATTTACTGTATAATTTTTGTTATTAATATTATCAGCCAAATCAATTAACAAGTTTCCATATTCTTTTTTATTGTCTTCACCTATAATTTTCATAACTTCTTCATCACAGGCAAACTCTGCCTCATGCTTCATCATCATGTGCGCTAACCATACCAAAGGATTGAACCAATAGATTGCTTTAATGATCCAAAAAATCCATTGAAAAAACAAATGGCTCTTTTTATAATGCACAAACTCATGCAGCAGAATATAGTAAATTGTATCATAGTCAGCATCCTTTTTATTCATAGGCAATACAATCATAGGACGTAACACTCCAATTAATGCAGGAGCATCTAAATAATAGCTGTAGACAACCCTAAAACTTGTTGTAATATCAAGTTTGGTTCTAGCATCAATAGATGCTTTGCTTACTATATCGTTTACTGCATTTTTCTCCTTTGAAAGCTCTTTTTTCAAAGTTCTATAGCTGATAATTGGAATAAACATTACAGCAAAAATACCAAAAAGCCAGATATAAGTTAAAACCCTATATACCTTTTCACTGTTATCTTCAACAGGTTTATATATTTCCTTGCTTATACTGGAATAATCCACCTCTACATTTTCATCTCTATAATTTTCACTAAACTGTGTTACTTGGGTATCATGATAAAGATTTTCTATGCTTACTTCGCTTTGTATAGAAAAAGGAAAAACTAATCTAATAAGCAATAGCAGAAACAGAAAATAGATTATATTTGCTGATATTTTGTTTCTAACCACATTCTTTACTAAGAATATAAATAAAATCATAATGGAAGATACAATACATGTATCCAACAAATTCTTAAAAATTAAAGTTAAATTATTCATCACTTGCCATCCTTTTTATCTAACAATTCTCTAAGCTCCTTTATTTCACCCTTTGTCAGATTCTCATTTTTGATAAATGACGCCACAAATTCCATTGTTGAACCATTAAATATCTTATTTATAAACTCTCTATTTTCTTTTTTTATACATTCATCTTTCGTAAGTACGGCGTAATATCTATATGATTTGCCTTCTACATGATAGTTCACTACACCCTTTTTAACTAGCCTCGAAATCAAAGTTCTTATGGTCCTGTCGCTCCAATTAGTATCCTTTAGAGCTGCTGTGACATCAGCAGCAAGTAATTTATTACCTTCCCACAATACCTCCATAACTTTCCATTCAGTTGCTGATATTTTTGGTTTCAAAATAATCACCTCTTAACCTATTACAATTGTAGTACTTAATTAAATATTACAACTGTAGTAAGTAAATGTCAAGGAGTTTTACCAAGTTTCTTGTTTCTATAAAATATATGTACATCATATTACATTTGTGTTAGACAGTTTCAAAAAATCACCGATGCTCTTTTAATATCTTGACAATTTTGATAATATAATTAAAGAAAATTTGTTTAATATACATCAGATTTTTTGAAACTGATTGAGATTTTTTTAAGAACACCTGATTTTAAAAAATTGTGTATGGTCAAAAGGATTGAGAAGGAAATATGAAAGATAAATTGTTAAAATATTTGATAAAGAATTCTTCATTAAGCAAGGAAAAACTACAAAAAATAACAGAAAGCATTCCCTTACACACATTTAGGAAAGGAACAATACTCCTTAGACAAGGAAATATTTCCACTCAATGTTTTTTTGTGTTAAAAGGTTGTATTCGTCAATATTTTTATGACCCTGAAGGCAAAGAAAGAACTATTAATTTTTTTATCGAAGAACAATCTATCGTAGATTTTAATAGCTATTTACAAAAAACGCCCTCAGATTATTTTTTGTCTTGTGTTGAAGACTCAACATTAGTAATCGGTAATTCTGATATGGAAAATGAAATGTATAAAAACTTTCCCGAGCTTGAAAGCATAAATCTAACACTTGTAGAGCAAAATTTTGGCAGCACACAGAAAGCGTTTGCATCATTTATGTCTTCTACTGCCGAGGAGCGTTACCTTTCATTATTAAAAACACGACCTGAACTTGTGCAACGTGTTCCACAACATCAATTGGCAAGTTATTTGGGCATAACTCCTGAATCATTTAGCAGAATAAAGAAAAGATTAGGTGGTTTCAAAAAATAACCTATACAATATTTCGGGCGCAAAGCCCTTAATTGAAGCTTTTTAGCTTCCAAGCATAGTAACATTATTTTGCTATGCAAAAAATAACAATCAATTTTTTGAAATTGCAAGTGACCAATTATTTATTGACCTTATCCAAATAATAATATCAAAAATATAGATTATACTTGCTGTAAAAGTCTGTTACAAAACTAAAGAATTTTATGATTTTTGTTGTTCAAATACACATAATTTCGTTGTTGCTTTTAATATTTATGCTGTTTTGTAACAGACTCTGTAAGGGAGTTACAAAAAAATATTCAATAGCTAAGTTACAAAATCCATTAAATTGGATTTTTTGAAACTCCAGTAGCTCAGTTATTTATTTGCTTTTGCCTAAATCTTTACCTCCTTTAATTAACAACCATATCCCAAATACTACTTCGCCCATCGCTGAAATACTAAGAATATTCTCTATTACAGCTATTATTTGATGGTATTGCGGAAATAGTAAATATGAGGAATGAACAATAAAATAACTTGCAGAAGCAATTAACAAAATGATACCTATTATTTTGGGTGTATATTTTGACTTTATTGCTAAAAATCCCACTAAAAGAAGGTGTACTCCAAAAACTATTAATCCAAAATTCCATATCTCATTAAATGCATTTATGAATAGCATAACATTATTATACTGCTGATCACCTTGCATTATTGATATATAGTTGGTATCAATTAATAATAATACAACTATCAAACATGATATAGCTATCGCTAGAATACCTGTATAAGATAAACGAAACCATGCTGAAAGTAATGATAGGCTTTTATTAACTCGTTTAAAATAAATATAAAATGCCCATGCCACAACAATATCACTTACAAGTATAATAAGCCAGCTAATAACTCCTGTGCGAAATAAAAATTGAAACTTAATTATATTGTTGGTAGTAGCTTCTGAATCACCCGGAATAATAAGATTACCGTGGACAAAACCAGATGCAAAAATTGCTGATATAGTCATTATTAAAAGCGCTATTCCACCAATTATTGCTGCTTGGCGCTGAGATACTCCACTTTTTTCAACAGTTGACATAGTCTTTCCCCCTTATTTTATGCTGAAACTAGATATAAATTTATCATGTATAATACTATTTCGCATTGATTTATGTTAAGAAAGAGTGCTTTCTCTAAATTTTAAGCTTTAAGATAATTCGATATGCTTATGAGTTTAAACTTTTCAAGTTAAGGTTACAAATCGGGTGCATATTTTAATCGCGAGACATATTATGGAAATAACATCTGCGTAGAGGCTTAGAGAATGTTAACGAAGCGAAGGACTAGTCGAATCACTTTTCTACGCGTAGCGAGTTTTGATTCGACCCGTAGCGAGTTATACATTCTCTTAGCCTCGGAGCTTTAGTTATTGGAATAATATATATCACGATGATTAAATACACCCTTACAAATCAGTGATAATGCTATTTAATAAACTAGAATTAAGGTTGTACCCTACCTCGTTTTAGTGCCAAGCCACTCCATTCCAAGACCTTCTCATAGAATCTGTAAATCTAGGCTTGAAAATTTTTGTTGTGAAGTATTACTATTAAGTATATTATAAATTGTATAAGGTGTTTCAAAAAATTATTTAGTTAGTATTTATAGTTTAAAACCAATAATGGAGCTATAAAGCTTCGAACATAAGAACATTATTTTGCACAGCAAAAAATACAAATCGAGTTTTTTGAACCACAAATTGAGAACTTAGCAACCTTCGGCAAACTTTTAAAGTGCATAACCCTACACTATAAAAGAGTTTCAAAAAATACATATTCTATAATTCAGGTACAAAGCCCATTAAATCGAATTTTTTGAACCTCCAGTTAAGGTGATTCAAAAAAAAATAACTGGTCAATTGCGGTTTCAAAAAATCTAGATTTACATTTTTTGCAGAGCAAAATAATGTTCCTCTGCTTGGAAGCTTTAGTCTTCCATTAGGGATTTATGACATAAATACTGTATAGGTTATTTTTTGAAGCCACCTAATCAGTTATTTTTTGGATTTTGCGCAAAGTTATTTTTGGCAAATCTAATAATAAGGTTTAAAATGAGAGGTATAATATGAAATCTAAATTTATAATTTTGATAATATCGACAATACTTATGACATCTTGTACTTTAAGCAAAACACCTATAAAAACCGATTCATCCAACATAGCAATCTCACCAGCACCAACAAAGAGTGCACAGTCTACAAAAACCTATTCTTCCTATGAAGACCTCTCCACTTCCCCTGTTAATTTGACCGAAGCAACTGTGACTAAAGTTGCTGACGGTGATACTATTTACGTGAAAATAAAAAACAAATCATATAAAGTACGTTTGATTGGAATAAACTGTCCAGAATATACCAAGGAAATTCAATTTTACGGCAAAGAATCCACAGAATACACCAAAAATCAACTTCTTCAAAAAAAAGTATACCTAGAAACAGACGTCAGCAATACAGATAAGTACGACAGACTGCTAAGATACATCTGGTTGGATATCCCCACTGACATAAACGAACAGGAAATACGTTCAAAAATGTTTAATTCCGTTCTTGTAATAGAGGGATTTGCCCGCGCCGGCTATTATCCTCCAGATACAAAGTACACAGACTACTTAAAAGTTTTCCAGCAAGAAGCAAAAGATGAAAAAAAGGGTATGTGGAGTAATCAATCCAGCAATTGACCAATATTTTTTATTCACTTCTTACTTGAAATCAAAACAAGCTCCTCATCTTCAAACCATTCAACATTAAAACCCATACTCTCTGCCACAAACCTTACAGGCACTATTGTCCTGCTGTTTACAATCTCAGGGGCAGCATCAATTTCTTTTTTTAAACCATCCTCAATTATTGATTTATCTCCGACTTTCATAACAATTGTTTTCCCTTTGTTTTTTATTGTAATCTGCCTTAATTCAACATCCCATTCAATATCTCCACCCATTTTTTCAACTATAAACCTTAACGGCACAAATGTCCTGCCATTTTTTATTTCAGGTACAGCTGAAATATAGCCCTCGGGCTCAAATGTTTGTATGGTACCGTTTACATAAACACCATTTTCTCCTATCTCCATTGCTATTATTCTATCTAAATGCGATTCAAGCTCTGAAAGCCGTTGAAAAGCTTGCATTCTAAATCCGTCCCTATATATCTCATATGTATGATTATCTTCCTCAGGTCTAGGATCAATAAACTGCTTGATAAGCTCTTCCCTATCCATTGTCTCAATACTTCTTTGAATATTTTCAAGTTCACTTTGAATATTAAACAACTCTTCTTTATATTGCTTATCATCTATACTATTAATATATCCGTCACTCAAAGTATTAATTACTGATACTTCAATGTTCCGAGAAGGTTCAAAGTCATATCTTTCCCATACTATTTCACCATCTTCCAATGAAAAGTAAGGATCTCCTTTTAAACTTAAAATTTCATAAGGTCTAATATTGGGCATAAAAAAGGTAACTTTAGAATGTCCAATTTTATCCTTCCAGACTGCACCAGTGTCAATAATATATCCTGTTGACATTTCCCCAGTAGAATAGTATGTATTTTCAAAACTGTATGTATTTCTTATTACCTTTTTTTCACCTTTATCGAATTTAACTTTAAATGTATACCACATAGAATATTTACTATCTTCATATTTGGAAGTGGATTTTTCAAGCTTCACCTCAATACTGCCTGACTCATCCTCAGCAGTAAAATTTTTTAAGCTCTCACGATCTAAATCCTGCATTGGATCATCTTTGTCTTCTTTTACTTTAGCAGGAAATCCCATCAAAATTTCGGTAGCTTCACCAGAATTATAAAACTCGAAAGTGCAGTCAGCAAAACCTTTAAAGGGATATATTTTTATATCCTCACTTGTCATTGATATCTGGTCATTATTCATCATATAGACTCCTTCAGGAGTCCTTCCTAAAACAGCATCATTTGCATAAGTCGGTATTATCATCAATGTTGTCGCACATAAAGCCAAAATAAAGAATAAAACTGCTCTTTTCATAAAAATTCTCCTCCATACAATAATTAGGCGGTTTCAAAAAAACACACTATGCAGTATTAAGATCAAAAAGCCTTTCAATCTAGATTTTTTGAAACCACAGTTGACTAGTTATTTTTTGGACTCACCCTATTTAAAATAATAGTAACTATTGCATATCCACCTTTTTTGAAGGTATATACAAAAACAATCATCTATACTCTACTCAAATTTAATTACAGATATAGAAGCACCTCTATTTTTTGTAAGTTACTACTACCCTTCAATAACAAGTATATCACAATAACAAGTATATATCACCTTTGTTAATAGAAATTTTAATAATCTAAAAGTAACTGGTTAATCGATGTTTCAAAAAATTGATTTGCATTTTTTGTTTTGCAAAATAACATCCCCTATGATTTTAATCATCCATTCAACTATTAACATACATTAACCTATAAGGGAGTTTCAAAAAAATACATATTCAATAATTTAGGCACAAATCCCTTCAAATCGAATTTTTTGAAACTCCAGTTGAGCAGTTATTTATTTTATTATGCCTAACATATTTATGATAAAACTCATAGTGTCTTTTGCAATCTTTTTTCTACATAATACAAGTCCAGCATGCCCACAAGGATATAGTATTCTTTTGGGCCTATCCCATGATTCCCACAAATAATCAGTATCTTTTCTAACAACAAAATGGTCATACATACCGGATAACAACAGAATGTTTTCCCTTTTAACCAAAGGTTTGTATTTACTTGGATTTGCTATTGCCCAAGCTTTTTCAAGCTGCTCATAAGTATATCCCCCTTGCTCAAAATCCTTTTTTATATATCTTCCAGGTATTGTATTCCAAATTGAATACGCAATATTATTTGCATAAAAAGTTGATATCAAAGCATCAATATCCTTTTCAACAACGGCAGTCATATTTGCTACAAAACCACCAAGACTTACTCCGATTAGTATCACTTTACCTTTTCTATTGTTCTTTATCCATTTTACTAGAGCTCTTATATCTGTTATCGCTTGTCTTATTGATCGTAAAGATTTATTTACGTCTGATGTAATCATCAACTCTCCACTGTATAACGATTCTTCCGGTTCCCTTTCTAAATGATATGGCAATGTAAAATAATACATATTTAATCCAAGATACGAAAATGGTTTAATATAAATATTCTTTACTCCACTTAGCTCATCCATTCTCCAGCCATGCACAATGATAACACTAGCTTGTTGACTCAAATTCTTATTCTCATAAAATAACCCAGTAGAATATTTATTACTTAATCCATTGTCAATCTCACTTTGGAATAAAAACTTGCCTATATTATAATTATCCCCTTTCAACTGCTGTTGGAATTTTATATTTGGTATAGTAGGAGTATTGTAAAAACTATTAAAATCCTCTACATCTTCATCAATAATTCTAAAGTAGGACTTTATACTCCTTTTTTTGTGTAAATCTTTTAATACAAGTTTATCTATTGATTCAGCTATAATTCTATTCAAAATTACCATCCCTTGTAAAACGTCTTTTTTTAAGTATATCATACCTTGCTTAAAAACTATCCAACTTCTTAATATGGGCTTATAATTTTATTTCTTTGCCAGTAATTAGGCGGTTTCAAAAAATAACTTATACAGTATTCAGGTCATAAAGCCCTTCAATCTAGATTTTTTGAAACCGCAATTGTAAAGTTATTTTTTGGAATCACCTTAAATAAAATAATGAGACTTTAACTATCACAATAGTCAAGTCCCATTATTTGTTTAATCATCACATATTTATTAATAGGCATTTTCTCAAAAAATCACACGTCTTAATACAATAAGGTGATTACATAAAAAACTCTATTTACTATTTATAAAACACTAGCATAGTGGAGGTTTGATTTATGTGTCCTATATAAGCTTCTCCATAGCTTGAAAATCCTATAGTTGGAATATCTCTAAAAATTTCAGCATACTCTTTAGTTTGATTTTTACTTTCTAATTCAAGAGTCCTCAGAATACAGTGAAAATTTATTATCCCAGCAACTTTTCTTTTTTCTGCTTCCAACCTTTTTACTGCTTCTTTTGTATCCTCAACAATGTCTGTTGATTCAAGCAACTCAACTTCCATGTTCTCTAGAATATTACAGTAGAATTTTATCTTGCCATCAATAATTTGTTGCGGACTTCTAACAAAAAATTCATTATTCTCCTTGTCAACATCAATTCCAATAGGGTTTGTCATAAATTTTGATGCAACATTATCAACTGTAGTATTAAGCAATTGTGCATATTCTTCAACAGCATTTTTGCCATTAAACTCTAATACTTCTCTGTTGTCTTCATTTACTTTTGTTGCTACAAGAATCTTATCTAATGTTTTAAAACTTTGTGTTTTTAAAACTTCAAACTTTGCCTTAGATTTAAAAATTGCTATTATAGCTGCATTCGAATAAGCCTTTCCCTTAGCATGAACCCATGTAGTCTTAAATTTTAAATCATCTCCTGCTGATCCACCTATAAATTCTATATTTGTCAATTCACCTATTCTTTCCATTACCCTTTCTTCTTTACCGCTCATTCCATCCATAATGACCATTCCAAAATACTTTGAGTTGTCCATATCAATTACTTTTTCACCGTAATACTCTTCCATAGATTTAAATATCGTATTAACCTGCTCTAAGTCACCAATATCGTCCATAACATCTACGTATGCATCACTAATCACTTCATCACTTAGTCCCATAGCAACAATTGAGTTTTTAAGCATCTTATTTGATATAATTTCCCCTGCTGTAGAACATCCAAGAACTTTAGCATTAGAAAAAGATTTTTGCATAGAATTTGAAAGCTCATCCTGAGAGTAATTTGAAGATGCAAAATAAATAATCGTGTTTGTGTTATTTCCTTTTAAAGAATCCTTAATTTCTGTTACCGCTTGACTTACAGAACTATTTGTAGAATAAGTTACATTAATATTCATTATTGAAACCTCCTCGTATAGGTTTATTTCCCTAAAGCTTTACATCAAACTCTTTTGCAATAACTCGAATTTTTTCTATGATCACTGGATCATCTTGTGAAAATTCCGTATACTTGTTAACAATTATTCCCTTCAAACACAGTTTAGCTTTAATACTTCCCTCAACAACTTTATTTCCTTTAGCTCTTGCATCTACTATCTTATCGATCAATTGCTTAATTTGTCCTGCCACAAAAAATCCCTCCTTATCTTGTTTGTTTAATTAGGTGATTCAAAAACTTTGCACTTGCGATTTCAAAAAATGTTTTTCGAGATTACTATGTATAATTGCTTGTTTAGGATAAAAAATTCGAGTTGCAAAATAGATTGCTTAGATTGCTTACATAAAATTGAAAAATTCTTCTATTAGCTGGGATATTCCTGTAAAAAACTGATTTTTCATCGTGATACTTCTTTGCCTTATTCTAAATGCATTATATATATCGGATTAATTTTGTTTTTCATTATGCTTACTTTTGACCAACGCGAAAGCATATATAAATTCATAGATTTGCCTTAAGTCTTTTCTGCACACATATCCAATTCAAAAAGTGACCATTCTTTATTACAGAGATGCAGTAACTTTTCTAATGAATAAAATTAAAGGTCTACTTTGGGTATACAAAAAACTAAGTTTCCAATTACCTAATATATTACTCTTTATATAATTACTTAATCGCCAAAATACACTTAATAACATTTTATTTGCACAAAATTTTGCCTCGAAAATAATAATCTATGTTATAATATAGTTTATTATTTTTGACAAAAGGAGCACTACAAAATGCATGAATTAGAGTTTTTAAAATTTGCAAACCAACTTTCTGATGAAATCTCAAAATCCTATTTAGAGTTTTATAAAAGAAAAATAATAAACAACAACTTTTCCATTGAGTATGCCGATTCAATTGCTGATGTTAAATCTGAACATAAAATTGATAAATTCACTAAGGAATTTATATTAAACTACATTAAAAACAATTATACATACATATATAGAAACGCAAATATTTACATGGAAGATTACATTAATACAAATTCACAAGGTTCCTTCAATTTGTATATTGACCCTATTGATGGTTCAAGAAGTGCTGATCTAAACATTGGAGATCCATGTTTTATGATCACTTTTTCAGAAAAAACTACAGACGTAAAATTTAAAGATCTAAAGAATTGTTTTATAAAAGGACTGAAGTCCAACGATATATACTTCACATTCAAAAACCAAGCATACTATGTTCCAAATGGTTTTTTGTTTGATATACAAAATACTGCTGTGAATTTAATTTATAATAGCGATGTAACTGAATTAAGACCTATAGAAAACAATTACAAAGATCTTAGTTTACCTAATTCCTCTGTTATAATAAGAGATGGATACGGAATGAGAAGTGTTGTAGCCAAAAAAGTTGACCATAGTGTTCTTAATAAAGTAAAACATTGTTTTTCACATGATATTACCGGGATGGAGCTTTGCTATGTTGCGGCATGTAGAGGAATAGCTCATGTAATGGTAGAAGCAAGAACTCACACTAGAGGCAATAACATCATCGGAAGTGATGGTTTTAATTTAATTCCCTACTCCCTATTAAAAGCTGCTAATTGTATCGTGACATCTCTAGATGGTAAGTCGTTAGATAACTGTATTTATAACCCTAAATATATTTATGATTTTATTGCCTGTGTAAATGGCAATCTTTTAAACGAGTTTATTAAGTATATTAAAGAGAGTGCATCTTAATATTATAACTTTTAAGTAAGCATACGATTTTCTTAGGCATATAGATTGTTTAGCTTTATAAAATTTTTATATAATCGGAGAAATATAACTTTGCAAATTATACATCTGTGCTAGTAAAGAGGCTTCAAAAAAATACATATTCAATATTTCAGTTGATAAACCCACTATGGAAGCATTTAAGCATCCATACATAGGATTATTATTTTGCTCTTTTATATAAACGAACAATTAATTGAACAATCGATGATTAATTGTTCGTTTTCTGTTTATAATTGTTCAATTAATTTGCTTTAAACTTTAATGTATCATGCTGTAGTATTGTTTTTCAGGCTTCTTACAGATTGATACATTAACCCAGTATAATCAATTATAATCGTTTTATATATAGAATGTTGCCACTTTGTTGCCAAATTAAAAGAGATTTTAACAATGTATTTTTGCAACCATACTTTGAACATATAAGCTTTTTATTCGGCATATCATCTACCAAACGTTTACATTCTCTATTCTTTATCCCTTCCAGTATAAATATGCCCTTGCTCCGGGTCTCCTTTGTCTTTCCTTACAAGTACAGGCATAATCCATATCAGCTTATGCTCCTGAAGGCTTGGGCCACAAGCTTGATTACGCCAATGTCCTCGCCTCCAATGGCTGAACACTTCTTTACTTCCGCTAGAAACAACTTCTACGTTATCACCGCTTACCTGTCTTCCGCAATAGTTGACCTTCACATATCCTTTTGATATCAACTCAGATCTCAACTTCTGCCTACTGCTATGCTTGGGAGCTTTCTTAAGCCTGTTCAGCAACAGTTCTGGTGTATCCTCAGGCCAACGGCTTACAATATTTTCTTTATACGTAGTGATGTAGCACAATCCGTTTATAATCAGCTTCAATGCTTTTCTAAAGACAGGAAAACCATATTCCATTTCCCATATTTCCTGCTTTGAACTATTCTTTTTGTTATCTCTAACCTGGATACTTCTTCCGTCCACATCATACTTCCCTGACATATCCGGCAGTCCACTCATATCCTTTTCTTTCAATTGCTTATCCAGTGCCGCCTCAATGGCTTCACCAAATGAATTATGCGTTTGCTCTTCATCTATCAGAAAGTCATAATTTTTATCTTGATGACGAATCCAGTCATATCGGTCCTTAAAATTCATATCGTTTCTGATGGTCGTCAACACAATATGTATTGGCTCCCCTGGGGCAGAACCCTGGATGTATGCTCCATCAACATAATACCCTTCTTCCCACAAGTTCAAATCTTCCTGTCGACTAAAACTCATGTAAAAATTACCAAAGGGAAGCTTTACAGCAGTAACAGGCACATTATCTACATCAGAATTCCTGAATTTCTCCACTATATCCGGTTCAAAGTGAAATATGTTTCGGCCCGATATACAATACTGGGCATATGTAATAGCATAGCTGATTTCCTTCATCATAAAACGACTATCTGCAGGCCTCTTTTCAAACGGTAATCCTGATATTTCTTCATTATATTTGCTTGTGAACAACCTTGTTATTTCATTGAGTCCATCAATGGTTATTTCCCCTCTACCTGCCAAACTGCGGTATAAAGCAGCAACCTGTTTTGAGAAAGGTCTGGAAACTCTATATCTCTCAGGATGATATCTTAACATCATATTCTTTCACTCTCCCTATTCAAACAATATACATAATTTCATTTTCCTCACACACAAGTTTTTCATTAGAACATATCTTCTTAAAATCATTGACTGCTTTTCTTGCTTCTCCTATTTTGAACTGAGCTGTCATGCTCCTTAGAAAAAACACATCATGTACCTTATTTTTATAGCTTTTAAATATCTGCTCCATTGTGTCCTGACTGGCATACCTGGCAGAAATGTATTCTTTTATCTGAGGATTCACTTTATAGCAATCTAAAAGCAAGCCAATCAATTCATCTCTGCTTTGCTGCTTAAGAATATTCTTTAATTCAGTTATGGTTAGACTTTCACTTTCTGCATCTCCGTTTCTTAATCTACTTATATTGCAATTTACAAGACATTGTTTTGAACAATAGAATAAACAATTCACTGTTTTTGTCCATAAATTGTCCATAATTGTTTATAAAAATCATTTTAGAACATATCTACTTTGTTTCTTTTCTCCTACCAATTGAATCAATCCCTCTTCTTGCATCTTTTTCAAAGTATATCTGGATTTTCTAGCATCATATCCACATAAGTCTCTACAAATAGAATTAGTAATAAATCCTTTTGTCTTTATATACTCAAGTATCATACGTTTTGCACGGATGTAGTCTACCATTTTATCTTTTATATAACCTGTATCATCCCCAAATGATTCATACACTTTTTGCGTCAGAATAAACTGTCTTCCATTGCGTTCAATGTAACCTCTATCGACCAATCCATTTAATATCATTCTTGACTCATCTTCTTGTTCCTGTATCAACTCAGAAGCCTTTGATATATCAATCTCTCTATTGTCCTTCAAATAATATAGAAGAATAATCTCAGCAGTACTGAATAATGTCTGGTTTTGGTCCTGCTCTCTTGCAATGAAGGAAACAAAGCTCTTGCTTGTCAAAGAACTTCTTAGTGTTAATGCAACAGCATCTGTATAAAGAGAATAGACCGGTGCGGGTTTACTCCACACAAGCATGTCCCTGTAAATAATATCAACACCCTGTCCCGCTCTTTGAACATACTTAAGACTTTGGAGTGTTTCTGCAATGAGCTTATTTCTTGCAACCGGTGGATGAGTAATAACATTTTTCCCATTGATTCCTTCCGGAAATGCACCTGGGTTTTCAATTACAATACGATCAGGATAATGCCTTACAATAACCGCTCCATTACTCAAATAATCTCTGTGACACATCGAATTTAATAGTGCCTCTTGAAATACATGAATTGGATAATCCTTTATTTCCAGTCTAAACAGACCTACCTGCACATTCTCTATATGATTATTATCCTCAATAATCTGTGTTAGCCTATCAAGAACAGATATTAATGGAAGCTTCATATCTATACGCTTGTCATACTCGACGTCTGTTGAATTTTTATAGTGAAAATACATTACTTCTGCTTGAGGCAAATAATTTCTAATAGATTCTTCCTTCCCTGTAAACAAAAGCCCTGCAACTGTTAATCGCTCTTTCTTATCTTGTACCTTCAATAGATTTAGATTGTTAAGGAAAGCTTTATCAGACAACTGCAAAAGCGTTGATTCCGGATCTCTTGCCTTTAACTTTTCTTTTAATCTATATACCTCTAAGGGATTAATGTCCTCTTCATTAGTCTCATTAAGTAGATAGCTTGAATAGTCAAGATCACTTTTCCGTATTTGTGTCTGATGGTATTGGTCAGGGTATAGCGGTTTATTGTCCTTACCCAATCGTTTGAGAACCTCTCCAGAAGATGTAGAATGCATGTCATTTGATTTCTCAACCTTTATTACAAGTATAGTTTTACCATCTATATCCATTTCATCAATTGTAGTAAATATTGGCGGTCTAGTTCTGTCATATATTGAGCCTAAAATATTTTGAGTATCATAATCACTGCACCCAGTAATAGAGCCATCATCTTCCACACCTAAAAGTATGTAGCCTCCTTTACTATTAGCAAAGCTCACAACCTCTCTTGTAATTACTCCAAGTAGGTCCTTTTTACTCCGGGCATTCTTCCAACTCTTAAACTCAATATCATGTCCTTCACCTTTACTTATTAGCTCGAGTACTTCTTTAGCATCCATATTTCTTTCTCCTTTATGCTAATACAAAAGGTTTCAAGCAAAAAACTTGAAACCCTTTATTTTGGCGGAGAGAGAGGGATTCGAACCCTCGGTACGCTTTCACGCACACACGATTTCCAGTAGGGATAACCTAATCTTAAAAAAACGCTCTCCACCATTTAGTCCTTTATTTATAAAGGTTACAAGGACTTTTAGCATTATTTCAAATTTAATAGCTTTATCAAAAATGTTTTAATACGTTTGCAAATTGTTTGCAATCTTTTATCAACATATCAAAAAATAGAATTATTGTAAAGGAGAATTTTTTTGAATAAACTAACCAGCTCAATAATTAAAAATGGATCTTACAAATACTTTGTTATAGCTTGCAATGATGAAAAAAATCCCAACAAGTTATTATTACAAAGAATTCCTGATGGTGAGATCATTATTGCCTATGGCGTAAAGTATGATAGTTCTACTAACATTTACTGGAATAACGGAAGTTATTTTGGAAGAAATATTGTATCTGCTGCCAAATCATTTACAGCATAAAAAACAATTATTTAATTCCATTTTACAAAGCTACTACTTTTAATAAAAGGTAGTTTTTTATTGCCAAAAAACAAGGAGGAAACAAAATGAAAAAAATTGCAGTCCTTAACAACAAAGGCGGTGTCGGAAAAAGTACAATATCCGTTCAACTATCCCACGGCCTTGCAAAACTCGGATTCAAAGTTCTGTTAATCGACCTTGACGGTCAGAACGATTCAAGCTTGTTTCTCGGATTTTCAGAAGATTCATATAAAAAGTCCTTTTATGACCTTTTGGACAAAAGAAATCCTACACTGATTCATGACTGTATAATAAATGCCAGAGATAACCTAGATCTCCTCCCTAGCAGTCACATTGAAGAAATAAACGCAGAATTTCACAGAACCTCAAGAATCGACCTTATACTGAATGAATACTTAAAAGATCTTGACACTCTTGGTTACGACTACCTAATCATCGATTGCGGACCACAGAGAACTAAAATAAATGATGCCGTACTCTGCTATATCCAGAATATTGTTATGCCAGTGCAAGTTGAAGCAGCATCGGTAAGAGCTGTCGGAAATATTTATGAATACCTTTCCGACCTTCGGTTAAGTCCCGATCTTGTTTCTCTGGTAGTTCCAAACATGTATGACCAAAGAACAAACGATGCAAAAGAAAATCTTGAGTTTCTAAAAGAATTCTATTCAGATCAGGATATCCTAACCGAGCCAATACATCGTAGAGTCAAAATAACCGAGGCAGGTAAAATAGGCAAAACAGTATTTGAGTACGATGAAGAAGCAGCAAACCAATTCTTTAAAGTGCTAGAGAGGCTGGTGACGATAATTGGAGACAAACAAACTGGATGATAACTTTAAAAAATTAAAGCAGTCCATGTTGGAAAAAAAATTAAAGGCAGAAGCAAATAAAGCTATCTGCAAAGATTCAGGTACAATCATTGATGTAAACGATGATGTAAGCGAAAATACAAACAAAATTGTAAATGAAAATGTACACATAAATGATGATATAAACGTTTGCAAAAACGTACACAAAAACACAAACATTTCTGATTACAATGATGTAAACATAACTGTAAACAACAATGTAAACAAATTTGTACTCAAACCAAAAGAATGTGAAGAATCACCTGTCAGGTACACAATATATCTTAAACCTGACACCATTAAAAAAATAGGTCACTATTCTAAACTGCTTAATTTAGGCAAGTCGGAATTGGCTCAAAAAATATTAGAATATTTTCTAAATAACATTGAGATAATCGACTGAATTTCTACACGGAGGTTTTTATGGCTAGTGAGACAATTATAAAAATTAAAAAGCGTGTAAATCCTTATACAATGATAGATACATCAATCTTTTTAAACGAAAAGATAAGTTGGAAGGCTAAAGGTCTTATGGGATATTTCTTAAGTCGTCCCGATGACTGGAAAATCAACCTTAAGGATCTATACAAGCAATCAACAGATGGTTATGATTCAGTTAAAAGCGGATTAAGAGAATTAAAGAAATACGGTTATCTTGAGCTAAGACCAATAAAAGCTAACGGCAAGTTTGCTTCATGGGAATACATAGTTCACGAAGTTCCTTTTAATGCTGATGAAGAGACCATTTCACCACAAAAGGGTTTCCCACTAGTGGAAAACCCATCAGAGGGAAATCCTCCAGTGGAAAACCCACTAAAGGAAAATCCTCTAGAGGGAAAACCTCCAAAGGAAAAACCTCTGGAGGATAACCCTCCGCATACTAATAATGATATAACTAATAATGATTATACTAATAATGAATTTACTAATGATTTTGATACTGAAAGATATGATTTATTAATTAAAAAATACGAAAGCATTTTATCAAAATGTAAACTTAATGTTTTTGAAGACAATATCTCAAAAATTGTGGAAGAGTCGTTGAAAGGTCTTTACTTTGATGATGAGTTTTCAAGAAAAAACTTAAATCTTCCATTAGCCTTAGTCCGTAATACTCTTGAAAAAATAAACCCTTGTGTAATCGAGGATGCAATAAGCCGTATGAAAAAAGCATTGGCAAGTGGAATAACAATCAGCTCAACAAAGCACTACCTGATGAGCTGTATTTTTAACTCCATTACCGATTACATGCACCGTGAGTTGGTAGAGAGCAATATATACAAACCTAAGAAAACTGTATTTGAACTTGTAAAAGGCACTCAATTTGAACGCTCTGTAAACCTTCTTTCAAACAGTTTTTCAGACATAGTGTTCAACACTTTCTTCAAAGATAAAATAACTGATATTACACTTGAAAATAGCATCTTAACAATGACAATAAATGATGCTTTTGTTGCAACCACTCTTTCACAAAAGTATACCGAAAAAGTCAAAGAGTGCTTTAAAGAGCTTGATGTTGATAGCGTTATTTTCACCACATAGAAAGGAGTGATTAGATGCTCAGTGATGAACTTGGCAAAAAAGCAATATCTTTATCGGTGCAAAGCTCTGAAATTAGTATGAAAGTCATTAAACAAACAATAAGCTCCTACCTTGCTCAAAGTAAAAATATAAAAAAGACCTTACATGGACAACAATCATTAAAAAAACTAAACAAACAAAATCTATCTTTACAGGATATTCCGCTTTCCAGTAAAGACTTAAGGCTTTTTAAACGCGAGCTTAACAGCTATGGTTTGGACTATGCTGTCAAAAAAGATTTGTCTAAACCAGACACTTTTAAGATTTACTTTAAGGGAAAAGATGCCGTGCAAATTGAAAATGCACTAAAAGACCACATGGCAAAGCAGTTTGCAAAAGAACCTGAGTCCTCAATAAAAGAACCTACGCCAACAAATGAAACTAAGCCCTCAATAAAAGAACCTACACCAACAAAACAAACTAAGCCCTCAATAAAAGAGCGCATAAAACAAGCAATTGAAAAATCAGCAAGTCTTAGAAAAGAACATGCAAAGGACAAATCAAAAGACTTGTCTATATCAAGATAAGGCGGTT
>Ga0207799_100236_pt1 | contig 37310 bp, 30 predicted proteins | sample TtanPargueraPR_4_FD_187742 | JGI IMG/M metagenome (GOLD analysis project Ga0207799, IMG submission 187742) | Aerobic enrichment media microbial communities from Bioluminiscent Bay, La Parguera, Puerto Rico - Tt and M2 (SPAdes) | ecosystem: Environmental > Aquatic > Marine > Unclassified ...
GACCTCGCGCCGGGCGGCATCGAAAACCGTTTCTCCGATTTTCTGCGCCCCGCCGGGGAGGCTCCAGATTCCGGGCATCGGCGGATTCCCCCGCCGGGCCAGAAGGATTTTCCCGTCGCGCAGGACGACGGCGCCCACTCCGACGATCGGGCGTTTCGGATATTCGCGTGCCATGGGGAGCCCCGGATGCCTTCCGTTTTCGGCGATTGTTCGACGCCGCCTAAATTAGAGAGGCCGTCCGGATCCGGCAATCCCCGACGACGGGACTACCGGCCCATCATCCGCGACACGATCCGGAGTCCGGCGTGCCCCAGAACCCCGGCAAGGGTCAGCAGGGCCCCGAGCCAGCCGAGAACGGTCAGCCAAGGGTAGGAATCCCGCCCCGGCATATAGAATCCCGTCAGGCTCGCCAGCCGGCCGTCCTTGGTATGGCATTCGTTGCAGGTCAGCGCCTGCTCCTTGGGTGCGACCATATGCTGGATCGGCCAGAAATAGTGGGTGTCGATGAACCCGACCTCGCCACTGAAATCCACCCCCCGGGCCGCCATTCCGGTTTCCGCCGCCTTGACCCAGTCGAAGTTCTCCCAATAGGCCGTATCGTCGCGCCCGGACAAGTGCGGCGAGATCAGCGTCTTGTTCCGCGGGTCGTAGGGCTGGCGGCCGCTCATCATCTTGAACGGCCAGATCCTGGAATTCGGATCGGCGTAGCTGCCCGAAAAGCCGTTGATGTCCAGGACCTGGGTATCGTCGATGGTATCGCCGGGCAGGGTGTAGTTGAACTGACCGTCATACCAGCGGTATTCGGGGGTGACGTTCGCCGCCCATTCCAGCGTTCCCTTCTTCGAGTGATAGGTCGTATAGCCGTCCTCGTCGCGCTCGATCAGGTCCTTGCCCCGGCTGCCTTCCTTGCCGGCCGTGGACCAATCCCAGCTCATCACCGTCTTCTTGCCGCCACGCGCGATTTCCGGAACGTGGCAGGTGGTGCAGGCCACGCGGTCCGTATGGTCGTTCAGTTTCGGATGGTTGGTTTCCGGATGCGGCGTCATGCCGTGGCAGGACTCGCAGGTCGCCCGCGAAAAATCGCCGCGCCCCGGAACGTCCACGCCCGAGAAATCGATTGCCTTCGTCACATAGCGACTGCCGGTCAACCGGTGCCCGCCGGTCGTGTGGCACGCGGTGCAGGAGAAATTCAGCCCATCCTTCGCCATGTGCACGTCGAGCGACCGGTCCGGCTCGGCCATGGAGAAGTCGAGATCCCCATGCTTCACCCCGTCGCCGCCGTCACCGCGGAAATGGCACTGGCCGCAGGACTCGCGAGTGGGTTTACCGACGTTCTGGGCGATTTTTTCCAGATCGGGCCGCGCCCGCCGCTTGCCGCGCTTGGCCGTCGGCTTTTCGTCATGGCAGGAAACGCAATCGCCTTCGCCGGTGTGGAACTTCTCGAAGAAGTATTCCCCGGTGGTGTCGTGGCAGATCAGGCAATCGACGTTTTCTTCGGACGTGAAATCGAAACTGTCGTCCTCCCATCCGTTGCCGACATGGCACTGGGTGCAACTCGCCAGGTTGGTCGACGTAGACAGCAGGTAGCTGTTGATGACGTGGCGCTTTCCCAAAAGTTGCCCGGTATCGGGGTTCTTGAACTCCCAGGTCCAATGGATCGTGTGCTGGATCTGCTTCGCCGCCTCGGTATGGCAGGTCAGGCAGGCCTTGGTCACGTCGATTCCATCCCGGAACCGCTGCTGCAGAACCTCGAACTTGCTGTGATTGGCGGTCGACGGCGCCGTCGTCGGGCCGATCTGCACGCCGGGAATCACCGGCTCGGAACTTTCCTGTCCCGCCGCCTTAACCGTCACTCCCGTAACGAGCATAAGGGAGAGGAGGGCGACAATTCCCCGCATACCCGCAAGGCGATACCGCATCATGCAACGTCCCCCGATGTTTCGGTCCGGCCGGATGGCGCGACGAAGGTTTTTCCCCTGTCGGAACACATTCGACACGCCACTCCCTACAAATGGGAATAAATCTATCGGCAAACGATATTTTTCGCGGTAAAATTAGAATAAGTCAAATCTTGAGAAGCGTATTGAATCGCATGGGGGCGGACTTACGACCTGGTCAGTCCCAGCAGACGCACACATGGCGAATGAGGCTGGACACCATGGTAAAATCGAGCAAGTTGGCTTTTGGCATCGGCTGTCTATGGGCCGCCGTTGCAACTCTCACTTTTTTCGCCTTTGGACAATCGGCCGTTGCACAGACGCAGACGCCGGAAATTCCGTTCCTGAAGGCATGGCAAAGTTCTCCACACGCGAAACAGGACGCCGAGGCGTTCGTGCATTGGGATCACACCGACGACAAGATGGTGCCCGAAGCCTGCGCGAAATGCCATTCGACGCCGGGTTTCCAGGACTATATCGGCGCGGACGGAAGCACCGAATGGAAGGTGGACAAGAAAGCGCCGGTCGGCACGACGGTCGAATGCGTCGCCTGTCATAACAGCGTCACCCGTTTCCTGACCCAGGTGACATTTCCATCGGGGGTGACGGTCGACGGCATCGGCGCCGAAGCCCGCTGTATGACCTGTCATCAGGGCCGTGCGTCGACGGTCAGCATCCACAAATCGACCGAGGGGATCGAAGACGACCAGATTTCCGCCGATCTCGCGTTCATCAACGTCCATTACCGCGCCGCGGCGGCGACTCGCTACGGGACCGTCGCCAAAGGCGGCTATGAATACGGGGGCAAGGCTTACGAAGGGCTGTACGCCCACGACGATGGGGCGGAGACCTGCATCGATTGCCACAGCCCGCACACCACCAAGATCGACCCCGACAACTGTACCTTCTGCCATCGCGAGGTCCGCACCGAAGAGGACTTCAAGCTCGTCCGCGAGTCGAAGGGCGACTACGACGGCGATGGCGATACCCGGGAAGGGATCGCGACGGAGATCGAGGCGCTGCATGGCGTGCTTTACCAGGCGATCCAATCCTACGCGAAGGACGTCGCCGGTGCGCCTATCGCCTACGATGCGCACAACTATCCGTACTTCCTGAGCGACACCAACGGAAACGGCCAGATCGACGAGGACGAGGCCAAGCGGGACAACGGATACAAGGCATGGACGCCCCGGCTGCTGAAGGCCGCTTATAATTACCAGTTCGTGGCCAAGGATCCGGGCGCCTATACCCACAACCCGCGCTATATTCTCCAGCTCCTGTACGACAGCCTGGAGAGCCTTGGCTCGAAGACCACGGTCGCCATGGACGGCATGTCGCGGCCGTAACCGGCCGCGTCAGCGGGTGACCCAAAAAAAGCCGGGCCGTCCTTTCGGACGGCCCGGTTCTTTTATCGGCATGCCGTTAACCGATTAGGCCTTTTCTTCCTCGACCTCTTCGTAACCGGTGATCATGGCCTTGAAATAGGCGGTGACCGGCCGGCCGGTGAAGGCCATGTAGACGTGCCCGATGAAGAAGATGAGCATGGCGAACGCCGCCGCCGCATGGATCCCGGCCACGATGCCGAGGGTCAGCCCCTCGATGCCGAGACGCGGCCAATCATTGTAGAACATGTAGAGGAGGCCGGAGACCCAGATGACCGGCGAAATCGCGAGGTTGAACGACAGGTAGGCCAACCTTTGCAGCGGGTTATGCTTGGCCGCCCGGGTCTTCTTGTAGGGGTGGGGGACATTCTGGTCGAAAATCCCGGCCGTATAGTAACGCATCACCGCGAACAGCTTGTCGGTCGTCGGAATGTACTGGCGCCATTCCCCGGTCACCAGATTCCAGAAGATGATGAAAACCCAGAGCCAGATCAGAACCCAGGCGAAAACCCGGTGCCAATCGGCGGCCATTTCGTAACCCAGCAGCGTATAGGCCCCGTTCACCTCGAATCCGGTGATCATCAAAAGGATGATCAAGGCCGCCTGCGTCCAGTGCGAAAACCGCTCGAACCGGGAAAACACCATTTCTCTGACTTTTACCATGCGTTCCTACCTTCGCCGTTCAGCCGGACCGGGGATATGGAAAATGGAAAAAATGAGTCCCTTACATGTACATTTAGGCCCTGCCGCGGGTCTTCCAAGAAGACTTAAACCTAAAGTTTCGGAAACCCGGAGCCGCATTCCCAAAAACCGCCTTTTTTAAGCGGGCACGGCATCCATCCTGAACGGCTTCTGTTTCCCTGCCAGACCTTGTTATTAGAATATGATCATATTCTAAAATAACGATCAGCAGCAACAAAAACCTTAGTTTTCGGATGGGAATGAGCGGCCGGCGGCAATGCGATTTCCACGAGATTCCATTGCTTTCGCTCGGCAACTGTACGATGTTCAAGATTATTGCTTTCTGGGACAAACGACGAAATGACCACGGACGCCGAAACGCCGGAACCCCCGGCAGAATCCACCGAAGCTCAGGAAGGTACGGAAGACCTTTCCAAGGTGTTACCGCCGAAGAAAGGTTTCGTCGCCAAGTTGCGTGCCTATTTTTTCGCGGGGATCCTGGTAACGGCGCCGATCGCCATTACGGTCTATCTTTCCTGGGTGTTCGTCAATTTCGTCGACACCACCGTCCGACACCTGTTCCCGGCCAAGTATTACCCGGACACCTACCTGCCGTTCGCCACCCCCGGGCTCGGCGTGGTGATCATTTTCCTCTTCCTGATCATCGTCGGTTGGCTGGCCGCCAGTTTCCTGGGGCGTTTCTTCCACAGCACCATCGATCATTTCCTGGCCCGCCTGCCGGTGATCCGAAACGTCTACGGGACACTCAAGCAGATCTTCGAGACGGTCCTGGCCCAACGCTCCAATGCGTTCCGCGAGGCCGTGCTGATCGAATATCCGCGCCGCGGCATGTGGGCCATCGGATTCATCACCGGCCGCACAGAAGGCGAGGTGCAGAACCTGACCGAGCAGGAGACGGTCAACATCTTCCTGCCGACCACCCCCAACCCGACATCGGGCTTCCTGCTGTTCATGCCCCGGAAGGACGTGGTGCCATTGAGCATGCCGGTGGAAGAGGCGATCAAGATGATCATCTCGGGCGGCATCGTGACCCCGCCGGACCGCCGTCCGCCGAAAGTACGGGCAAAACCTCAGGTTTCCGCCAACACTTACGAAAAAGTGGATATACTGCGCGAACGCGAGGGCGTGCCGATCCTGGTCCCGCGCGACGGGGACGATTGAGCGCCCGGCTCTGGCCGGCTTGGTTTGACGGGCCGGCCTGAAAACAGGATGCGGAGTGTCGACGAGAATGCCCCTGACACGGGATCTTGTACGCCTGATCCGACAAAAGCCCTTAGATGACGCCGACTACAGGGCTGCCGCGCTCTATTTCCTCGATGCTGTCGCCAACGCCGTTGCCGGACGCCGGTCCCCCCCCGGAAAGATCCTCGGCCGCTGGGCAGCCGGCGCGGGACATGACGCCGGACGCGAGGCCCTTCTGCTCGGCGGATTGATCCATACCCTGGAGACCGACGACTTGCACCGCGCGTCGGTTGTGCATCCTGGTTGCGTCGTTGTTCCCGCCGTCATCGCCGTCGGACGGAAGCGGAAGACCGGCGGGCGGGTACTCCTGGCCGCCATGCTGCAGGGGTTCGAGGCTTGCTGCCGGGTCGGCATGGCGGTCGGCCCCGGACACTACAAAATCTGGCACAACACTGCCACTTGCGGCCCTTTCGGGTCGGCCGCCGCAGCGACGGCCATCCTGGGCCTGGACGAGGATGCCACCGTTCATGCCCTGGGCAATGCCGGCACCCAGGCGGCCGGGCTATGGCAGTTCCTGGAAACCGGCGCCATGAGCAAGCATCTCCACGCCGGGCGGGCGGCGGAGGCAGGGGTCGTCGCGGCGGAGCTGGCGGCCCTTGGGTTCACCGGAGCTCCCGAAATCCTTGAGGGCGAGAAGGGGTTGTTCGCCGGGGCCTGTCCGGACCCCGATCCGGAGGCCATCCTGCGCGATCCGGATCATCGCTGGCAGTTGCACGAGACGTCGATCAAGCCGTGGCCGTCCTGCCGCCATACGCATCCCGTGATCGATGCGGCACTCGAAGCCCACGCTCTTCTGGCCGGACGAGGGATCGAGGATGTCTGCGTCAGCACTTATCAGGCCGCCGTAGACGTCTGCAACCGTCCCGCGCCGGATTCCGAATACGAGGCCAAATTCTCGCTTCATCACTGCGTCGCGGCCGCGCTTTCGGATGGAGAGATAGGCTTCGAGTCCTTCGATGCGGACGCCCGCAAACGCCAGACGTCATTGCGCGAAAAGATATGCATCGAAGTCGGCGAGCCTTTCGCCCGGAACTATCCCGACACCTGGGGGGCGCGGCTCGAAATTCAGACTTCCCAGGGCGAACAAATCATCGTCGACCGCTTGAACTGCAAAGGCGATCCGGAAATGGCGCTGACCGCCGACGAAATGAAGGCCAAGGCGCAACGCCTGCTCGCCTTCGGCGGCATGGACAACGAAGAAGCGGAAAGGCTCATCGAAACCATCGTTAAAATGGCCGATGACGGGCCTTTGCCTTCGGAGGTCGGCAACATCGGGAAACGCACGGCGGAAATTTGACCGACCGGCAAAAAGCCACGCAAGTTCTCTTGACGGCAGTCGATCCGCGCGATTACTTCTTCCGGCCCCGCAAGTTGACTTTTGGGGCTCTCATACAGCTTAGAAGGCTCAAATAGCCCTGCATGGTCGGACACGCATCAACAGATACATCGCGATCGCTAAAGATCATTCACTCTGGGTATCTGCCTCTGCTACCCAAAGGGGCGGGGTTCTTTGGAACGGCATTCAAGATTTCAAACGGCTTGACGCGAGTCGGCTGCAACGTTCTCGATTTCAGTGATCGTGACATCGCCCGGGCCTCATCAATCTTCCGCAACCGGAAACTTGGTTATCCAGGAGCAAACAGGCGGTTGCTTGAAGTCGCCAAAGAGTTCCTTCCCGACCTGATCCTATTCGGGCACGCGGATACCATCCGCCCAGGAACCTTGGAAGAATTGCGAGAGGCGCTTCCCGGCGTAAAACTGGCTCAGTGGAACGTCGACCCCCTGTTCGAGGAGGACAATGTCGACCGCATCAAAAGCAAAATCGGGCTGGTGGACCATACGTTCGTGACGACCGCCGGACCAATGCTCGAAAAGCTGGGGGAAGCCAAATATCCGGTCTCCTTTATGCCGAACCTTGTCGATCCCAGCATTGAGCGGTTCCGCAATTTCACGAAACAGGGCGACGAGCTCCCGATCGATCTCTTTTATGCCGCTGGCAATCCGTTACAGCCGAGAAGCCATGGCGGCACTTACGGCACCACCGAAGAGCTGATCCAGAAAATCCAAGAAAATTGCCCGGAAATCCGGTTCGAAACACCGGGTTGCGGTTCCCCGATCATTTCGCGAAAGAATTACGAACTCGCGTTGATGCGGTCTTCCATGGGGCTGAATATCAGCCGCCGCAACGACGTTCATTTGTACTCTTCCGACCGCATCGCCCATATCGTCGGAAACGGCATACTGGCATTCGTCGACCGTGCGACCGGCTATGCCGATTTTTTCGGCGAGGACGGATTCGGGTTCTATTCGACGGAAGAAGAACTGTTCGACAAGGTCAAGTTCTTCAAGTCGCACGACTTGGCAAGACAGCAAACGGCGCGCAAGGGCTGGGAAGCCTACCACCGGGAATTCGATTGCCGGATCGTCACGGAATACATGATCGACAGGATTCTCGGAAACGACATTTCCCCGGATATCCGGTGGGCCGAGACTTACTAATTCAATAGGCTTTTTTATCAGGCTTCCGTCTCCAGGAATCAAAGACGGCGGCCGCTTCCTCGGCCAGCAGCCGGGTCATGAGGATCGCTCGATCAGCCATCGGCGCGGCGATTTCCTCGTAAAGCTGTTCGTCGTCGAAATCGATCTCGGCGGCGTCGGTCCGGGTGTTGGCGTAATACACATGATCCAACCGCGCCCAGTAGATGGCGCCGAGGCACATGGGGCAGGGCTCGCAGCTCGTATAGATTTCGGCGCCGCGCAGATCGAAGGTGTTCAGGCGCTTGCAGGCGGCGCGGATGGCCATCACCTCGGCATGTGCCGTGGGATCGTTGGCCGAGGTCACTTCGTTCCAGCCTTCTCCGACGATCTCGCCGTCCTTGACGACGACGGCACCGAACGGCCCGCCGTGGCCGGCGTCCATGTGCTCGCGGCTGAGCGCGATCGCCCGCCGCATGAAGTCCTCGCGCGTCATCCCGGCGTCACCTCGAAGCTGCCTGTCCACCGTTCCATGTCCTCGAATATTGCGGAGAAAAGCTCTCCATCAAGTGGTTCCGCCCTAGCCGGAGCGCAAGAACCGGACCGCCGCGTCGCGCTCGAACAGGTAGAGCAGGGTACGCAGGGCCTGTCCGCGCTCGGACATCAGTTCGGGGTCACGGCCAAGCACCAACCCGGCATCGTCCCGCGCCGCGGCGAGCAGGTCGGCGTGAACGGCGATGTCCGCCACCCGGAACTCGGGGAGGCCGCTCTGCCGCGTTCCGAGCAGTTCGCCGGCGCCGCGCAGCCGCAGGTCCTCCTCGGCGATGCGGAAGCCGTCGTCCGTCTCGCGCATGATGTTGAGCCGCGCCCGCCCGGTCTCGCTCAGCGGCGGCGCATAGAGCAGCAGACAGGTCGAGGCCTTGCTGCCCCGGCCGATGCGCCCGCGAAGCTGATGCAGCTGGGCCAGCCCGAAGCGCTCGGCGTGCTCGATGACCATGACCGTCGCGTCCGGCACGTCGACGCCGACCTCGATCACCGTGGTCGCCACCAGAACCGACGGCGGCCCCTCGGTGAAGGCCTGCATGGCCGCATCCTTGTCGGCCCCCTTCATGCGGCCGTGGACCAGCCGCACGCAATCCTCGCCCAGCACGGACCGCAGGTGATCGAAACGCTCCTCGGCGGCGGCAACGTCCAGGGTCTCGGATTCCTCGACCAGCGGGCAGACCCAATAGACCTTGGCGCCCGAGGCGAGCGACCGCGACACGGCGCCGACGACGTCGCCCAGACGTTCCGCCGGCAGCACGCGCGTATCGATCGGCTGGCGGCCGGCCGGTTTTTCGACCAGCCGCGAGACGTCCATGTCGCCATAGGCCGTCAGCATCAGGGTGCGCGGGATCGGCGTGGCCGTCATCACCAGCACGTCGACTCCGCGCCCCTTGGCGGCCAGCGTCAGCCGCTGGTGCACACCGAACCGGTGCTGTTCGTCGATCACCGCCAGCGCCAGATCGTCGAACGCCACATCCTCCTGGAACAGGGCGTGGGTGCCGACGATCAGCTGTGTCTCGCCGCTGGCGAGCTTCTCCAGAATGGCCGCGCGGTTCTTGCCCTTTTCCCGGCCGGTGAGCAGGCCGATGCGGACTCCGGCCGCCTCGGCCAGCGGTTCCAGACTGGCCAGATGCTGGCGGGCGAGGATTTCCGTCGGCGCCATCAGGGCGGCCTGGGCGCCGGTCTCGACGGCGGCCAGCATGGCCAGCAGGGCCACGACGGTCTTGCCGCTGCCGACATCGCCCTGAACCAGCCGCAGCATGCGCGACGGCAGCGCCATGTCGGCCTCGACCTCGGTCAGGGTCTGCTCCTGCGACGCCGTCAACTTGAAGGGCAGGGCGGCAACCACCTTCTCGCGCAAACGGCCGTCGCCCTGGACGCCACGGCCCGGCAGCTTGCGCATGTTCAGCCGGACCAGGGAGAGGGCCAGCTGATTGGCCAGCAATTCGTCGTAGGCCAGCCGCATCCGCGCCGGAGCGGTCGGTTCCAACGCCTGTTCCCCGTCCGGGTGGTGCGCGGTCGCCAGGGCGTCCTTCCACGACGGCCATTTGTTCTTCTGAACGAACGAGGGATCGATCCATTCATGCGGCATCTCGGGCGCCGCTTCCAGGGCCTGGCCGATGGCCTTTGCCAGAACCTTCAGGGTCACGCCCGCGGTCAACGGATAGACCGGCTCGATAGCCTGCAGTTGTTCGAGCTCGGCCAGTGTCCCGACATGATCGGGATGGGTCATCTGCACTTCGCCGCCGAAATGTTCGACCTTGCCGCTGATCACCCGGGTTTCGCCCTCGGGCAGGATCTTGCCCAGGTAATCGGGCCGGCCATGGAAGAAAACCAGGGCGATCTGCCCCGTTTCGTCGGAGGCGTAGACCTTGTAGGGCTGACGGCGGCTCGGCGGCCTCTGGTGCCGGTCCACGTGGACGGTCAGGGTCGCCACGACGCCGGATCGCGCCTCGGCGATCTTCGGGGCGTAGCGCCGGTCGATCAGCGCGTTCGGCAGGTGCCAAAGCAGATCCACAACCCGCTCGCCGGCCAGCCGCTCCACCGACTTGGCGATTCGCGGTCCGACACCGGACAGGCCGGTGACGGGCTTGAACAGGGGAAACAGGATTTCTGGCCGCATGTGTCCGCTTCTGACCGGGTGTAACAGTGACAGGCTCGTCGAGACGGTCTATATCCTACGGCAGCTTGCGGAGGAGACAATGCCCGAGTCCTTGGAAGTTCGTCGAAAACGCATCACGTTCCGTTGCCGCCAACGGGGAATGCTGGAAACCAGCCTCCTGCTGCGCCAGTTCGCCGAAACCGAACTGGCCGCGCTGGACGGCGACGGCCTCGACCGGTTCGAGATCATTCTGGATGCCAACGACGACGAACTCCTGGACTGGATCGTCGGCCGCAAGCAGCCGCCGGCGACCATTGATCCCGGCCTTCTCGATCTCCTCAAGAACTTTAGAAACGACTCATAGAACATTGGTTTCCATAAGGGAAAAACTCAACGCCTCCGGGACCATCCAGGTCTGGGGCGCGCCCGCCGGATTTGACGCCCGCCTGCTGGCCGATGTGGCCGAGGGCGGCCGCGACGTGCTGTTCGTCGCCCGCGACGACGTGCGGCTGGCCCAGACGGCCGACGCCTTGGCTTTCTTCGCGCCAGCGATTTCCTGTCTGGAATTCCCGGCCTGGGACTGCCTGCCGTATGACCGGGTTTCGCCGAACGCCGAGATCGTCAGCCGCCGGATCGACACGCTGACCCGGCTGATGGACGAACGGAGAGGCGAGGCCGGACGAATCGTCCTGACCACCGTCTCCGCCGTGTTGCAGCGGGTGGCGCCGCATTCGGCCTTCGAGGGGACGACCCGGCGGTTCCGCGCCGGCGACCGGATCGATCCGGAGGAACTGACCGAATTCCTGGTTCGCCAGGGCTTCATCCGCTCGGAAACGGTGATGGAGCCGGGCGAGTTCGCGGTGCGCGGCGGCATCCTGGACGTCTATCCGTCCGGCGCCGAATTCCCGGTCCGCCTGGACTTCTTCGGCGACGAACTGGACACGTTGCGGTCGTTCGATCCGACCAGCCAGCGGTCGCGCGGCAAGCTGGACGAAATGGCCATCAAGCCGGTCAGCGAGGTGCCGCTGGACGACGACGCCGTTTCGCGTTTCCGCACCGGCTACCGGGAACTGTTCGGCGCGCCGTCGCGGGAGGACACGCTCTACGAGGCGGTCTCCGCCGGACGGCGCCATCTCGGCATCGAACACTGGCTGCCGCTGTTCCATGCGGAAATGGAAACCCTGTTCGACTACCTGCCGGACGCCGCCGTGGTCCTCGACCATCAGTCGGAGGAGGCACGCGACGCGCGGTTCGACCTGATCCAGGATTACTACCAGGCGCGGATCAACGTCGACACCGCGGGCCTGTCGGCCTCGGGCGGCAGCCCCTACCACCCGGTGCCGCCGGAGCGGCTGTTCCTGACCGCCGAGGAGTGGCGCTTGCTGCTCGTCGAACGGCCGGTCGCCAATCTGTCGCCGTTCTCCGGGCCGGAATCGGAGGAAAGCCCCAATGCCGGCGGCCGTCCGGGCCGCGAGTTCCGCGAGGCCCGGGTGCAGCCGGGGGTCACCGTGTTCGACGCGCTGCGCGATCAGATCGCCTTTGAGCACCGGGAAGGGCGGCGGGTCGTCGTCACCGCCTTCACCAAGGGCTCGCGCGACCGGCTGGCCACGCTGCTGCGCGAACACGGGGTCGGCGAAATCCAGACCGTCGACAGCTGGGCCGAAGTGGCCGGGGTGCCGGAACGCCATGTCGCCATGGCCGTGCTCGGCCTGGATCGCGGCTTCGTCGGCCCGGACGCGGCGATCATCAGCGAGCCGGACATCCTGGGCGAGCGCCTGTCGCGCCCGGCCCGCAAGGCCAAGGTCCGCCCCGAGGACATCATCCCGGACGCCTCGGCGCTGGAACCCGGCGACCTCGTCGTCCATGCCGACCACGGCATCGGCCGCTATGACGGGCTGGTCGCCATCCAGGTCGGCGGCGCGCCGCACGACTGCCTGCGCCTGATCTATCACGGCGACGACAAGCTGTTCGTCCCGGTCGAGAACATCGAGGTGCTGAGCCGCTACGGCGCCGACCAGGGCAACGTGCAGCTCGACAAGCTGGGCGGCGCGGCCTGGCAGGCCCGCAAGGCCCGGCTGAAGAAGCGGGTCCGCGACATGGCGGACGAGCTGATCCGGGTGGCCGCCGCCCGCCAGTTGCGTCCGGCACCGCGCTACGCGCCGCCCGAAGGCTTGTTCGACGAATTCTGCGCCCGCTTCCCGTTCACCGAGACCGAGGACCAGGACCGGGCCATCCGCGACACCATCGAGGATCTGGCGCGCGGCACGCCGACCGACCGGCTGGTCTGCGGCGACGTCGGCTTCGGCAAGACCGAGGTGGCGCTGCGCGCCGCCTTCGTCGCCGCCATGTCGGGCAAGCAGGTCGCCGTGGTGGTGCCGACCACGTTGCTCTGCCGCCAGCATTTCCGCACCTTCCAGGAGCGGTTCGCCGACTACCCGATCCGCATCGAGCAACTGTCCCGCCTGGTCCCGGCCGGCAAGGCCAAGGAGGTCAAGGAAGGAATGGCGGAGGGCCGGGTCGACATCGTCGTCGGCACGCATGCGCTGCTGTCGAAAAGCATCAAGTTCGCCGATGTCGGCCTGCTGATCGTCGACGAGGAGCAGCACTTCGGCGTCGCCCACAAGGAACGCCTGAAGGCGCTGAAGAACGACGTCCACGTGCTGACCCTGACGGCGACGCCGATCCCGCGCACCCTGCAACTGGCGCTGACCGGCGTGCGCGAGCTGAGCATCATCGCGACGCCGCCGGTGGACAGGCTCGCGGTACGTACCTTCGTGCTGCCGTTCGATCCGGTGGTCGTCCGCGAGGCGATCCTGCGCGAGCATTACCGGGGCGGCCAGACGTTCTATGTCTGCCCGCGTATCGAGGACCTGGACGGGCTGGCCGACCGGCTGGCCAAGCTGGTGCCCGAGGTCAAGGTGACCATCGCCCACGGCCAGATGGCGCCGAGCGAGCTGGAGGACCGGATTTCCGCCTTCTACGAGGGACAGAGCAATGTCCTGCTGTCGACCAACATCGTCGAATCCGGGCTCGACCTGCCGTCGGTCAACACGATCATCATCCACCGGGCCGACCGCTTCGGGCTGGCCCAGCTCTATCAGTTGCGCGGCCGGGTCGGGCGCTCGAAGATCCGCGCCTACGCCTACCTGACCCTGCCGCCGCGCCAGAAGATCTCGAAGACCGCCGAGAAGCGCCTGGAGGTGATGCAGACGCTGGACTCGCTGGGGGCCGGCTTCTCGCTGGCCAGTCACGACCTGGACATCCGGGGCGCCGGCAACCTGCTGGGCGAGGAGCAGTCGGGCCATATCCGCGAGGTCGGCGTCGAGCTGTACCAGCAGATGCTGGAAGAAGCGGTGGCCGACGCGCGCGGCGGCGGCACCGCCGAGACCGAGAGCGAGGCCGAGGAGTGGAGCCCGCAGGTCAACCTCGGCACCGCCGTGCTGATCCCGGACACCTACGTCGCCGACCTGGGCGTCCGGCTGGCGCTGTACCGGCGGGTCGCCGGGGTGACCGACGCCAAGGAGGTCGACGCCTTCGCCGCCGAACTGATCGACCGCTTCGGCCCGCTGCCGCCGGAGGTCGAAAACCTGCTGCAGACCATCGCCATCAAATGCCTGTGCCGCGAGGCGGGGATCGAGAAGGTGGAGGCGGGGCCGAAGGGGGCCGTGGTCTCGTTCCGCAACGACGAGTTCCGCAATCCGGGCGGGTTGGTCGCCTTCCTGAGCCAGCAGGTCGGCACCGCCAAGCTGCGCCCGGACCACAAGCTGGTGTTCATGCGGCACTGGGAAACCGCCGAAACCCGGTTGCGCGGTGTGAACCGGCTGCTGAGCGACCTGGCGGCCGTCGCGGCGGAAACCGCAGGAGGCTGATTTTCCAACGAAATCGCTGGTGACGTCCTAGCGGATGAGCGATGATATCCGGGGTGCGGGGACAAACGCGCAACCGGCGGAGGTCGCCGCCTGGGAGAAGAGCGAAATGGATTTCAGCATCAAGTTCTGCGGCGCCGCCCGCACCGTCACCGGATCCTGCTATCACGTCGAACTGCCCGGCTTCCGCTTCCTGGTCGATTGCGGGATGTTCCAGGGTACCAAGACGATCCGGGAACTGAACTACGGCGACTTCCCGTTCGATCCCCGGCGGATCGACACGGTCTTCCTGACCCACGCCCATATCGACCACAGCGGCCTGCTGCCGAAGCTGCGCAAGATGGGATTCCGCGGCCGCATCCTGGCCACCGAGCCGACCCGCGACCTGCTCGGCTACATGCTGCCGGATTCCGGCCATATCCAGGAATGGGAAGTGAAGCGGATCAACCAGCGCAACCGGCGCCGGGGCGAGCCGCAGGTCTATCCGATCTACACCACCCAGGACGGCCGGATTACGGCCCAGGAGATCGAGACGGTGCCGCTGGAGGAATGGCTCGACGCCGGGCACGGCGTGCGCTTCCGGCTGTGGAACGCCGGGCACATCCTGGGCTCGGCCTCGATCGAGTTCGAGTTCCCGCCGGCAAAAGGGAATGGGGCCAAGGGAAACGGGCAGGGGCACCGGCTGCTGTTTTCCGGCGACGTCGGCCCGGACGGCAAGGCCCTGCAACTCGACCCCGACGGCCCGACCGAGGTGGACTACCTGTTCTGCGAGAGCACCTACGGCGACCGCGACCGGTCCGACCTGTCGCCGGAAGCCCGGCGCGGCGCGCTGAAGGCGGAAATCCAGGTCGCCCGCGAGGCCGGCGGCAACATCCTGATCCCGGCCTTCGCCGTCGAGCGGACCCAGGAACTGCTGTTCGACCTGGGCGCGCTGATCGACGCGGGCGAAATTCCGCCGACGCCGATCTTCCTGGACTCGCCCCTGGCCATCCACGCCACCGAGGTGTTCGAGAAGCACCAGGCCGAGCTGGAGGGAATCAACGGGCGTAAAAACCCGTTCCGCCATCCGAGCATCACCTTCATCGAAAGCGTGGAAGAAAGCATGGGGCTGGAACGGGTCAAGTCAGGCGCCATCATCATGGCGGCGAGCGGCATGTGCGACGCCGGACGCATCCGCCATCACCTGCAGAACAACCTGTCCGATCCCCGGGCGACGATCCTGTTCGTCGGCTACCAGGCGCCGGGCACGCTGGGCTACCTGCTGCGCGAGGGCGCGAAGAAGGTGCGTATCCACGGCGAGGAGATTTCGGTCAACGCGCGCATCCGCAGCGTCGATTTCTATTCGGCCCACGCCGACCGGGAGGAGCTCGTCGACTGGATCCGCAACCGTTTCCCGGTCAAGCGCGGCATCTTCCTGACGCACGGCGAGCGCTCGGTCATCGAGGCCTTCCGCAGCCGCCTGATCAAGGCGCAGATCGACCCGGAGATCCTGTTCGTCCCGCAGCTCGACGAGGTCTTCGAGTTCGGCCCCGGCAAGGCGGTCAAGCGCCGCCTGGACAAGCCGCGCATCGATCCGCAACTGGTCGAGGAGGCCGCCGAGAGCGATTGGCACAACGACTACGCGGCGCTGCTGCTGGAGATGTCCAACGACCTGCGCAGCCAACCGACCCCGGAGGCCCGGCGGGCCCTGCTCGAAGCCATGCGCCGCGCCCTCAAGCAGAATGAACGGAGCCGGGAACCGGCGCGACCGTAAGCAGGAGGCGTTTCCCCCTCATCCGAAACAGGTTTTTTCGGCGTAACCTATTGAAATACAAGGAAACTACTCGGAAGACGCCGTAAAAGCGTAAACATTTGTCAACATCCGTAAACATCGGATAGGCGGCGGCCGCGAAATTTCGATGAGACTATACGCCTATTTTCTAGGAATTTCAACCTTTAAACGGTACCGGCCCGTTATGCGGCGACGGCGGCGGCGTCGAGCATGCGGGCCAGGACCTGCGGTTCGTGGGCGCCGGAGATGGCCATGCGGCTGCCGAAGATGAAGGACGGCACGCTGTTGATGCCGCGCCGGTGGGCACGGGCGTTTTCCTCGTGGATCAGATCGACGTCCTCGTCGCTGTGCAGATAGTCCCGCAGCTCGGCCTCCGGCAGGCCAATGGTCTTGCCGACGGTCAGCAGGATATCGACATCACCGATGTTGTGCCCATCCACGAAGTATTGCTGGAACAGGGCCTCGACCGCGGCGTCGGCCCGGCCATGGCATTCGGCGAAGCGCACCAGGCGATGGGAATCGACCGAATTCGGCGTCCGGCGGATACGGTCGAAGGCGAAATCGATCTCCACCGACTGCCCGGCGTCGCTGATCGCGCCGTAGACCCGGCGGACCCGCGTTTCGGTGCCGAACTTCCGGGTCAGATAGCTGTGCCGCTCCATGCCCTCGCTCGGCATATCCGGGTTCAGCAGGAAAGGGCGCCAGCGGCGGGTCACCTGAAGGTCCGGGCGCAGGCGCAAGGCCGCCTCGAAACGCCGCTTCCCGACATAGCACCAGGGACATACCGTATCGAAGATGACGTCGATCTGCATCTGCATGAGCGGTTACCGGAGGTTCTCGTGCGATTTGAGAATCAGGGTCTCGGAATTGTCGCCGGGCAGCAGCTCGGCCAGCCCCATGGTAACCGAGATGTTGACCGGCCGGTAGACGTCCTGCACCGAGAAATCGGTGAAATCGATGATCCCCGCGACACGGTGCATGACCATGTCCGCGACGTCGGCCGAGGTGTCGGGCAGCACCACATGGAATTCGGATCCGCCGGCGAAGGCCACGAGATCCTCCAGCCGGACGAGACGGCCGACCCACTGGGCGACGCTCCGGACCAGATTGGCCGCCGCCTTGGCGCCGAACTCCGCCTTTATCTGCTCGATCCCATCCGGAAAGGCGAGGGACAGCAGGCTGACATGGCGCTGCCCCTGTTCCGCTTCGGCAATCAACGCGTCGAGATAGGCCCTCAGGAACGTCTGCGAATAGGCCCCGGTTTCCGGATCGGTCGTTTCCGGCACGCGGGTCGCGCGGATGGCTTCACTGATCCGCCAGCGGCGGCGCTGGCGGTTGCCGAGGCTGGTCAGGATGTATCCGAGCGCCGTTTCGACATCGCCCGCGTCCAACAGCCGGCTGGCGCCGGAGCGCAGGGCCGATGCCGGATCGGCCTCGATGCCCGGCCCCCGGACCAGGACGATCGGCAGATTGAACAGCCGCGGATTGTTGCGGACTTCGTCGCAGAATTCGAACACCGCCCCAATGCCGGCCGGATCGGCCAGGTTGACGACGGCGGCTTCGAATTGCCCATCGAACAGCATCTCGCGGGCCGAAACCAGCGTATCGGACCGGCTCAGCTTCGCCTTGCCGCCCATGGCGCCGGTGATGGCGGCCGCCACGGGTTCGTCCGCCGCCACCGTGAGGATCGAGAATCGCTTTTTGGCAAGCGACAGATCGGGCCGGGCGGGGAGGTCGGCGCCGGACCGCCGGGCGATCGTCCGGCGGCGGCGCATCTCGGCGACCTGGGTGGACAGCCGCAGCAACGGATGCACCCGCAGGAAGAGTTCCTCGCCACGCAGGTCGGACGTGAAAATATCCTCGATCCCGGCCTCCAACGCCCGGCCGTACAGGCCGGCATCGGCCGTTTCCACCTGAAGAACCACGGGAAGGCATGCCGTTTCCGCGTCGTTCCGCAAGGTCCGGGCCCGGTCGAGGGCCGCGTCCACGTCCCCGTCCATGTCGAGGACGATCAGGTCGGGATGATCCTCGCGCGCCAGCGAAGAGACGTCGCCGCCCTTGCCGCAGAGGAAGGAATGGCAGTTGTTGGCGTGCAGGAGCGTTTGAAGCCGCTCTATCCTTGGCGTCTCCGTCCCGGCGATCAGGACATTGGCCAAACGGTTCATGGGTTTAGACACCGGTCTTCCCTTCACAGTTGACGCATCCCCTCACCAAGACAACGCCGTCCCGGTACCATTCCTCCAAATTCAGATTATAGGAACTATGGGACCAAGCCCATAGGGGAGAGTCCCCATGCGCAAGAAGATGATTTTCAGCGGGCGTTAGCATCCGGACAAATTCAAAAATGTCGGAAAATGCAAGGAAGAAGCTGAATTGTTTCTTCTTTTCGGAGGCAACCGGGCTTTTTCAGTCCGGTACATTTCCCTTTACTTGCCGGAACGCGCGAAACGGGAATTCAAAAGGAAGGATTCCCGGGATATACTGCGCGAAAATCATCCGCGCCCCAGGGAGCGCGGAGAGACCCAGTAAAAAAACCGGGCCGGAAAATAGCCCCCGCGGATGTTACGACGGGCGCGGGAAACGGGGAGACGTTCGATGCCACGAAAAACCGGAATATTCCTGGCCGTGATCGCGGCCATGTTCCTGACCTCCTGCGCGGAGCGCGTCCGGGCGATCCGCGACGATTATCACCGCAGGGTCGATGCCGCGCGCAACCTCGACCCGCGGGCCGTGCTGGCCGGACGCGATGCTGAAACCGTGCTGACCGAAGCCTTGTCCCGTGCCGGTTGTTCCTGGAAGGAAAAGGCGCTCTTCGGCACATCCGGTCATGAGCTGACCATGGAGGGATACGCGTACGATGCCGCCGCGCGACGTTTGACCGTCGACCTGGCCGTCACGTCCGAACAGGGATTCGGCCGCCTGCACCGGACGCTGACCAACGCGGAGATCGATCTGGCAGCCGTCGCCTCGACGGGGGCTGCGCCGCCCGACCCATTCGGCAACATGCCGTGTTGGGACGTAGACATCAGATGCCCCGGCGCGGGTTGCATCCAACTCAACCAGCGGCTCCAGGTCCTCAAGAACGGCGAAGTGACGGAAGAAACCGCCCGCCATTTCCCGGCCTATCACTACTGGACCCTGAACTTCCCGCGGGAAGCCGACGCGGTGGATGCCTTTGCCGCCTTGGGGGTTTTGGCGGAATAGCCAAGAAAAAACCTATCTTGGATGGCGTGGGGCGGGGTTGGAACTGGAAACTAATGCTGAGTTGAGATTGTATTGACCTGGAAGTTGGCGCCCAACCGCATTAGGTGACTAATATATTAAATTCGTGATACAATCCAACTCTTCGCGCCAACAAATGGCGGAGAGTCAAACCTATCGCAAAATTTGATCAACAAGCGAATAATCATGAACGAAATACGACCTTCTCTATCTATGAAAGTCGAGAATTTTGTTTTTGGTATTGTTCGCTTCGTTACTCTTTATGCACGTACCACGTTTCTTGCGGTCGTTAAGCCGTGGGCTTTCAACGTCAGGCTCGCACAGGCACGACGCCATCGCAGAGTTGTTCCTCCGCTCACCTTTCTGATCGTCGGGTGCTTCTTTTTCTCGATCCTCATCGACACTTATGCCGAGGGCTGGTTAATCTATTTCAATTGGATTTGGCTGGATGACGAAATCAGTCAGAAGATCAACGAACGCGGCGCCGATCTCTTTTCTCTGACCGCCATTGTCCGATCGGGCCTGCCTACTTTTTTGTGCTTTGCAGTGCTGGCGCAGTTGCTGTCCATACTCCTGTCTCGCTCGCGCTGGGTCCGCCCGCGTGTCTCTGCCACCATCGCCTATGCGTTTGGCCTCCATGCGACAGCTTTCGGTTTTGCATGTTTTTTACCGATTGTTGGCAACTACGCGCTGAACCCCGAAACCTCGGATAGCGTTGTCAGCGATCTCTGGCAGTATGGCATCGTTTATCTGGTGGCGGGCGCGACCATAATGTTCGGAACGATCGCGTTTATCTCCCCGATACTGCTCATCGGCTGGTCTGCACATCGACGCGAGGCACGCCAAGCGCTGAAGCCGGCTTTTGTCCGCGTGGGCCTCGCATTTCCGATATTCTTCACATCAATCTTCATCGCCACTGAGTTCGGTAGCATCCCGGCTCGGTTTACAAGCGCCCTCAAACCGCTGCCGAAGGTCGAATACCAAGCCATGCAGGGCCCGAGGTTGTATGGCCGTGGGCCTGGGGATATCTCAGGGGCGACATATGCTATCTTATTTCACAATAAGACCGAGGATCTTGCCTATATCGATACGGATACTCGGCTCGTCGACGTCACCATCAACCTCTCGAACGGGATCGAAATTCCCACGAAAGATAACATACAAACCAAGATATTTGATGAGAACAGGGTCGCGAAGACGGTGTTGCCGGTATTGCCCGGAAAAACCCAGTTCGTCTATTTCGAGATGCGTTGGGAGATCGACGGAACGCTCGGGATACCGACCGATACCTACTACGACGGATCCTGGTCATATGACGGCCTCAATGTCATTCTGGACTTCGACCCAATCACCGGGGCTGATTTCGACGGAGACCTGATTTACAATCTCGGTTCCCCTTCCATTCATCCTTGGTAGAGTGCCCCCGAGCAGTCTCATCCAAGCATACGACATCGGATTCCCCCAGCATTTCCGACATTCCGGCCGTGCCGTTTGATCGCGCGACGAATGACGGTAAAATGCGTTGAGAAACACCGTCGCCCATTCGGACAGTAGCTAAAAACGCGCTTTGGCGTGTTTTTCGTCCTCGGGGCATCTGCCTCTCGGCGTCGTTCGCCCGCTTTCGCGGGCTCTCCGAACCAGTGGGGCCGTTCACCCGGCCCGCACGCGCCATACCAAAGGGGCCCAAGCGGCCCCTTTGGTATGGCGGATGGGGTGGGATTCGAACCCACGAGACCCTCACGGGCCTGCCGGTTTTCAAGACCGGTGCCTTCAACCGCTCGGCCACCCATCCGTTCCGGCCCTCTCAATAGCGGATCGTTCGTTCGCTGTCCAACCCCGGAAACGGGGAAGGGGGCGTTCCGGCGCGGTCATGCAGCCGACGCTTGGCAAGGGCCCGTTCCATCCCATATCTTGTGCATCGTATTTCTTGGTTGGGTTCGCGCAGTCGCCGTCACTCCCGACCGGGCCTCGCGCTCTCCGCGCGGGGCCGAGCTTCAAAACATTCAGATTCGGGAGAGAGGTATGGAATACCGCCGCCTTGGAAAATCCGGGCTCAAGGTCAGCGAGCTGTCCTTCGGGTCCTGGGTGACGTTCGGCAACCAGGTCGACACGAAACTTGCCGAAGCCTGCCTGAGCACCGCCTACGAGGCGGGGGTCAACTTCTTCGACAACGCCGAGACCTACGCCAAGGGCAAATCCGAGCTCATCATGGGCGAGGCGCTGAAGAAACTGGGCTGGCGCCGCGACAGCTACATCGTGTCGAGCAAGGTGTTCTTCGGCGCGGTCGACGATCCCAAGCCGACCCAGAAGGGCCTGAGCCGCAAGCACATCGTCGAGGCCTGCGACCAGGCGCTGGAACGCCTGCAGCTCGACTACCTGGACCTGTACTTCTGCCACCGGCCCGATCCGGACGTCCCGGTCGGCGAGTCGGTGCGCGCCATGCACGACCTGATCCAGCAGGGCAAGGTGCTGTACTGGGGCACCTCGGAATGGCCGGCCGAGCGCATCGCCGAGGCCCACGCCTACGCCAAGGAGTGGTGCCTGACGCCGCCGACCATGGAGCAGCCGCAGTACAACATGCTGGTCCGCGAACGGGTCGAGAAGGAATACGCCCCGCTGTACGAGGGCCCCGGCCTCGGCACCACCATCTGGTCGCCGCTGCAGTCCGGCCTGCTGACCGGCAAGTACAACAGCGGCAAGGCCCCGGCGGATTCGCGGATCATGCTGGAGAACTACAAGTGGCTGGGCGACCGGGTGCTCGGCGACGAGAGCAAGCTGGACAAGGTCCGCAAACTGACCGCGCTGGCCGAGAAGATCGGCACCCGCATGCCGCTGATGGCCATCGCCTGGTGCCTGAAGAACCCGAACGTCAGCACCGTCATCCTCGGCGCCTCGCGGGTCGAACAGCTTCAGGAGAACCTGAAAGCCCTCGATGCGGTCGCGCTGCTGACGCCGGACGTCATGGCCGAAATCGAGACCATCCTCGGCAACAAGCCCTGATCCGGGGCAATCCCGGACACCATCCGGACGCGCCGGTGCGAAAAATTGGCCCTACCAATCGGCCAACCCTTGACTCGCACCGGCGTTTCCGGGGATGTATTGACGACGGTACGGGGAAGGCAACCGGGGCCGCATAAGCGAAGGCTCCACAACCGGTACCGGACATTTCCGGCTTCACAAAACGTCGCAGACAGGACGAGGAACAACCGTGTCGCTCTTGATTGGCGATGGCGCCGCCGACCGGGTGATTACCCGGGAGGAAAAGGAAGCCCATCTTCGCGCGTTTCTGGACAAGCTCGGCTACGCGCCCAAACGAATTCTCTTGCTGCCCCCGGACATCACGCGTTTCTATTCCGAGGCCGGCTCCATCACCGCCTATCTGTACGAGATTCTGGCGCCCCAGGCCGAGGCCGTCCATGTGATGCCGGCCCTGGGCACCCATTCGCCGATGACCGAGGCGCAGATCCGCGCCATGTTCGGCGACGGGATTCCGCTGGAGGACTTCCTGGTCCACGACTGGCGGGACGGCGTGCGCACCCTGGGGACGATCCCCGGATCCTACGTCTCGGAACTTTCCGGCGGCAAGGTCGGCTACGACATCGCCGTGGAGATCAACAAGGCGCTGCCCGACGGCGGCTACGACCTGATCCTGTCGATCGGGCAGATCGTTCCGCACGAGGTGGTCGGCATGGCCAACTACACCAAGAACGTCTGCATCGGCACCGGCGGCAACGACCTGATCAACAAGAGCCATTTCCTCGGCGCCGTCTGCGACATGGAAACCCTGATGGGCCGCACCGACACGCCGGTCCGGGCGCTGCTGAACAAGGCGTTCGACGACCATCTGGCCGAGCTGCCGATCCAGTTCATCATGACGGTCATCGGCCGCGACGAGTCCGGCCTGGCGCTGCGCGGCCTCTACATGGGCCGCGAAGAGGCGTACCGCGCCGCCGCCGCGCTCAGCCGCGAGGTCAATCTGGACCTGCTGGACAAACCGCTGGACAAGGTCGTGGTCTATCTGGAGCCGGGCGAGTTCAAGAGCACCTGGCTCGGCAACAAGTCGGTCTACCGCACCCGCATGGCCATCGCCGACGGCGGCGAGCTGATCGTCCTGGCCCCGGAAGTGCGTGAATTCGGCGAGGACAAGGCGATCGACGGGCTGATCCGCAAGTACGGCTACCGGGGCACCCCCGCGACCCTCGAGGCGGTCGCCGAGAACGACGATATCGGCGGCAACCTCTCGGCCGCCGCGCATCTGATCCACGGCTCGTCGGAAGGGCGGTTCCGCATCACCTACTGCACGCGGCCGGAAAACCTGACCCGCGCCGAGGTCGAGGGCGTCGGCTTCCAATGGGCCGACTACGACGAGACGGCGGCCCGTTTCGATCCGGAAAAACTGCGCGACGGCCTGAATACGGTGGCGGGCGAGGAAGTCTTCTACATCAGCAACCCCGCCCTCGGGCTGTGGGCCCTGAAGAAATCATTCCAGGAATAGACAATATCCGCGCGGCAAGCGGCCATTACCGCGGCAATCCGCCGGAACATCAAGACAACAGCGAGGAATCGAACACATGAAGCAGCTTCACCCGGACGTCCTGTCGAGCCTGCCCGCGGACGTCGCCGTCCCGGCCTACGATCGCGGCAAGGTCGGCGTCGGCATCGTCCATCTGGGCATCGGCGCCTTCCACCGCGCCCACCAGCTTGAATACACCGACGACGTCCTGGCGTCCGGCGATACGGAATGGGGCGTCTGCGGCGTCGACCTGCTGGGCCCCGACGTCCGCAACAAGCTGATGCCGCAGGAACTGCTGTACTCGCTTTCGCAGATGAGCGGCGACAGCAAGAAGCACCGCATCATCGGCGCCCTGCGCGAACTGATGGTCGGCCCCGAGGATCCCGCCGCCTTGGTCGAGCGGATGTGCGACCCGGCCATCCGCATCGTGTCGATCACCGTGACCGAGAAGGGCTATTGCCACGACCCGGCCAGCGGCGACCTGAACTTCGAGCATCCGATGATCAAGGCCGACCTGGCCAATCCGGACCGGCCGAGCAGCATCGTCGGCTACATCACCGCCGCCCTGGGCCGCCGCCGCGACGCCGGTACGCCGCCGTTCACCGTGCTGTCCTGCGACAACCTGTTCCAGAACGGCAAGATCATCCGCCGCGTCGTCCTCGCCTTCGCCAAGGCGGTGAACCCCGACCTCGCCGCCTGGATCGAGGAGAACGTCGCCTTCCCGTGCACCATGGTCGACCGGATCACCCCGGCGACCACGCCGACCGACATCGCCGAGGTGCAGGCCGGGCTCGGTGTGGCCGACGGTTGGCCGATCGTCTGCGAGCCGTTCAAGCAGTGGGTGATCGAGGACCATTTCCCCCTCGGCCGTCCGGCCTGGGAGACCGCCGGCGCCGAGATCGTCGAGGAGGTCGACCCCTACGAATACATGAAGCTGCGCCTGCTCAACGGCAGCCATTCGGCCCTGGCTTATCTGGGCTCTCTGGCCGGATACGAGACCATCTCGCGCTGCATGGAAGACCCGGCCTACGTCACCTTCATGCGCAAGCTGATGGACGAGGACGTGACGCCGACCCTGCAGATGCCGGAAGGCGTCGACGTCGGCGCCTACAAGGACAGCCTGGTCGAGCGCTTCGTCAACCCGGCGATCAAGCACCTGACCCGCCAGATCGCCATGGACGGCTCGCAGAAGCTGCCGAACCGGACCCTCGGCCCGGTCCGCGAGCGGCTGGCCGCCGGGGCCCCGGTCGACCATCTGGCGCTGGTCGTCGCCGCCTGGATGCGCTACGCCACCGGCGTCGACGAGCAGGGCATCCAGTTCGAGGTCAACGACCCGCTGGCCGCCGCCCTGCGCAAGGTCGGCGACGCCGCGGGCAACGACGCGGAGAAGGTGGCGCGCGGCTATCTGGCCATGCCGGAAATCTTCGGCGACGACCTGGCCGGCGCCGAGCCGTTCACCGAGAAGGTCATCCACTGGCTCAAGTCGCTCTACGCCAAGGGCGCCGCGGCCACGGTCAAGGAAGCCTACGGGGCGTAAAACCGCACCGCTCCTTTGCACCGTTTCCTGGCCGGGCCAGCGAAGGAAAGGGAAGGGGAATGCAGGTCGTTTTCTTCGGCGCCAGCGGCGCCGTGCCCAACCGGGACAGCGGGAACACCTGCTTCCTCCTGCGCCACGACGATGGCGCGGGAGCCCTTCTGGTCGATGCGGCGGGCGATCCGGTCCGGCATCTGAAACGGGCCGGCACGTCCGTCCGCGACCTGGATGCGATCGTCCTGACGCATACCCATACCGACCACATCTACGCGCTGCCCAGCGTCTTCCACGTCATGCGGATGCTGGGCCGCGCCAAGCCCCTGGCCGTCATCGGCAACGAGGCCACGCTGGATTTCGCCCGCGCGCTGCTCGACCTGTTCGGCCATCTCGACCGCGACGACATGCCGCAGGTCGAGTGGCAGACGGTGGAGCAGGGGAGCCGCTACGAGACGGCCGGATTCACCCTCGATTTCTTCAGCGCCGACCATTCGCGGCCCTGCCACGGCTTCGCCGCCGAAAGCCGGGGAACGACGCTGGTCTACAGCAGCGACAGCGCGCCCAATCCGATCCTGTCCAAGGCCGCCTGGCCGGGCTGCACGCTGATCCACGAGGCGAGCGGCCTGCACGCCGACGCCGGACACCTGAATGCGCTTGGCCATTCCTCGGCCCGGCAGGCCGGTACGGTCGCTGCCCGGGTCGCCGCCGCCCACCTGTTCCTCTGCGGCCTGACCGCCGATACACAGGAGGAGATCGACGCCGCCCGCCGCGAGGCGGAAGACGCATCGGGCCTGCCGGTCACCTTCCCGGAGCCCGGAAAGGTCCATACGATCTGATCAGCCGGGCAGTTCGTAGAATCCCGGGACATCTTCCAGATGCGCGTCCCACCCGGCCCGGCTGGCGAGGAAGATATGGGCCTCGGGCCGGATTTCGATCTCGCTGTCGAGGCATCCGGCGGGAACGACCAGAAAAGTCCCCCCCATTCGGACGCTGGGCAGCGCGGAGCCGCATTCGGAGCAGAAGCTCTTCTCATGCCGGGTATCGGGAACGCGGTAGGTCTTGATCTTGTCCCGGCCCGAGAGCCAACGGATTTCCGCCGTCGATGAGAAAAGATTGGCCGCATGCGCCGAGCCCGTGTCTTTCCGGCAGCGTTTGCAGTGGCACAGGAAGAACTTCTCGAAATCTCCAAAAATCTCGAATCTCACTTCACCGCATAGGCAAGAGCCCCGGTGCGTGTTGGGCCGATCCTTGCCGGGGAGTTCATCGCTCATCGGTACGCTTCCTGTCTGGATCTGGATCTGGATCTGGATCTGGGTCTGGGGCAGAGCCGGTCGTTTGTTCTGGATTAATATAACTTCTTAAGCGGTCTATATAAGAAACTGTTTTATCTGAAAGAAGGAAGCGGTTCGGGAAAGGGGAAAGGCGCTTTCTCGCCTCCGAAATCCGATCCCTTCAAACCGTTTCCACACCTCCGTCTGTTGCGGCGGCGGTCGGCGCGCGGTATCAGGGAAGCATGTTCTTCGGCTTGTCCAAGATCCTCTGGTGGTTCGTGTCGCCGGGCAACGCCCTGCTGGCGTTGCTTTGCTTCGGGGCGGTCCTGCTGCTGACACCCTGGCGGCGAACCGGGCGCCGGATCTGCGTCCTTGTGACATTGCTGTTCGTCGTGGTCGCGGCCGTCCCGGTCGGCAGTTGGATGATCACGGTGTTGGAAAACCGGTTCCCGCAACCGCGAACCTTGCCGGAGCGGGTCGACGGCGTGATCTCGCTCGGCGGGATGGTGATCCCCACCGTCAGTGCGGCGAGGGGACAGATCGCGGTCAGCGACGCGGTCGAACGGTTGACCGCGATGGCCGGCTTGGCGCGCCGCTATCCGGAGGCGCGGCTGATCTTTTCCGGTGGTGCCGGGTCGATCCTGCACCCCGACTTGCGGGAGGCGGACTTCCTTCGGCCGTTCTTCGACGATATCGGGCTCGAGCCGGGGCGGGTGGTTCTCGACAACCGCGCCCGCAACACGGCGGAAAACGCCGAAATCGTGAAAAAAATGGCCGATCCGAAGCCGGGTGAGACCTGGCTCCTTGTCACCTCGGCCTTCCACATGCCGCGTTCCGTCGGATGTTTCCGCAAGGCCGGTTTCCCCGTCATTCCCTATCCGGTGGACTTCCAGACCGTTGGAGCTTTCGGTTTCACGCCGATCCCGGCCTTGTCGGGCAATCTGTCGTCGCTGGAACTGGCGGTCCACGAATGGCTGGGCTTGGCGTTCTACCGGCTGACCGGACGGACCGGGGAACTTTTTCCGTCTCCCGGCGATCTTGATTAAGAAATGATTAGTCCGGGCGACCCTAAGACATGATATGAAGCGCGGTACAGATCGACCAACGAGGGGTAGGCATGAAGCATTCGGACAGGAAATGGCAAGCGGCCGCCGCCGCGGCGTTCGCCACGGGCATCCTGACAGCGGTTCCGGCCGGGGCGCAGACCCAGGCTTTCGGTGACTGGTTGGCGGAATTCCGGAGCGAGGCAGCCTCGCGCGGGTTCAAGCCGGAGACCTTGGAGTCGGCCCTGTCCGGCATCACGCCCATCCCCCGGGTGATCGAACTCGACCGCAGGCAGCCGGAATTCACCTTGACCTTCCGCCAGTACATGGACCGCGTCGTCCCGCAGGCGCGGGTCGAGAAGGGGCGCAAAAGACTGGCCGAAAACCGGGCCCTGCTGGAGCAGATGGGCAAGAAATACGGCGTCCAGCCGCGCTTCATCGTCGCGTTCTGGGGGATCGAGACGGATTTCGGACGCGTCACCGGCGGCTTCCCCGTGGTCCCGGCGCTGGCCACCCTGGCCCATGAGGGCCGCCGCGCCGCCTATTTCCGCAAGGAGTTGTTCAACGCCCTGACGATCATCGACCAGGGCCATATCTCGGCCAAGGACATGACCGGATCCTGGGCCGGCGCGATGGGGCAATGCCAGTTCATGCCGTCGTCCTTCGTCAATTTCGCCCAGGACGGCGACAGCGACGGGCGCAAGGATATCTGGGGCACGAAAGCCGATGTTTTCGCCTCCGCCGCCAATTACCTCGGCAGCTCCGGCTGGCAGGACGACCAGACCTGGGGCCGCCGGGTCCAGCTTCCCGCCGGGTTCGACCCGGCGCTGGCCGACCTGAAGGTCCGCAAACGGCTGAGCGAGTGGCAGCGCCTCGGCGTGCGCCGCGCCGACGGCAGCGACCTGCCGACCCGCGACCTGATGGCCTCGGTCGTCTTCACCGAGGGACCGGGCAGCGCCGCCTATGCCGTGTACGACAATTTCAACACCATCCTGAAATGGAACCGCTCGATTTTCTTCGCGGTGGCCGTGGGATCGCTTGCCGATCAGTTAAGAGGTCATTAAGCTACAACATCTAAGGTTGACCGGTCTTCAACCCCCAAGATATCGAGTGCAAGGCGTATGACCCGGGTTACAGTTTTGAGAATGGCCGGACGCGGCGTCGTCCTCGCGCTCTGCGCGACGTTGCTGGCCGCCTGTGCCGAAACCCAGTTTCTGGCACAAACCGCGAAAACCATTTCGAAAACCGGCGGCGAGACCGGGGAAGAGGGCGTCTACAAGGTCGGCAAGCCCTACCAGATCAGCGGCACCTGGTACTACCCCGCCGTCGATTACGAATATTCGGAAACCGGCATCGCTTCCTGGTACGGGTCGCAGTTCCACGGCAAGCAGACCGCCAACGGCGAACGCTTCGACATGAACAAGCTGTCCGCCGCCCACCGCACGCTGCCCCTGCCGTGCTTCGTCCGGGTCACCAACCTGGAGAACGGCCGCAGCCTGGTGCTGCGGGTGAACGACCGGGGCCCATTCGCCAAGGGGCGAATCCTCGACGCATCGCGCCGGGCCGCGCAGTTGCTCGGATACGAGAAGCAAGGCACCGCCCGCGTCCAGGTGACGATCCTGGCGGCGGAAAGCCGGGCGCTCGCCGCCCGCATGCAGGGAACCCAGGTCGCCGCCGCCGACAGCCCGCTGACCGTCGACAGCATTCCGACCGTCAACGTCTCGAGCGAGACCCTGCCGCCGCCGCCCGGCGGCGAACAGGCGGCGCAGCGCGAAGTCGCGCCGCTGCCCGGCCCCTCCGCGAGCAGTGTCACACCGGTCGAAGTCGCGTCCCAGGACCTGACGGAAACCCCGGTGGCGGGCGTCGTCTCGAAGGTGCCGGTGACGCCGACGCAAATCTTCATCCAGGCCGGCGCATTCGGCGTCTATGAAAACGCCAACCGGGTCAAGGCGCGGCTCAGCGGCGTCGGAAACGTCGAAATTTCCCCGGTCCTGGTGGACGGCCGCGACCTGTACCGGGTCCGTGTCGGCCCCATTTCGAATGTGGAAGAAGCCGATAGGGTACTGGAACGCGTGGGCGGAGCAGGGTACAACGAGGCGAGGATCATCGTCGTCGACTGAGGTTGGCGGCGAAGCCCGGGCTTTTTGGGGGAGCCCGGACAGCGACGACCGAAAACGCCAACAGCCAAGGTACGGAATCGATAGTAATGTTCTTATGCTCGTGGAAACCAGCCTCTAACTGTTTCCAATCGCTAGCGCGCGCCGCCGGCATTGTTTTCGTTCTCGCCGCCGCCCTGACGGCCGGAATGGCCAAGCCCGCCGCAGCGATCGAGACCATCGCGCGCGAGGCCATCCTGCTGGATGCGGCCACCGGCGCGGTGCTGTTCGAAAAGAACGCCGACGACCTGATGCCGCCGGCCTCCATGAGCAAGCTGATGACCGCCTACGTCCTGTTCGAGCGTCTGCAGGACGGCAGCCTGTCGCTCGACGACACCTTCACGGTCAGCGAAACCGCCTGGCGCAAGGGCGGGGCGAAAAGCGGCAGTTCGACCATGTTCCTCGAACCCAACACGCGGGTCCGTATCGAGGATCTCATCCAGGGGATCATCGTCCAGTCCGGCGGCGACGCTTGTATCGTGGTCGCCGAGGGACTGTCCGGCAGCGAGGAAGCCTTCGCCAAGGAAATGACGGCTCAGGCCCGCCGCCTGGGCATGACCAAGAGCGTCTTCAAGAACGCCACCGGCTGGCCCGATCCGGAACACCTGATGACGGCGCGGGAACTGGCGATCCTGGCCAAGCACAGCATCGATGACCATCCCGAGTACTACCACTACTATTCGGAAAAGACCTTTACCTACAACGGCATCAAGCAGGGCAACCGGAACCCCTTGCTGTATCGCGACATGGGCGTCGACGGGCTGAAGACCGGCCACACGGAAGTGTCGGGATACGGGCTGACCGCCTCGGCCCTGCGCGGCGAGCGGCGGCTGATCCTGGTGGTCAACGGCCTGCCCAGCGTGAAGATGCGCTCGCGCGAGTCCGAGCGGCTGCTCGAATGGGGCTTCCGCGAGTTCGACAACTATAAGCTCTTCGCCGCCAACGACACCGTGACCGAGGCCGACGTCTGGCTGGGCGAGCAGGGGAGCCTCCCGCTGGTCATCGAAAAGGGCCTGACGATCACCCTGCCGCGCAAGGCCCGCTCCAGCATGAAGGTCAGCGTCGTCTACCAGGGCCCGATCCCGGCGCCGATCGCCAAGGGCCAGCAGGTCGCCAAGCTGATGGTGACGGCGCCCGACATGGCCCCCATCGAGGTGCCGCTGGTCGCCGGGGCCGACATCGAACAACTCGGCCTGGTCGGGCGGCTCGGCGCCGCCGTCAAATACCTGATCTGGGGCAATGCCGGCTGAGGGCACGCCCCGGAGGAGAGGGTGCCGATGAAAACGGGCACTTTCATCACGTTCGAAGGGGGCGAAGGCAGCGGGAAATCCACCCAGATCAAGCTGCTGGCCGATTCCCTGAAACGCGCCGGTCTCGATCCGCTGATCACCCGCGAGCCGGGCGGCGCGCCGGGCGCCGAACAGATCCGTTCCCTGCTGGTCGACGGCGCCCCCGATCGCTGGGACCCGGTAACCGAGGCATTGCTGCATTACGCCGCACGGCGCGAGCACCTGCGCCGGACCGTCCGGCCGGCCCTGGACCAGGGGCGCTGGGTGGTCTGCGACCGCTTCGCCGATTCGACCATGGCCTATCAGGGTTACGGCCACGGCCTGGGGCGGGACTGGGTCGCCGCCCTGCACGAAGCCGTGGTTCCCGACCTGACGCCGGATTTAACGGTCATCCTGGACATTCCGGTCGAAACCGGCCTGAAACGCGCCGCCGTCCGCGGCGGAGCCGACCGATATGAACGCATGGACATCGAATTCCATCAACGCCTGCGCGACGGCTTCCTGGACATCGCCCGGCGCGAGCCGGAACGGTGCATCCTGATCGGCGCCGACGCCGCGGTCGATGAGATCGCCGCCGCCGTCCGCGACTCTGTCCGGGCCCGCCTGAAGGTGGAGCTTTCATGAGCCCCGCCGCCGCCAAGACCGAGCCGGAGCACGCCATTCCGACGCCTCGCGAGAATGCCGAGCTTCTCGGCCATCTGGCCGCCGAACGGGCGATGCTGAACGCCTTCCGTTCGGGCCGTTTGTCCCATGCCTGGCTGATCTGCGGGCCGCGCGGCATCGGCAAGGCGACGCTGGCCTTCCGTTTCGCCCGGTTCCTGCTGTCGCAGGGAGGCGGGGACGGGGGACTTTTCGCCGGCGAACCTCTTTTACCGGAAGAACCGGCGGAAAACCTCTACATCAGCCCGGACAGCCCGGTCTTCCACCGCATCGCGGCGCATGCGCATGCCGACCTGATGACGGTCGAGCGCGGCTTCTCCGATGCCGCCAAGACCAAGCCGCGGGCCGAGATCGTCGTCGACGACGTGCGGCGCACCGGGCCGTTCCTCAGCATGACCCCGGCCGAGGGCGGCTGGCGCATCGTCATCGTCGACGGGGCGGACCTGATGAACCGCAACGCGATGAACGCCGTCCTCAAGGTCCTGGAGGAACCGCCGCCGCAGTCGCTGCTGCTGCTGACCTGCCACAATCCCGGCCGGCTGCTGCCGACCGTGCGCTCGCGCTGCCGGATGCTGACGCTCAATCCGCTGGACGACGACGTGGTCGGCATGCTGCTGCGCCGCCTAGTGCCCGAGACCTCGCCGGAGGACGCCGCCGAACTGGCCAAGCTGTCGGACGGCAGCATCGGCCGGGCGGTGACGCTGGCCGAGGAAGGGGGCCTGGAGCTTTACCGCGACCTGATGGACCTGCTCGGCACCCTGCCGCGGATCGACATCGCGGCGCTGCACGCCTTCGCCGACCGGCTGTCGCGGCCGAACGCCGACAACGCGTACCGGACCGTCACCGAGCTTCTGCAGAACTGGCTGGCCCGCCTGATCCGCCAGGGCGCCGGTGCCGGGGAGGGCGAGGGGAACTACGAAACCGCGCTGGCCGCGCGGTTGACCGGCCAGGGCGGCCTTGATCGCTGGCTGCAGGTATGGGAAAAGATCACCCTTCTGCTGGCGCGGGCCGACAGGATCAACCTGGATCGCAAACAGGTCATCCTCAACGCCGTTCTGGCGATCGAGACCGCCGCCCGCGGATAGCGAAACGGCGGCTCGAAAAAAGCGGAAAACCAAGGGAGAGAACAGGAATGGCCGGGGCCAAGCGTTATTACGTCACGACGCCCATTTATTACGTCAACGATTCCCCGCATATCGGCCATGCCTACACGACCCTGGCCTGCGATGTGCTGGCCCGTTTCAAGCGCCTGGACGGCTACGACGTCAAGTTCCTGACCGGCACCGACGAACACGGCCAGAAGGTGGAGAAATCCGCCGCGCTGAAGGGGATCGCCCCGCAGGCCTTCACCGACCAGGTGTCGCAGAACTTCCGCGACCTCGCGGCGTTCATGAAATACACCAACGACGATTTCATCCGGACCACCGAGCCGCGCCACCATCGCTCCGTCCAGGACCTGTGGAAACGCCTGATCGAGCGCGACCAGATCTATCTCGGCTCCTACGCCGGATGGTACGCGGTCCGCGACGAGGCCTTCTACGCCGAGAGCGAACTGAGCAAGGGCCCGGACGGCAAGAAGCTCGCCCCATCGGGCGCCGAGGTCGAATGGGTCGAGGAGCCGAGCTACTTCTTCCGCCTGTCGGCCTGGGAGGAGCCGCTGCTCAAGTTCTACGACGAGCATCCGGACTTCATCCTGCCGCAGACCCGGCGCAACGAGGTGATCAGCTTCGTCAAGGGCGGGCTGCAGGACCTGTCGGTGTCGCGGACCAGCTTCAAATGGGGCGTGCCGGTGCCGGACGACGACGCGCATATCATGTACGTCTGGCTCGACGCGCTGACCAACTACATCACCGCCGTCGGATACCCGGAGACGGACGGCGAATACGCCCAATACTGGCCGGCCGACCTGCACATGGTGGGCAAGGACATCCTGCGGTTCCACGCCGTCTACTGGCCGGCCTTCCTGATGGCCGCCGAACTGGAGCCGCCGAAGCGGGTGTTCGCCCACGGCTGGTGGACCAACGAGGGCCAGAAGATCTCCAAGTCGCTGGGCAACGTCATCGATCCGATCAAGCTGGTCGAGACCTACGGCCTGGATCAGGTGCGCTACTTCCTGCTGCGCGAGGTGCCGTTCGGCAACGACGGCGACTTCTCGCACGGCGCCATGGTCAACCGGATGAACGGCGAACTGGCCAACGACCTGGGCAACCTGGCCCAGCGCGTGCTTTCGATGATCGCCAAGAACTGCGCCAACGCGGTGCCCGAACCGGGTGCGTTCAGCGAGGACGACAACGCGCTGCTTTCCGAGGCCCACGCGCTGCATAACCGCGTCGCCGATCAGATCGACGTCCAGGCCTTCCACGAGGCGCTGGAGGCCATCTGGGTGGTGATCCGCGCCGCCAACGGTTATGTCGACCATCAGGCCCCCTGGGCGCTGCGCAAGACCGATCCGGCGCGGATGGCCACGGTGCTCTACACCCTGGCCGAGACGATCCGGCATCTGGCGATCCTGCTGCAGCCGGTGATGCCGGATTCCATGGCCCGGATGCTCGACCAGCTGGCCATCGCCGAGGATGCCCGGACGTTCGAGTTCCTGGGCGCCGAACATGCCCTGAAGCCTGGAACGGAACTGCCCAAGCCGCAGGGGATATTCCCGCGCTACGTGGCCCCCGAGGGCGAGGGGCAGGGGTCCTGACCCGGCGATGCTGGTCGATAGCCACTGCCATCTGGATTTCCCGGATTTCCAGGAAGATTTCGACGGGGTTCTGGCGCGCGCCAAGGATGCGGGCATCGGCTGCCTGCTGACCATCGGCACCAAGATCACTCAGTTCGACGGCGTGCTGGCCATCGCCGAGGCCCATGAGCACATCTTCTGCTCGGTCGGCATCCATCCGCACTCGGCCGGAAGCGAGCCGGAAATCAGCGCCGAACACCTGGTCCGCATGGCCGGAAAATCCCCGAAAATCGTCGGATTGGGTGAATGCGGGCTGGATTTCTACTACGACCACAGCCCGCGCGACGTCCAGGCGCGGGTGTTCCGCGCCCATATCGCGGCGGCCCGCGAGGCCGGGCTGCCGGTGATCATCCATACCCGCGACGCCGACGGCGAGATGATGCGGATCCTGCGCGAGGAACAGGCGAACGGACCGTTCCCCGGGCTGATCCATTGCTTCAGCTCGGGCCGCGAACTGGCGGAAACGGCCGTCGAGCTGGGCATGTACGTGTCGCTGTCCGGCATCCTGACCTTCAAGCGCTCCGAGGACCTGCGCGAGATCGCCCGCGACCTGCCGATGGATCGTCTACTAGTAGAAACGGACGCGCCGTATCTGGCGCCGGTGCCGAAACGGGGAAAACGCAACGAGCCGGCCTTCACCGCCCATACGGCGGCCTGCCTGGCCGAGGTGAAGGGACTGGACGCCGCCGAGATCGCCGAACGCACGACCGAGAACTTCTTCCGCCTGTTCACCAAGGCGAAACGGCCATAATCGGCTGTAATTTACTGTTTTTAAAAGGAAATAACGGAGTAGGGACGTCCCATGCGCGTGACCATCCTGGGCTGCGGCGGATCGAACGGAAATCCGACCATCGATCGGGGCTGGGGCCGTTGCGACCCGGAAAACCCGCGCAACCGGCGGACCCGTTCGTCGATCCTGGTCGAGGACGGCGAGACGCGCATCCTGGTCGATACCTCGCCGGACCTGCGCGAGCAACTGCTGCGGGCCGAGGTCCGGCGGCTGGACGCCGTGATGTTCACCCATTCTCACGCCGACCATCTGCACGGAATCGACGATCTGCGGCCGGTGAACCGGGCGATGGGCGCGCCGATACCGATCCACACCAACACCGAAACGCTGAACGCCATCCGCAACCGCTTCGGCTATGTGCTGGAGCCGTTGGCCAAAGACGCGACCATGTACTACAAGCCGGTGCTAATCCCGCACACGGTGGTGCACGGCGATGCGTTCACCGTCGGCGATATCCCGGTCCGGGTGTTCAACCAGGATCACGGTTATTGCGACTCGCTGGGCTTCCGGTTCGGGCCGGTCGCGTATTCGAGCGACGCCGTCGAACTGCCCGAAGACGCGTTCGACATGCTGAAGGGCGTCGAGGTGTGGATCATCGGCACGCTGACCGACAAGCCGCATCCAACCCATGCCGACGTCGACAAGGCGATCGGCTGGATCCGGCGCGTCGGCGCCAAGCGCGGCGTGCTGACCCATATGAGCGGCTTGCTGGACTACGACACGCTGGCCGCGCGGCTGCCGGACGGCGTCGAACCGGCCTATGACGGGCTGGTCATCGACACGGACCGCTGATCAGCGGTCTTTTTCCGCCTCGACGAACAGAACCAGCGGCGCATGCGCATGCCAGCGCGCCAGCCAATCGTATTGCGCGGCCTTGGCCTCATCGACGCGCGGCTCGCCGATCTTGGCGATGCGGAACCCGGCGCCGCTCACCGCATTCAGATAGTCCGACAGCGTGCGCGGAAAGCGCGGCACCTCGAACGGCATCACGGTATCGACCGACGGACGCTTGCTGAAATGCCATTGCTCGACGAACGGCTCGGTGTCGAAATAGCGCCCGACACGCAAGCCGTCGATCCGGCCGTCCTCGTCGCGCAGCCATTTCTGCAACGGCGTCATGAAGCACGGATGCAGCACGCTGAAGCAGATTTTCCCGCCAGGACGCAAAATCCGGTGCGCTTCGCGCATGGCGGCCGGGAAATCCGGGCCGTCCATCAGTGCCATGGTCGAAACGGCGCCATCGAAATCCGCGTCGCCAAATTGCGACAGATCGCTGTAGGACGCGATTTCGTAGCGGATACCCAGCGGCTGCTCGGCCTCGGCGTGCCGGGCGCGCCGGACCAGTTCGGCCGAGAGGTCGATCCCGGTCATCCGGCCGCCCAGTTCGGCGAAGCGGCGCGTATTCGATCCTTCGCCACAGCCCAGGTCGATGATGGACTTGCCGTCGACGGACGGCATGAAGTCCAGAAAGGCGGGCAGGGTGTAAAGCGTCCGATACAGATCGAAGCCGGCCCGGACGTCGTCTGCCCATTGGTTCGCGTTGCGGTCCCATGCGGCGGCGACCGCAGCCTCATCCAGAATGCGCTGTGTCATGATGTCCTCCCAACAGCCGCTTCATACCGCAACCGCGACACGCCGCAAAGAGGAGACGCCCCGAGACGCGCATTCGGGCCTTCCGATGACCCAGGACACCAAACACCCCGAACTTGCGCATCAGGGGCCAAATTTGGGGGTCAATCCCGTTCAAGAAACAAGTTTGAGAATGACACCTAACAGTTTGGATTAAAAAACATCATCATTATTTTTCATAATATAAATTATGCGATTTTTGATGATACGCCACTTTGGCGACAATTGCCTCTCAAACGCGATTTCCGGCCGGCGCGAAACGCCGTCCCCACCGGTCACGCATTCGTCATCGCCGAAACGACAACCACGCATGGCCGTGCCACTTGATCACATGCGATGAGCCGTCGGCATTATTCGTCCGACGTGACGCGAACCAGCTTGCCGTCGCGGGCGTCGGTCAGCAGCATGACCGCGCCGTCGTCGACGACATCGACATCGCGGATCCGTCCG